>Ga0164243_10010777_pt1 | contig 13102 bp, 11 predicted proteins | sample OricompcompostOP_FD_108781 | JGI IMG/M metagenome (GOLD analysis project Ga0164243, IMG submission 108781) | Organic Plus compost microbial communities from Emeryville, California, USA - Original compost - Organic plus compost (OP) | ecosystem: Engineered > Solid waste > Mixed feedstock >... | reverse complement strand
CTCGGCGGCGAGGCGCAGCACGTTGAACGAGCCGATCAGGTTGACGCCGATCACGCGCGCGAAGGCGTCGAGGCCGTGCGCGCCGCGCTTGGAGACGGTCCGCTCGGCGTGGCCGACGCCGGCGCAGCAGACGGCGATCCGCAGGCCGCCGGCGGTCGCGGCCGCCTGGCCGACCGCCGCCGCGACGGTGTCGGCGTCGGTCACGTCGCACGGCGCGAAGGAGGCGCGCTCGCCCAGCTCGCTCGCCAGGGCCGCGCCGCGCTCGGCGTCGCGGTCGGCGATCGTCACGTGCGCGCCGGCCGCGTGGAGGGCGCGCGCGGTCGCGGCGCCGAGGCCGGAGGCGCCGCCGGCGACGAGCGCCGCGCTGTTCTCGATCTGCATCCGCGCGAGGCTAGCGAGAGCCCGGCGCCGGCGCCGCCGATCGACCGGGACCGAGCTGCAAGCAGTGGGTCCGACGGACCCGGTGATCGCGCCTCACGCGCGGGGGAGGGCGTCGGCGGCCTCGGCGAGGCGCGGCTCGAGCTGGCGCAGCGCGCCGAGGTGCTGGTGGGCCCAGGCGAGCGCGATCGCCGGCGCCGGCGGGGTCGCGGCGGGGTCGGCGAGACCGGGAGTGGGAGGCGCGGCCGGCTGCGGCGCCGGCGCGGGGGCGCGGCGGGCGATCGCGTCGCCGAGCGCCCGCAGCCACGCGGCCAGCTCGGCCAGCTCGCGCTCGAGCGCGGCGCGCCCGGCGGCGGCTCCCGGCGCGGCGGCGTCGGCCGGGGTCAGCGGCAGCAGCACGCGGCTGCTGCGGAGCGAGTGGGCGGTGCGGCGCACCCGCCCGCTGCCGGCGACCAGCCGCGACAGCTCGGCGAAGCGGTCGCGCGCGGTCCCGCCCGGCTCGGCGAGGCACTGCCGCAGCGCGTCGTCGAGCCGGCGCGCGTCGGCGACCGAGGCGGCGATCGCGCGGGCGAGCGCGGCGTCGCGATCGGCCGCGGCAGGCGCCGCTGCGGCCTCCGCGCCCGCGGCGACGCCGCCGACGCGGCCGCGCACCGTCGCCTCCAGCACCGCCGCGCTGCTGGCGTAGGCGGCGGCGACGCTGTCGCGCAGGACGGCGGCGGCGCCGCGCGGCCACAGCAGCAGGCCGACCGCGAGGCTGATTGCCCCGCCGATCGCGATGTCCTCGATCCGCACGAGGCCGACCTGCCAGCCGACCGGCTCGACGAGGTTGAAGATCACCAGCACGGCGAACGAGAAGGCGGCCTGGCCGGCGACGTAGGAGATCGCTCTGGGCGCGTAGGCGGCGAGCAGCAGCGTCAGCGGCAGCGCGCACCACAGCAGCGTGCGGTCGTCGTCGATCGCCGCCACCAGCAGCCCGCCGGCGACGATCCCGGCGAAGGTGCCCCCGACCGCCTGCAGCAGCGAGAAGCCGGTGTTGACGGCGCGCGAGCGCAGCGTCGAGACCATCGCCAGCACCGCCCAGAAGGCATGCTGCAGCTCCGCCACCTGGCCGATCGCGACCGCCAGCCCGAGGCCGACCGCGCCGCGCAGGCTGTTGCGGAACCAGACCGAGCGCGTCGTCGCGTAGGCGGCCGCGAGCCGTCCGGAGGCGACGACCGCGCCCCGCGCCGCGCCACCGCCCGCGTCCGCCTCCACCTCCGCCGCGTCGACCTCCGGCACCGCCTCGCCGCGGGCCCGCAGCGCGTCGGCGGCGAGGTGCCAGGCGGCGTACGACAGCATCCGCAGGGCGAAGGCCCGCTCCAGCGCCCGCTCGACCCGCGCGCCCTCCGGCTGCTGCTCCCCGGGATGCTCGGCGACGCGGGGCGCCTCCGCGACCGCTTCCAGCAGCGCGTCGCCGAGCGCCGCGCGCGCCGCCGCCAGCCGCGCGAAGTCGGGCCGCGCGGCGCCGCCGTCGAGGCGCTCCGCCGCCGCCGCCAGCAGCGCGGCGACCGCCCGCTCCAGCTCGACCGCCCGCGCCGGGAAGGGCGCATCGGCGTCCCGCGCCGGCGGCGCCTGCGCGGCGAACTGCGCGAGCCAGTCGAGGTCGTCGACGAGCGCGGCGAGCGCCGCGGCGCGTCCGCTGGCGCCGGTCGGCCGGTAGGGCGTCGCGAAGTAGCGCTCGCGCAGCGCGCCGACCGCGGCCAGCGCCGCCTCGCGGCGCCGCTCGAACGCGGCCGCGTCGCCGTCGGCGCGCGCCCGCGCGAGCGCGGCGAAGGCGTGGCAGGCCGCGGCCGCCGTCGCTCGCAGGCGGTCGCGCGGGCGCGTCGGCCACAGCAGCAGCAGCGCCGGGATCGCGAGCGCGGCGGCGATCCCCCAGCCGAGCAGCCGCGAGGGCAGCTCCGACAGCGGCGCCGGGATCGCGACCGACAGCACCAGCGCGAGGATCGCCGAGGTCGAGCCGGCGGCGAAGGTGCCGCCGAGCACGCCGGAGAAGAGCGCCAGGAAGCCGCACGCCGCCGTCGCGGCGACCGCCGGCAGCAGCTGCCGCGAGCAGGCCGTCCCGAGCGCGATCAGCGCGGCGCCGGCGAGCGCGAGCACGAGCAGGTCGCGCAGGCGGTCGCCGCGCGAGCCGCCGAAGTCGGCGAACAGCAGGAAGGCGAAGCTGCCGAAGATCGCGAAGGTCGCCGCGTGCGGGTCGTCGAGCGGGCCGAGCGTCAGGGCGAAGCCGAGCGAGCCGGCGAGCGCGAGCCGGACGGCGTTCTCGAGCGCGGGGCGCCGGGGCGTCGCTGGCACGATCGCGATCCTACGTGACGGGTACGCTGCCGCTGTGGAGCTCATCGTCTATCTCGTCGCGCTCGTCCTGATCGGCCTCGTCGTCGGCGCGCTCGCGCGGCTGGCGCTGCCCGGTCCCGACCCGATGTCGATCTGGGCGACGATCGGCCTCGGGCTGGCCGGGACGCTGATCGCCGGGCTGATCATGCGGCTCCTCTTCGACGCCGACGGCGCCGGCATCCTCGCCTCGGTCGTCGTCTCGACGCTGCTGCTGTGGGGCCTGCGGCGGGCGCGCGGCCAGCGCGTCACGCCCTACAACCACAAGCCGTAGCGCTAGGCGCGCGCCGCGAGCGACAGCGCGTGGCGCCCGTCGGCGTCCTCGAACCACGCGTCGAGCCGCAGTCCGGCGGCGGCGAAGTCGTCGGCGACCCGCGCGCGCGTGAACTTGGCGCTGATCTCGGTGCGGATCTCCTCGCCGGCCGCCAGCTCGACGCGCAGGCCGAGCGCGCCGACCAGCACCGACATCGGCCGCAGCGCCCGCAGGCGCATCTCGATCCACTCGTGGCGGCGGTCGAAGAAGGCGACGTGGGCGAACCCCTCGGGCGTGAAGTCGGCGTCGAGCTCGCGGTTGACGACCGCCAGCACGTTGCGGTTGAACGCGGCCGTGACGCCGGCGCTGTCGTCGTAGGCGGCCTCCAGCGCCGCCGTGTCGGTGACGAGGCCGGTGCCGAGCAGCAGCCGGTCGCCCGGGCCGAGCAGCTCGCCGATCTCGCGCAGCAGCCGCCGCCGCGAGCCGGGCGGGAAGTTGCCGATCGTGCCGCCCAGCAGCGCGACGATCCGCGGCTGGCCGGAGCGCGGCTCCGGGATCTCGCCGAGGTGGCGCTCGAAGTCGCCGACGACGCCGTGGACGCGCAGCCCCGCGTACTCGCGCACGAGCGCCTCGGCGCTGTCGCGCACGACCGACTCGGCGACGTCGAGCGGCACGTAGCGGCGCAGCGTCCCGCCGCGCGCCATCGCGTCGAGCAGGACGCGCGTCTTGGCGGCCGTGCCGGAGCCCAGCTCGACCAGCTCGGCGGCGCCGCCGCCGACCGCCGCGATCGCGTCGGCGTGGCGCTCCAGCAGCGCCCGCTCGGTGCGCGTCGGGTAGTACTCGGGCAGCTCGCAGATCGCGTCGAACAGCTCGCAGCCGCGATCGTCGTAGAAGTGCTTCGGCGGCAGCTCCTTGAACGGCCGCGTGAGGCCGTCGAGCACGTCGTCGGCGAGGCCGCGCTCGTGCGCCGCGTCGAGGTGGGAGTCGATCCGGATCGCCGGGTCGGCGAGCGGCGGCAGCGGCGTCATCTGGAGTCCTTTGCGATCCGGAAGCCGGCGAAGATCTGGCGGCGCTGCGGGTGGTCCCAGTTGCGGAACGTCGCGGTCGCGACGCGCGCCCGCGTCGCCCACGAGCCGCCGCGCAGGACGCGGAAGTCGCCGCCGAAGAAGACCTCGGAGTACTCGCGATAGGGGTGGGCGGCGAAGCCGGGGTAGCCGTCGAAGCGGCTCGCCGTCCACTCCCACACGTCGCCGATCATGCCGAGGCAGCCGCTCGCCGCGGCGCCGTCGGGGTGGGTGTCGACGGGGACCGTCCCGTAGCGGCGCCAGTCGACGTTGGCGCGGCCGTGCGCGTCGCCCTCGCCCCACGGCTGCTCCCGCTTGGCGCCGGTCGCGTGGTCCCAGGTCGCCGCCGTCTCCCACTCCGCCTCGGTCGGCAGGCGCGCTCCGTGCGCGCGGGCGAAGGCGTCGGCCTCGAACCACGAGACGTGCACCACGGGAGCGTCCGGGTCGAGCGGCACGCGGCGGTCGAGCCGCCGCTCCAGCCACGCGCCGTCGCCGTCGCGCTCCCAGCCGGCCGGGCGCTCGATGTCGTACTCCTCCTTCCACGCCCACGCCTCGCGCGACCACCACTCGCGCCGCTCGTAGCCGCCGCCCTCGACGAAGGTCAGGTAGCTGGCGTTCGTGATCGGCGTGCGGCCGATGCGGTAGCCGCGCACGTCGGTGCGGTGGCGCGGCCGCTCGTTGTCGTAGGCGAAGCCGTCGTCGGAGGCGCCGAGCAGCACGCGCGCGGGCGGCAGCTCGACCAGCTCGAGGCCGCCGTCGCCGGGCGGCGCCCCGCCGCCGCTCCCGTCCGCCACGGGCGGCGGGTCGAGCAGGTCCGGCGGGGTCGGCAGCGCCGCCAGCTCCATCGTCTGCAGCATCGTCTCGCCGTGCTGCTGCTCGTGGCGCAGCACCAGCTCGTGGATCGTCGCGTCGGCGCCGCCGCGGGCGAGCTGGGCGAGCGTCCGCTCGCGCACCGCCTCGAGGTAGGCGAGCGCCTCGGCGCGGCGCAGGAGGGGGATCTCGCCGCGCACCGCGCGCGGCGTCTCGAAGGCGTCGTAGAGGCGCGCCAGCTCGGGCCGCAGCAGCTCGCCGCCGCCGAGCCGGCGGACGGCCCACAGGTCCTCGAACGCGGCGATGTGGCCGAGGTCCCAGACGAGCGGGCTCATCAGCGGCGAGTGGACCCGCTCGAGCGCGTCGTCGTCGAGGTGGGCGACGAGCGCGAGCGTCCGCTCGCGCGTCTCCGCGAGCGCGTCCGCGACCTGCTGCTGCGTCTCGCCCGCGTGGGCTGCCGTCTGGCTCGGCATCGACAGGCAGTCTTTCACTCCGGGCCGGAAACCGAAACCCGGAGCGGCGATGCGCCGGCTTCTAGCTCGGCGCGGCGGCGTGGTCGACGATCAGCTCGATCTCGGCGCCGTCGACGTCGATCAGGCTGGCCGGGATGCGCGGCGAGGGGCCGCCGAGCAGCTGCGAGATCGCCCACGCCTTGCCGGCGCCCTCGGCGAGGATGATCGTGCGGCGGGCGGCGCGCAGCGCCGGCAGCGTCATCGTGATGCGGTCGAACGGCGGCTTGGTGCCGTGGACCGGCAGCACCAGCTTCTCGCGCTCCTCCAGCACCGGGTCGTCGGGGAACAGCGAGGCGGTGTGGCCGTCCTCGCCGAGCCCCAGCAGCGCGAGGTCGAGCCGCGGCGGCTCGCCGCCGAGCTCGTCGCGCAGCTCCTGCTCGTAGGCGGCCGCGGCGGTCGCCGGGTCGTCGGCGGCCTCGGTCACCGGGTGGACGGTCGGCGGCGGCTGGGTCGCGTCGGCGAGCAGGTTGTCGACGATCAGCTTGTAGTTGCTGTCCTTGTCGTCGAGCGGGACGCAGCGCTCGTCGCCGAACCACAGGTGGACGCCGCTCCAGTCGTGCACGAGCCGCGCCAGCATGCGATAGGTGGCGGCCGGCGTGCGGCCGCCCGCGACGGAGATGTGGGCGACGCCGCGCTCGGCGCGCGCGTCGGCGATCACGGCGGCGATCCGCTCGGCGGTGGTGCGGGCGGCGGCCTCGGCGTCGCCGGCGACGGTCAGTTGGATCATCTGGCTGCCAGTCCTCGAACGCTGGGGGAAGGTCCAACCCTATCGCTGCGAGCCGGGCAGGCGATGGCGCGTGTAGATCGAGCCGTTGCGCTCCAGCGCCCACACCAGCTCCAGCGGCTGCGGCGGGCTCAGCGCGGCGCCGCTCGTCATCGGGAACTCGGGGCCGCCGCCGGCCAGCAGCGGCGCGGTCGTCAGGAACAGCTCGTCGACGAGCCGCTCGTGCAGCAGCGCGCTGAGCAGCAGCGGCCCGCCCTCGCACAGCAGCGAGCGGACGCCGTGCTCGGCGCGCAGGTGGCGCAGCGCGGCCGTGTTGAGCGGCCCGTCGGCCTCCTCGTCGACGCGGTGGACCTGCACCTTCGCGGGCACGCGCGGCGGCGCCAGCGCCTGCGGCGTGTAGACGATCACGCGCGACTCGGGGTCCTGGAAGAGCGGGATCTCCAGCGGCAGCCGGCCGCTGCGGGTGATCGTCACCAGCGGCGGGGCGGGGTCGAGGCCGGCGCGCGCGCGGATCTCGCGCAGGTCGGCGGCGCGGATCGGCCGGCCGTACTGCTCGTGGCCGATCGTGCCGGTGCCGACGAGCAGCGCGTCGGCCTGCGTGCGCAGGTGGCGGAAGACGGCGTGGTCGCCGTCGTCGCCGATCCCGCCGGAGCGGCCGTCGATCGCGATGCGGCCGTCGAGCGTGGCGGCGAAGTTGCTGACCACGTAGGGGCGGTCGGCGGGAGCGTGCGCGGCGAGCTCGAGCCCGTGCAGCAGGTCGGTCAGCTCGACCGGGCCGGGGTCGGGGAGGAGGCGGTTGAACTGCATCTGCGCGGGACCGTACCCCGTCGGCGCCCGTTCGGCTCGCGCCCTCGCCATATCGTCGGACAACCGCCCGCCGGATTGCTAGCGTCCGCCGCTATGACCTCGAATCCCCAGCATGACCGTCCCGACCGCAACCTCGCGCTCGAGCTGGCGCGCGTCACCGAGGCGGCCGCGCTGGCCGCGGCGCGGCTCGTCGGCCGCGGCGACAAGGAGGCCGCCGACCAGGCGGCGGTCGACGCGATGCGCTTCGTGCTCGACTCGGTGCCGATGAACGGCACCGTCGTGATCGGCGAGGGCGAGAAGGACGAGGCGCCGATGCTCTACAACGGCGAGCAGATCGGCGACGGCTCGCCGCCGGAGGTCGACATCGCCGTCGACCCGCTGGAGGGGACGCGCCTCTGCGCGCTCGGCATGCCGTCGGCGATCGCCGTGATCGCGCTCGCCGAGCGCGGCACGATGTTCGACCCGGGGCCGATCGTCTACATGGAGAAGATGGCCGGCAACGACGAGATCGCCGACCTGCTCGACCTCGACCGCCCGCTCGCCGAGACGCTGAGACTGGTCGCCGAGCGCAAGGGGATGGGGATCGGCGACGTGACGGTCGTGATGCTCGACCGCCCGCGCCACGAGCGCGCGATGCGCGAGGTGCGCGAGGCCGGCGGCCGCATCCGCCTCATCACCGATGGCGACGTCTCGGCCGCCCTGCTGGCGGTCAGCGACCGCTCGCCGGTCGACCTCCTCTACGGCATCGGCGGCACGCCCGAGGGCGTCATCACCGCCGCCGCGCTGAAGTGCATGGGCGGCGCGATCGTCGGCCGCCTGTGGGCGCGCGACGACGCCGAGAGACAGGCCGCAATCGACGCCGGCTACGACCTCTCGAGAATCCTCACGACCAACGACCTCTGCTGGGGCGACGACGTCTTCTTCTCCGCCACGGGCGTCACCGACGGCGACGTCCTCGAGGGCGTGCGCTACCGCGGCAGAGGGGCGACGACCGAGTCGCTCGTGATGCGCTCGCGCTCGGGCACCGTCCGCCGCGTGCTGGCGACGCACGACCGCGCCAAGCTGCGCGCGATCACCGGCGAGCGCTACGGTTGAACTTCGTTCAATTGGGAGTTCCACGGCGGCGCGCTGAACTGCGCGACGCTCGTGGGAACTCCCGCTAGCTGGGATCGGGGACGTCCTCGACGCGCTCGGGGGCGAAGCGGCCGACGCGCGACTCGGCCAGGTCGAGTCGCGCGAGCGAGCGCAGGAAGCCGTGCGTGACGAGCACGTGGATCGCCGACTGCGTCCAGCGGTAGAGGCGGCGGCTGATCGAGTGCGCGATCCAGGGGTAGAAGTTGGCGACCTCGACCTCGACGTGCAGCCGCCCGGTGCCCGGCTCGGTCGCCGGGCATCTGCGCACCTCGATCTGCAGGCAGCCGTCGCCGTGGCGCCCCGCGCGCGCGACGAGCAGGCCGTCCTCGATCCGCCAGCGGACGATCCCGCGGTCGCCGTCGATCTCGTACTCGGGCGCCTGGAAGCGCAGCAGCCGCAGCGGCTGGCGCAGCAGCACGACGGTGCGCTGCGTCGCGCTGTAGTCGACGCGGATCAGGCCGAGCGTCACGCGCGTGAGGAAGCGCCAGTAGGTCGCCGCCAGCCGCTCCAGCTCCGTCGCGCTCCAGAGCCGCTCCAGCTCGGCGACGGGCAGCGTCAGGTCGGCCGCCTGCGTCGAGCGCACGGCGCCGCGCTCGTCGAGCGTCGTGTTGTCCTCGGCGCTGACGATCTGCGAGCGCGCCGGCCAGCCGCGGCGGGCGCGCCGCCGGGCGGCGACGGCGGCTGCGGCGAAGAGGGCGAAGAGGGCGGCGATCGCGGCGGGCACTGTTCCCTGATTGTGCCCGTCGCGGCCGTCGCGCATCGTCAGATCCGCTCGATCTCGCAGCGGTCGCCGGCCTGCGGGGCGGAGCCGGCGGGGACGAACAGGAGCGCGTCGGCGGCGGCCAGCGAGCCGGTGATGTGGGAGCCCTGGGCGCCGGTCGGGGTGGCGGTGAGGAGGCCGTCGGCCTCGTCGAGGCGGACGCGCAGCGCCTGCTCGCGCTCGCGCCGCGGGGGCGCCTCGGCGAGCGCGGCGCGGCCGCGCGGCGGCAGCGGCCGCGCGGCGCCCTGACGCGCCAGCAGCGCCGGCCGCGCGAACAGCAGGAAGGTGACGAAGCTGGAGACCGGGTTGCCGGGCAGGCCGAGCACCAGCTGCTCGCCGCGCGTCCCGAACCAGGTCGGCTTGCCGGGCTGCAGCGCGACGCGCCAGAAGCGCTCCTCGACGCCGAGCGCGGTCAGCGCCGGCTTGACGTGGTCGTGCGGGCCGACCGAGACGCCGCCGGAGGCGATCACGACGTCGGCGCCGTCGAGCGCGGCGGCGAAGGCGCGCTCGGTCGCGGCGCGCTCGTCGGCGACACGCTCGACGGCGACGACCTCGGCGCCGGCGGCGCGCGCGAGCGCGGCGAGCATCGGCCCGTTCGAGTTGTGGATCTCGCCGGGGCCGAGCGGCGCGCCCGGCGCGCGCAGCTCGTCGCCGGTGCAGAGGACGGCGACGCGCGGCCGCCGCGCGACCTCGACGCTGCCGGCGCCCGCGCCGACGGCGACGGCGAGCGCGCCGGCGGTGAGGCGGCTGCCGGCCGGCAGCACGGTCGCCCCGGCGCGCAGGTCCTCGCCGGCGGCGCGCAGGTGCTGCCCAGGGACGACGTCGCCCGCGATCTCGACGGCGCCGTCGCGCTCGGCGGTGCGCTCGACCGGCACGACCGCGGCGGTGCCCTCCGGCAGCGGGGCGCCGGTCGAGATGCGGATCGCCTCGCCGGGGCCGAGCGCGACCGCCGCGGGCGCCCCCGCGCGCGCCTCGCCGACGATCCGCAGCGGCGCACTGGACGCATCGGCCCCGACCGCGAAGCCGTCCATGGCCGAATTTCCGAACGGCGGCACGTCGGCGGCCGCGATCACGTCGCGCGCGAGCACGCGATCGACCGCATCCTCAACGGGGACGGGCTCAGACGGCAGCTGGACGCTCGCCCGCAGGATCGCGGCGCGCGCGTCGGAGATCGAGATCAGGGCTCTGGACACGGGTTCATTGTGTCCATCGACGCTCGCCTTCGTCGGGAACTGCTGGTATAGACCCTCGGATGACGGATTCGAGGACGCCCCGTCCTCACCGCCCTGAACCAGTCGGCTGGGGGACGGTGGAACCGCTCGTCGGGCGCGCTCAGACGATCGCCAAGGGCTGGCTGCTGCTACTGCTCGAGCGGGCTCCGCTCGACGCCGTCGGCACGATCCCGGCGGCGGCGCTGGCGGCCGAGGGCCCCGCGCTGTGCGCGGCGGTCGTGCGCGGCCTCGGCTCCGACGCCGAGCTGGCCCGGCTGCGCCCCGACGGCGACCTCGCCCCGCTCGTCGCCCGCCTCGGCCCGCTCTGCGGCGCCCACGACGCCGGCGCGACGGTCGCCGCCGTCGAGGCGCTGCGCGCCTGCATCTGGGCGACCGCGCTCGAGTCGGCCTCCGCGCAGGCGCGCGAGCCGGTCGCGATCGCCCAGCTCGCCGACCGCCTCGCCGCCGTCACCGCGGTCGTGACCGCCAGCGCGCTGCCGCTGGGCCAGAGCGCCGTCGCGGCCTCCGCGCCGTCGTCGCCGGGCGCCGCGGTGCCGCCGCCGGTCGCCGCGACCGCGGACGCGCCGCCGCCGCCCGCGCACGAGCCGCAGCCGCACGCGGCGCCGCCGTACGCGCCCGAGCCGCCGGCCAGCCACGACGGCATCCCGCACCCGCCCCATCGCGAGGAGGCGGCGGCCGCCGCCGGCGGCGCGCAGCCGGCGTGGGCCCAGCCGGCCTACGACGAGGAGCCCGACCACCCCGGCTCGGTCACGCCGCTGCCGGCGCGCCCGCCGGTCGACCCGCGCAGCGGCCCCGCCGCGGCGATGGACGACTCCGACCTGTGGATCGCGACGCTCGAGCGCCACATCGACCGCTGCCAGCGCGAGGGCGGCGGGCTGGCGCTGCTGCGCGTCGAGCTGGTCGACGGCGACCGCGTCGCCGCGAGCGCGCCGGACGGGCAGGCGCACGTCCCCTACGGCCGCCTCGCGCAGGCGATCCGCCGCGCGATCCGCCGGCAGGACCTCGTCGCCTCCGACCACCACGGCCGCGCGTGGGTGATCGCGCCCGGCGTCGGCCGCGCGGGAGCGATCGCGCTCGCGGAGCGGATCGGCGCCGGCGTCGAGAACGGCGAGAGCTGGCGCGGCGCGCCGCTGGCGGCGACGATCGGCTTCGCCGTCTACGGCGAGGACGGCCGCGACGCCGCGACGCTGATCGACCGCGCCGAGGAGGCGATGCTCGCCGCGACCGCGGCCGGCGCGCGCATCGGCGAGGCCGCGCCCCATCCCGAGGACCTCGGCGGCGACCCCGATCGCCCCGGTCCGCGGCTCGTGCGCTGAGGCGGCGCGCTCAGCGCGTCGGAGGCGCCTGGAAGGGCGTCTTCAGGCGCGGCACGGTGGTGACGGTGAGCGCGCCGACGGTGATGAGGCCGTCGGTCGCGCCGAGCGCCTCGTGGGTCGCCTTCGTCAGGTCCCAGGCGCGGCCGGCGATGAAGGGCCCGCGGTCGATCACGGGGGCGACCAGCTTCATGCCGCCGTAGTAGAGCTCGACCTGGGTCCCGCACGGCAGCGTCTTGTGCGCGACGCCGATCGTCCACCTCGTCAGTCTCACGCCGCAGGCGGTCTTCGAGCCGCCGTTGCTCTTCGGCGAGTACCAGCTGGCGACGCCGGGGCGGTAGACGGTCACCTGCACCTGCGGGCCGCTCTCGGTCGCGCGCGAGGCGGCGGTGCCGGCGCCGGGCACCGCGCGCACCGTCTGGCTGCCGAGCGCGCGCGGCCTCCACGCCGCGCGGAAGCTGCCGTCGGCCTTGACGACGCCTCTGCCGACGGCGGTCCAGAGGCCGCTTCTGGCGTCGAGCGCCTCGATCGAGACGGTGCCGAGGCGGGCGGGGGCGAGGCCGCTGACGACGGCGCGCCGCTTCAGCAGCGCGGCGCCCTTCGAGCTGATCGTGATGCCGCCGGAGCTGGCGGTCGCGACCGGCGTGCCGATCGCGAGCGCGGCGCCGGTCGGCGTGCCGTCGGGGTTGGCGTCGGGCGAGGCGCCGCCGGGGGAGGCGCCACCGGAGGCGGCGACGGCGACGGCTGGGGTGGCGGCAGCCGCGAGGAACGCGGCAGCGGCGATGGCGACAGGGCGGCGAAGGCTCATGAGTTGGGGTGCCGGCGCCTACGAGGTGAGCTGTCGGGCTCGCGAGGCGCCTTCCGGCGCGCCGCTACGGTCCGAACTGCGACCGATTCGCCCCAGCGAGCCGAAGCTCGCAAGTGGGTCCCCCGCCGGCAGCGCGCTGGGCGCGGTGCCGTTCGGCGTGTGGCGGCGGTGAGTATACGGAAGAACGCGCGGCGTGCGCGGGGCCGGCCGGCGATCTCCCCCCGGCGGTGACGCACCGGGAACAGGGGCGCTCAAGCGTCGCGGGCGCGCGCCGATGAAGTTGGTGGGAGCGCCGCCGCAACCTGAAACGTCGGCGGACGTTCTGCGTAGTAGGTACAGGAGTCCGCCGTGCGCACCGAGCCCGACTTCGCGGGCAGGCACCCCCCGAAACTGGCGCTGACGCGTTGACTCCCTGAACGCGAAGAGGCTAGACTCCAGCTCATGTTTGGATGGCGGTTGTGCGCGCTCTGGCGGGCGCAACCCGTCCGATGATCGCGCCGAAGGCTGGATGTTGGGGTGGCGCGCACGCGACGAGAAACGGAATCAGATGTCTGTAGCTGAACTTCAGGAACTCGAAGAGATCAAGGGCCTTGTCAACCGCGGCACGCAGCTCGGCGTCCTGACGTACGCCGAGATCGCCAGCGCGGTCAGCGAGCTCGACCTCGACGAGTCCGACGTCGAGGATCTGCACGGCTTCCTCGAGAGATCCGAGATCGAGCTCGTCGAGGAGATCGATCCCGCGACCGCCGCCGGCAACGAGGTCGAGCGCGCGCCCGACAGACGTCGCGGCCGCCGCGCCAGAACGGCGCTCGACCTGAAGCCGGACATGACGACCGACTCCCTTCAGCTGTTCCTGAAGGACATCGGCAAGGTCCGCCTGCTCACCGCCCAGGAGGAGGTCGACCTGGCGAAGCGGATCGAGCGCGGCGACCTCGACGCG
>Ga0164243_10010776_pt1 | contig 13104 bp, 12 predicted proteins | sample OricompcompostOP_FD_108781 | JGI IMG/M metagenome (GOLD analysis project Ga0164243, IMG submission 108781) | Organic Plus compost microbial communities from Emeryville, California, USA - Original compost - Organic plus compost (OP) | ecosystem: Engineered > Solid waste > Mixed feedstock >... | reverse complement strand
TCGGCCCGCAGGTCGGCGTACTCCGTGACAAGAACATCAGCGTCGCCGGACTTCAGGAGTCCCAGCCCTCACAGATCGGCCGATTCACCTCGATCGTCGGCGACTCCTGGGGAGTCTTCCCTGGCAACGCGGTGCGCGGCGTGCCACCGGACAACTCGATCGTCTGGCGGACCGCTGACTGGGAGCTGGTCAAGTCCCAGACGACGCCCATCCCCTACTTCCACGGCCGGCTGACCCCGATGCCGCAGGTGTTGCTGCGCTCGCGCACCTCGGGCCAGGAGGTGTGGTTCGTGAACGTCCACAACCCGGCCAACACCGCAGGCCCGGCCGGGGGGATCCGGGCCCGAGCGATCACCGTCGAGGCGCAACTGGTCCACTCCCTGGGCGCGGACGGTACGCCGGTGGTCATGACCGGCGACATGAACGACCGCGCCGCGTTCGCCTGCCCGTTCACCCGGGCGAGCGGGATGCACGGCGCCGACGGCTCCTACACCGGCGGCGGGACCTGCCGGACCCCGCGCAACCTCAATGTCGACTGGGTCCTGGGGAGCTCCCAGATCTCGTTCTCCGGCTTCCAGACCGACTTCAGCACCCAGCACCGGCACCTCACCGACCACCCGATCGTCAGCGCCACGGCGGCGATCGCCGCGCCGGCCGAGCGCGAGGGCTGCGTCCGGAAGACTGCTGCCGAGGGGAAGTTCTGGTTCTGTCCGGTCAGCTAGGCCGGTCAGCTAGGCCGGTCAACCAGGCAGGTCAGCGACGCCAGGACAACGGGTCACCGATGTCTTGGCGATAGCGGTTGAGGATCTCGGCAATCTCCGCCTCGTCCCGCTGAGCGGCCGGCAGCAGCAGTTCCATCATGACGTCGCACAACTCGGCGAGACGCAGATTGAGCTGGCGGCTCTCCTGGATGTCGTCCTCGAGGTCTCGAACCCGACGCTCCAGCGACTTCCGGTTCCGGAGGAACCTCCTCACCGGCTCCATGAGATCACCATCCTGCCTATCGTGGGTCTGCGGTCGGCCGCGGCCGCGCCGGCCACACCGTCGTCGTTCTCGCGGATCCTGGTTGCCTGCTCCACGCGTCCGCCGGTCCGCGCGACGAGCTGGGAGATCTGGTCGAGGGCGAAGGCGCGCACTCCGAGCTTGCGCGAGTGCGGCGTCGCGGAGGTCTGCACCTGCAGATAGAGGCGGCCGGAGTCCCGGCTGATCATCTTCGCCAGCCGGAGGAGGTTCTCCCTGCCGACATGGTTGGTCGCGTCGAAGACGTGCCGCGAGAGCACGATCCGAGGGCCCGGCCGCCGGGACAGCTCGGCGCCGGTGACCAGGGTCGAGCGGTACTCGGTCAGGCTCGCCCACTCGAACTCGGCGGGCACCTTCAGCCGACGCGCCCGACCGGCGGCGTGGCGCAGGTCGGGCGGGAAGTAGTCGAGTCCGACCACCGGGACTCCGCGACCGGCCAGCCACAGCGCGTCCGTGCCGCGACCGCAGCCGATGTCGACCGCCGTACCGATCTCGGGCTCCTGGTGGGCCACCCACTGCGCGAACGACGACGGCTCCTCGGCGCCGGCAGGACGAGGGCCCTCGACGCGGGACCGCGCCCACCGGTTGCGGAGCCCGACCCGCATCCCGCGGAACCAGCCGTCCAGCCGGCGCTGTGTGGACGCTGGCGTGGTGAACTTGTAGGCCGGGTCCGGGACCTTCCAGCTCGGGCCGTACATCGCTTCGAGGAGGTGCTCGGGCTGTCCCGGCGCCGGGAAGGTGCGGCCGGCGAGGACGACATCGGTGCGTGGCGAGATCCACTCGGGTCGGAACGGGTGCCCGACCTCGCCCATCAGATAGAGGGTGCCGGCTCGCATGAAGCCGCCGAAGACGTCGAGGCCGCGTGGTGATCCGTCGGCCTCGCGGACGATGACCTTGAAGGCGATCCCGCTGTAGCGCTCGATCCGGAAGCCCATCTCCTGCAGCCGACGCTGCAACCGGAAGGACTCGAGGACGACGTCGGTCGGATGGTCGAAGCCGCTGACGTAGCCGAGGTCGGCGTCGGAGTCGTGACCGATGAAGTCCTGGTCGCGCACAGCCCCGAGCAGGGTGCCGTACGCGATGAAGGGCTCGACGCCGGCCGCCTCCAGCCCCTTGAGCACCGTCTCCATCGCGTCGAGCAGCGGCTCCATCTGCTCCGCATCACGGTCCCCGAAGAGCCGGGTCAGCCGCAGGCTCTTGTCGAGGCCCATCGGGTTGCCCTGTCGGTCCTCCACACGCACGGCGCCCTCGCCGTCGCCCAGCCGGGCCGACGTCTCGATCCAGGTGGTCCCGGACACCGGGTCGACCAACGACACCTGCACGGATCCGTTGAGGAACCGGCGCAGCGGTGGCGGCCAGCGCAGGCTGAGCCAATCCTTGTCGGGTTTGGTGTCGCGCCGGAGCCAGAAGGAGAAGATCCGCTGACCGTCGAAGGCGACGTCGATCGGGAAGTCCCCATCGCCCCGGACACGGAGTCCGGTGTCATCGACCTCGAGGGCACTCACCACACCGGCCGGGAGGTCTGGATCTGGCACCCGAGCAGAATAGCCGAACGCGAACCACGGTCCGCCCCGCTCGGGTGCGCGCCGTCCCCGGGCCCGGAATGACTGACCACGACCCGGCGGTGCCCTACGCTGACCGCCGTGATCCTCACCGTGAGCACCGTCAAGGACAAGTTGTCGAACGTCCAGCGATTCGTCCGCGGAAACCTTGCCGGCGGTGTCGACCACATGATCCTCTTCCTCGACGTCCCCTCTCCCGAGGTCGAGGCCTGGCTCGACACCCAGCCAGCGGTGACCTACGTCGTCACCGACAAGTCGTGGTGGAACGGCACCCGCCCGCAACTGCTCAACAAGCGCCAGCGGGTCAACGCGAACCTCGCCCGCTCGGTCCTCACCCTCGCCGACTGGGCGGACTGGATCTTCCACATCGACGCCGACGAGATCGCGCAGATCGACCGTACGGCGCTCGCCAAGGTCCCCTCGGGGAAGAACTGCGTCGGCCTGCAGCCCCTCGAGGTCGTCAGCAAGATGACCTGGGAGCGCGAGCCGACCCTGTTCAAGCGGCTGCTGTCCGAGCCGGAGCTGCACCTGCTCCAGGCGCTCGACGTCATCGCCGAACCGACCAACTCCCTCTACTTCCGCAGTCACATCGCCGGGAAGGTCGGCATCCGTCCGCGACTCGACCTCTGGCTCGGGATCCACAAGGCAGTCGACCGCGACGACAACCGACAGCGGCTGGTCCGCGACCCCGGCCTGCGACTGCTCCACTTCGAGTCCTACTCCGGTGATGACTTCGTGCGGAAGTGGACGGCGATGGTCGGCTCGGGCCCCTCGATCCACTTCGGACCGGCGCGGATGAAGATCGCGACCGCGATCAAGGCGCTGTTGGAGATGGATCTGCCGACCGAGACGACGAGCCGCTACCTCGCCGAGATCTATCAACAGCACATGGCCGACCGGGTCGATGTACTTGCCGACCTGGGGCTGCTCGAAGAGATCGACCCGCTGGCCGGCAGCCACGTACCGGCCCAGCTCGCCGAGCGCGATCGCGCCACCCTCGCCGGGTGGCTCGAGGCCCTGCGCGCGGTCGACAAACGCAAGTTCCTGCCCGAGATCGCCTCCCCTAGCGAGGTCGAGGGCATCCTGGCCGCCATCTCGGGGCGCTCCGGCGCGCCCGGGCGCCGCGGTCTCTTCCGGCGCTCCTGACCTGAGCCAGGGTCGCGCGCAGCGACGAGAGGACCGCGAGGCAAACGACACGCCGTACTTGATGGTTACGAATTGGTAACGATCGACTCTCGGCCATGCGCCTGGTCTTCGTCGCTCCCCTAGCGTGTGACTCTCGTGAAGGAAGTGATGGATGCTCCTTGTGAGTCAGATGTGACTCCGGGCTTCCTGCTCTCGACCTCCAAGTAAGGGGCTCCAGCAAATGCGATCTCTCCGACTCGGCGGGGTAGGCCTGATGACCCGCCGCTTCCGCGGCGCGCTGACGATCGCTTCGGTCGGGGCGCTGCTCGCCGGGATCGTCGCGACCCAGCCCGCCCCCGACGCCCAGCGGGCGTCGAGCGGACTCGATCTCGCGGCGGCAGCGAGCAGCGATCGGCCGACCCACGTGCGGATCAGCAGTTTCAACGCACTTGGCGCGAGCCACACCGTCAAGGGCGGCAACAAGGCGAAGAAGTACACCAACGCTCAGACCCGGATGGCGTACGCCGCCCAGATCATCAGGAACAACGGGCTCGAGATCGTCGGCTTCCAGGAGTTCCAGGAGCCGCAGCGCAAGGCGTTCCTCTCCCACTTCGGGAGCTCCTACGGCCTCTGGCCGGGCGGCAAGCTGGGCGTGGTACCAGTGCAGAACACGATCGTGTGGCAGAACAGCAAGTGGGAGCCGATCGTGGAAAAGACCATCCCGATCCCCTACTTCAAGGGCAAGCCCATCAAGATGCCCTACGTGCTACTCCGCAACAGGTCCACCGGCGGCCGGGTGTGGATCTATAACTCCCACAACCCGGCGAACACAGCCGGGCCCGCGCAGAAGTACCGCGACCAGGCCGTTGCCAAGGAGATCGCGCTGGTCAAGCAGCTCGAGAAGGACTACCCGGGAGTTCCGGTCATCGACACCGGTGACAAGAACGACACCTCGAAGTACGTCTGCCCGATCATGAACGGCACCAACCTGCGCCCGGCGATGCCAGGCGTCGGCAAGTCCGGCAGCAAGTGCGTCACCTCTCGGGGCATGGTCGTCGACTGGATCACCGGTAGCCCCCAGGTAACCTTCACCAACTATCACCAGCTCAACAGCGCACTGGTCCACAAGACCACCGACCACCGGGTCGTGTACGCCGACGCCGTGCTGCCTTCCTCCGCGGCGGCCTCCTCGGGCATCCGCTATGTGGTGGCCATCAACATCGAGGGACTCGCCTCGAGCAAGGTGGCGAAGCTGCCGACGCTGGCGAAGCTGGTCCGCGAGGGCGCCTCGACCATGAACGCCCGCAGCGGTGTCGAGAGTGTCGCGACCGTCCCCAATGCCTACGGCATGGTGACCTCACGTCGGATCGCGCAAGCCAAGAGCGGCGGACAGAGCGCGTTCGCGGTGGTCCACGACGGCGGCCGACGCACCGGACTCTTCACCAGCAACCCGACCCTGTCGAAGAAGTTCGCGGCCAGTTGGAGCAAGAAGAAGGGAACCGTCGACCGGACCGGCCTCGACAACGGCCGCGCCAAGATCAACAAGTCCGTGCGTGCGCCGATGGACAAGACCGTGGTCAACAAACTGGTCGCCGACCTGCGAAGCTCGCCGAAGGCGCTCGAGTTCGTCGATCTAAGTGCCGCCAACAACGTCGCCCGCCAGACCGGCTCCGGCTCGGCGCGCTACACCGCCTCGCTCCGCGCCCTCGACTCCTACCTGGGCAAGATCGTACGCACCATCAACGGCACCAAGAAGCTCGCCGGGCACACCGCCATCATCGTGACCTCCGACCATCACGGCACCGTCACGCGCAAGCTCAAGCCGAGCGCCAAGGGCGTCTACCAGGTGCCGTTCATCGTCTGGGGCCCGCACGTCCGTCGTGGTGCCGACCTCTACGCGCTCAACCCGCAGTTCAAGAACCCGGGGTCGTCGCGGCCGAGCTACAGCGGCACTCAGCCGATCCGCAACGGCTACGTCGCCAACCTCGCCACGAAGCTGCTCGGTCTGCCGCCGGTCCCCGGCAGCAACCTGGACGCCGGACAGACGCTGTCGGTCTTCTGACCATGGCCGCTGGCGGTCGGCAGGGCGCCGACCGCCAGCGGTGAGCGCCCTGCCACGGGTGCAGCCTGCGATGCCCTAACGTTGGCGCGTGAGCACCTCCCCTGTCCGTGTGTACGTCGCCCGTTTGGTCGGCCTACCGATCTTCGACCCCCAGGGTGAGCAGGTCGGGAAGGTCCGCGATGTGGTCGTGACGATCCGGACGGAGAGTAGCCAGCCGCGGGTACTCGGGCTGGTTGCAGAGGTGTTCGGACGCCGCCGGATCTTCGTGCCCATGACCCGGGTGACCAACATCGACGCCGGACAGATCTACACCACCGGGCTGCTCAACATGCGGCGCTTCCAGCAGCGGTCGACCGAGACGCTCGTGATCGGGCAGATGCTCGACCGCCAGGTGACCGTCCGCTCGAGCGGCGTCGCCGGCGTGGTCTACGACGTGGCGATGGAGCAGGCGCGCAACCGTGACTGGGTGCTCTCCCGGGTGGCGGTGCAGGAGCCGCCGAAGAAGTTCAGCAGAGGCGGGCTGCGCCGTCGCGGCCAGACCCACGTCGTGGAGTGGAACGACGTCCAGGGGCTCGCCCGCCGCTCCCCCACCCAAGGTGCGACCCATCTCCTCCACGCCATCCAAGAGATGCGTCCGGCAGACGCTGCGACGATGATCCACGAGCTTCCCCAGGAGCGTCGCCGTCAGGTCATCGCCGCTCTGGACGACGAGCGGCTCGCCGAGGTGCTCGAGGAGCTGCCCGAGGACGACCAGGTCGAGATCGTCGCCGACCTCGACTCCGAGCGCGCCGCCGACGTCCTCGAGGAGATGTCACCCGAGGACGCCGCCGACCTGATCGCCGACCTGCCGCCAGAGACCGCGGCCACGCTGCTCAGCCTGATGGAGCCCGAGGAGGCCGAGGACGTCCGCCGGCTGATGTCGTATGAGGAGAACACCGCCGGCGCGATGATGACCCCTGAGCCGGTCATCCTCGGTCCCGATGCGACCATCGCCGACGCACTCGCCCAGGTCCGCAACCCGGAGCTCACCCCGGCCCAGGCGGCGGTCGTCTACGTCTGCCGCCCCCCGCTGGAGACCCCGACCGGGAAGTTCCTCGGCGTCGCCCACATCCAACGGCTCTTGCGCGAGCCCCCGTCCACCCTGGTGGCGGGCGCGCTCGACGAGACCATGGAGTCCCTCAAGCCCGAGGACTCCCTCGACCAGGTGGCGGCCCACCTGGCTACCTACAACCTCGTCGCTGCGCCCGTGGTCGACGATGCCGGCCACCTCGTCGGGGCGGTGACCGTCGACGACCTGCTCGACCACCTGCTGCCCGAGAACTGGCGTGAGCAGGCGGTGCGGGCCGCCACCGTGCGGGAGGTGACCCGTGGCTGACACACGTACGACGCGGACCCGGCTCGACACTCCCCGCGACAACCGCCGACAGCTGGTGCGCCGGCCGTCCCTGAGCCCCGACGCCTTCGGCGTCTTCGCGGAGAAGTTCGCCCGCTACATGGGCACCGCCCGCTTCTTGCTCTGGATGACCGTCTTCGTGGTCGTCTGGATCGGCTGGAACCTGGTCGCGCCGAAGGGCTGGCGCTTCGACGACTACCCGTTCATCTTCCTCACCCTGATGCTCAGCCTTCAGGCGTCCTACGCCGCTCCGCTGATCCTGCTTGCGCAGAATCGGCAGGAGGACCGCGACCGGGTGATCGCGGAGCAGGACCGCCGAGTGGCGGCCCAGAGCAAGGCGGACATGGAGTTCCTCGCTCGGGAGATGGCGTCGCTGCGGATGGCGCTCGGCGAGGTCGCGACCCGCGACTACATCCGGTCCGAGCTCAAGGCGCTCATCGAGGACCTCGAGGATCGCGGCGCGATCCCGGAGGAGCTCCCCTAGAAGTAGCCGGGCGGCCCCGCCCGGCGACCGGATGCCGACCGCGGTTCGTGGCGCCCGGGTGGCCCCACGTACTCTTGATTCTTGTGAGCACCGCCCTTCTAGACCGCGTCAACGCCGCGTTGGCGACCGTCAACGATCCGGAGATCAAGCGCCCCATCACCGAGCTCGGGATGGTGGAGTCGGTCTCCGTCGACGACGACGGCGTGGTCCACGCCAAGGTGTTGCTGACCGTGGCCGGGTGCCCGCTCAAGGACACCATCAATCGAGACACCACCGCGGCGCTCGAGCAGGTCGACGGGGTGACCGGGATCGACATCGAACTCGGCGTCATGACCGCCGAGCAGCGGCAGGAGATGCGGAATTCATTGGCCGGCGGCGCTGGGTCGTCGGGGCAGCGCGAGATCCCGTTCGCCAAGCCCGGCTCGCTGACCAAGGTCTTCGCGATCGCCTCCGGCAAGGGCGGCGTCGGCAAGTCGTCGGTCACCGTCAACCTCGCCGTCGCGCTCGCCCAACAGGGACTCAAGGTCGGACTCGTCGACGCCGACATCTACGGCCACTCGGTGCCCGCCATGCTGGGTGTCGCCGACGCCCGACCCACCCAGGTCGACGATCTGATCATGCCGGTGCCGACCGCTTCCGGGGTCTCGGTCATCTCGATCGGCATGCTCAAGCCTCGCCGTGACCAGGTGGTGGCCTGGCGCGGCCCGATGCTCGACCGAGCCTTGGTCCAGATGCTCTCCGACGTCTACTGGGGCGACCTCGACGCGCTCCTGCTCGACCTTCCGCCGGGCACCGGAGATATCGCGATCTCCCTCGGCCAGCACCTGCCCAACGCCGAGATCGTCGTCGTCACTACGCCCCAGGAGGCCGCCGCCGAGGTCGCCGAGCGGGCCGGCACGATGGCCGAGATGATGCACCAGCGGGTCGTCGGCGTGGTCGAGAACATGTCCTGGCTGACCCTTCCCGATGGCACCAAGCTCGACGTCTTCGGCAGCGGCGGTGGGCAGCGGGTCGCCGACACGCTCTCACAGCGGTTCGGCGCCGAGGTGCCATTGCTCGGCCAGGTGCCGCTCGACCCGGCGCTTCGCGAGGGCGGCGATGCCGGCAAGCCGATCGTCGAGACGGACCCGAGTTCGGCAGCCGCCGTCGTACTCACCGAGGTGGCGCAGGCGATCTCCGGCCGCGGCCGTGGGCTCGCGGGGATGCAGCTCGGACTCACCCCCACCAGCAAGTTCTGACGGCCAGCCGGTAGGTTCGGGCCGTGTTCGGGATCGGGTTCGCGGAGCTCGCGGTCATCGCCTTCGTCGCCGTACTCGTGCTCGGACCCGACAAGCTCCCGGACCTCGCCCGCCAGGCTGCGCGGTTCCTCCATCAGCTTCGCAATCTGGCCAACAACGCGCGCGACGAGCTCCGCAACGAGCTCGGCCCGGAGTTCGCCGACCTCGAGTTGCGCGACCTCGACCCGCGCCGGATCATCACCAAGCAGATCCAGGAAGCGCTCGAGGACATCGAGGAGGAGGAAGCGCACGCCAAGGCGCCCAAACCGCTCCTGGCCGGCGAGCTGCCGCCCTACGACGACGAGGCGACCTGAGCGAGCGACAGCGCCGAGCGAGGAACGAGCTCGAGCGCTGGCCGCGAGCGAGGGAGCAAGCCGCGAAGCGGCCGGCGACCTGAGCGAGCGACAGCGCCGAGCGAGCAGCGGTCACTCCGGCCGACTCTGTACCGCCGCCAGCGAGCGGAGCCCGACGAGTGTCACCCGTCGCGACTCGCCGGCCTCGACCTCGACGAAGTCGGCACCCACCCGACGCAGGACGCCGTCGTGACGTACGCCGTCGAGCCGGTGCAGCACACAACGCTCCCCCGACTCGGCGAGGCGGCGCAGTGCCGACCCCAGCCCCAATCGCGCCACCGCTGACCAGGCGACATCGGGGACCGCCCGCTCGGAGGCGCCCACCACACTGCCGACGGCGTCGTGACGCACCACCCAGTCGGTGGCTGCTCCACTGAGCAAGAACCAGCCCGTGGCCACGCGTGAGAGCGTGCCGGCGAGCTGACCGACCCCTCGGACATCGACGACCAGCTCCTGCCCGACCGAGGCCATCAGCCGGGAGGCGAGGGGGACCTGGGCGTACTCTGCGCGGCTCCGGTCGGCGATCTCGGCCTCCCGGTCGAGGGCATAGGCGGCGGCCGCCTGGCTCTCCAGATCGTCGAAGAGCGAGAACAGCTCCTCTTCCCACGGCATGCCCGGCACCCTAACCCCGCTCAGGCGCGCGAGGACTGCCGCACTCCCGGTGGTCTCACCTTTGCGGTCGACACACGGGCCGGCTCCCCCGGCACCCCGGCAGGCCCCGCTGACTCCATGGTCGCCGGCCGGCGCACCGCGACGTCCCGATTCCTCCACAGACGAACGTTCACCTGTTGACTCCTTACGTTCCGCTGCGTTGTCATAGGCAAACGGAAGCAAACTAATGAATTGAAAGTCTCGGGATGAATGACGCGACGCATGTCAGCAAGATCAGGTGTCTGCTCGTCTGGGCAGGCATCACCGCCACGGTGGGGGCGCTGTTGGGGAGGCTGCTCCCGATCGAGATGAGCCTGCAGGGGGCCTTCGACGAGCTCCTGGTCCGGGTCTGCAGCTGGGCGCTGCTGGGCTGCGGGGCCTGGTTCTGGCTGGTCTCCACGCTCGTCGTGGCCACCGCCTTGCGTCCCTCGGCCGAGCGAGCGCCGGGCCTCGTGCGCGGGGTGCCGGCGCCGGTCCGCCGGATGATCCTGCTCCTGTGCGGCATCGCGATCGCCGGTGGGATCGTCGCGCCTGCCCTGGCCACACCGGGGCCAGTGCCACTGGACAAATCGGATCACCGCGGCCGGGTGACCATCAGCGGACTCCCCTACCCCGACCGCGCGACCGCGACGCCGGCGCCGCACGCCGCAGCCACCCGGACCGACCCGGAGCCGTCACGGCGGCACACCGCGGTGGAGGCGGCGCGGCAGCGCAGCCGCCAGGTCGTCGTACGCGCAGGTGACTCGCTGTGGTCGATCGCGGCGCGACACCTCCAACCCGGCGCGACCAACCCCGAGATCGCGGCCGGCTGGCATGCCCTCTACGCGCTCAACCGGGCCCTCCTCGGCCCGGATCCCGATCGGATCGAGCCCGGCCAGGTGCTCGACCTGCCCGTCACGCTGTCCGCCGCCGAAGGAGCCTCGTCATGAACCTCCCCTCAGCACCCCAGCCGGAGCCGTCCTACGACGTCGTGCGTCTGCCCATCGCACGCATGCCGGTGGCCGAGGTCCAGGGCACCCTGGCGCTCGACCTCCAGCCTCGCCGCGACCTCCCCGAAGCGCCGAACGCGCCGGTGGTCGCCCTCGCCTCGGCGCGGCGTGCCGATGCCGCGGAGTGGGCCGGCCGCTTCGCGCAGGCCGCCGTCGAGATCGTCGGAGGCGACCGGCCAGCGAGCCAACTGCTGCGCTGGACCTCAGCGGAGGTCTATGCGGACCTGGCCCGTCGTGCCCAGCTCGTCGCACGAGCGGGTCACCATCGGCCCGGCGTCGCCCGGGTCCAGCCGGTGCGTCCCAAGGTCGTCGGCGTCCATATCGCAGCCATCGACCGCGATGTCGTCGAGGCGGCGCTCCGGCTTCGGTATGGCGCCCGCTCCCGCGCCCTCGCCGCCCGGTTCGAGTGGCTCGAGGAACGCTGGGTCTGCACCGCGCTGGAATTCGCGTGAGCCGAGCAGCCCCATGTCGCCGCCTCAGCGACCGGCGAGCTTCTCGACGTACCTCTTCGCCTCACGAAGTCCCGCACCGGATTCCTGCCGGTAGACCTTGATCGCCCGGATCAGATCACCCTTCGCCACCAGGTCGAGTACGACGGCCGAGGCGCCCGCGTCGGCGACAGCTCCCGTCGCTCGGCCGAGTTGAGCCTCGAGCGCGGCGACCCGCGCCTCGAGCGCACTCAGCCGTGCTTCCGCCTCGGCGTCCATGGCGAGTCGTGCGGCTCAGCCGTTGACGCGCGTGGTCAGGCCGGTCGGCCCACCGGGGCGACCATGGCACTGCTTGAACTTCTTGCCCGACCCGCAGGGGCACTTCTCGTTCCGACCGACGCCCGCGTACGGGTCGTCGGCGTTGGTCACCGTGGTGCCTCGAGCCTCCGCCTCACCCTGCTCGTCCGGGCCGGAGTAGGAGAGCTGCACCGGCGCGGCCGGCTTCTCCAGGCCCTTGGCGTGGATCTGCGGAGACGCGGCCTTGAGCGCGGCGGAGATGTCGTCGAGCCCGGCGCCGTCGGCCCCGACACCGACCGGCGGCTCGGCGAGCGCGCCGGGATGCATCGGGCCGGCGTGCCGCGAACCGTCGGCGTGGTAGTGGAACTCCTCCTCCTGCTCCTCGACCTGGACGTCGAGGTTGAACAGGAAGCCGACCGACTCCTCCTTGATGCCGTCCATCATGGCGTTGAACATGTCGAAGCCCTCGCGCTGGTACTCAACCAGCGGGTCCCGCTGGGAGTAGGCACGCAGGCCGATGCCTTCGCGCAGATAGTCCATCTCGTAGAGGTGCTCGCGCCACTTGCGGTCGAGCACGGAGAGGACGACCTGGCGCTCGAGCTCACGCATGACCTCCTCGCCGACCTCCTCCTCACGGCGGTCGTACGCCGCCTGGGCGTCTTCCTTCAAGACGCTGATCAGGTCGTCGCGCTCGAGGTTCGCCTTCTCGCCGACCTCATCGATCAGCGCGTTGTAGTCGACCGAGACCGGCCAGATCTGCTTGAGGTCGATCCAGAGCTGCTCGAGGTCCCACTCCTCGGCGTACTCCTGGGTGGCGCCGGTGACCACGCCGGTGACCACGTCGTCGAGGAAGGTCCGGACCTGCTGCTCGAGGTCGGCGCCCTCGAGGACCTCGCGGCGCTCGGCGTAGATCACCTTGCGCTGGCGGTCCATCACGTCGTCGTACTTGAGGACGTTCTTGCGGGACTCGAAGTTCTGCGCCTCGACCTGGGTCTGGGCGTTGGCGATCGCGCTGGTGACCCGCTTGTTCTCGATCGGGACGTCGTCAGGGATCTTGAGCATCACCAGAATGCGGTCGACCCAGTCGGACTTGAACAGCCGCATCAGCTCGTCTTGCAGGGAGAGGTAGAAGCGGGACTCCCCCGGGTCGCCCTGGCGGCCGGACCGGCCACGCAGCTGGTTGTCGATGCGACGGGACTCGTGGCGCTCGGTGCCGATGACATAGAGACCACCGAGCTCGGTCACCTCGTCGTGCTCGGCGGCCACCTGGTCCTTGAGCCGCTCGACGGTCGAGGCCCACGCGGCCTCGTACTCCGTCGCGGTCTCGCCGGTCGGCTCCAGGCCCTTCTTGCGCAGCTCCTGGTCGGCTAGGAACTCCACCGACCCGCCGAGCATGATGTCGGTGCCTCGGCCGGCCATGTTCGTGGCGACCGTGACCGCGCCCTTGTGACCCGCCTGGGCGA
>Ga0164243_10010774_pt1 | contig 13104 bp, 8 predicted proteins | sample OricompcompostOP_FD_108781 | JGI IMG/M metagenome (GOLD analysis project Ga0164243, IMG submission 108781) | Organic Plus compost microbial communities from Emeryville, California, USA - Original compost - Organic plus compost (OP) | ecosystem: Engineered > Solid waste > Mixed feedstock >... | reverse complement strand
CTTCCGAGCCTCACAGGATGTGTGCTGTTTGGCGTGTCCCGGCAAACGGTGCGCTCCGCCTTCACCTCCGAAATTCGTGGTAGAGCGTTACAGCTGTGCGGATGCCGGGGTGAACTCTTTCTCCGGGCTGACCAAGCAGGATTTGCCCGCTGCCTCAAGTCGGCGACCAAAGGGGCGTGTTCTCTAGCTTCCGAATCAACTCCGAGGCCCGGAGAAAAACTCCACCCCGACACCTCGGAGATCGGAGTGAACCCAAGCACTTTTAAGGGCTGAGAAGGAATTACGCATAACAGTGCGCCCAGCCTTCTCTTCCCATATTTTTAACGTTCGTGGTCGAGGATTGCGAGATTGAAGCAAACCAACTCAAGCAATTTGTAAAATCGTTTTTCGCGTCAAATTACCTGCTTGATAAACGGAGAGAAGCGATGAAAGAGGCTCGCTGCCCCGCGAAGGAACACAGCAGCGTTTTGCATTGATATGCGAGATCACGATTCATCGCGATCGAAGTGCTCGACGATGATCCTTGCGGCTGATATCGGCTTACGCGCGCGATTCCACATCGAACTCGATCGGCACGATGACCCAGGCATCGACGGATGCGCCGCCGCGTTGGGCCGGTTGGAATTTCCATTTGCGCACCGCCGCCAGCGCGGCCTGGTCCAGGCGCGAGTAGCCGCAGGAGTGTTCGACCTGCACATCCACCGGCAGTCCATCCTTGCTGACCAGCACACGCAGGCGGACTTCACCGCGCTCGCGCAGGCGGCGGGACTGGGCCGGGTACACCGGAGCGGGATTGTTGAGGTAGTCCGCGTCGAAACGCGGCTGGGTGATGGCGGGCTCGACTGGCTTCGATGGCGCCGGCGTGGCGGACTGGGTGACCTGTCGAATCGCGGTGGTCGGTTCCGGGCTCATGTCGACATTGATTTCCGGCAGCGGCACCACCGCCTTGGGTACGACCACCGGGTCCGGCTCCGGTATTTTCATCGGTTCCGGCGTGGGCTTGGAGGTTTCCAGCATGGTCACGGTCACCGCTTGCAGCGGCGACGGTTGCGTCGTGGTGGATGTGCCGAACAGGAACCAGCCCAGGGCCACCGCATGCGCCGTCACGGTCAGCAACAACGGCAGCGGCAGCGGCAGCCGCCGCGGGCGCTGTCCGCGCACCAGGCTCGCGCCCGAGCCCCTATCCGGTTCCATGCCGGACAGCAGAGTGTGTGCAGTGGCCGGCTGCCATGCCGCGCTGGTTTGGGAGTTCATGCGATTCCCCGTACTGGAAACAAAAAGAGGCGTTTGCAGGAAGCGTCTACGCCATCTCATCCATACAATATGCGAATTATTATCGTTTACATCCGCGTTTGCAAGCGTTTGGCGCACAGAACTCAGCCTTTTTCAAGGTTGCACTCTGCTGATTTTCCAGAGACCTCCACATCGGGGTAACTTCGATTCAAGGTCTTTGACGCGCCGCCAAACAGCGAGTGAGCCTTTGTTCGCCGCGCATGGCTTTTGCGACCCGACATCGACGACAATACCGCCCTTTGTCTGCCGCATCTCCAGGAGTGCCGTCAATGGAGACCAAAACCGGAACGGAGCAGGACGCCGCCGCGAACGCGCCCCAATCCGGCCATCCGCCGTCGCTGTTTTATCGTCTGGCCCTGGTCCTGGGCGCGTTGTCCGCGCTGGGGCCGCTCGCGATCGATATGTACCTGCCCTCCTTTCCCGCCATTTCCCGCGATTTCGGCACGACACCGGCCGCCGTGCAGGGCACGCTGGCGTTTTATTTCATCGGGCTGGCCAGCGGACAGGTGTTCTACGGGCCGGTGTCCGATCGCTTCGGCAGAAAACCGCCGCTGTATTTCGGTCTGGCGCTGTTCACCCTCGCCGCCCTCGGCTGCGCCATGGCCACCAATATCGAAACGCTGATGATCGGCCGCCTGTTGCAGGCCCTCGGCGGCGGCGCCGCGATGGTGATCGCGCGCGCCGTGGTGCGCGATCATTTCGGCGAGCGCGATTCAGTGCGGCTGTTGTCGATGCTGATGCTGGTGATGGGGCTGGCGCCGATCCTGGCGCCGTTGCTGGGCGGGCAACTGGTCTCCGTGTCGGGCTGGCGTTCGATTTTCCTGTTGCAGGCATTGAGCAGCGCCCTGCTGCTGTTCGTCGGCGTGCGCCGCTTTCTGCCCGAGAGCCTGCCGCCGGAGCGGCGCCAGTCGCACACCGCGGCGTCGATACTGCGCATTTACGCCGGTCTGTTCCGCAACCGTCTGTTCATGGCCGATACGCTGGTCAGCAGCCTGATGACGGGCGCCATGTTTTCTTATATTTCCGGCTCGCCCTTCGTTTTCATGGAGGTGTACAAGGTGACGCCCCAGCATTACGGTCTGTTCTTCGGCAGCAACGCGCTCGGCCTGATCGCCGCCTCGCAGTTGACCGGGCGGCTGGTGGCGCGTTATCCGACCCGCGACGTGCTGCGCGTGGTGCTGCTGATCGCCGCAACGTCGTCGGTATTGCTATTGGCCGCGGCCGTGACCGGCTTCGCTGGATTCGCGGGCATTCTGCTGCCGCTGTTCTGCATGGTTTCCTGCCAGGGCCTGACGTCGCCCCTCACCGCCGCCCTGGCGCTGTCGCCCCAGGGGCGCAACGCGGGCACCGCCTCGGCGCTGCTCGGCATGGTGCCGTTTCTGGCCGGGGCCGGCGGCGGCGCGCTGGTCGGTGCGTTCTACGATGGCAGCGCCGTGCCGATGGCGCTGGTGATGGCGGTCTGCGGTGTCGGCGCCTGTGCGGTCCATCTGCTGTTCGGCCGCAAACCGATGGCGGCCGCGCCGGCCTGACATCCACAAAAAGCGCAACGCCGGATCGACCGACGTTGCGCTTTTTGATCGGAAGGAAAATTCAGCGCGCGGCGATGTAGGTCTGTTCGCGCTGCCCCGGCTTGGACAACACGAATTGCCACAGCTGGATATTGCGCACCTGGAAGGCGGCGGCGCAGATGTTCAGGTAATAACGCCACATCCGATAAAACCGCTGATCGTAACGGTGCGCGATGCGATGCCAGTGGCGACAGAAATTTTCGTCCCAGGCTTTCAGCGTCCTGCGGTAATCCGGTCCGAAATTCTGCACATCCTCGATGATGAAAGCGTTTTCGGCGGCCTTGACCACCTGCATCATCGACGGCAGCTCGCCGTTCGGAAAAATGTAGCGGTTGATCCACGGATCGAAGGTGCGGCTGGTGCGGTTTTCACCGATGGTGTGCAGCAGCGCCATACCGTCATCGCGCAGCAGGCGATCGACCACCGCCATGAATTCCGGATAATTCCTGCGGCCCACGTGCTCGAACATGCCGACCGACACGATGCGGTCGTAGCTGCCGCTGACCTCGCGATAATCCTGGAGCAGAATCCGCACCGGCAGCGATGCGCAGCGCTCCTGCGCGAACTGCGCCTGCTCCTTCGATACGGTGACGCCCTCGACTTCGACGCCGTAATGGGTGGCCGCATACCAGGTGAAACTGCCCCAGCCGCAACCGATGTCGAGCACTTTCATGCCCGGCTCCAGCTGCATCTTGCGGCAGATGAGATCGAGTTTGGCCAGTTGCGCCTGCTGCAGCGTGGCGGCGTCCTTCCAATAGCCGCAGCTGTAGGCCATGGTCTCGTCCAGCATCAGGCTGAACATCTCGTTGTCGAGGTCGTAGTGTTTTTCCGCGACTTCGGCGGAGCGCCGCAGCGACTGGCGGTTGCGGAACACCGCGCCCAGCAGTTGCAGCGCCAGTGTCGCCTTCGGGATCGAGATGTCCTGCACGCGGACGCGCAGCAGGCGATAAAACATTTCATCGAGGGCGGCACAGTCCCAATCGCCGTCCATGTACGACTCGCCCAACCCCAGCGAGCGCTTGAGGATGATGCGATCGTACACCCGGGGATTGCGCACCTGCATGTCCCAGGGCCGGTGGCCGTCGATGTCGATACCGGCCCGGCGGGTCAGTTCGCGCCACTGCGCCTCGGAACCGCTGCGCTGCTGGCGATCGGCTTTGCCACCCGAAAACGAAAGGGGTTCTGACACAGCACATCCTCCGCACATGGCGCCGGCGATTGCTCCGTGTGCGGGGATTCCCTTGAGCAGAATCCGCCTGCGAGCGACGCGCCGGTCGATGACCATAGGGGAAACGAACAACAGTCGGAACCGAAAATACCTGATTTACAACGGCCAGTTCAAGCCGTTGGTTCAGCCGCGCCGTGTTTGACGACAGCGGCGTCGGTTTATTTTTCAGATCGGCGGTTTTGCAGTGACCTTTATCGGGTCACTGCTGCAACTCGTCGTTGTGCCCGGTGCGATTGTCGAGCAGCGCGCCGAGCGCCGTCTGAAGATACGCCTCCAGCACTTTCTGCATGCGCTGCTGGCGCTCGTGATCCCGCGTCGGAATCTCGGTCATCGGCTGCAATTGAAAGCGGGTCAGATGCGGGGGCGAACCCGGCACCTCCGACAGCAGATAATCCCCCTGCACCAGCGCCACGATCTGCTCGCTGCCGGAGGGCTTGATCACCGCCAGCCCCGGGTCATCCGGCGCCAGCGCCAGCAGATTGCGTCCCCAGCAATCCTGGGTGTAGCTGCCGCCGAGCAGGCCCATGATGGTGGGCACCACGTCGACCTGCGAACCGACCACGCTGCGCACGCTGCCGAAACGCTGCTGGATATCCTTGCCCCACAACAGCAGCGGCACATGGAAACGGATCAGGTCCATGTCGGTCACCTGCGTCTGGCCGCTGAAGCCGTGATCGCCCACCAGCACGAACAAGGTGTCGTCGAAGCCGCCGTGTTCCTTGATCTTCTTGAAGAAGCGGCCGAGCGCGTAATCGGCGTAGCGCATCGCGGTCAGGTGTTCCTGCTGGGCGCCGTCCACCATCACCGGCTGCACCGGCAGCGGTTCCGGCAGCGCGTACGGCGTGTGGTTCGATAACGTTTGCAGCATCGCGTAATACGGGCGTCCGCTGGCCTGCATGCGCACGATCTCGTCGAAGGCGCGATCGTACATATCCTCGTCCGACACGCCCCAGGTGGGATCGGAGAAACGCGGATTGACGAAATCGTGCCTGCCGACGAAGCGGCCAAGCCCCTGCGCGCGGAAAAAACCGCCCTGGTTGTCCCAGGCGAAATCGCCGTTGTAGACGAACACGTTGTCGTAATCGCGCTCGGCCAGCACCTTCGGCAGGCCGGAAAAATGATGCGCGCCTTCGGGCTGCTGCATCAGGTATTCGTAATGCGGCAGGTTGGGAAAACAGCCGAAGGTGGCGAACATGCCCTGATGGGTGTGCGTGCCGTTGGAGAAAAAGTGATTGAACAGCAGGCCTTCGCGGCTCAGGGCATCGAAGTTCGGCGTGATCTGCAACGGATTGCCGAATACGCCGACGCGCTGCGCGCTGAAACTCTCCATCAGCACCACCACCACGTTGCGGTACGGCGCCGGGCCCGCGTCGGCGGGCGGATCGACGCGCCGCAGCAACGGATACTCATCCGGCGCCAGCAGCGTATCGCCCGGTTGCAGCCAGTGCTTGCGCACGATGTCCAGGGCTTCCTGCGGCGGCAGGCGCTTGATCCAGGGATTTTCCTCGTTGCGGCTCAGCGCCTGCTCCGCCGCCTTGGTCAGGGTGAAGGCGCCGTTCAGCGCGAGATGATTGGCGAACAGCGACCCGCTGTGGAAGGCATCGCCCCAACGCAGCGGCGGGCCGGAACGGAGCGTGCCGCGCGCGCAGGCCACCGTCACCAGCGTCAGCGCCAGCGCCAGGCCGAGCCGGGCCCGCCAGGACACCGGCGCGCGCGCCGGCCAGCGGGTGTTGCGATCCACCTGGCGCAGCAGCAGCCAGGACAATACCGTCAGCAGCGCGCACAGCAGCAACAGCCGCAGCACCGGGAACCCGTACCACAACATGCTCACCACGGTTTTCGGGTCTTCCTTCATGTACTGGAACACCAGGCTGTTGAGGCGGGTATGGAATTCCCGGTAGAAATCCGGCTCCAGCACGGCCAGGAAGCTGAACACGAACAGCCACAGCCCCAGCCAGAGGTTCCACCACCGCCGCCCGCTCAGCCCGGCCGGAAAAAAGCCGGCCAGCACCAGCGGCGCCAGCACGTAACAGGTGAAGATCAGGTCGAAGCGAAAGCCGACGGCGAAGGCCATCCACAGGTCGGCGCTGGCGGTGTTGCCGATCAGGTCGCGGTTGTGGAACAGCAGCAGTGCCCGCGCCACCGCGAACAGCAGAAAGAACACCGCGCTGGAACCCAGCAGGTAGGCGAAATCGGCGGCGAGGGAGTAACGGGGACGGCTGGACGGGAACGAGGGCAAGATGGCGTCTCTGACAAGAACTTTACAAATGGGCGGCATAGTACAGTAGCGGTGAACCGGACGTCGAGAAAACCGCGTCATCGCAACTACCGGCCCCAACCCCGGTCTAAGCCGGCGGGTCGGGAAGCCCCGCGGTCAGGGCGGAACATGCGCCCGCGCTTGCTATAGTTATGCGCCCGACCGCGCACCTGTTGCGCCGTACACCCATGTATAATGCCGGACACCTCACAAGCCAGCCGTCGAGAAATTAGCAGAATGCCTATGCGTAAGCGCTCCACACCTCTTTCTCTGCTCCTGTTGCTGACGTTGATCGCGCCTCTGGCCCTGGCCAAGCCCGACGCGCCCACCAAACCGCCCACCTGGGAGCCGGTGCACGGCAAAACGGCCGTCGAGATCGTTTCCAAGCTGGAAAACAAGCACTATCTCAAGCAGCCGCTGGACGCCAAGCTCTCCAGCCAGCTGCTCGACAGCTATCTCAAGGCCCTGGACCCCGCCCGCCTGTTCCTGCTGCAAAGCGACGTGGACAGCTTCGCGCGCTACCGCAATTCCCTGGGCGACACCCTGCGCAAGGGCGATCTGGAGCCGGGCTACGTGGTGTTCCGCCGCTATCAGGAGCGGGTGACGCAGCGCCTGAACAACATCCTGGCGAACCTGCCCGCCACCATCGCGGCCATGGACTTCAGCAAGGATGAATACCTCGATCTCGACCGCGACAAGAATCCGAGCTGGCCGAAAAACGAGGCGGAAGCCGATGAGCTGTGGCGCCTGCGACTGAAGAACACCGTGCTCGGGCTGCGCCTGGCGGGCAAGAAACCGGCCGAGCTGACCAAGCTGCTGGAAAAACGCTATCGCAGCCAGCTCAACCGGGTGAAGCAATACAGCGGTGAAGACGTGTTCCAGATCTACATGAACGCGCTGACCGGCCTGTACGATCCCCACACCAACTATTTCTCGCCGCGCACCTCCGAAAACTTCAACATCAACATGAGCCTCAAGCTGGAGGGCATCGGCGCGGTGTTGCAGGCGGAGGACGACTACACCAAGGTGGCGCGGCTGGTGCCGGCCGGCCCCGCCGACAAGCAGGGCGAACTCAAACCCTCCGACCGCATCGTCGGCGTCGGCGAAGGCAAGAGCGGCGAGATCAAGGACGTGGTCGGCTGGCGCCTGGACGACGTGGTCGATCTGATCCGCGGCGCCAAGGGCAGCACCGTGCGCCTGGAAGTGATCCCGGCCAGCGCCAAGTCCGACGGCGAGCACAAGATCATTTCCATCGTGCGCAACGAGGTCACGCTGGAGGAGCAAAGCGCCCAGAAGAAAGTGCTGGAGCTGAAGCAGAACGGCCGCACCACCAAGATCGGCGTGATCAACATTCCCGCCTTCTACATCGACTTCGACGCCATGCGCCGCGGCGATCCGAACTTCAAGAGCACCACCCGCGATGTGCAGAAACTGCTGTCGGAACTGATGAGCGAAGATGTTCAGGGCGTCATCATCGACCTGCGCGACAACGGCGGCGGCTCGTTGCAGGAGGTGAATGATCTGATCGGCCTGTTCATCGACTCCGGCCCGACCGTGCAGATCCGCCACTCCTCGACCCGCGTCTACCGCGAGGGCAAGCCGCGCAGCGGCCCGTATTACGACGGTCCGCTGGCGGTGATGATCAACCGCCTGAGCGCATCCGCCTCGGAGATTTTCGCCGGCGCGATCCAGGACTACCAGCGCGGGCTGATCATCGGCGACCAGTCCTTCGGCAAGGGCACCGTGCAATCGCTGATGCCGCTGCAATACGGCGAACTGAAGCTGACGGAATCGAAGTTCTACCGCATCTCCGGCGACAGCACGCAGAATCGCGGCGTAGTGCCCGACGTGCTGTTCCCGGCGATCTACGACGACAAGGAAGTGGGCGAAAGCGCCCTCGACAAGGCCCTGGCCTGGGACCAGATTTCACCGGTTCCGCACCGGGTGTATTTCGATATCCGCGCGACCCTGCCGAGCCTGATTTCGCAGCATGCGCAGCGCGTCAAGACCGATCCGGATTTCCTGTTCCTGCAATCGCAGCTGGCGATGGCGGAGGACGCGCGCAAGCACAACAAGCTGTCGCTCAACGAAGCCGTGCGCAAACACGAACTCGACGACCAGAAAGCGCAGCGCCTGGAGCTGGAAAACAAACGCCGCGTGGCCAAGGGCGAAAAACCGCTGGCCAAGCTGGACGACAGCGCCGATATCGAAGGCGAGGACAGCGCCGCCGCCGAGGTGCCCGACCCCGCCGACAAGAAAAAGGACAAGGAACCCGATCCGCTGCTGAACGAAGCCGGCCGGGTGCTGATCGACGCGCTGCCGGTGTACCAGAAACCGAGTTTCGCCAACCGTTATTATTGAAACCGCCGCATCCTGATCTTCACCGCGCCGTGGTGGAGATCAGGATTTCGCTGTGCCGTTCCATGAGAATCAAATCTCTCTGAGGCCACGGTTGCTCTCCCCTCCCTGATTGAATCCATTTTCGATTGAGCCCTGTTCGGGCCCGGCACCTTACTCGTGCCCGGAGCCGCTCGGGACACGCCAAACCGCACGCAGAAACGGCCGTCCCCGGCCGTTACGGTCCCGGAGAGGGAAGCGTCACGTCTCCTCCGAATTCCATGGTTCCCTCCATTTCGTATTCATTCGAACGCGCTCTTCAGGTCCGAACGGGATGTCACACCCGTCCGCTTCCCACTCAGGATTTTGTGGGAGGGCCCAGTGCGCCACGTTCTGTTTCGCGCAGGACCACGAGTTCGTGGAGCGTACTTGGGAGGAAATGCGAGCGCGCCCTCCTCAGGCGGCTCGTCCTGATTTCATGTCTGGAGCCGAACTCAACGCACCGGCGTGCGCATGGTGACGAATTCTTCGGCCGCGGTGGGATGGATGCCCAGCGTGCTGTCGAAATGCGCCTTGGTGGCGCCGGCACGGATCGCCACCGCCAGTCCCTGGATGATTTCGCCCGCCTCAGGACCCATCATGTGCGCGCCGACCACGCGATCCGTGGCCTTGTCGACGACCAGTTTCATCAGCGTTTTTTCGCTGTTGTCGGTCAGCGTGTGCTTGAGCTGGGTGAAGCGGGCGCTGAACACGGCGATATCGCCGAAACGCTCGCGCGCGCGCTCTTCGCTGTAACCGACGGTGGCGATGCTGGGCTGGCTGAAAATGGCGGTGGGCACGAATTCGGTGTCGACCCGGGTGGGCTGTTCCTGGAACAGGGTTTTCACCACCGCCATGCCCTGCGCCAGCGCCATCGGCGTCAATTCGATGCCGCCGATCACATCGCCGATGGCGTAAATGTTCGACACGCTGGTCTGGTAGAACTCGTCCACCGCGATATGGCCGGTTTCCGTCAGCCGCACATCGGCCGCGTCCAGCCCCAACTCCGCCACCCGGGGTTTGCGGCCGGTGGCGTAGAGCACGCAATCGCAGCACAACACGGAGCCGTCGCGCAGGGTCACCCGCAGGCCCTGCTCCTCCTTGTCGATGCGCACCACTTCCTGGTGGAACTGGAGTTTGATGCCCTTTTTCTGCATCTCCTCCACCAATTGCTCACGCACTTCGCGGTCGAAACCGCGCAGGAACAGCTCGCCGCGATACAGCAGATGCGTTTCGGCGCCCAACCCGTTCAGGACACCGGCGAACTCCACCGCGATGTAACCGCCGCCCACCACCACGACGCGCTGCGGCAGTTGTTCCAGGCGGAACAGATCGTTGGAATTGATCACGTGTTCACTGCCCGGGAAGGTCGGCACCCACGGCCAGCCGCCGGTGGCCAGCAGGATGTGGCGGGCGCTGTAGCGATCGTTCCCCACCTGCACCGTGTGGCTGTCGAGCAGGCGCGCATGGCCGCGATACAGGGCGACCCCGGCCTGCTCCAGCAAGCGCCCGTAGACGCCGTTGAGGCGGTCGATTTCGCGATCCTTGTTGCGGATCAGCGTCGACCAGTCGAATACCGGCGCGCCGACATCCCAGCCGAAACCGGTGGCATCGCGGAACAGTTCATCGAAGTGGGAGGCGTAGACCAGCAATTTCTTCGGCACGCAGCCGACATTGACACAGGTACCGCCGAGATAATGGTCCTCGGCCACCGCCACCTTGACACCGAGTTGCGCCGCCATGCGCGCGGCGCGCACGCCGCCGGAGCCGGCGCCGATGACAAACAGATCGTATTGATGGTCGCTCACGCTGAAATCCCGCACCCAAAACAAAGCGTTAGCTTACAGGAGCGGGAAAGCGCCGCAAACGGATCAGGCGTCGAACGGCGCCTTACACGCTGATATCGACGGTATGGCGGCGACGGTCGGCCCCGGTGCGCCGGTCCATCGGCCCCTTGCCCACGCGGCGACCGCGGCGGTCCGGGTTGCGGCGGCGTTCGACACCGGGCTTGGCGTCGGTGTTGACCCGGGCGGACGGCATGGCCTCGGGCTCGCTGCGGGAAATCGGCTTCGGCGCCGGATCAATGCGGGTCAGCGGTGCCGGGATATTGCGGATATCAATCATGTCGGGGTCCTCCTTCCCCTCGCTATCGACCAACCCTGGTGAAACTTTAATCAGAATTTGGACTGAACCAGGCCAGATCGCGCTGCAGGCTCACCACTTCGCCCACGATGATCAGCGTGGGCGGCTGGATATCCGCGCCCGCGACCCGCGCCGCCATATCCGCCAGCGTGCCGGTGATCACCCGCTGCCGGGCCGTGGTGCCCTGTTGGATCAGGGCGATCGGGGTGTCGGGCGCGCGGCCGTGGCTGAGCAACTGGCGGCAGATTTCCGCCAGGCCAACCAGCCCCATGTAAAACACCACCGTCTGGCCGGGCTGAACCAGTTCGTCCCAGGGCAGATCGGTACTGCCATCCTTGAGATGGCCGGTCACGAACCGCACCGACTGCGCAAAGTCGCGGTGTGTCAACGGAATGCCGGCGTAACAGGCACAGCCCGACGCCGCGGTGATGCCCGGCACCACCTGAAACGGAATGCGATGCCGGGCGAGCAGTTCGATTTCTTCGCCGCCGCGGCCGAAGATGAAGGGATCGCCGCCCTTCAAGCGCAGCACACGTTTGCCCTGCCCGGCCAGATCGACCAGCAGCTGGTTGATCTGTTGCTGCGGCAGCGCGTGTTCGGCGCGCGCCTTGCCCACGTAGAGGCGCTCGGCGTCGCGCCGGCACAGATCGACGATGGCCGGCGCCACCAGTCGGTCGTACAACACCACATCGGCTTTCTGCATCAGGCGCAGCGCCTTGAAGGTGAGCAGATCGGGATCGCCCGGCCCCGCCCCCACCAGCCAGACCTCGCCGCGCCCGGGGCCGGCCGCGATATCGTCGAGCTGTTCCTCCAGGACCCGGGCCGCGGCCTCGTCACGCCCCGCCAGCACCAGTTCCGCCACCGGCCCTTCCAGGGTGTCCTCCCAGAAACGGCGGCGCTGCACCGGATCGACGACACGCTCGCGCACCCGGGCGCGAAACCGCGCCGCCAGCAGCGCCAGTCGCCCGTAGGCTGCCGGAATCCAGGATTCGAGCCTGGCGCGCAGCTGCCGCGCCAATACCGGCGACGCGCCGGCGCTGGATACCGCCACGATCAGCGGCGAACGGTCGATGATCGACGGCAGTATCACCGAGCACAGCTCCGGCGAATCCACCACATTCACCGGCAGACGCCGGGCCCTGGCATCGGCGGATACGGCGGCGTTGACCTGGGGTTCATCGGTGGCCGCGATCACCAGCACCACGTCGTCGAGGTCTTCGGCTTGATAAGCGCGCAGTTTTGCTTCACCGCGGGATGCGGCGGCCAGCTCCTGCAACTCAGGCAGAATCGCCGGAGCCACGACGCGCACGCGCGCGCCGGCCCTGGCCAGCAGACCGGCCTTGCGCAGCGCGATGGCGCCGCCACCGACGATGAGGCAGAGCTGGTCCGTGAGGCGGGTGAAAAGCGGTAAATAATCCATGGTAGGCACGAAGATCGGAATGACTGCCGCAAGCGATGAGCTGGTCGGAAATCAGTCAGAGTGTACAGGGTATGGGTTTGCGGGCCGCGTTGCAAAGGCTCGGCGGCATCACATCCCACTGGCGTCCGGAATCGCCCGTTTCTGGACGAACTCCGGCGTGTTTCTCAGGACGCCTTCGGGGAAGCTCGCCGAAGGTTCAGCCTGCTTTCGGTGCGGAGCCGCGACCCTGCCCTCTCCGGGACACGCCGAACAGCGCGCATCCTGCGGGGCTCGGGAGTGGCCATCCATGGCCACTCACGGTCCCGGAGAGGGCAAGGTCGCGGCCCCTGCCGATTGCGAGGTTCCCTCCATTTCGTATTCACTCCGATGAATCACACTCGAATATTTCAACATCAGCGTCGAGCGAAAATATCACCGGTAACGTCCGTGACCTGTCCAGTCTTTGTTTCTGAAGGAACCTCGCTCGGTATTTTGCAGGCGCGTGCAACAGGCGCGTGCAACGGGCGCGCGGCTCGGGATCGTCAGCGCCAGGGATGATGGCCGCTGCCCTGCCTACAGCGTATCCCGGACGGAATGGCGATCACGCGTTCTCTCCGAGGTCCGACACGACTTGGCGCCAACCGCCACGATGACCCCTGCGCCGATTTCCATTTCTGATGAATAGCCTCACTCAGAATTTCGCTCCGCCGCCGATCACCCCAAACGGCGCAGCCCGCCGGTGTAATTCACCAGCACCTCCGGCACCAGCACACTGCCGTCGGCCTGCTGGTAGTTTTCGAGAATCGCCACCAGCGTGCGGCCCACCGCCAGCCCCGAACCG
>Ga0164243_10010773_pt1 | contig 13105 bp, 7 predicted proteins | sample OricompcompostOP_FD_108781 | JGI IMG/M metagenome (GOLD analysis project Ga0164243, IMG submission 108781) | Organic Plus compost microbial communities from Emeryville, California, USA - Original compost - Organic plus compost (OP) | ecosystem: Engineered > Solid waste > Mixed feedstock >... | reverse complement strand
GTTCGAGGCCCGTACGGACGTCCCAGAGCCGGATGGTGTCGTCGTCACCGGCCGTCAGCAAGGTCTTGCCGTCGGGGGAAAAGGTGACGGCCCAGGCTTCGACCGCGGGGCCACTGGGGCCGGGTGGGTCGGGGGGGCGGCCCCGGTGCCAAAGGCGGACGGCCGGGTCCAAACACCCCATGATGAGGTCGCGGCCGTCGGGGGTGTATTCCAGAGCCCAGACGGTCCGCGTCGCCCCTTGAAAGGTCGCCCGCTCCCGCCCCGCGGCCAAATCCCAGAGCCTCCAGGACGGCTCCCCAAAGCCGAGGGCCAGCGACGCCCCGTCGGGGGCAAAGGCCAGGCCAAAGAGCTTGCCCGAGGGCAATACCGGGGCCGGCAGCATCCGGCGCGTGCCCCTGTCGTAGACCGCGACCGATCGGGACGGCAGGCTCAACGCGGCCAGCCGGGTGCCGTCCCGGGAGAACCGCACCCCGATGACCCCTTCTTCCCCTGGGCACATCGGAACGACGGCGGTTTCCCGGTCGGCGACGAGGTCGCGGAACACGACGTTCCCGTTTTCGCAGCCGACCGCCAGCGCCGTCCCGTCCGGCGAAACGGCCACCGAGGCCGGCCGAAGCCCCCCCGACGTGAGCGTCGCGAGTGGGGCACCGTCCGACGCGCGGACGGTGTCGAGGCGGCCGTCCCGTCCGGCGACAAACAGCCGTTTGCCGTTGGGGTCGAAGGCCATTGAAAAAATGCCGCCCTTCGAGAATTCCCAACGCCTGACAAAACGGACTGCGTAATCCGGGTTTCCGGCCGGGGCTTCCTTCGAGAAGGGGTCGAGCGGGAGGGTGCCCGGGAATCCGGCGGGTTCCCCCGGCGCGTTTCCGTGTTGGAGTGGGGAAGACGGCGAGTGATTAAGGTCCCAAAGCGCGAGTATTCCCGGGGAGCAGTCCGGCCACTCGTCGAGAACGGCGAGGGAAGAGCCGTCCGGAGAAAACGCGAGGCGAGAGACTCGCCGGGAGCTCAGCCGGTGCGCCCCCAACAGGCGGCGCGTCGGGATGTCCCAGAGGAGGACGTCGCCGAGGTTGTCCCCCGAGGCAAGGGTCCTACCGTCGGGGGCGACGGCGAGGGAGTGGACGGCGGCCTCGTGGCCCCAAAGCAGGTCGAAATCCCGCCGGGTCTGGCGCCAGAGGTAGTCCCAAGCGAACCCGCGCGGCGCCGGGCCGGGGTCGGGGTCGTGGAGCAGTTCCTGGGCCCGCTCGACGTGGCCGGCTTCCCAGGCCTCCTGGGCCTGCCGGACCCGGCTGGCGAACAGCCTCCGGGTCGAAAGCAACGCACGCCGTTCGGCAAGGACCCGGTTGCGGTCCGCCTCGTCCCGCGCCGCCATGAGGGATAAGTTGTGCCGGCGGAGCCAGGCGCTGGACCACCAACCCGTGACCGTCAAACAGACGACGACCAAGGCCGTGAGGGCCGCCGCCGCGGTGACGGCCGGGCGGTGCCGGCGCGCCCACTTCGACCCCAGGTCGAACACCGTCGGACGGCGGGCAAGGACCGGCCGGTCTTCGAGGAACCGGCGCAGGTCCTCGGCCAGTCCTTCGGCCGTGGCGTAGCGCTCCGACGGCGATTTCGCCATCGCTTTAAGGACGACGTTCTCGAGGTCGACGGGGATCGCCGGGTTCAACATCCGGGGCGGAGTCGGCTCGTCCTCGACGATCCGCCGGAGGACCTCGTGGCGGTTCTGCCCGACGAACGCCGGCCGGAGGGTAATGAGCTCGTAGAGGGTCGCGCCCAGCGAGTAAATGTCGGTGTGGTGGTCGATCGAGTCTCGCCGCCCCAGGGCCTGCTCCGGGCTCATGTACCGGAGGGTGCCGATGAGGTCGCCGGTCGTCGTAAAGTCGTTGTCTCCTTGGAGGCGGGCGAGGCCGAAGTCGGTGATCCAGAGGTCGCCGCGCGCGTCGACCAGCAGGTTGGCGGGCTTGACGTCGCGGTGGAGGACCCCGTGCTGGTGGGCGTGGCCGAGCGCTTCGGCCGCTTGGCAACCGAGACGTGCCACCGTCCGGAAGAAGCTCCGGCCGGTCGCCCGGGGGCATTCACCCAACGGGTTGACCCGCGCCCCCCCCCGGCTTAACTCCGCCCCCCTCCCGCCCCCGGTAACCCTCACCTCATCGGCCGGGGTCGTCGAGCCCGGGGCCTCGGAGGCGAACAGGCTGGCCGAGAGTTTGCGCGTCATGACGCTGGCCGTTTTGGCCTCGTCTTGATCGAACCCCTCCTCGTTCCAGCGCAGTTCGCGGACGACCTCGGCCAGGCTGAACCCTTCGACCAAAAGCATGGCGTAATACGGAACCCCGCGGTCGCGGCCGACGGAGAAGACCGGGACGACGTGGGGGTGGTTCAGGCAGGCGACCGCCTGCGTCTCCTGCCGAAACCGCTGGAGCCGGCGCGCGTCGAGGGCCGCGGCGGCCGGCAAGACCTTCAACGCCACCCGGCGGTTCAGCGAGATCTGCCGGGCCTCGTACACGACCCCCATCCCGCCCCGGCCGATCTCGCGGATGATCTGAAAATCCCCGAGGAAAGACGGGTCGTCGGGCGGGGTTACGGGGACGTTCGGGGCGGCGTCGGGCGGCCGACGGGGCGGCTCCGCGCGGGACGGGCCCGCCAGGGCGGCGAGCATCTCGATGGACGGGAGCATCCGGCGGAGTTGCTCGGCGTGCTTCGGGTGGCGCGAGGCGAAGTCGTCCAGGTCCACCGCCTCCCCGGCCTGCACCCGGTCGGCCAGCTCCGCCACCCGCTCGACGAGTTCCGAGTCGATCCCGCCCGCCGACTGGGGGAACGGCGCGTCGGCGGGGCGGTTCACGGGTCGCCCCCTTCGACCCCTTCGCCGAGGAGTTTGCGAACCCGGTCGAGGGCGCGGAAGTGGCGAACCTTCACGGTCCCCTCCTTCACCCCGAGTCGGGCGGCGATCTCGCCGAAATTGAGGCCCTCCAGGTACTTCAACACCAGGATCTCGCGGTCGGGGGGGGCGAGACGGTCGAGGGTCAGGAGGAGCCGGTGGCGCGACTCTTCACGGATCGCGTGCCGGCTGGGCGAGGTGCCGCTTGCGGCCAGATTGTCGGCCAGCCGCCGCCCCGAACCGTCGGCGAGCGGGCGGTCGCCCGCCACCTCCCGGCCCACCCCGCGCTTCTGGCACCCGATGTGGTGCCGGCGGAGCCGGATCAACCGCTCCACGGCCAAGCGGAGGAGCCAGGGGTAGAACGGGAGGGGCCGGCGGAGGAGGTAGTCGTCGAGTTTTTCCCCGGCGTCGGCCAAGGCGTCCTGCACGACGTCCGACGGGTCGACTCGCGCCGAGAGCCGGCGGTCGAGCCGGCCGGCGACCATCGATCGGAGCCGTTTGCGGTGCCGTGCCAGGAGCCGCTGCCGGGCGACCCCGTCCCCCTCATCGGCCCGACGGACGAGTTCCTCGGTCCCGGGGTCGTCTCCCAAGTCCCACATGGCAATGCACCCGACCCGACACGGTCAACAACCGCTCCCCAAGGGCAGTTTAATCACCTCTTACCGACGCTGCTACACTTTAAATCGCCCCGGTGTTGATCCAAACACCTGAACGGCGAAGAGCTTCTGACGTGCTCGCGGGCCCCGGCGTTCGCCGGGCCGGAAAAAATGCGACGGGGCCTGTAACCTTTCCCGCCCGGTTCGCAGGATCAAAGGAAGAATCGTTGGACGGCGGAGACCACGGCGTAAGCTTAAGTCTTCCCCGCGATCCCAACGTGACAAGACACCGCACCGTCCTCCCTCCCCGGATTCCTACCGGGCCGATCCGGTCGCCCCGCCCCCTTCCCCCCCCGGCGGGGCGACCCGGCCCGGGGGATTTGAAAATGCCCCGGGCCCTTCCCAGCCATGGAACGACGTCGTTCCATCAATCGTCACGGGTTCCACCCGGATCCGGCACGGTCCGCTGACCGCCGAGGGGTTCACGATCCCGTAACTCGAAAAAAGGGAACCGTCCGCATCCCCACTCGTCGGTCAATGATTAGTGGGGGCTGGCCTTGGACGGCGGAGGCGGGTGGCGAAGGCGGCTAACGAGGAGGGTGTTTAGCTGTTTGCGACGGCAGTCTGCTGACGGCCCTCAGACGACACGTCCTCGGTATGAATCGTCGCCCCGAGAAGGAGAAGGACGAGCGTCGCCCCGGCGAAAAGTGCGAAGCCGGATTCGAAACCGGCACAGGCCGCTCCGGCGATCCCCAAACCAACCTGGATCCCCATCAACCCCCATTCGGCCCAGACGTTCCCTGGCGCGAGTTTCAGCCAGGCGAGGGTAAGCACGCCGACGAGTTGAAGGGCCATTACCAGGAGCTCAAGCGTTTGCCTCGTCCCGACTTCCGGACGAACCCCGGGGCCGAGCGGCGGGAGGCCGAACGCCGAACCCGAGAACGACACGACCGCGAGAAACGCGGGCGTGACAGCGGCGACGAACGTGACGAATCTCAAAGCGGTCAATCCTCGAGGTCGGGTCACCCCATCCTCGCCCGCAATGACCGATTAAGCCGTTGCCTGTGAATCGGTTCGGTCGAGGAACGCGAAGTCGCCCGAGCGCATCCGGCGGGCGAAACGAACCGCCCTGTGGTGGGCGTACCAACGCCGGCGGACCGGGTCGGATTTACGTCGATGTCTGGACACGTCGCCGATCCTCATGGCCGTCTCCCCTCGTGTGATAAGCCCTCAAGATTACAGGCCTTGCGGCCCCTTCGTGGGGGTTATCAGGTTGGAGACCCTGCCCGGACACAAAACGCCCCAGACGGGGCCGGGTCCGAGTGTCAACCAACTTTCTACGAGTTGAGGCGCCACGCGTGGCGTCGGAATCGCCGAAGATTCGGATTTCTCGCCACGGGATAGGAGACATACGCTCGAATCAGTGGCGGGCGTAAAGGGGAGAAAATCGGTGAGTCATCGGTAGGAATGAAGGCGGGCAAAACTCCGTGGCCTTGGCAAATATAAACGATAGACCGGGGTGGATCCGACAAGGGGCCATACGGTCTGAAGGAAACGCGCGTCGGGCCTCCGAGACCCGCCAGGTTGATTACCTTACGAAACCCGAAGAAAGCGTGTCAACCCGAGGCGCCCGCACGGAAACGTGAGGGGTTTAAGAAACAGCGACCCGGCCGGCGAGGCGGTGACGGCGCCCGTCGTCTTACCGTAGCCACATCGACCGTAACATCCGTTCCGGTCTCGTACCGCGCCGCCGGCCAGGCCCCACTCAAAAAGTCGTACTCACCCTCGAATGCGACCGATTCACTTCACGGATTTGATTTCCACGTTCCGGAAGTAGATCTCGGCCGCTTCGATTTCCAAAGCGATGCGGCCCCGGGCCAGGGTCCGAGCCGGGCCGGGCTTCGCGGGGTCGACGAAACGGATGTTCTTCCCCGAGTTGATGACCTTGCCGTTGAGGATGTGGGTCGTCGTATCCCCCTTCGCGATGATCTCGACGGTGTTCCAACCGTCGATCTCGTGTTCGCCGGCCAGGTGCTTTTGGTAGGAGACCCCTTTGCCCCCCAGGACGCGCGGCTGGCCGCCTTGGTCGGGGGGGAGGTAGGTTGGCATCTCCTTGTCGCGGGTCTTCGGGTCGACCCAGCTGTCGAGTTCCATGCCGAAGAGCGTGATCAGGTCGCCGACGTTGGTCTGCTCGATCTGGAACTGGAGGGCGCGGGGCCAGACGGCGTCCGGCCCGGTAATATGATAGTATAAGCCGGCGTCGCGATTGAGGGCGTAGCGCGGCTGAAACTTCTTGCCGCCCCAGCGGAACTGAAAGCGCAGGTGGTAGTTGTCGTACTCCTTGTCGGTGGCGATATAGCCCATCACCACCTGGTCGCGGTCGGCGGCGTGCTTGTAGAGATGGATCGCCCCGTCCTCGATCGTGATGACGCGGTCGGGGTCGCTGTCCTTGCCGTGCTTCTGGAGGAAGGTGTACCAGCCGGAGAGGTTTTTGCCGTTGAACAGCGGCGTCCACCCCCCGTCGGCGGCCTTATCCGGGGCGGCCGCGCCCCCCGGCCCGGCCTCGGGGCCCAGGCCCAAAACGGCGGCTGAAACGATCAGCATTGGCGCGAGCATGATCCGATCCCTTCCACGTCCTGTCCGAACCGGCCGCCCGAAACGTTCCCGGACGGGGCTGCGGGGAAAGCCCCCGGCAACGACCCGTGCATTCATAACCGTGCGGAAACCCGCGGTCAACGAGTCAGCCGAAGGGCGTGACGCCAGGACCGTCGTACCCGCAGCGCGTGTCCCACGGGACCGTCGATCGGAGTGCGGGAGGTGTTTCGGACCGCATCCGTGCGGCCCGAGTGGGTGGAGAGGTCGGGGCGAGGCGAGGGGAGAGGGCGGCGGGATCAGCGGAGGTTGAGGGTCCAGTACGGCCCCGGGCCGTAGGCGATGCCGAAGCTACGGACCGAAGGCGAGTACATGTTCTGGCGGTGGCCCGGGGAGGCGAGCCACTGTTCGGCCGTGCTGCTGGCGTCGGGGGTGTTCCAGGCGCAGTTCTGGTAGCAGTTCGGGTTCACATGATGGCCGAGCCCGCGCGAGGACTGCTCCGCGTTGTTCATCGCGGCCCAGGAAGAGAGGTCGTGGTCGTAGTCGAGGGCGGGGAGCCCGGCGGCGGCGCGGTACTGGTTGATAATCGCGGCGAACCCGTACGGGTCGGCGGCCGGGGCCATCTCTTCGGGGGTCCGCTTCGAGCCCGGGTCGATCCGCCAGAGGCCGCGGTGCGGGCCGTCTTCGAGCTGGTAGCCGTAGCCCCAGACGCCCTGCTTGGCGAGCCAGACCCACTGCTTGGCCGGCTCGTCCTCGCCGCGGCAGGCGGCCGACATTCCGAAGACGATCAGGGACGCCGTGATGATCCTGGAGATTCGCATCGTTCCCCCCTTATTCGGTGATTCAAGGTTTTGCGTATCGGGGAAACCCTGCGCGTCCCGGCGTGGCGCTCTCTGACCTCCCTATCCGAATCCGCGCGGACGGCGACCGTCGCCCGAGACCGGGCGTGTCGCGTCCCCTTCCGTGGCCCCAGGGGCTCAGGGGGTAATATCAAGCTTCGTTGTCATGAAGCTCGGGAAGGGGCCGAGGACCTCGGCCCCGATTCCAACAGGTCGATGGGGTCATCGACGCCGCCGACAAAATGCAAACACCGGGCCAGACCGCTTTCCGACGCAAAAATGAGCCTTTTTACCCCGGAAAGCGGTCCGATCGTGAGGGGCGTGCGGGTGAGGAAAAGAGGGAGGGAGGGGGCCGCCGGCCGCTCGTGACGGAATTACAAGCGTCGACGTTGTAACTTCGTAAAAGGTGCGGGCTGGGGCGTCTTATCGGGCGCGCCGTCACGCCCCTCACAGCCCGTCACATCGCTGACAATCGGTCTTATTGATCGAACCCCATCCGGCCGGTTCGTTCGGTTCGTCCTTGACGGGGCGTGGCTCCCCCCTGATGCTGCTGGACGCCGGTCGCTCCCGGGAGAAACGGCGGGATGGAGCGACGACCGTCGACGCCTGACAAGCGGAGCCAATCGTAATGCGAATGAGGTCGACAACGTTGGGGATGATACGGACCGGAGTCGTCGCGGCCGCGGCCTTCGCCCTCGTCACGACGGCAGGGGCCGCCCGATCCGTGGCGGCGGCCAAGACGTTCCGCGCGGGGGCGGCGACGGCCAACATCTCGCCCTGGATCGGGCTCTCGATCAACGGCAACATGAGTGACGTTAAAGTCGCCCACGTCCACGACGAGTTACACGCCCGCGCGATCGTCCTCGACGACGGGACGACCAAACTCGCGTTCGTGGTCTGTGACAGTTGCATGATCCCGCGCGACGTCGTAACGGACGCCAAACGCCGCATCCGCGAACAGACGGGGATCGATCCGGACCACGTGTTGATTTCAGCCACCCACGCCCATTCATGCCCGACTGCCGGCGGGGTGTTTCAAAGCGACCCCGACCCGAACTACCTGAAATTCCTGGCCGTCCGGATCGCCGACGCGGTCACTCGGGGCGTCAACAACCTCGCCCCCGCGCAGGTCGGCTGGGGGTTCGGCAAGAACGCCGAGCAGGTTTTCAACCGGCGCTGGCGGAAAAAGCCCGGGACGATCCCGCCCGACCCCTTCGGCCGGTCCAACGACCGGGTCCAGATGAACCCGCCCCCGGGGAGCCCCGACCTGGTTGAGCCCGCCGGCCCGACCGACCCGGACGTCGCCGTCGTCTCCGTCCAGACGCCCGAGGGCCGGCCGATCGCCCTCCTCGCGAACTATTCGCTCCATTACGTCGGCGGCGTCGGCGGCGGGCACGCCTCGGCCGACTATTTCGGCGCGTTCGCCGACCGCGTCCAGCAACTCCTCGGCGCCGACCGACTCGACCCGCCGTTCGTCGCCGTCATGTCGAACGGGACGAGCGGGGACATCAACAACATCAACTTCCGCACCCCCCGGCCTCCGTTGCCGCCGTACGGACAGATCCGCCGCGTCGCCGACGAACTCGCGGGGGAAGCGGTCCGCGTGGCGAAGTCGGTGACGTACCACTCGAACGTCACCCTCAACGCCCGCGCCGCGGACCTGCGGCTCGGCGTCCGTAAGCCCGATGGCGACGACCTGGCGCGGGCCGAGTCGCTCACAGCCAAGGCGAAAGGGCGGGAGCTAGGAACGCTCGAAGAAATTTACGCCCGCGAAACGCGTCTGCTCGCCGACTACCCGGACAAAGTCGACGTGACCGTCCAGGCGCTCCGGATCGGCGAACTCGGGGTCGTCGCGATCCCGTGCGAGGTGTTCGTCGAGATCGGCCTGGCGATCAAGGCGAAAAGCCCGCTGAAGCCGGTCTTCACGATCGAACTGGCCAACGGCTACAACGGCTACCTCCCCACCAAGGAGCAGCACGCCCTCGGCGGGTACGAGACGTGGCGGGCGCGGTCGAGCTACCTGGAGGTCGACGCCGCGGACAAGATCACGGAAAAGGCGTTGGAGCTACTCGGCGGGCTGAAGAAGACGGCCGAGGGGGAGCAGTAATCGACGGCCGGTGCGTCGACGCCCGCCCCCCTCGGGTGTCGGCGCTCAGGTCAGCTGGGAGAGCGGTCCGTCGCCGCAGAAGTCGGGGTTGCCGAAGCGGTCGATCCGGTGCCCGAAGCCGTGCGCGAGGGAGAGCAGCAGGCGGTTGTGCGGGACGCCCTTGAACTTGAGGGAACGCCCCGTCTTGAACCCCAGGCCGCCGCCGACGAGGACGAAGGGGATGTTGTCGAGTGTGTGCGAGTTCCCCTTGCCGAGCTCGTTCGTCCAGACGATCGTGGTGTTGTCGAGCAGGCTCCCCCCGCCGCCGGGCTCGGGGGTCTCGGCGAGCCGCTTGGCCAGGTAGGCGAGTTGCTCGCAATACCACGTGTTGATCTTCGTCAGCTTCTCGACCGACGCCTTGTCGCTGTCCGGGTTGTGCGACAGGTCGTGGTGCCCCTCGCTGATGCCGAGCCAACGCATCCGGGCCATGCCGACGGAGTTCGTGATCTGGAGCGTGGCGACCCGGGCGAAGTCGGCGGCGAAGCTGTTGACCATCAGGTCGATCTGGGTCTTGCAGATCCGGGGGATGTTGTCGTTGTCGCGCCTCACCCCCGGCTCGATCTCGGGGACGGCGTGGCCGACGTCGTCGGTCGACGACAGTTCCTGCTCCATCTCGCGGACGAACGTGGCGTGCTCGTCGAGGATCTGGCGGTCTTCGGCGGGGACGGCCGAGGCGATCTTGCGGAGGTCGTCCTTGAGGTCGTCGAGGACGCTCTTAAGGTTCTCCTTGTCTTTCATCCGGCCGTAGAGCTTGGAGAACATCTGGTAGGGGTCGTCGATCGGCGGGAGGGGCTTGTTCGGCCCCGCGTAGACCATGCGCGTCCAGGTGTCGGCGCGCTCGGGGACCATGACGCCAAATTCGAGCGAGCCGAACCGGGTGCGGGTCGCCCGGTCTTTCTGGAGGGCGTTTTTAATCTCCTGGTCGATCGAAAGGCCGCTCGCCCAGCCCGCGGGGGTGTCGCTCCCCCCCTGGACGTTGCCGGGGAACAGTTCGACCCCCGTGAGGAGGCAGCCGATCCCCCGCATGTGGTTGTCGCCGTCGCCGCGGACCTTGTCGCAGACGCCGTGGAGGATGAGGGTCTTGTCCTTGAACGGCTCCAGGGGCTTAAGGCTCTCCTTGAGCGTGAACGTCGCCCCCTCCTCGTCGGGCCAGAACGCGGAGGGGATGACCCCGTTGGGCGAGAACATCACGACGAGGCGTTGTTTCCGCCGCTGAGGGTCGGCGAAGGCCAGGCTCGGCAGGTTCAGGACGAACGGCAGGGCCGCCGCGCCGACCCCCAGGTCGCGGATGAACTCGCGTCGGGTGCTGGGATGAGCCACGTGTCTTCTCCGGGTTACGTCGGTCGGGGAAGGTCGTCGGCCGCGTCGGGCCGTCGGCGCCGGTACGTTATGGGTCACTTCAAAGGGGGCGGCAAGGCGGAGGCGGCGACGGCCTCCACCATGAGCTTACGGATGTGGAAGCCGTTCGCAACGAACGACGTCCGCAGGGCCGTCGGGGTGTCGGGCCCGAAGGCGCGGATCGGCTGTTTAACCAGGTTATGGAAGAACTGTTCGACGAACGCCGTCTGCGCCTCGTCGCTGCCGGCCAGGAAGACGGCGAGGTCGCGGACGCCGTCGAAGGTCACCGTCCCCCCCGCGCGGGCCTGGTAGGTCCCGGTGGCGTCGACCGGGCGGCCCTTCTCTTCCGTCCGGTATCGGCCGACGGCGTCGAAGTGCTCCAGGCTGAAGCCGAGGGGGTTGATCGTCCCGTGGCACGTCACGCAGGCGTCGGGGCGGGTCTGGAGGGTGACGCGCTCGCGGGTGGTCAGGCTCGGGTGGAGGTCGGGGGCGAGCGGGGCGACGGCGACGGGGGGCGGGCGGAGCGAAATGCCGAGCACGCTCCGCGTGAGGAACACGCCGCGGTGGATCGGCGAGCTCGTCGCCGCGTAGGCGAAGGTCGACAGCAGGTACGGGTGCGAGAGGACGCCGGCCCGGACCTTGGGCTCCAAGGTCATTTTCGTGAAGTCGGCCCCCGGGGGGAGTTCGACCCCGTAGAACCGGGCGAGGCGGCCGTTCAGGTACGTGAAGTCGGCGGTCAGGAGTTGGCGGAAGTCGGACGACTCGCTCCAGACGACGTCGTCGAGGAACAAATCGATCGAGGTCCGCAGGTCGGCGGCGAGCGCCGGGGTGAACTCGGGGTATTTTTCCGGGTCCTTCGCGAGGTCGGGGGGCTGCTCGACCTTCAGCCATTTGAAGAGGAATTCGCGGACCTTCGCCTTGGTCCGCAGGTCGTTGACCATCCGCTCGGCCTGGCGGACGACCTCGTCACGGGTCCCGAGTTTTTTCGCGGCGGCGGCGTCGAGAAGGGGCTTATCCGGGAGGGAATCCCAAAGCCCGAAGGAGATCCGCGAGGCCACGTCGTACGGGTCATCCCCGCGGCCGTTTTCGCGGTAGAGGAACCGGGGCGACTTGAGGGCCAAGAGGATGACCCGCTTCACGGCGATTTCGGGGTCCTTCGCACGTTCGAACTGCGCGTCGACGTAGCGCTCCCGCTCCCCGTCCGTCAGCGGCCTGCGGAACGCCCGTTCGACAAACCGGCCGGAAAACTCGCGGAGCTTCTTCCCGTCGCCCCCGCCGGCGATTTCGCCCAGGTGGGACGCCACGTAAGCGGCCGTTTCGATCGCGGCGTCGGTCGTGGCCTGGTCCCAGGCTTTGGAAACGGACGTCCCCCGCTCGAAGCCGGTGCTCCGGTCGTCGGGCGGGAACGGGGTCGTTACGACGAACGTTTCGGGCGAGTGTGTCGGCGACAGGTTCCGCGCCGGGATCACCTCGGCGACGCGGCGCGGGGGTTTCCACTCCAGGGCCATCGAGGCTTTGACCGGCGGAAATTTCTTCTTCCCCTTGGAGTCGTCGACCCCCTGCTTGGCCTTCGAAAACTCCAGCCGGATCGGGTAGACGCGCCCGCCGAGCAGGGTGATCGAGCCGCGAAACTCGGTGTCCTTGCCCGACTTCACCCAGGCGTCGATGAGGGGCACCTTCGGGTCGTTCACGTAAAGGCGGGTGGCGTGTTCCGTCTTGACGATGAACTCGTATTCGCCGGTCTCCGGCGCCAGGACCGACCCTTGCCAGCGGATACAGAACTGGTGGGCCTCGAACTTCGACGGCTCGGGGCCTTCCGTCCCGAAGTCGAACTTGACCACGGGGTCGACCCGTTCGATCACCCGCTTATCGCCCCGGAAGTCGCGGGCGTTGAAATATTCGCCCCGGAGCCCCCGCGTGTCGCCCCAGCCACCGCCGGGGTTGCGGAACGAGCCGATCAGGTCGGCGAGGACGTTACGGTACTGGCCGACGGTGAGGCGTGACAGTTCGATCCGTGGCGGCTTGTTGCGGGCCTGGGCGGTTTTTGAGTAGAACGCCTCGTGGATGAATTCCGCCACCTTCTCGGCGTCCGGCCCGGTACACGTCCCCGGGTCGTCGGCCGGCATCGTCTTGGCGATCAACCGCGTCAGTTGGCCGACCGACCGGTCTCCGGTGAGCGGGTGGGGGTACTCGTCGGCCGTTCCTTCGCCCGATTTTCCGTGGCACGAGGCGCACCGGTCTTTATAAATCTGGGCGCCCGTCGGACTGGTCTCGGCGAAGGCGAAGCAAGGGGTAAGGACGGCGAACCCGAAAAGCACGGCCCGGCGGAGACCGGACGTCGGCGTGGGGGGTGTCTTCATCGGAGGGCCACCCGGGGACGGAGGCGGGTTAAGTCGGCGTCGTCGCGCGAACCGACATGCGGCGACACCGGGCGGGTTTGCCGACCCGATCGGACCCGCTGAAGGCGCGGGTGATCACGTCGGCGTCGGAGAGATTAAGCCCGCAAGGCGCAGCCCCTCCCTCCGACAACCCCTGATCTTAGCACGAGTGTACCCGGTTCGTGTAGCCGAACGCGAGATTCGGGATGCCGCCGCCGGGGTGTCGTTCCGCAAGCGGGGGTGCCGCCGTGTCAAAGGCCGCTCGCTCAAACACCGGTGTCGACCCTGGAAACGGCCTCGGGGCTTTGGCCCCGGCGGGACGCGAGGCGGAAAGGGGGCCGCGT
>Ga0164243_10010772_pt1 | contig 13105 bp, 9 predicted proteins | sample OricompcompostOP_FD_108781 | JGI IMG/M metagenome (GOLD analysis project Ga0164243, IMG submission 108781) | Organic Plus compost microbial communities from Emeryville, California, USA - Original compost - Organic plus compost (OP) | ecosystem: Engineered > Solid waste > Mixed feedstock >... | reverse complement strand
CGTTCTCCAGCTCTTTGATCAGCTCGGAAATCGGCTTTTCCCGTTTGACGACGACTTTCTCCTTGAGCATGTCATCCGGCGTACCATCCTGCGGGATATAGTTTACGCCGTTGTAGGTAATGTACTTCTCTTTGGCGATGCCGTCGTCGCTTTCCGTCGGAACGTATTTGCTGTTGAAAATGTCGGTCACGAACCGGTCCGTGAGCGATGTCGGCAGTTTGCCGCTGTAGGCGGACACCGTCTTGGTTACGATGCCGTCCGGTTTATCGAACTTCGAAGTCTTGAACAGCTCCGGTTCTCTGTCGATCACCTCGTTCATCACGAGGGTCCAGATCGACTGGGCGCGTTTCTTCGCCGCCTTGGTGGTCAAGGTGTTCTTTTGTTCCTTATAGCCTGCCCAGACCCCAAGCGTCACGTCAGGGGAATAGCCCAAAAACCAGACGTCGCCGTAATTCTGGGTCGTACCCGTTTTGCCGACGATCGGCACGGTTTTAAAATGCTTGTAATTTTTGCGGACGACATCGCCGGTTCCTTCGGTGATGACGGTCCGCAGCATGTCGGTCATCAGATAGGCCGTCTGCTTGGAAAAAGCCTGCACCGGCTTGGCTTCGTGCTGATACACGATGTTGCCTTTGGAGTCGGTGATTTTCTCGATCATGTAGGCGTCATTAAACTGGCCGTTGTTCGCAATAGCGCTGTAAGCATTGGTCAGCTCTTCAACCGTCACACCATGAACGAGGCCGCCCAGCACGCCGGTCCTTGCGGTATAGTCATCCGGTTCCAGGGTCGTAATCCCGAGCTTCTTGGCAAAGCTCCAGGCGTTCTGGATTCCGACAATGTTGTTGTACAGTTTAAGCGCGACCGTATTCACGGAATTGTTGAGTGCGGAGCGCGCCGTCATCAATCCTTTATATCCCGAAGTTGAGTTTTTGGGAATATGATACCCTTTCTGTCCGTCCGCCAAAATGATCGGGGAGTCGTCAACCACGCTTGCCGGCTGAATGGCCCCGGATTCAATTGCCGGCAGATAAGCCGCAATCGGCTTCATCGTCGATCCCGGCTGGCGGATCATCTGGGTCGCATAGTTCATCTGTTCTTTGTTAAAATCACGGCCCTCGATCATGCCGAGAATGGCGCCGGTCTTGTTGTTGATCATCATGGCCGCCGTTTGCTCGGCCCCCTTGGCTTTGCTGTCAGGGGAGAAGTTGCTGTCATCCTCGGCGATTTTATGCATCGTATTGTACACCTTTTTATCAATCGTGGTATAGATCCGATACCCGCCCGTGCTGAGCTGCTGCCGGGCTTCTTCAAGCAGGTCGCCGTCTTGCTTCGCATCGTCCCCGGGAACCTTGCCTTCCGCCTGCTCATTCAGCTGCATGATGATTTGGGCGCCTTGGCGCTCCGTTTCCATCATCAGATAAGGGAAGGTGGCGTATGCCTTCTCCACATGGGGAGCCAGCTGCTTGCGAATGTCGAAAGCGAGCGCTTCCTTATACTGGGCTTCCGTGATTTTGTTCTCCTCAAGCATACGCCGGAGCACCAGATGCTGCCGGTCGATGGCGCGCTTAAAGTTGGCTTCGTTAAACTCGCCTTTGCCGTTGAAGGCCGAATATCTGGAAGGCAGCTGAGGAAGACCGGCCAAATAAGCCGCCTCGGCGACGTTCAATTTACTGAGATCACTAATATTAAAAATGCCTTTGGCTGCGGCCTGAATACCGTACAGATTGTAGCCGCTGGATCCGTTGCCGAACGGAACCTTGTTTAAGTATGCCGTTAAAATTTCCTCTTTCGTCATAAACCGCTCCAGCCGGAGCGCGAGCAAAATTTCCTTGAATTTCCGGTCTTCCGTTTTGTCCAGGTTCAGGAAAACGCGTCTGGCCAGCTGCTGGGTGAGCGTGCTTCCTCCGGTCTGCACGGATTCATGCAGAAGCTTCTGTTTGACGGCACGGAGCGTGCCCTTGATGTCAACACCCTTATGTGTAAAAAAGTTATTGTCTTCAATCGATACGACGGCGTCGATGACGATGGGCGGTATCTGCTTATACTCTACGGGGCGTCTGTCCTCATCGGTCCGAAGCTGTCCGATGGGGGTGCCGTCACGGAAGTAGGCGAATCCCGTAATGGAGTTCTCGCTCATCTTCTGGTCAATCAATGCCCTGGAACGGACCGGATCATCCTTCACGATGGAAGTGAGGTACCCGGCTGCCGTACCGCCGGCGAACAGCGCTCCCATAACGATGACGACCAGCGTCCACATCGCGGTAAGGCCGATGATGCGGCCGTAGGACCGTTTTTTCGGAGCGGTCTGCTCTTCCGGCTTTTGTTTGTTATCTTCAACCATTCGTGGCTATCCTCCTTTTGACGGAACTATTATAGCATAAATTGCGTATTTTGAATGCAGAGATCGAATCGTGGCCAAATGGATGGCAATCATTGACTTTTTTCGGGTGTGTGGTATAAATAGGGTTAATCCAAAAAGAACATATCGTCAAAAGGCAAAGAAAGACTCCAGTAGAAGGGAGCCTGGGCTGATCAGAGAGCCGGTGGGTGGTGCAAACCGGCAGCCTCTCCCTTTGAATTACCGTCTTGAGCCGTCCGGAGGAACGCGCGTCACCAGGAGCGCAAGTAGTCTGGCACCGGACCTGGCAGTCCGTTATCGTAATGAAGTGAAAGCAGCGGGTGGAAGGGATCGTCCCTGAAACGGCTGCTTTAATTAGGGTGGTAACGCGAGCAGGCTCCTTCTCGTCCCTTGGGACGCGAAGGAGCCTTTTTGCTGTACATTCTAAACGGATCAGAGAGAGGTTGATGACGATGAACTGGGAACAACTCATGCCGGCCCAGAAGGAAGAGGTTGAACGCCAACTGGCTGTCATCAGGAGGGGGACGGTCGAAATCCTGCCGAACGAAGAGCTGGAACGCAAGGTGATCCGGTCGGTTGTGCAGAGACGGCCGCTCAAGGTAAAGCTGGGTCTTGATCCATCCGCTCCGGACATTCATATGGGGCACACGGTAGTGCTGCACAAGCTGCGGCAGTTTCAGGAGCTGGGCCATGAGGTGCAGCTGATCATCGGGGATTTCACGGGCCGGATCGGCGACCCGACCGGGAAATCGGAAACCCGCAGGCAGCTGACGGAAGAGGACGTGAAGCGGAATGCGGAAACGTACCAGGCTCAGGCGTTCAAAATATTAAGTCCGGACAAAGCGAAGGTATACTACAACTCCGAATGGCTCGGACCGATGACCTTTGCCGATGTGATCTGGCTCGGTTCCAAAGTGACGGTGGCCCGGATGCTGGAGCGAGACGATTTTTCCAAACGGTATGCCGGCGGGCTCCCGATCTGCATTCACGAGTTTTTCTACCCGCTGATGCAGGGCATGGATTCGGTGGCGCTGGAGACGGATATCGAGATCGGCGGTACGGATCAGACGTTTAATCTCATGATGGGCCGCACATTGCAGAAGGAATACGGGGGAGAACCGCAGGTGGCGATCACGCTTCCGCTGCTGGAAGGGCTGGATGGCGTGCAGAAGATGAGCAAAAGCCTCGGCAATTACATCGGAATCGATGACGCACCGAACGAAATGTTCGGCAAAACGATGTCGATGCCGGATGGGCTGATGGTGAAATACTTCGAGCTGGCCACGGATATCACGAATGAAGACCTTCAAATTCTGCGTGAAGGATTGGAAGGCGGCCGTATACACCCAAGGGATGCCAAAATGAGCCTGGCGGCAGCCTTTGTCCGGATGTACCACGGGCAGGAGGCGGCCGAAGCGGCCCGGCAGCATTTCGTCACTGTCTTTCAGCAGCGTGCGCTTCCTGAAGATATCGAGCTGCGCGATATTCCCGCAAACGAGCTGCAGGGAGGGGCCATCCGGCTGGTTCGGCTGCTGATCCTTATCGGATTTGCTTCTTCCAACAGCGAGGCCAGAAGGAGCATTGAGCAAGGGGCGGTCAAGCTGAATGAAGTGAAAATCGAGGATCCCCATGCGGAGATCGCAGTCCGGGACGGCGATATCGTTCAAGCGGGAAGACGCAAATTTGCCAAGCTCCGGCTGCTATAGAAGATTTAAGAAGCCGTGGGAAGCTGGGAGAGGCCGGGGGATACCACCACGATACACAGGGCTGCCAGTCAGCCCTGTTTTTCATTCAAAACAAACAAAAAAGCCCGGAACATAAAGTTCCAGGCTGGGTTGCAGCAAATATTAACGGTTGTAGAATTCGACGATTTGTCTTTCGTCGATGTCTTGGGAAAGCTCGGCGCGCTCTGGGAAACGGATGTATTTACCTTCCAAAGCTCCATCGTTGTACTCCAGGTAGCCTGGCAGATGCGTACGGTTTTCCAATGCTTCTTTAATAGAAGAGAGGCTGCGGCTTCTTTCGCGAAGACCGATCACGTCGCCTGTGCTTACTTGGTAGGAAGCAACGTTTACTTTCTTGCCGTTAACAGTCACGTGACCGTGAGCGACCAATTGGCGCGCTCCTGCACGGGAGTTAGCGAAACCAAGACGGTAAACAAGGTTGTCCAAACGGCTTTCCAGCAAGAACATGAAGTTTTCGCCGGCAATACCTTGCATTTTTTGCGCTCTGTCGAACAGCGTGCGGAATTGCTTTTCACCCAAACCGTACATGTGGCGCAATTTTTGTTTTTCTTGAAGCTGCATACCGTAGTTGCTCATTTTTCTCCGTTGGTTAGGACCGTGTTGTCCCGGAGGAAAAGGGCGTTTCAATTCTTTACCAGTACCGCTCAGGGAAATTCCCAGACGACGGCTCAATTTGAACTTTGGACCTGTGTAACGTGCCATGTTATAGTAGACTCCTTTATTTTTCGAATAATTTACAGTAGGGCTCTATTTGCGCCGTATTTGTTTACCTGTGCGTCCTAGTACGAACTGCACAACTGACGGGAAAGTTCAGCCGCTGTCCTGTCAGCAACAAATGACGTGAGGGTGACACAACGTTACGCCCAAATCAAGACTATATTGCAGTCTTTTTCAACAATAGATTTTATATTATAGAGTAGGCAAAAGTCAAGGCCTGACATTGTGCTGGAAAAGTCTAATTTTGTCGATAGGGCTATAGTCCTAAAAAAGTAGGACGAATATCTGAAATATGAGTGCAAAATTGCTTGGAACAGAGTAGAATATGATTATTATAACACATCCGACATAACCCGACTTTGTCAGGGGATTTTCATATTGCAAGGATGACAATGATTGATTGTGATTTTATGGTGCCTTGAAAGACACCCTCTGGGCACGGTGTAAAGGAGCGCCTGTCTATGTCAGAACACCAACGAGAAACAACCAAGCATCAAAGCCTGTTCCAGACGAATACCGAGCTGGCGTTTCCCTCAGAGTCGGCTACTTCCTGGCTGCAGGAGATCGACTTGTCCATTCATGATTTGCCCTATGTGGATCACGTGATTCAGGAAGCCTTTCTCCAATGGCGCACCGAAGGGCAGGCGCTGACGTTAAGCGGACAAGCCTTGTGGGCCGTGACGGATTACGAAGGGCGCTGGATCGAAGGCGATGAAGCTCTCCTTGCGGAACCTTTCTGCGGTTTGACGGGAGAGATCGGCCGCTGCCTGGAGTCCGGGGAACAAGTCTGGGGCCATCCTGATGACCCGGCGGATCGCGGAAGCTCCTGGGTCACGACGGTTATTCCGGTCTTTACGCGCCGGGACCATGCGCTGGTGTGCCTTCTGGTCTGCGGAATTCCCGCAGGCTTGTTGGATGAAGGAACCCGGGACACCGTTGCCGCGATGGCGCTTCACTATCGTTCCTGCCTGTACAAAAGCTTTAAGTTCGCCCTCGTATCGGACATTCTGAAGGTACAGGAAAGCACGGAACGGGAAGCCAACCGCCGGTCCATCCTGTTCCAAATCATGCAGCGGATGCATGATCAGATCGACGTCGATACCGTGCTGACGGAAGTACTGGACAGCCTTGAAGTACTGTACCCCACCGTCCGGGCGAGGCTGCTCATGTCCCAGGACCATCAAAGCCGCAATCCGCGGGTAGAACCGCTCGTGTTTCATCCCTGGGGCGAGGATATCTGCGTCAGGTCTTTTATGGATGGAAGGCTCATGATGCAGGATGGCAGCGGCGAAGGAATGGAAGGCCAGACCGAAATTGCCATACCGCTCGGCGGTAAGCAGGGCGTCTATGGGGTGCTGCATCTGGTGATGTCCCGGGAGCTCCGGGAAGACTTAGACCTGCAGCTGATCGGCATGGTGGTCGACACGGCGGGGAACGCGTTCGAAAATGCGAAGCTCTATGAGCAGTCGAACCTGCTGATTCATGAGCTGCGCCTCATTAACGAATTGACTCAGCGGCTGAACCAGAGCCTCAAGCTGGGGGATATCTACAAGTTTGCCAGCGAAGAGATGCTGGATATTTTTCAGGCGGATTACTGCTGCTTCCTGCAGTACAATGAGGAGCGGAACGTTCTGGAGGTCATGGCGTCCAACGTTTCTGGCCTAGCCCCGTCTTTTGATGCAGAGTACGGCTTCGGCGGACTTGTCTTTCATAAAAAGGAACCTGTAATCCTGTCAGACTATTCGCTGAACGGCAAAGTCCCCTCAAAGCTGATGGAAATCACGCATTCGCAATCCCTCATCGCTTCACCGCTGACCGTAAACGGCAAGGTGATGGGGGCGATTCTGCTGACGCACCGCAGCCCTCATTATTTTTCCTATGACAACTACCGGCTTCTGCAGACCTTGTCCAGCCACATCGGCCTGTCGGTGAGCAACGCGCTGCTCCACGCCGAGCTGAGACGGATGGCCAACCGGGACATGCTGACCGACATGTACGCCCGCCATTACCTTGATAAGATGATTCAGCAGTATCAAGTGAGCGATTTTTGCGGGTCTCTGATCGTGGTAGACATTGATGAATTCAAACAGGTTAACGATACATACGGCCACCAAAAAGGGGACGACATTCTCAGGCAGGTCAGCGATATCGTGAAATCCTCCATTCGGGAGGAAGACGTGCCTGCGCGCTGGGGCGGGGAAGAGCTCGCGGTGTATATGCCGCAGCTGGGGGTGCACCAGGCGGTCAAAGTCGCTGAAGTGATCCGAAGCCGGGTCGCCCGGGAGACAAGCCCGTCCGTTACGATTTCAAGTGGAATCGCGGAATGGTGCTGGACGGACCCGCAGGTGAGTGTAGACAGCTTGTTCTACAGAGCGGATATGGCCCTCTACAGGGCGAAGAATAGCGGACGCAACCAAATCCAAATGGAGAACATGAACGATATGTAGCAGGCGGCCTCACTCTCGGGTGGGGGCGCCTTATTTTTGCATGAACTGGCAGGGCGGGGGACAGTCTATAAAGCAAAAAGGACCTATGATCGAAGAATGAACCTTGGTTCATTTTGTCCGGAAAGGCAGTTTACCCATGATGAAAAAAATGGTACTTCCCGCCTTGCTGCTGCTCGGCCTTTGCGGCGGTTTGACAGGCTGCGGCATGTTTCAGGACTCGAAATCGCCGGAGGAGTGGTTTTCCCAGACGATTACCGGACTTGCCGGCATCGATTCGTTTTCATTTAGCGGCCTGGCTTCGGTCCGTGCCCAGGATCAGGGGCAGGTGCAGAACTTTGCTTACACCGGCAGGCTCACAGGCCACGACCAGCTGACCATGGAGAGCGTGATCCCTACTGGGGAGGCGGTTCAGACCACGGGACTCCAGGCACGGGGAATCACCGGGAAGACCGTAAAGGTGACGAATTTCCGCAGGCAGGACGGGGGATGGGTGAGGCTGTCGAGCGAAGCGAACCCTGAGGATAACTCTCCTTCATTAACCCGGTTAAACCCTCTGCAGCAGCTCGACGGCATTCATGGGCTTCCCAAAAGCATCAAGGTGGAGTCCAGCGCCGGCCGCGGCACCAAAGTGCTGCGGATCGAACTGGAAAGCTCCAGCGCAAAGGACTTTTTAGCGAAGCAGCTTGAATCGGAAATGGAGGGTCTCCGCAAGCAGCCAGGATACACCCATGCACAGTCCGGGCAAAAGCAAAAGCTGCAGACGCTCTGGAATCAGGGGGACAAGCAGCTGCGGCAGATGCTGAACGACGCCCAGGTCAGCACGGTCTATCATTTGACGATTAACCGCAAGTCCGGATTTCCGGTTCGTCTGACCTCCGAGAGCGCGATCGACTATGTCAATCTGGACGGTGCGCAGACGCGGGAGACGATGGTCAACGATGTATCATTCCAGCCTTAGGCTCGCCCAGTGACGATAAGTTCCGCACCGGACGATCGGGCGGCTGCTCATTTGGTCATCATCCGACCGGCAGACTTCGGGCTTTCCGCCTGCATCCGCAGCTCTCATGCTGACGGGACTTGCCATGCGTGCTACAATAAGTCTGAATGAATTAACCTTTGTTCAAATAAATAGCTTACAGGTTATGTCAACGGGAGGAAATAAGTCATGCGTGATCCTAGAATTTACAACCTGGCGGAAAACCTCGTCGGTTATTCCGTGAACGTACAGCCGGGGGAGAACGTCCTTGTCGAGATGATCGGCTCGGAGCGCGACCTGCTGAAGGCCGTCATTGATGAAGTCGGCAAGCGGGGAGGGCGTCCGTTCGTACAAATTACCGACAAATCGGTGCAGCGTACGATGCTGATGAACGCATCGGAGGAGATGCTTAAGACATGGGCGGACATCGACTTGAACCGGATGAAGCAGATGGACTGCTATATCGGCATCCGCGCCGGAGAGAACGTCAACGATCTGGCCGACGTTCCTGACGAAAAGGTAAAACTGTTCAATTCGCTCTACAATCATCCGGTACATAGCGGGCAGCGCGTCAACCACACCAAATGGGTGGTGCTGCGTTATCCGAATCCAAGCATGGCCCAGTTGGCCAATATGAGCACGGAAGCCTTTGAGGACTTCTATTTTGACGTATGCAACCTTGATTACGCCAAGATGGACAAAGCGCAGGATCCGCTTGCCGAGCTGATGAGAAAGACGGACAAGGTCCGTATCGTCGGCCCGGGCACCGATCTCAGCTTTTCCATTAAGGGAATCGGCGCCGAAAAATGCGCAGGCGAGAAGAACATTCCGGACGGCGAGGTATACAGCGCACCGGTGCGTGATTCCGTCAACGGCACGATCAGCTACAACACCAGCACGGTATACAACGGCATTTCGTTCGAAAATATCAAGTTTACCTTCAAGGACGGAAAGATCGTGGAAGCGACCAGCAACGATACCGAGCGCCTGAACAACATTTTGGACTCGGATGAAGGGGCACGTTATATCGGCGAATTCGCGATCGGGTTTAATCCGTACATTTTGCACCCGATGAAGGACATTCTGTTCGACGAAAAAATTGCCGGCAGCATCCACTTCACCCCGGGTCAAGCCTATGAAGTAACGGATAACGGCAACCGCTCCTCCATCCACTGGGATATCGTGCTGATTCAGCGTGAAGACTACGGCGGCGGGGAGATCTACTTCGACGACGTGCTGATCCGCAAAGACGGCATCTTCGTCATTCCGGAACTGCAGGGGCTGAATCCTGAAAACTTGAAATAGGAATAGCTAAAAAAGGGAACCCGGCCCGTAAGGCCCCAGGTTCAGCGCTTTTCAGAAATTCCTTGCGCGAGAAAGCGGATTCAATGTATCATAAAAGTGGTAAAATCATAGTATACTTGATATCAAAAGCTACGGAGGGATCCTATGTCCAGTAACAACGCAGCTGTTGTAGAAATCGCCCAAACAGCAAGCCAATTTACCTCTTCGATCGTACTTCAAGCGGAAAACAAGTACATCGATGTCAAAAGTATCCTCGGTCTGTTTACGACACTCGTAAGCAGCCAAAGCTATGAGCTTCATGTTCATGGACCGGATGCGGACGAGGCTAAAACGGCGATGAAGGAAGTGTTTGCCAAACACGGCCTGAACGTCAACGTGGTCTCTGAGTAAGTGATGAAGAAGAGCGCACCTGCTGGCAACAGTAAGGGCGCTTTTTTTAAAGTCATAACCTTGATATTTACCGGGGTTATTCTAGAACCTTGCACCGCCGCCAGCCTTCCCCTTAGAGTCCCTTTGCGCCGCGCTTGGCATTGAAACCCGGGGTCTTTGCGGACGATGGGCCAGAGTTTCCTGTTCCTTCGGCTTCCCGGGGACGTTTTTCTGGGCCAGGTTCTTGTATTGGTGTTCAATTTCGTCTAATATTAAGAATAGAATACAAGGGTGTAATTGTAGGATTTTGGACATAGGGGGGAAGATGCATGACTTCATCTGAGCTGCAGGAGCAGTTGAATATTAAGGCGATTAATCTGCTGAAAGATGATGCAGAGAAAATAGAGAAGCTTATTGAAGTACAAATGGAGAATCTGGCCACACGCTATTGCCCTCTCTATGAGGAAGTGCTGGACACCCAGATGTACGGATTTTCACGTGAGGTTGATTTTGCCGTACGTGCCGGTCTTGTGCCCGAACTTACTGGCAAACAGCTGGTCAGTGAGCTGGAGAAGAATCTGGCCAACCTCTATGAAGCCCTGAACAACAGGGAAGCCTAAATCATCAGCCTGTCGCAAGCAGGCTTACATAAGATGCAAAGTACAGACCACCTGTGTACCTGTATCACACGATGATGAGTAGTTGCAGCTTGGCCTTCACATCGGAGGTCCCGAGATTTATAAATTTATACGTATAAAAAGGCATGCACTCCGCTGGAGCGCATGCCTTTTTTGCGTTTCCCTGCTATGCAGGGTTAAGAGCTTAAGCTGCCTTGCTACACCAAGAAAAATGATACGCCCAAAATAACGTATACGACCAGCAGCAGCAGACCTTCATACCAGTTCGTTTTGCCATCCTGGATAATAGACTTGGCGATAAATACCGACACGCCGATCGCAAGCAGCTCTATGGTTGTAAACACCAGGTCCATCGTGGTGGGCCCGAAGAAATAGCTGACCAGCACCAGCACGGGGGAGACGAACAAAGCGATCTGCAGGCTGCTGCCAACGGCGATTTCGACCGCTGCGCCGATCTTGTTCTTCATAGCCAGCATGACAGCCGCACTGTGCTCTGCCGCGTTGCCGATGATGGCCACGAGGAACGCGCCCACGAACAGCTCGCTAAGCCCAAATCGCGTCGTAAAGGTCTCCAGCGTATCTACCAGCCATTCACTCACGAAAGCGACCATAACGGTCGCCAGAAGGAGATACAGGATCGATTTGCCTTTGGACCATTCCGGCTCGCGTTCATGAGGCAGCTCTTCATCCTCTTCGTCGGTGACATCCGCCAAGTACTTCTTGTGCGTAATCATCGAGAAGACAAGCCAGGCAAGGTAAGCCACGATTAAGATACAAGCCACGATAAGGCTCAGCAGCTGGGTATCGCTTCCAGTAATGGAGTGGCTGCGAAGGAAGACCGCAGGCACGATCAGGGCGATCACGGCGACGAGCATCAGCGAGCCGTTCATACCCGCCAGTGATACGTTGAAGCTCTGAACTTTAAACTTCAGTCCTCCGGCAAAAATGCTGAGTCCCAGTACCAGCAGCAAGTTTCCGATTACCGAACCGGTCAGACTGGCTTTGACCATGTCGAACAAGCCTTCCTTCACGAGGAAGATGGCGATAATCAGCTCCGCTGCGTTACCGAAGGTGGCGTTCAGAAATCCACCGAGCCGCTGTCCGGCATAATGCGATACGTTCTCCGTCGCTTTGCCCAAAAATCCGGCCACAAAGATGACAGAAATCGCGGACAGAATAAACTGCAGCGTTGCGTCCCAGCCTGCGAAATGTCCCACAGCACTAAGGATAAAGAAGGCGATGAGCAGGGTGGGGCTGATCCATTTTTTCAATTTTTGACACCTCTTGCCTTATGTAAGTTCGATTCTTATTCAATATACCCAAATTGCATAAGGTTGTAAACAAATCGGCAGGGCTTGGGATTTGCTTTTTGGGCCTGTTAGGATTTACAATAACGGATAATGGATGTAAAGGAGGATGGAGCATGTCGGAACAACTCCAACTAGAGAATGGAACCATACGGATTGCAGATGATGTCGTAGCGAAAATCGCCGGACTGGCCGCACTCGAAACACCAGGAATCGCAGCTATGTCGGGTGGTTTGTCGGAAGGATGGGCCAAGCGCCTGAGCGGAAAAAACGTGCAGAAGGGTGTCACGGTGGAGGTAGGCCAGCTGGAAGCGGCCATTGACCTGCGAATCATCGTGCTGTACGAAACCCCGATTCACGAAGTATCCCGCATGCTTCAGCAAAACGTGCGTGAAGCTGTCGAAAGCATGACCGGTCTGCGTGTGGTCGAAGTGAACGTGAAAGTGGAAGGCGTCGCTTTTAAAGATGACATGATTGAAGAGGTACCTACGCGCACCAAATAAGCACACGAACACACGAATAAGACGAAAAAAAGACTAGGGGACTTAGGCGTCCTCTAGTCTTTTTGGTATGAGTCGCTTCAGGGTATCCCCTGAAGGTTCAGTTAAAGCGGCGCGTCTGATTGCGGGAGGAGACGGCGACCGACGGTTTCTTGACGGTCACCGACTTCACCTGTTCCTGCTTCGACGGCAGCGTACTGATCCGCGAGATGCTGAGCATGATCCCCATGCTCGCCATCATGATCAGCAGGGAAGTTCCGCCGTAACTGATGAACGGCAGGGTTACCCCGGTCAGCGGGATCGTTTGGGTGACGCCTCCGATGTTGATAAACGCCTGGATGGCAATCAAGCCCATAATCCCGATGCCGACGAGCGTTCCGAACGGATCGGGGCACCTCAGCGCGATGATGATTCCGCGCCAGATGAAGTAAATATAGACGATCAGGAAGATCGACGTTCCGATAAACCCGAACTCTTCGCCGATGACGGAGAAAATAAAGTCGTTATAGGGGTTAGGCAAATAATGAAGCTTCTGGACGCTTTTGCCGAATCCGGCTCCGGTCAACTGCCCTTCACCGATAGCGGTCAGCGACTGCAGCAGATTGTAGCCCTCTCCCTGTGGATCCTTAAACGGGTCCAAGAAGGCATTAATCCGGCCGAGCTTATAGTTGCTCGATTGCACCGCCTGCTCCCCGCTATGGGACACCGACTTGATCAGGGCGTTAGCTCCGAGCACGAGGCT
>Ga0164243_10010771_pt1 | contig 13106 bp, 15 predicted proteins | sample OricompcompostOP_FD_108781 | JGI IMG/M metagenome (GOLD analysis project Ga0164243, IMG submission 108781) | Organic Plus compost microbial communities from Emeryville, California, USA - Original compost - Organic plus compost (OP) | ecosystem: Engineered > Solid waste > Mixed feedstock >... | reverse complement strand
TGTTGTCCCACCAGATCTCATTCTCTGTGCCGGCGTCCCGGACGATGAACTTGTCCTTCGGGGAGCGGCCGGTATGTTGCCCGGTCTGAGCAACCAGCGCACCGTGAGCAGTGAACCTCGCCTCTCCTCTCCGGATCGCTTCTTCGCAGAGTTGCGGCCCCATGAGGTTGAAGAAAACGGCTCCGCTCGTTTTCAGTCCATTCGTGTCGATGCCCTTGGCGGGGTTGCGAAGGCCGGTCTCTTGCATAAGTCACTCCAGAGTAAACGTCGATCGGAAGAGGCCGGCCTAGGACCGGACGGACAGCTTCATATAGGAAGGTCTCTCCTGAGGACCAGAAAAGGCGAACGATTTCAAATCATTAATCGATTTAAAAATTTTTAAGGGAAAACTAAATCGTTTAAATGCTCGGAGCCGTTTTCGATTGGGGTAGAGCGGTCACTCGGCCGCGTGCTTCTCGCTTTAGAAGGACTTCAGCACATATGCGGCGATCTCGAAGGATTTCAGCCTCGCCGAATGGTCGTGTATCTGCCCCGTGACGATCACTTCGTCGGGTGCGTAGCGCGCGATGAAGCCCTTCAGCTGTTCCCGCACCGTTTCCGGCGAACCTGCCGCCGTGCAGGCGAGAGCGTGATCGATATGCGGCATCATCGACGGGTCGATATGTTCGGAGATATTCTTCACTGGCCGCGGGAGTGGCCCGGGCTGGCCGGTGCGCAAATTGGCGAAGGCAAGCTGCATGGAACTCTTGAGGAAAAGCCCTTCCTCGTCCGTATCGGCGGCGAAGACGTTCAGCGCCAGCATGAATCTCGGCTTGTCGAGGTGCGATGAAGGTTTGAAGGTCTCGCGATAGACGGCGAGTGCATGGTCGAGCGCGGCGGGGGCGAAATGCGAAGCGAAGGCGTAGGGCAGCCCCAGATGCGCCGCAAGCTGCGCTCCGTAGAGGCTCGATCCAAGAATCCAGACCGGCACGCGGGTGCCTGCGCCTGGAATGGCCCGCACGACTTGGCCGGTCTGTGGGTCATCCAGATAGGATATCAATTCGAGCACGTCGTTCGGAAAACCTTCGCCATTGTCGAGCCCTCGCCTCAGCGCCCGCGCCGTCGCCATGTCGGTTCCCGGCGCTCGACCGAGCCCGAGATCGATACGGTCCGGATGCAGGGTCGCCAGCGTCCCGAACTGCTCCGCCACCACCAGGGGAGCATGGTTGGGCAGCATGATCCCGCCGGCTCCGACACGTATGGCCGACGTCTTCGCGGCCACATGGCCGATCAGCACCGCGGTGGCGGCGCTCGCGATGCCCGGCATGTTGTGGTGCTCGGCGAGCCAGAAGCGGTGGAAACCCCATCCTTCGGCGTGACGGGCAAGGTCCACGCTATTGGCAAGCGCGTCGGCGGCCGAGGACCCCTCGGCGATGGGCGCGAGGTCGAGAACGGAAAAACGTATCATGGGGGCGCTCCGGAAGACTGTTCCCGCTCCATATGGTGCCTGGAAGCCGTCAGCCCAAGTGCCGCCGCTCCTGCCCGGTTTCGTCAGCCGTCGCGGAACCTCGGCCGCGGCGAAGGGTTGGGTCGGCAGTCCGGATACTGCTACGGGAGATGCGAATGGCGGAAAGTGTAAAGGAAACCAAGCGGAAACGCGAAACAAGCAAGGCGGCTAGCGGCAGCGCCCGTGAAAGCGCTCCATCCAAAAAGGGCGGCAGCCAGGCTCGCAAGGCCCAGGAATGGGGCGGTGGTTCGAAGGGCTCCAAGGGCGCGATCACGAAGGAGGATCGCCAAAACCCGAATTCGAGCCAGAAGGGTTGAGCAGACGGCGTCCGTTCTCCCACCCTGCCTCAGCGGTTGAGAAGCCAGAGCACGAGGCTGAGCACGACGCTGATCAGGATCGACGTGGTGATGGGGATGTAGACCCGGAAATTCTCGCCGCCCAATGCGAGGTCACCCGGCAGGCGGCCGAGCCCCAGCTTCTGGATCAGCGGCCAGAGCAGTCCAGCCGCGACGAGGATGATGCCAAACGTGATCAGGAGCCGGCTCATCAGCGCCTCTGTCCTTCTAAAGTTATTCCGCCGCCGGAGATATGTGAGCGGCATGCGGCCCGGCAAGAGCCCCTATCTGGCCCGTTCCAGCAGCGACACGTAGTTTGCGACCGCAGCGCCACCCATATTGAAGACGCCGGCGACCCGTGTATTCGAGATTTGCATTTCGCCTGCCTCCTCCATGAGCTGCATTGCGGCCATGACGTGCATGGAAACGCCGGTTGCGCCAATCGGGTGGCCCTTGGCCTTGAGTCCGCCTGATGGGTTCACCGGCAGCCTGCCATCCTTCTGCGTGATACCTTCGCGCACGATGTGGAAACCTTCGCCGGGCTCGGCAAGCCCCATCGCCTCATATTCGATCAGCTCGGCGATGGTGAAGCAGTCATGGGTTTCCACGAAGGAGAGATCGTCAAGGGAAAGCCTTGCCTCCTCCAGCGCCGCCGCCCAGGCACGCCGCGCGCCCTCGAAGGCCGTCACGTCGCGGCGGCTCATCGCCAGGATGTCGTTGACGTGCTTTCGCGCCCTAAAGGCGATGGCCCGCTCCAGCGTGACCGCGGTCTCCGCATCCGCGAGCACGAGCGCGGCGGCACCATCGGAGATGAGAGAGCAGTCCGTCCGGCGCAGCGGTTCGGCTACATAGGGGTTCTTCTCCGAGACCGTGTTGCAGAACTCGAACCCGAAATCCCTGCGCATATGGGCGTAAGGATTGGAGACGCCGTTGGCATGGTTCTTCGCGGCGATCATTGCGAGTTCCTCGGAACGGTCGCCGTAGCGCTGGAAATAGTTCTGGGCGATGCGCGCGAAGAGCCCTGCAAAGCCGCCCTCCACATCCGCCTCTTCCTTCCGGTAACTCGCACCGAGCAGGATGTCGCCCACGTCCGCAGTCGGGGTAGCGGTCATCTTCTCGGCTCCGACCACCAGCGCGACCCGCCCGCGGCCCGATTCGATGAAATCCATCGCTGTGTAGATCGCGGCGGAGCCGGTGGCGCAGGCATTCTCCAGCCGTACCGCCGGCACATGGGCGAGCCGCTCGTCGCTCATTGCCACCAGCGCGCCCTGAAAATCCTGCCTGGAAAAGCCGTTGTTCATCACGCCGGCGAAGATACCGTCCACATCCCCCGGGCCGATGCCGGCATGGGCGAGCGCCGGCGCGGCTACCGAAGCCATCAGTTCCTCGGTGTCCTTCGAGTCCGATTTTCCGAAGGGCGAATGCGCCCAGCCGACGATCTGTGCCTTGGCCATGCCGATGTCTCCTTTCCGGCCAACATAAGCCTGAAGCGCTGCGGCTCCAAGCTCACCAGATCTCGGGCGGCCGCGTGATCATCAGCCAGAAGATTCCCATCACGGCGCCGAAGGCGGGGAAGCCGAACGCGAACCAGAGTCGGAAGAGCTTGTGGTAGCGCTCGGGCAGCGGCGTTCCATCCTTTACCGCAATGGTCGCGAGCCGCCGCATCTCCATCTGCATCCAGACGACCGGCAGCCAGAAGACGCCGGTGACGAGATAGAGGAGGATTGAAAGAACGATCCAGTGTTCGCCGAGTGAATATCCAAGATACCAGACGAGTGCGAAACCCGTTACAGGCTGGGCCACCACGGCGGTCGCAGTGAAGAGGAAATCGGCGATGACGACGATCCGCGCCACGCCGGCGATCACAGCGGCGTTTCCGGTACGGTGGGCGAGCAGCATGAAGAAGGCGATGCCTGCGCCGGTGCCCAGGAGCACAGCGGCGCCGATCACATGCAGATACTTGAGCGCGAAATAGAGCATCAGCGCTCCTTGCGTATGGCGAGCGCCACGAAATGCAGCACGAGGATGGGCCAGATCTTCGCCAGCGGGCCCAGTGGCTCCGCCCAGAGCGATGGAAGCAAGATCGAGCCGGCCACGATATAGAATGTCGAAAGCGCGATCGCTCCGTAGAGTCCCTGGCGGGCTGTCGGACGATAAGCGATGGCAAGCCCAACGATGATGTCGGCGATCGCTCCTGCCACCACGCCGGGACCGGAGAGGGAGCCTGCGCCGGTGCGCAGCATCAGTTCGATCCCCTCCTGATAGCCTACCGTCAGCGAGACGATCCCGGTGCCTATCCAGAACAGCGGCAGCACGATGAAGATGATCGGCTTCAGGAAATAGAGCTTGGCGAACCAACGCTCCTGCACGCTGGCCGGTTCTCGCAGAAGCGCGGCCGTAAGCGACATGGGTGCGATGCCGGTCAGGGAGCGCCAGGGCTTTGGGTCGCCCACCGCGCCGCGCTCGATCTCCTTTCGGGCGGTGCTGCGTATGGGAGGCCGCCACCCCAGAAGCCCGGCGAGATCTCCCGCACGATAGACAAGCTCGGCCATCCAGTTCGCAAGCGTGACGCGTCGCGCGGGAGACCAGCCCAGCCATTGGCGATAATGCGACACCACCTGGTCCATGCTGAGCCGCTCCGGCCCGGCGAGTTCCAGCACTGCCTGGGCGGGAGCCGACCTCCTTATGAAAAAGGCGACCGTGGCCGCCACATCATCGAGCTGCACCACCTGCAGGGGGGCGGTGCGTCCCATCCGAAGCGCAACGGGCAGGGCCGCGAGTCCTCGCATCAATGCGCTGGCGCCGAACACCGCCCTTCCGAGCACAACCGACGGCCGGAGGATGACCCAATCGAGATCCCGCTCCATCAGCAGGTGATCGCCTTCCACCTTGGTGGCCGAAAAGGCGGAAGGCTGCGCGCGATCCACGCCGATGGCGGAAAAATGGATCACCCGCCGCACTCCCAGCTTTTCGCAGGCGCGGAAAAGCGCGGCCGCCCCGGTCACGTGCACGCCCTCGACGTCTTCGCGGACGCTGTCCTGCAGCGCGCCGACGCAGTTCACCACCGCGTCCACCCCCCGCAGATGCTCCGCCCAGACCTGCGTGCCGGTGGCCGTCGCCATGTCCAGTTCTATCACTCTTGTCGCTGCGAGAGGGAGCGGGCGGCTTCCTGGCCGTATCACGGCCGTTACTTCGTGTCCGTCGGCTGCAAGCCGTGCTGTGACCGCCGAGCCGATCAGTCCGGTGGCGCCGGTGACGAGAACTTTCATGCGCCCCCTTCTTCGAGTTCGAGAACATCGCGCATCTTCAGCGGTGAAACCGCCGGACCCGCAATCACTTCGCCCCATTCGTCAAAGCGCGAACCATGGCAGGGGCAATCCCAGGTCCGATCGATCGCGTTCCAGCCGACGATGCAGCCCATATGCGTGCAGGTCGCCGAAAGCGCCGTGAGCGAGCCGTCGGGATGCCGGCGGACGGCAAGCTGCTCGCCCCGGAAGGCGACGATCCCGCCTTGACCCGGCGCGATGCTCTGGAGGGGAACGGCGGCGCGTTTCAGCACGCGGTCGCCCAGGAGGTGCGCTCCCGCCTTGATGTTTTCCTTGGTGAACTCCGCCGCGCCCGCCACCGGCTTGATCCGCGTGGAATTGAGGAGATCGGCGGCGGGATGGCTGCGTCCGAGGATGCGGTCGGCTAGGATCGCGCCGGCCACGACGCCCTGCGTGATGCCCCAAGCATCGAAACCGGTGGCGATGAGCAGGTTCTCATGGCTGTTGCTTGCCGGTCCGACGAAGGCTGCGCCATCCATGGGACGGAAATCCTCATTTGTCCAGAAATGTGTGGGATTGCGGATGCCGAACACGTCCTCAAGGAAGGTGCGCAAATCCTCCACCGCCTGCCGTTCCTGCTCCGCTTCTCCGGTCCTGAACTCGCCACCGGCGGCGATCAGATATGTTTGACCGTTCTTCCGCGCCGTTCTCAGCGAATGGGTCGGACTTCCAGCGCTGATGAACATGCCCTCTATCATCTTGTCGTCGGGCAGCGGCGCCGCGGCCACGGGGTGGGCAAAGGGAAAAGCTTTCGCGAAGAACATGCCGTCATTGATGACCGGCATCTGCGTCGCGATGACCACATGATCCGCCGTCACCGTCCGCCCGTTGACGCTCAGTCGCGCCGGACTCTCCCTGGTGATGTCGACGACCCGGCTGTCCTCGTAGATCGGCGCGTGGCGGACGACGTATTCCGCAAGGCCGACCATGTAGAGATAGGGATTGAACTGGTGCTGCCCTGTGTATCTGAGCAGAGCAGAGGTCGGGAAAGGCAGCAGCGCCTCCCGCACGAACTCCGCCGGCAGTCCGAGTGTACGGGCAGCCTCCGCCTCTTTCTCCAATTGCTCGGCCTGCCTGTCGTCTGTCGCGTAGATGTAGGCTGAACGCGGTTCGAGCCCCGCTCTTTCTTCCATCTTTCCCGCGAGTTCAACGATCTCGCGCATCGCCTCCTCGTTTGCCTGAGCGTAGATCCGCGCGTTTTCCATCCCGAAGGTGCTGATCAAGGAGGAATATTTCTGCCCGTGCTGGGATGTGACTTTGGCCGTCGAGCGCCCGGTCGCCTGCCGGCCGACGCGGAGGGCCTCCAGAACGATGGTCTTCAGGTCCGATCCAGCCAGCCTGTGCGCGCAGGTGAGGCCGACGATGCCGCCCCCCACGATCGCGACGTCGACGCGCAGGTCCTCCTCGAGCGCGGGATATTGTTTTTCCGGAACGCCGTCGAACCAGAAAGGATTGCCGGTCATCATGAGAAGGTCCTCCGCATGGGTGCATCCTCCGCTCCTCCCCCTGCGAAAACCTCACCGGCCGCACGTTCGAGTTCGTTGAGGCTGACGGCTAGATGCCGCATGGCGGCCGCCGTCGCGGAGAGTCCCGCCAGCGCGCCGAAAACCACTTTTTCCAATGCCGTCTCCTTGCCGGGAATTGGTGCCACCAAACATGAGCGGCGGAAGGAAAGTTCCGGCGGATTTCACATTCCCGTGATCGACTTACATTGCACGCATCATCCCTGCTGTTGGGCAGGGATGATGCTGATGTTTCCTCCCACCTCCAGCACCGCGAATTTGATCTGATCGAGCCGCTCCAGCCCATGCTGCTCACGCGCGGCCTCGAGCACGTCATCGAGGTCGACGCGCGCGCGGCTCAAAGCTTCCTGATCGACGTTGCCGAGGCTGATCAGCACTGTGGGCGTTCCGTCGATCATCGCCGCCGTCTTCGGTGACCATTGCTTCACGTAGGAAAGCGCAATGTCCGTCACGAACAAGGTCAGGATCAGGATGACTGCATTGATGAGCGAAAAGTCGTCTCCCAGCAGTGCCTGCTGCGTTGTTTCGGCGACGATGAGCAGGAGCACGAAATCGAAGGCGGTGATTTCGGCAAGCGTCCTGCGCCCCGAGAGCCGGACGACGATGAGAAGGAAGAGATAGATGACGATTCCGCGGATGACCGAATCCATCAGTGCCCTCCTACGGCAGTATTATCGTCGAGGCTTCCGCCGTGCTGTCGTCCAGGCCGATACGGTAATTGACGAGGCCGGCGTGGAGCGCCCGCAGATAGATGATTACCCTGATCGGCGCGCTCTGCTCGGCGCTGAACTCCATCACCACGCCATCCGGACCCGTGAGGGTGCGCTCGGGCTCGGGCTGCACACCCTCGACTTCGAAATATTCGAAGAAGGAATGGTCGAGCGCCAGCCGTCTCGTCTCAGCACCGCCGTTGAAGCGCACCAGAAGCTCGTCCGAGGCCTCCCAACGTGCCACGCGCGGATGATCCGCCTCGCCGGCCGGAAAGCTCACGGTGACCTTGGAGAGAGGACCGCCCGACCCGGTAAGCCCTGTGAGTGCCAGGACCAGCACCAGGGCGAAGGCAACCCAAGCGATACGCTCCACCACCCAGAAGGCCCGGTGAAATTTCCGTTTCTCATCAAGCTGTAAGCCGTCCTTGCGGATGGGTGGAGCCTGCATGACAACCTGCTTCGTTGTTGGCGAAGCATCAATTCGCGGCGCGCAGTAAAGTTCCTTCGGGTGCGCCCTGCGCGCGCCCGGTCTGATCGGTGACGGACCCTTCAGCGCCGCCGCTGGGCAGCCCAGGCACCCCCGGCGAGGCCGATCGCCAGGGCTGCGAACGCCCCGGCGACGGCGCGCTTGGAAACGGCATGCTCCCACCCTGGCGTGAGTCGTCTCGGTACCACGCCGTAATCGAAGAGAGCGGCAAACGCCGAGAGCAGGGAAGCCTCACAGAAGAGGCGGGGGAGGCTCCGCGGCGATCGGCTGGAAAGCCATAATGCGAAAGGCACGGCCCAGAACATCGCCGAAGCTGCATGGGTGGCAAGCCCCACTCCGGTGTGCTGCACATCCGCGGTGCTCACCTTGCCGGCCTTGCCGCCGTGCAGCCAATGGCTCGTTGCGTTGATAGGCTGCAGTACGCCGCGGCCCTCGCTTTTTGCCGAAGCCATTACGGCTAAAAGCGAGGCGAGTCCTGCCATGGTCCCGCTATAAAGGGCATATCGTCCCGTGCTCATACAGCGCTCCATTTCCGAGGGCCTCCTGCGAACCATCGAGGCAGCGGACTGTTCCATACCTCGCCTCCCGACAGCGGTGCGGAAGGAACATCACCGATATGGTACTGTTTTGCTTGCCATTGAGGCGAGGAGAGCGGATTCTGGATCGTTGTGGAGATATGCTCGTGACCGCCAGGGAAGATATGCCTCCGGCTGAGCCGGTCGCCTCGCGCGCTTCGCGCATCGTGATTGTTGGTGCGGGCTTTGCCGGGCTCGAAGCGGCCAAGGAGCTCGGGAAAGCCGGCCTGCCGGTGGTGCTGCTCGACCGGCAGAACCACCATCTTTTTCAGCCGCTCCTGTACCAGGTCGCAACCGCGGCGCTTTCGGCGACGGACGTGGCCGAGCCTATCCGCAAGATCCTGAGGAACTACGAAAGCGTCCAGGTGCTCTTGGGCGAGGTCACGAAGATTGACCTCGAGCGGCACTCGCTCGAGCTTGCCGATGGTTCCGCCGTCGGCTTCGATTACTTGATCCTCGCAACGGGGGCTACGCACAGCTATTTCGGTCATCGCGACTGGGCTCGCTTCGCGCCGGGGCTCAAGACGCTTGCCGATGCGCGGAGGATCCGGGCGCGGTCGCTCCTTGCCTTCGAGCGCGCCGAGCGCACCGTCGATCCGGAGGACCAGGAACGCTACATGACGATCGCCGTGGTCGGCGGCGGACCGACGGGCGTCGAGCTTGCAGGTTCGCTGGCGGAACTGAGCCGATTCACGCTCGCGCGTGATTTCCGCAGCGCCCGGCCCGAGGCGGCGAAGATCATGCTCATCGAGGCAGGGCCGCGCATCCTGCCGGCCTTTTCCGAGGAGAGCTCGGCCTATGCGCTGAGGAGGCTCGAAAAGCTCGGCGTGCAGGTCTTCACCGGCTCGCCTGTGGAGGAGATCACCAGTGACCAGATCACCTTCGCCGGCCGCACCTTACCCGTTGGCCTCGTCCTTTGGGCAGCAGGTGTCGCGGCGTCGCCTTTGGCCGCGCAATTGGGGGCGGAGACGGACAGGGTCGGCCGTATCGCGGTCGACGGGGCGATGCGCGTCAAGGGCCTGCAGAATGTGTTCGTGATGGGCGATGCCGCTCTTTTCCTGGACGACGATGGCAAGCCGCTTCCGGGTCTTGCCCAGGTAGCCAAGCAGCAGGGCCGGCATCTCGGGCGCAGCCTCGCCCGCCATTTGCGGGATGGCGCACCCTTGACGCCCTTCGTCTATCACAGCCGCGGCAACACCGCGATTATCGGCCGCCATGCGGCGGTTTTCGAGCAGGGCCGCTTGCGGGTCACGGGCTGGATCGCCTGGCTCTTCTGGGCCATCATCCATGTCTATCTCCTGGTCGGCTTCCAGCATCGTATGACGGTTTCGCTGCAGTGGCTCTGGCGCTACCTCACCTTCGAGCGGGGTGCTCGGCTGGTCACCGACGATTCGGTGGAAGCCCCTCCCGCGGAGGCCCAATCCGCGCCCGAACGCCGCGTCGGCTGAGCGTCGTCATCGCGGCCTCGAGCAGCGGAACTTGGATTTCCGCTGCTCGTTGTTGCTGAATGGACGCTCCCGCTTCAGGCATTCCCTCTCTTCCGGCCTTCGACAGCAGTCTCGCCCTGTGGCGGGAGGGTTACCGCTTCATTACGGATCGTTGCGATGCCCTCCATAGTGACGCCTTCCGCACCCGCATCATGCTGAAGGAGGTCGTGTGCATGCGCGGGCCGGCCGCCGCGAGGCAGTTCTACGAGCCAGGCCGGTTCACCCGGCGCGGCGCCATACCGCGCACGGCCCTCGCGCTTCTGCAGGATTGGGGCAGCGTCCAGACGCTTGACGGGGAAGCGCATCGCCATCGCAAGAAGATGTTCATGGATATGATGGATGCGGCCGGAATCGGCCATGCGATCTCGCTGTTCCGGGCGGAATGGAAGGAGTCCGTCCGCCGGGCTCCGAAACGCGTCAGGCTGCACGATCTGGCGCGTGAGGCGCTCGCGCGCACAGCGATCCTTTGGTGCGGCCTCCCGCTCGAGGCAGCAAGTCCGCGCCGCAGGACCGCCGAGCTCTCGGCGATGATCGAGGGATCGGGTGGCTTCGGCCCGGGGCATGTCCGCGCTCGCCTCCTGAGGCTCCGCTGCGAGCGGTGGGCGCGATCCGTGATTCGGGCGATTCGCGAAGATCGCCTCCCCGTAAGTGCAGAAAGCCCTGCCGGACGTATTGCGCTCCATCGGGATCTCTCAGGCGAAAGCCTTCCCTTGGAGGCCGCCGCGGTGGAACTCATCAACCTCCTGCGTCCGACAGTTGCTGTCGGCCGCTTCATCACCTTCGCCGCCCATGCTCTGTACGTTCACGGTGGCGCTGCGCGACGGCTTGCAGCCCATGCGCCGGAAGCGGAGCTGGAGGCCTTCGTCCAGGAGGTTCGGCGCTTCTATCCCTTCTTCCCGATGATAGGCGGCCGTGTGGCCGCGCCGTTCTCCTGGCGCGGTCACGATTTCGCGGAGGGCGATTGGGTGCTGCTCGACATCTATGGGACAAATCATCATCCCGAGGCGTGGCCGGAGCCGGAGGCCTTCGACCCCGGGCGGTTCCGGGACTGGGAAAGCGACCCCTATTCGTTCATTCCGCAGGGAGGCGGGAGCTTCCTGCTGGGGCACCGTTGCCCCGGCGAATGGCTTGCCATCGCGCTCACCATGGAAGCGGTCCGGCAGCTCTTGGCGATGGACTACACCGTGCCGGCGCAGGACCTCGACATTCCCATGAACCGATTGCCTGCCCTGCCGCGAAGCGGGTTTCTCCTCGATCTGGCCGGATGATCGGCTTGCCAGCGGCGGAACAAGCGCGCCCCTCGCCGGTTCGGCACGCCGAGGAACAATCCCGCATCCATGGAGAACCCCATGCATCGGTCTCTCTTTTCCGCCACGACGGCGACCGTTGCTCTGCTGGCCGGCCTCGCTTACGCGCAGACGACAACACCGAGCCCCGACCAGACCCCGCCCCAAACTTCCGGACAAAGCGAGCCGCCCGCCGCGCCGGACGCGACAGGCGCCGAACAGCCCGATGGAGCGGCGGCCTCCACCCCGCAGGATTTCGCCACCATGGTGGCGCAATCGGACATGTTCGAGATTGAATCGAGCCGCATCGCGCTTGAAAAGGCGCAGGAGGACGGAGTCCGCGCCTTCGCGCAGCAGATGGTCGACGATCACACCGCCTCTTCCGAGGCGATGAAGCAAGCCGCCGAGGCGGACGGCGTCAACGACGTCCCCACGAGCCTCGATGCGGAGCATCAGCAGATGATGTCCCAATTGCAGGACGCCTCCGCCGACCAGTTCGACAACGCGTACATGCAGATGCAGCTCCAGGCGCATCAGCAGGCAGTGACGCTGTTCTCCGGCTATACCGAGCAGCAGGGCGCCTTGGCCGACTTTGCCGACACGGCCCTGCCCAAGCTTCAGGAACACCTCGAGCACGCGCAGCAGCTAACCCAATAGGAGAAGACGAATGGCCGATATGGACGAAAGACTGAACCAGTGGCTGCGCGATGCGCACGCGATGGAGCTGCAGGCGGAACAGATGCTCGACGCGCAGGCGCACCGCATCGAGAACTATCCCGAACTGAGTGCGCGCATCGAGCAGCACATCATCGAGACGCGGTCGCAGAAACAGCGCCTGGAAAGCTGCATTGAGAGACGCGGCACAACGTGGTCGGGAATGAAGGATTTCGCCGGTCAGTTCACGGCGGTCATGCAAACCGTGGGGGGCATGTTCGCTGGCGACGAGGTGGTCAAGGGCGTCCTGGTCAGCTATGCCTTCGAGCATCTGGAAATCGCCTCCTATCGTATCCTCCAGGCCGGAGCCGAAGCGGCTGGCGATGTGGAGACGGCGCGGGTGTGCGAGGAGATCTGCCGCGAGGAAGAGGCGATGGCCGCCTGGATCGAGGAGCATATTCCTCAGGTCACGCAGGCCTATCTCATGCGCGACGCGACGGAATCCGAAGCGGCCAAGCGATAGTCTCTGGTTAAGGGACGCGTCGCATCAATATTCGCGCGTCCGCACGAAGGTCTGGACGGCATAGACCCGGCCGCCGGCAGCGGCCACGCCGAAACCGAACTCGTCGAATTGCGCGCTCACGATGTTGCGCCTGTGACCGGCGCTGCGCATCCAGCCCTCGTGGAATTTGCGTATCTGAGCGGAATCCGCCGTACACTCCGTGCAGTGGAAGATATTCTCACCGATGGCAGCCCAGAGACCGCCGCCATTGCCGCGATAACGATCCGCCACGTCCTGTCGCTCGGGCGAGCGGTGGCCGTAGAAGCCGCGTCGCGCCATGTCTTCGGCATGAGCCTGTGCCGCGGCGTTCAATGTCGCGTTCATGCGCAGGGGAGCCACGCCCTCCCGGCTGCGCGCCTGATTGACGAGCGAAAGCGCTTCCCGGCGCAGCGCCTCGGGATTTGCCACCCGATCGAGCGAATTGTTGCTGAGCGGCTGCGTGGCGCAGCCGGCACAGAGAAGAACGAGCGCAAGCAGCATCGCCGCCGCGCGACCCAAAGTGATTCCGTTTTCCATAGCGGGGTGTATTAGAGCATTTCGCGGTCTGGTGGAACGCGGCGGTGGCGCGCACCGGCGTGTATAAGGGAAGAAAGCACAAGTGCCGTGACTAATCGGCCTGCCCGGATCTGCGTCACGCTATCCGCGCTTCGGCTTCTCCACGCCGCGTGGCTCCCC
>Ga0164243_10010770_pt1 | contig 13106 bp, 15 predicted proteins | sample OricompcompostOP_FD_108781 | JGI IMG/M metagenome (GOLD analysis project Ga0164243, IMG submission 108781) | Organic Plus compost microbial communities from Emeryville, California, USA - Original compost - Organic plus compost (OP) | ecosystem: Engineered > Solid waste > Mixed feedstock >... | reverse complement strand
ATCCCGGGATGCCGTGACCGGGCTTGACCATGCCAATGAGGCGGGCGGCCTGTCGGGCGCCCCCGTGCATCAGCTATCGCTGGCCGTCATCGCGCGCCTGCGTCAGCGGATGGGCGCCGATGCCAGCATTATCGGTGTGGGCGGAATTCTGTCGGGCAAGCACGCCAAGGAAAAACTGGAGGCGGGCGCCAATGCGGTCCAGCTGTATACCGGGCTGATTTACCGCGGTCCGGCGCTGGTCGGCGAATGCGTGCAGGCTCTCAAGGCCGCATAGCAACGCTCGGCTCTGCTGCCGGGCCCCTAAGCCCCTGTCGTAGTGAAAAAAAAGCCACCCCGTGGGGTGGCTAATTCCAGCTCTGCTCTGTCACTCAACAGTACTACAACAAGCTGTATGCCGACAACAGCTCGGCATCAATCTCGCTAATTAAGCACGACGGGCGGCACGGGTCGTCTTGCCGGCAGCTTCAGCGGCGTCGGAAGCCGCCTTGAACGTGGCGTTGGCCGCAGCGTTCAGGTTGGATTCGGCGACTTCGACAGCCTGCTTGGCGGCCTTGCTCAGCGAGTCATAGGCACCGTTGGCAGTAGCCAGAGAGGATTTCAGCAGCGCGACGGCGCTTTCCGAACCGGTCGGCGCATTCTTGGAAAATTGCTCGACAGCGTCGGCGACCTGTTGTTGGCCTTCGGCGATTTGGGCCTCGGCCAGCTTGGCCAGTTCACCCTGCACGCCGGCAACGATGTCATACACGTGCTTGCCATAGGCCAAGGCCTTTTCAGCGCTGGGCTGCACCAACGAGGTGGCGAAAGCGGTGGCTTCCTGAGGGTCTTTCACGCCGAAGGCTTGTTGCGAAGTCTGAGCGACCTCGTCGAGCGTGGCTTTGACAACCTTCAGGTTCAGATCGACCAGCTTTTCAAAGCCGGCAAACAGCGTCGCCTGAGTGGCGGTCAGCGCATTCAGGGCGGATTTCTGGCGGTCCAGAACTTGTTGGGGGATTGCAGTCATGGTGGTCTCCGGTAAAAATGCCGGGGCGCCCGGCTATGGCGATACGTTGCGACAAATAAAGGGAAAGAAACGTGCTCGGAACCAATATTTGAAGCTAAGGCCGGCGCGTTTGTTGCACTGCACAAACACCATTTTACGTACTTGGAATCGACTGTCAAGCACTTTTGGTGCAATGCAACAAGTTTAGCCCCAAAAGAGTGCAAACATCTATAGGACCGTTTGTTTCAGGGGAAACCCCCCGGTGACGGCAACCGTATTGTTTTCTACACTCAAGACCAGCTGATGACACTCCAAGAAAGACGCATCAGTCCAAGCTATCAAAAATTGCCGCTTATCCCGCGGCGCAGGAGACCCCATGAGATTCATCCCCCGTACGCTATCGGTACTGCTGGCTACCAGCGCTCTCTTTGCCACCGGCGCTGCCCAGGCAGAGTATCCCGAGCGCCCCATCAGCATGGTTGTACCGTTTGCCGCTGGAGGCCCCACTGACAACGTGGCTCGTTCGCTCGCCGAAGCCATGCGCCCCACATTGGGCCAAAGCGTCGTGGTGGAAAACAAAACGGGTGCCGGCGGTACGATCGGTACCTCATTCGTCGGCCGCGCCGAGCCCGATGGCTATACCGTGCTGCTGATGCATCTGGGCTACACCACTGCCCCCTCGTTGTACAAGAACCCCGGCTATGACCCCGACAAGACCTTCGCACCTGTAGGCCTGGTGGTCGACGTGCCCATGACCGTCATTGCGCGCGAAGATTTCCCGCCCAACAACATCAAAGAGATGGTCGAATACGTCAAGTCCAACAAGGACAAGATCTCGTTGGCAAACGCCGGGATCGGCGCCGCCAGCCATCTGTGCGGCACCATGCTGGTCGATGCGCTGGGCGTGGATCTGCTGACGGTCCCCTACAAGGGCACCGCCCCCGCCATGAACGATCTGTTGGGCAAACAGGTCGACATGCTGTGCGATCAGACGACCAATACGTCGCAATACATCACCTCGAAAAAGGTCAAGGCCTACGCGGTCACGAGCCTGAAACGCGTACCCACGCTACCGGATCTGCCCACGATGGACGAATCGGGCTACAAGGGCTTCCAGGTCGGTATCTGGCACGGTATGTGGGTGCCCAAAAACACGCCCCAGCCTATCGTGGACAAGTTGGTCAAAGCGCTGCAAGCCGGGATGGCCGATCCGAAATTCAAGGAGCGCATGGCCGGCCTGGGCGCGGAAGTGCTGAACGACGAAGCCAATCCCAAAGCACTGGAAGCCAAGGTCAAGCAACAAGTGCCGCAATGGGCTGAGCTGTTCAAGAAAGCCGGTGTAGCGCCTCAATAAACCTGCACGCCGTAGGCGCTTCAATCAAAAGGCCTGAGTCCCTGGTTAAACCGGACTCAGGCCTTTGATGTTTCTGTGCTTGGCGCGATTACGAAAAGCCTCCCCAAGCTCCCGGCGACGCCTATATGCGCGCCAGATGCGGCGCTAGCCCTTTGCCAATGGCATTACCGCTCCCGTTGGCGTTGCCAGCCACCACGGGCTCATAGCCCAGGGCCTCGGAAATGGTACGGGCAGCGTCAACCAGAAGCTGAATCCACTCGTCCTGCAAACGCTCGGCGGGTGCAGATATCGACAGGCCAGCGACCAGTTTGCCGGTATCGTCAAAAATACCGGCTGCAATACATCGCACACCGAGTTCGAGCTCTTCGTTGTCGCGGGCATAGCCATGGCGCCGTACCAGCGCCAGTTCCCGTTCCAAACGGTCAATATCCGTGAGACTGTTCCGGGTATGACCGGCCAAGCCGGTGCGCAGCGCATAGGCACGCACCTGCCGGTTATCGATGGTCGAGAGAAACAGTTTGCCGGTGGAGGTCAAGTGCAAGGGCGCGCGGCCGCCAATGGCGCGCACCACCTGCATCCCCGAGCGCTCGCTCCATGCCCGGTCGATATAAACGATCTCGTCGCCTTGCTGGACCGACAGGTTGATGGTCTGGCCTGTCAGTTTGTGCAAGGAACGCATCTGCGAAATCGCCGCCTCCCGGACGTTCAGACGGCCTTTGACCAGGGAGCCAAGTTCCAGCAAGCGCATGCCCAACTGGTACAAGCCGTTGTCCACACGCTCGACGTAGCGGCCCACCACGAGGTCGTTCAGGATCCGGTGGGCGGTGGATGCGTGCAAACCCGTGGTTGCAGACAGCTCTTTTAGTGTGACAGGATCCGAATGGGCAGCCAACGCATCGAGCAGGCGCATGGCGCGCTCGATGACCTGAATAGCAATTGGCGACTGACCCGAAGGCCGTTCGCTATCGGGATCCGACGCAGTAACAGACATGGCAGTAGTCACAGTCAATAGAGGCGGGGCGCCAAAAATCAGCCCCGGGGCATATATTAATGCGGCAGCGCAGCATCAATATGTTTCCCGTATTGTGAAATTTTGAGCGGGTTTTGGCAACTCCCTTATGTCGAGGCCCTGCGAATGCCGGCACACGACGAAACAGCCGCTCGATACGCGGCGGCCGCACGTCCCGCTCAAGATCCCCTAGGGAGACAGCCGCCCTCCCAGGCGCAAGACTTCCTCACGGAGGTACGTGAGTGCTTCCGCCGCCTCGTCGGGGTTGCCCTTGACGCCCAGCTCCAGATGAGGCGTTTCGCCCACGTTGGGCAGACTGAACGCGCTCACGGCTGTCCAGCGCAATTGCAGCGCCTGCATCACTGGGGCAATGCGGGATTCCGGCAAACCAAAGGCCAGGAACGAATGCTCCACGTGCGCTTGAGCGTGATGCAGCGCCTGATAGCGGGTATCCAGCGTCCATTCGAGCATCGGCCACGCCATGACGGGAAAACCGGGCAAAAAGGTGTGATCGCGAATGAAAAAGCCCGGAATCCGATTATAGGGATTGGGCACAATTTCACAGCCCCGGGGGAACATCCCCATTTGCAGGCGCTGCTGATTTTCCTCGGCAGCCATATCGGCAGGTGCTTTACCCTCGGCCGCCATTTCCGCCACACGCTGAGTAATCGCGGTCTCTGCCTCGGGATGTAGCGCCAAGGGCAGATCCAGCGCTGCCGCGGCCGCCTGCCGGGTGTGATCGTCGGGCGTTGCGCCGATACCGCCGCAGGACAGCACGATGTCATCCGATGCAAAACTGCGGCGCAACGCGGCGGTCAGTGTCTCGCGGTCATCGGGCAGAAACTCCGCCCCCGACAAGCGCATGCCGCGCGCAGACAATAGCTCGATCACTTTAGCGAAATGCTTGTCCTGGCGACGGCCGGACAGAATCTCGTCGCCCACGACAATCAGACGGATGCGACGAGAGACAGAGGAGGATTGAGTCATTAAGCGCCTCGAAAAACCTCGGCATGGATGCCAGGGAAAAACAGAAAACCCTCACGGGGATAGCTAGGGCAGGATCAGGCCTCGATGACACGCTCGTTCCGCAAACGCCGCAGGGCTTCCAACCCATAATGGGCATTCACCAATCCCGCGTATACAGGCAATATGATCCAGGCCGGCGGCAATAGATTCAACAACGCGCAAATCAGGCCTATCGTCCAGAACCCAAGGTTGTGACGCTCGAGCAGAATGCGGCGCTCTTGGGGACTGGCGTGCTCCACAATCGCGTCGACCCGCATCATGCGCGAGAACGCAAAGGCCCACCAGAACACCGACAGCACCACCCCCACGGGCGGGATCAACCAAAACGGCAACGTCAGCAACCAGCCCGCGGCAAACACGCAACTGACCCAGATAGCGTTCCACACGCTATACGCGGTGGCATTGCGGCCCTGGCGAGATACGCCGGCGTACTCGCGCGCACTCACGTGCCGCAGCACCAACGGCATCACAAAGATCGCGGCGATGGCCAAGCCCAAAATCCCCGAGACCGGCAGCAAAATCACGACCGCAATAACGGGGACCAGATACAGCTTGAGTGAAAACAGGCCGATACCGACCAGCCAGGCATCCGCGTCGTTAATAAACTGCCATTGCGACGCCTGCATATCCAGCCAGTCGGTCAGCGGCGTCCAGAACAGCCACAACAGCAGCAAGGCGCCCAACAAGGCGATCAAAAAGGGCAACAGTATCGCGAACAGCATATTGGGATGGCACTGCGATACCAAGGCGCGTTTGAACGCCTGAGCAACGCCCGCGGTTCCCACGGCGGCACTACGAACAGAAGACGAGACAGCAGACTCGGGGCGAGGAGGAATCATGTCGCGAACCCGTTAATAAACATGCCGGGTATCATAGTCTCAAACACGCTTCGTTTTCATTGCCATGCCCTTGCTCGTACCCGGACCCGACACCCCTGCCCTGCGCACTGCCCTGCAATCAGGCACAGACGAAACCTGGCTCATCGCCTGTTTCTGTGCCGCCTGGTGCGACACCTGCACGCAATACCGCCCCAAGCTGGCCGCCCTGTCCGACAGCCAGCCCGATCGCGTCTATGCCTGGATCGACATCGAGGACCACCCCGATCTGTTGGGCGACGAAGATGTCGAGAACTTTCCTACGCTGCTCGTACAACGAGGATCGAAGACTTTGTTCTACGGCCCCATGCTGCCGCACATCGGCCACCTGGAACGCCTGCTGGAAAGCCTGAACCCCGACAGCCCCGTGGTGGCCACGCAACTGCCCGACGTCATAGCACTATTGCGGGAATAGCTGGGACGTCTAAATAGCGACACCGATGGCAAGCGAACACCCAGCTACCACCAAGCAAGAACACCTAAACAGCAACATATCGACGGCAAGCAAAGCAAAAACCCGCCGACCGCCAATACCGCAGCAATCAGGACGCGCTGCTATCGTCAGCCTTGCGCCCACCGCCGCCCAACAGTACGCCCACTTGCCGTTTAGGCGCGCTGGACCGTGATTCAGATTTCGACTCGGCCGCCTGCGAAGGCGCGGTCGAAGGCTGATAGGGCTTGTAGAAGAAATCGTCGACTGGCTGACGCGGCGACGTATAAGAATAGGACGAGGTATTCCCACGACGATCGCGGCTGCGGGAATGGCTGTCGCGCGTATGGCTGCGTACTACCAGTTCCTGAGGAACATCGAGCTTGCCTCGAGGCACCTGACGCTTGGTGAGTTTCTCGATGTCCTGCAAATAACGCACCTCGTCCGGCGTAAACAAGGCAATGGCCTCGCCCGAAGCGCCCGCCCGGCCCGTACGGCCGATACGGTGTACATAATCCTCGGCGTTGTGCGGCAAGTCGTAGTTGATGACGCAGGGAACCCCCGCCACGTCCAGGCCGCGCGCGGCCACGTCAGTCGCCACGAGCACCTCGAGTTCGCCGGATTTAAAGGCCTCGAGGGCCTTCATGCGATCCGCCTGGCTCTTGTCGCCGTGAATGGACTCGGCGCGCACCCCGTCGCGCTCCAACTCGCGCGCCAGGCGGGCCGTGCCGATCTTGGTATTCGAAAATACGATGACCTGTTTCAAGCCACGCGATTTGACCAGATGCACCACGGCGGCGCGCTTGGCGTCGCTGGGCATCTCGTAAGCAATCTGGGTCACGGTATCGGCCGTGGCATTGCGCGCCGCGACCTCGATTTCGACCGGCTGGTTCAGATAGGAACGGCCTAGCTTGCGGATTTCATTGCTGAAAGTCGCCGAAAACAGCAGGCCCTGCCGTTGCGCAGGCAGCAAACGGACGATGCGGTCCAGATCCGGCAAAAAGCCCATGTCCAACATGCGGTCGGCTTCGTCCAGGACCAGAATGCCGACTTGGCTGAGATTGACGGTTTTTTGCTCGACGTGATCCAGCAAACGGCCAGGCGTGGCGACCAGGACCTCGCATCCGCGGCGCAGTGCGTCTTTTTGAGGCCCGATATCGACGCCCCCAAAAACAACCGCTGAACGCAGCGGCGTGTGCTTGCTGTACCGCTTGACGCTTTCGTAGACCTGGTCGGCCAGCTCGCGAGTGGGAGCCAGAATCAAGGCCCTGACAGGGTGGCGAGCCGGCGAAGCGCTGGTATTGGCCAGCGGCATCAGACGGTGCAAAATCGGCAGCGTGAAGGCTGCGGTCTTGCCCGTACCGGTCTGTGCCGCCCCCATGACATCGCGTCCAGAGATGACGGCCGGCAACGCCTGGGCCTGAATCGGCGTAGGCGTGGTGTATCCGGTGTCGGCAACTGACTGAAGCAGTTGGGGATGCAGCCCGAACTCAGCAAAAGTCGGGATAGAAGCGTCGGAGGTAGGGGCTGCGGAATGGGTAGAGTCAGTCATCAGGATGGGCAGATGCCGGGGCTACAAAAAAAGAACAAAACGAGAGGTGCTGCGATGCCCGGATTGCTGTGGATAACTTTATTTTAGCGCAACCGAGCATACTACCAGACATCGACTCCTATATTGGAGCCACGCGCACCCCTACGGCCCTCAGCCAGCAAGCCAGCGCAGGCCCCACAAGGTGATCATCCCCGCCACGATAACCAGCACCGCGCTGCGGCTGCGCAAGAAAACGATGATGCCCACCATGGCTGCCACCAGCCTATAGTCGAAAGCCGGCCCGGTATCGGCCTTCCAGGGCAACAGGTCGGGGACGAGAATGGCCGTCAATGCGGCCGCCGGCGCATAGCGCAAGGCGCGTCGCACGCCATCCGGCAAGGGAATGTAATCGCCAAACAGCATGAATCCCGCCCGGGTCAGCACGCTGCAAAGCGTCAGCAGCAAAATGGCGGAATAAACATAAATCTCGGACGGCCAGAGGGTCATGCTCGCCTCTTTTGGAGGAAACGCTCAGCCAGCATGCCGGCCACGATCCCGCAGATCACTGCGGCAGCCAGACCCAGGCGCAACGGAAACAACTGCCCCACCCAGGCCACCAATCCGGCCGCCAGCATCGAGATCAACATGGGCTTGGAATTGGCCAAGGGGATCGTAATCGCCAGCAACGCCAACACGGCCGCGAAATCCAGCGACCAGTTTGAAGGGACCATAGCGCCCAAATAGATGCCGACGATGGACGATGATTGCCACACGATCCAGCCCGGCACAATCGTGCCGAGGAAAAACCAGAGCTGTTCGCGTGTGCCGCGCTCGGCAGCATCGCCATAACGAGGCATGAACAGCACGAATCCCATATCGGTCGTGAAATATCCCAGGCCCAGGCGCCGGGGCCAGGACAAGTGGCGGAAATACGGGTGCAGAGCGGCGCCGAAAATAATAAAGCGCAAATTCACCACGGACCCCGCCATGAAAATCAGCCACAAGGGCGCGCCGGCGGCGATCAGCGGCAAAGACGTCAGTTGAGCCGACCCAGCATACAGCAGCAGCGTCATGGCCAGGGCCATGGACTCGGTCAAACCAGACTTGACCATGGCCACGCCTGTCACCATCCCCCACGTACCCGTGGCGATCAGCGCCGGGACAATGGCCCGTATCCCTTGGCGGAACGCCGCAATGCGTTCCTGCCGGATCTGTTGCAGATCATTGGCGGAGTCAACAGGCACTGGGTGCCCCCTGGCGGATGGAACTGAACGGCATGGAACTCATCAAAGACAAACTCACGCACGCCAGCCTGTGCGGCGCGGCACCAAGTTGCAGGCAGCAACAAGCTTGGCACTGAAACGCGGCATTGTACCTCTGCCGCTTGATACAATAGGCGCCACTTGAAAGGGGAACACCATGTCGATGGCAGATCGCGACGGTTTCATCTGGTACGACGGCAAACTTGTCCCGTGGCGCTACGCCGCGACACAGGTTCTGACGCATTCCCTGCATTACGGCGAGCGCGATCCCAACCATGCGCACTGGCTGACTCCAGCCTGAAGCCTTACACCTTTAGCATCTCTTTTTTCAGGAAAAACAATGACTGCTGCCGCCCCCGCCGCTGCGCACGCACACGAAACCATCGAAGTCGGAGCCGAAGACCTGCCCGTCTATTGCCCCGGCCCGAAAGCCCCGCTCTGGAGCATGCATCCTCGCGTTTTCCTCGATGTGACGCATACCGGCTCGGCTCGCTGTGCGTACTGTGGCGCCGAGTACCGGCTCAAGCCCGGCACGGTTGTCCACGGTCACTGAACCCCTACTGCCCTCACCTGCCAGCCCAAAACCGCCCCATGTTCGCCACGCCAGAAGAAGCCGAACAAGCGTTCTACGAAGCGCTCGAGCAAGCTGATACCGCCCGCCTCATGCAAATCTGGGCCGACGACGAAGAAATCATCTGCATTCACCCAGGTGGCTTGCGTGCTGTCGGCCATACGGCTGTGCATGAGTCCTGGCAGCAAACATTGGCTGCGGGTCCGTTGCATATCCGGCCGCTACGGCCACAGATCATGCAAAGCATGATGTGTTCGATACATACGCTGGTTGAGCAAGTGTCGGTACGCACGCGCGGGGGCACGCAATACGCTCACTGCTACGCCACCAACATTTATCACAAAGGCCCAACCGGCTGGCGCATGGTCGTGCACCATGCCTCGCCGGCGCCCGCCGATGCCGGGGTACTGGATCTGCACGACGTGCCCGACCGACTGCATTAAGGCGGATAGCTCGCGTGTCCATCGCCCGACTCGACACCTCGCCCTGCCCGGTCCCTGCCTGGTTGCCTGATCGTCATAGTCAGACGATCTATGCCGCGCTGCTCGCGCAACACCACAGCATCGCCTTTGTCAGGGAACGCGTGGACACCCCGGATACCGACTTTATCGATATCGATTGGACCGGACCGGGGCTGTTCCCGCACAAGAGTGCAGACGGCCAACCCATCACCAATGCCACGCCCGTGGTCCCAGGCAAGACGGCTGCTGCGCGCTGGATGACGGACGCAGATTGGCTGTCTTTGCCCCAAACGCCTGACACACCTGCGCTGCTCTTGTTTCATGGGCTGGAGGGCGGCAGCACCAGCCGCTATGCACAATCCATTGCACACCATTTCCGGGCACGGGGCTGGATCGTGGCTATTGCGCATTTTCGGGGGTGCTCCGGTACGCCGAATCGGTTGGCGCGCGCTTATTACTCGGGGGATTCCGCCGAAGTCGGCTTCATGCTGGACACGGTCCGGGCACGCATTCCGCATGCTCGTTGGCATGCTGTCGGGGTCTCGCTAGGCGGCAACGCCCTATTGAAATTCTTGGGCGAGCAGCAGGAGCAAGTCTCGTGGCTCGCAGCGTGTGCGGGCGTCTCGGTCCCGCTGGATCTGGTCGCGGGCGGCACGGCCTTGTCTCGCGGCGTGTTCAACCGACGGGTTTACAGTGCCTATTTTCTCAAGACCATGAAACATAAGGTCCTGGAAAAGGCCAGGCGTTTTCCAGGCGCCATCGACGTCATGCGTATTGCGCATGCGCGCGATTTGCGCGATTTCGACGATGCGTACACGGCGCCGATGCACGGATTTCGCAATGCCCTGGATTATTGGACGCGCGCCTCCAGCAAGCCTTGGCTGGCCAGCATTGCCGTTCCCACATTAGTACTGAACGCGCGTAATGATCCTTTCCTGCCGGAAAGCGCGCTGCCGATGCCGCGCGAGTGCTCGAATCAGGTGCTGCTGCATCAACCTGCCGAAGGCGGCCATGCCGGCTTTCCGACGGGCGCGTTTCCGGCGCATCTCGGGTGGCTGCCACAACGCCTAGGACGTTTTTTCGAAACGGGGCAGTGAATTCGCCCTAAAGGAATCGAAACCTCTGCGGGATCGATTCCTCTGTGGATTGCCGGATATGCCCTGTTCAATCAGCTCTTGAAGCGCTCCAGCAGGTCGCGCTCTTCGGCCAGTCTGTCTTTGACCTCCCGGATCTGCACGTCGATTTGCGACTGCTCGTAAAAATCCTTCGACATGCCGCGGGCTTGCTGTAGTTGAGACTCAGCCGAGGCGTAGGCCCCTGTCAGCACATAGTACCGGGCCATATCGCGGCGCGCCTGCACGGGTTGGCCGTTGCGCTCTTCGCTGTATGCCAACATCTGATAAAGGCCAGGCTCGTCGTCACCCCACTGATCGATGCGTTGACGCAAATACGTCTGCGCATCGGCATGACGGCCTACCCCCTGCAATGCCTGGGCATAGGCGATGCCCAGCGCACGCTGCTGCGGCCAGCGCTTGATGGCGGCGGATGCCAGCTGCAACGCTTGCGCATTGTCTTTGCGGGCTGCGGCAAGATCGATGCCGAGCCGCGCCAACTGCGGGGAGCTCCGCCCACCGGCTTCGGCCTGATTGAGAAAATTCTGGGCATCGCTCAGGTTATTGCGCTGAAAGGCCTGCAGGGCCAGACCATAATTTGCCGCCGACTGCCGTACCCCCGTCAATCTGGCCGCCTCATCCTGCAATACTTGATTCGCCGTGCGTAAACTGACCGCGTCGCGTCCCTGGATCACCCGCATTTTTGCCCGGATGTACCAGTAATCATCACTATCTGCGTAATTTTCGGACGGCAAGCTGCGAGCCCGGTTCTGTACGTCAGACATCCGCTCGATCGACAAGGGGTGAGTACTGGCCCAAGCGCCACCGCCCATCCCCTCATTCAAACGCGCTGCGCCCATCAGGCGCGAAAACATGCGCACCATGCCCTGGGGGTCATACCCCGCCTTGGTCAGCATGACAAACCCGGCCCGGTCTGCTTCGCGCTCGGCATCACGCGAAAAGCCCAGCTGCTGATTGATTGCGGCAGCCTGCCCAAAGGCGGCCACACCCATGGCCAGATTGCCGCCTCCGCCGGCCAGAGCCGCCAGCAATGCCGCAGCCAGACTAGCCATCATGACGACACCGCTCTGGCTTTGCTGCGTCATGCCGCGCGCAATATGGCGCTGCACCACGTGTCCAATTTCGTGCGCTAACACTGACGCGAGTTCGGCCTCGCTGGTAGACTCGACAATCAGTCCGCTGTTGACGCCGATGAACCCGCCTGGCATGGCAAAGGCGTTGATCTGGGGGTCTCGCACGCCGAACATTTCGACGTCAGGCACTGCCCCGGGGGCAAAGGACGCCAGCTTGCGTCCCATGGTCGTCAGATATTGAGTGACCTCGGGATCGTTGATATAGGTAGGATCGCGCCTGCCCTGCGCCATGATCGCCTCGCCGAGCTGACGTTCCAGCGCGGGCGACAAATCTGCCGACGAAGCCGCGCCCATGGACGGCAGGCCCACAGGCTGAGCGATGGCAGGCGCAAAAGGCATGGCCAAGCTCAAGCTGAGGGCGCCAGCCAGGCAGCGCTTCACAATTGGTGCCGAAATTATCGAATAGCTGCGGTTCATGGCAATATGATAGCGATCGCCAGCAAAAGTTTTGGCAGATCGTTCAATTTTCTATTGAGGTTCTCTCTCATGCGCCCGATTCGCAAGGCCGTATTCCCCGTGGCGGGAATGGGTACGCGTTTTCTGCCGGCCACCAAGGCAATGCCCAAAGAAATGTTGCCTGTCGTCGACAAACCATTAATTCAGTACGCTGTAGAAGAAGCATTGGCCGCGGGAATCACAGACTTGATTTTCGTTACAGGCCGCCATAAACGCGCGATTGAAGACCACTTCGATTCGGCCCCCCAACTCGAGGCCGAACTGGAACGTAAGGGTAAAGACGAGTTGCTGGACATGGTGCGAAGTATTTTGCCAGCCCACATCAATTGCCTCTATATCCGCCAATCGGCACCGCTGGGGCTGGGCCATGCGGTGCTTACGGCAGCCCCGGCGGTAGGCAATGAGCCTTTTGCGGTATTACTGGCCGATGACCTGATCGATGCAGAGACACCTGTCTTGAAGCAGCTCATCGACACGGCCTATGCTCAAAATGCCAGCGTGGTGGCCGTGCAGGATGTCCCCCGCGCAGACACCAGCAGATATGGCATCGTGGGCACCCGCATGCAGGATCAGCGTACGGCTCGGATCACACGCATTGTCGAGAAACCCGTTCCGGAGGACGCGCCATCAACGCTTGCCGTGGTGGGCCGCTATGTACTTGAGGCGGAAATCTTCGCTCATCTCAGGGCGACACAGGCCGGCGCGAACAATGAAATCCAGCTGACGGATGGTATTGCGTCCATGCTGAGCGAGTGCCCGGTCTGGGCGCATCGATATGAAGGGCAACGGTATGACTGTGGGAACAAGGCAGGGATGTTTCAGGCGACCGTAGCGTTAGGACGAAAGTATCACGGGCTGACCGGTGCATAGCGGCGCACCGGGGAGT
>Ga0164243_10010769_pt1 | contig 13107 bp, 17 predicted proteins | sample OricompcompostOP_FD_108781 | JGI IMG/M metagenome (GOLD analysis project Ga0164243, IMG submission 108781) | Organic Plus compost microbial communities from Emeryville, California, USA - Original compost - Organic plus compost (OP) | ecosystem: Engineered > Solid waste > Mixed feedstock >... | reverse complement strand
GAGCCGGTGAACCGCTCGGGGTCCGGCTTGCCGGTGCGCTTACCCGGCTTCTTGCCGCCGCTCTTGGTCGGCTTCCCGCCGGCCTGCTTGAGGTACCGGGCGATCTCCTGCTCGATCTCGCTCTCGACCTCGCGCTGCACGGCCGCGATCTCCGACTTGCTCATCGCGGTCACGCCCTTGCGTCCCATCGCCGGCCTCCTTTCGCGCCGTCGTCGACCGGTCGGGCTCGCCCCCGCCCCCGGACCCCCTCGTTCCGGGGGCGAGAGCCAGCCCGCCGGGTCAGTCGTTCTGCAGGAACTGCTTGTTGCCGGCGTCCGGGGTGGCGTCGTAGGCCTCCTTGACCGACAGCTGCTTCTCCAGCTCGGCCTTGGCTGCGTCGTACGCGGCCGCGGCGTTCGCCGCGGCCTCCATGGCCTGCTGCAGGACGGCGATCGGGCCCGGGCCGACCTCGCTGCCGGTCAGGGACGCGATCGACGTCTCCGTACGCGCCGCCGCGTCCCGCATCGAGTTCGCCATCCCGGTGGCGAACCGGATCGCCGAGCCGAGACCGGCCGTCTCGCCCGTGGGCTGACTGGTCGCGTTGTCGCTGGTCATCGTGGTCATCTGCGTTCCCTCCTGTGATTCCTTGACTGCCGTGCCGCCGGCGGCGACCGACTTCCTACCGACGGGGCCTGATACGCCGCCCGGCTCACCGGGAAGCCTCCGGAAGCCTGCGATCGAGACGCTTCCGCCGTGCTTCCGTGCGTCCGCGAAGATCTCTTCGGCGCCCGTGCGGGCCACCTCGGGCGAGTACCCGCGGGCCTGGAGGATCGCCGCTTCTTCCTCCAGCGAGACGGCGACCGGCTGCGGGTACGCCCTTTCGATCCGCGTGTCCAGCTCGGCAAGGAGCCGCCTGGTTTCGGCCGGCAGGGTCTCGTGGTGCGCGTCCCAGGCCTCGGGAGTGGTGAACAGCGACGGATACAGGGAGCCCGGCGTGCGCCAGGCCGATCCGCCGGGCTGGGGACGCAGCGCGCCGGGAACCTCTACGCTGCCGTTCGGCTGCGGCGTCGGATCGGCGGGACCTGGATCGCTGACCTCAGCCGGCGCGGCTTCCGGGGCCTCCGCGTCCGGCCAGTGCTGCGGTTCGGCCGTGGGATCGGCCTCGGTGTAGCGGCGCGGCCGCTTCACACCGGCCAGGTTGATGCACTCCGGGCAGGTCAGCACCGCCCCACCGCCGTACAGCGCGACGAGATCCATGTCGTACCGGCGTCCGTACGCACCGCACCGGGAGCAGGCGACCGTCTGGTTCTCGACGCCCTCCGGATCCGCCTCGGCGGCCCGGCGCCGGCCGTAGCACTCGTCACACAGGTCGCCGGGCGGGTCGACGTCCGGCCGGTGGCGCACCGTGCCGCCCGGTCCGTCGTCGGCCGGGCAGTGCTCGCAGTGGGTGTACTCCATCGACTCCCACGCGTCGCTGTCCGCGCCCAGGGACGCGCGACCGTTCGCAGGCGCGGCGAGCCCTGTCCGCCGTGGCAGCGTCATCACGTTGCCGCCCTGCCTGGTCGGGATGCGCGCGGGCCGCTGCGCTCGCCGGTCCAGCTGGATGACGTTGCCGTCCGCCCCGCCGGACTCCTGGGGACGCAGCGCTCCGGGCGTATCCACGGTGCCGTCGGGCTGCGTCTTGGTCTTCGCCTGGCGCTTCTCGCGCAGCTCTCGGCGCTTGGTGTGCGCGTCGTCCCAGGCGTCGTGCCACGCCTCGGCGAAGAACCGCGACGCGCCGTTGCGCCCCGACCGGTACACCGCCGAGCCGTCCTGCCCGCCGGCCTGCAGGCGCGCCATGCGCTCCTTGTGCCGCGGCGGGTCCAGCCCGCGCACCGCGTACGCGGTGTCCGTGATCAGGTGATCGGCCAGGTAGTACGAGACCAGCAACCACAGAATCAGCTCCATCACCGGTCACCGCCCCACCCTGCGCTCATGCGTCGTCATCTCGTCTCCTCACAGGTACGACCAGATCGCGCCGACGATCAGGCCGAGCACGGCGAGCGCCACGATCAGCCGTGACGGCCGTTCGACCGTCCAGTCGACGTACCGGCAGACCGCGGCGGTCGGCACGTACACGAACCGGAAGTACGCGACCCCGGCCTTGCGTACGCCGCCCTTGGCCTTCGTCCACTCGCCGCGCTTCGCCCGCGCGGCCGCTTTCGCCAGCGCCGGCCGGTCGTCGGTCCAGATCTCCGGCGGCTGGAACGTCTCGATCAGCCACGCGCCGGCGACCGTCAGGCGATCACCGAGCGTCGTCGTCTCGGCCGGTTGGTCCGGAACTCCGGCCGGCTCGGCGCCTCGCGTGCGCGTGCGCGGGCCCGCGTGCGCGTTGGCGCCCGTGTGCGAGGCCGGGGCCGCGTTTCCGGTTCCGCTTCCGTTTCCGATTTCCGGATCACGCTGCGTGTCCGTCGCCGGATCCTCGATCAGCGGCTCGATCGGCTCCGTGCTCATCGCTGATCACCTCCCAGAAGTCGGTCCGCGTGCCCGGCGGCGACGCGGACGACGTCGCTCGCCGCGGCCTCCGCGTCCCGCCGATTCGCCCGATGCAGCGCCCCACGCAGGTACTGCACGGCCGCCATCACCCGCTCCGCCGGCGTCTTCGCCGCGGCGAGGTCCGTACGGAACGCCGCACCGCGCCGCCGCGCCCGATCCCGGACCGGACGGCCCGACTGCCGCCTGCTGCCCGCCACGTCAGCGCACCTCCTCAACGGCCGCGCGCTGCGTGTCGGTCAGCGCCTGGCGGTCCAGCGCGGCGATGAGGCGCCGGCGCCGCTTGCTCGCCGCCTGCTTCGTGACGCCGCCGGCCGCGGCCAGCTCGCCGAGCGACGCGAGCCGCCCCTCGTCCAGGGCCGCCCGGAACACCGCGTCCATCGCGTCTGGGTTGACCTCCGGCAGCGGGGTGACCGTCGCGGTTGACCCCTCCGCGGTTGACCCCTGGCGGGTTGACCCGTCGATGGTTGACCCCTCCGCGCCCGTGATCGCCCGCTGCGCAGGTGACCCCGGCAGCGAGGTTGACTCCTGCGAGCTGGAATGACGCAGCGAACGAGGGGCGCCGGTTGACCCGCCCGCGCGGTCAACCGCGCCCCCGCGCCGGTTGACCCCTCCGGGCGTCCGGTTGACCCCGGCGCCGTCGAGGTTGACCCCCGGGCCGTTGACCGAGAACGGGGCGCGGCCGGACAGGTCGATCACCGCGCCGCCCGCGTCCGGCAGCAGCAGCCCGCCGTACACCCGCGACGCCGACGCCGCGACGTCGTGCCAGTCGGCCGCCGCCTGCTCCGGCCCGTGCACCAGCTCGCGCATCAGCGTGGCCAGCCGCAGGGCCTGAACCGGGTCGGTGGCCACCCCGGCGCGCTCCCGCGCGGCCTGCGCCGTACGATTCCGCCGGCGAAGCCGCCGCGCCGTCCTGGCGGACGGCTTCGCGGCGTTCTCCTGTTGCGCGAGCCGCAGCCGGTACGTCGCCCGTGCCGCGCGCCGGGCCGCCAGCTCCCGCTCCGTGTCGGTGTCGCTGGCGTTCACGTCGACGCCGAGCCAGGTGGCCAGCGCCGTCCACGCACGCCGCCAGCCCGCCCGCGCCACCCGCACCGGCCACGCCGCCGTGCCGTCCTGGACGGCCGGCCGCTCGGCCTGCGCCTGGTACTCGATCAGGTACAGCCCAAGCAGCGGCACCAGGCCGAACAGCAGAGCGCCGGTCCAGGACGCGTGCGCGGGCGGGTGCGTCGCGTTCGCCCAGGCGCTCGCCAGCGCGTACGCCCACGAGGCGATCCGCGGCCGGGTCGCCGGCCGGGACTTCCGCGCCCGGATGTACAGGTCGGCGGCGAAGGCGATCGCGCCACCCTCGATCGCCGCCGAGGTCGCCAGCGCGAGCGGCAGCGGCTGCCCCATCGCGTACAGCGCCCGAACTGTGCCGTACGCCGCGGCCAGCATCCCCGCCGTACCGACGGCCAGGACCGCGACCGCGCGCACCCGTACGAGCGTCATCCGGCGGGCGGACCGTACGGCTCGGCGCGCGGACCGCACGGCGAGGATCAGCAGCAGCCCGGCCGCGACGGCGCCGGCCGCGATGAGCGGCCAGGGCGCGCCGCCGACCGTACGGGCCAGGCCGGTGAACACGGACATCAGCTCGGGCACCGACCTCACCGCCCGGTCAGGAAACTCGACACCTGGGACGAGCCATCGTTGGCGAACCGCTGCGTCGTGTCGCCAATCTGGCCGAGGACGCCGCCGGTGACCAGCGCCAGGGCGAACGGAAGGATCGCGGCCGTCCACGCCGCCTTCTTGCTCGGCTTCTTCCACAGCGCGATGCCAACGGTGAGCAGCATCGCGAAGGAAGCGAGCGCGGCGATCACGATGGCGGTGTTGCTGCCGAACAGACCGAGGACGGCGTTCGCGCCGCGCCGGATCCAGACGCCGATCCCGGCGCTCACCAGCCCGGCTCCGCCGGCGAGCATCAGCACGATGACGATGCGCATTACGACTGCGGCGGGCTTGCCGTTGGTCAGCTCGCTCTTCATGAGGATTACGCCGATGCCCAGGCACAGGAGCCCAGCACCGTTCCCCAGTAGTCCAGCGAGGTTCATTCGGATGTCCTCCTTCCTCAGGCGGTCAGCACGACGTCGTCGGGCGTGACGTCGGAGTCGGTGTCGTCGTCGGCGAACGGGCCGACGGCCGCGGGCATCAGGTCGGCCAGCGGCAGCCAGAGCGGCGGGTCGGCCAGGTCGGCGTCCTCTCGGCACGGCTGGACCTGGACCCAGGTGTCCAGCGGGTACCCGTCCGGCCCGAAGTTGACGGCCAGGACGAGGGCGGTCTCGTAGTCGTCGGACTCGACCAGCTGGCCGGGCCCGAACCAGCGGCGGTACATCCGCCACGTCCACGGGCGCCAGGACGGCCTGTCCCACTCGAACCGGTCGGCGAACCAGCCCTTCACGTCGTACGCGATGGTCAGCGCACCCCAGTACGCGAGGACGGGGACGATGAAGGCGGCGAACCCGGACAGGTGAATGCCAGGAATGTTGATCAGCACGGGATTCCTCCGTGAGGTCGGGTCGGTCCGGTCAGCACGCGACGTCGGCCCGTTCGATGGCCTGGTCGCCGTCCGGGGTGAAGATGCGGCCGCCCCACACGCCGTGCTGTTCACCACGGCGCCGGGCGAGCTCAAGGCATTGCGGCCCGACGGTGCAGCCCGCGCACACCTCCCGCGCCTCGATGAGGCCGTCCGGGTCGTACAGCGGGTGCGGGAACATCACGTCCGGGTCCTCCAGACCGCGGCACGCGGCCCGATCGTTGACGAACCGGCGTAGGTCCGCGGTCCGCGCCTCGCCCGTCACGACGTGCTCCGGTCGCCGATGTGTCCGATCGCGGAGTGGTACTCGCTGGCAGCGGCACTCGCACCCGCCAGCCGCGCGTCCAGCTCCTGCAACCGGTTCCCCGCCGAGCGGAGCCGATCCTGCGGATGGCCGCCGGCATCGTCGTAGACCGGCGTGTCGGCCGGATCGGCAACGTTCGCCGCTTCGACCAGCTCTTCCACGCTCTGGGCCATCCCCACCCGTACCGCGCTTCTGAGGTGGTCGATGATGTGCCTGACCGCCTCGCCGAGCTCGTACAGTTCGCCGACCTTCGGCCGCTCGTACGGGTCCAGCGTGTCCAGGAGGTCAGCGGCCTGCTGAAGCTTCGTGATCACGGCCGCTCACCCCCAGCCGTGTCGGCGGATACGAGCGCCAGGCCATGCCGGGTCGCGAACCTCTCAGCGGCCTCCCGGTCCGTACGCTCGCAGTGCTCGTCGAAGTCCACATAGCCGTACGCGTCGAATACCACGCGCCCGAACGCCAGGCCCGCCGAAGCGTTGCCTTCATCGTCGTAGGAGACGGAGAGGCCGTGCCTGGCCGCAAAGTCCTCGACCGCCGCGTTCGTGCTCAGCGGGAGCAGGAGCCGGGCCCTGATGCCCGGGATGCCGTCCGGGTTTTGCGACAGCCACCCGGCCAGCTCGATCAGGCCGGACACATAGGCCGCCTGGTCCTCAGTCAGCGTGCTCGCGGTCGTCTCGGTCATCCGGACACCGCCTCGGCGCCGTTCGCGGTCGCGACGTTCACGTCCGCGCCGCCGGCCGCCTCCTGCAGGAGGCCGTCGACGAACTCGCGCGAGATCCGCCGCGCCCGGCCGAACCGGATGCAGGGAATCTCGCCGGCGTCACACGCACGCCGCACGGTCATCGGGCTCACCCGCAGCTTGCGGGCGGCCTCTTCCACGGTGAGCAGTGGATGCTCCTGCCGCTCGGCGGCGCGCGTCCGCGCAACCGCCAGCGGGGTAGCCTGATTGGGCATCAACGAGCTCCTTTCAGGAGTCCAGCTAGGTGATGCGGGGCCCCAGCGGCGGCCGGTGCTGCAACACCGGTCGGAATGTCGTTGGGGCCTTCAGTTGTCCGGATGACCTTCGCGCTCTCGCACCTGACGGGCCATCTATGCACTCAACGGTCGCTGTGACGCACAACATAACCCACACACGCCGTACTGTCTAGCACTTTCTGTGCGGGTAGTACTCAGGGGCTGGGTTTGCAATGATTGTGCGGGTCGGGCTGATGTCGTGATCTTGGAGGTCGCAGTGGCGAAACAGCCGTTCGGTCTTGTGGTGCGCTTTACGTTGGCGCCGGGTGCCGCGGACGGCTTCGACCGTCTGGCCGCGGATACGGTCGCCCAGATCCGCGCCAAGGAGCCGGGGACACTGGTGTACGCGGTTCACGCCGTCGACGGTGACCCAAGCCTGCGGATCTTCTACGAGATGTATGAGGACAGAGCGGCGTTCGACCATCACGAAGAACAGGAGCACGTCCGCGTGTTCCTCAGTGAACGTGAGCATTACCTAAGCGACACCAAGGTGGATTTCTTGGATCTTCGAGCCAGCAAGGGCATCAACCTCGGCAATGGAGCCGACTGACGTGGAACAGGGTCTATCGCTCGGGGAACGAGTCGCGTACCACCGTCGCCGCCAGGGGCTGTCTCAGCGTGAGCTGGCAGCGGAGCTGAGCCGGTCCGAGAGCTGGGTGTCGCAGGTTGAACGGGGTGCGCGGACCGTCGATCGCCTCTCGGTGCTTCAGCAGATCGCGGATGTTCTCGGTGTCTCGGTGGCGGAGCTTCGTAGCGAGGTCACTGCCGAGGCGTCCGAACGGAGAAGTGATGTCGAGCGGCTTCGCCTCGCGCTGACCGGCCACCCGGCGCTTGATGCCGTCATCAACCCGTCAAGCCCCTTGAAGAAGGGGGAGTTCAGGGAGCTGCAGAAACGCCACGAGCGCATCTGGCCCCTGGTACACGGATCGCAGTACGAGAAGCTTGAACCCTTGCTGACCAGCCTAATCGCCGAACTCGAATCCGCCGTCCGGCGGTCGGAAGGCGATGAGCGGATGGCCCTCTTCGAGCTTCTGGGAAGTACGTACCAGGCCGCCGCTGCTATGTTCACGCAGCTGGGTGAGAGCGACGCCGCTTGGGTTGCCGCTGACCGATCGGTACTGGTCGCCGAGAACATGGCCGAGCCCCTCGCGGTCATCGCCGGTGCCTTTCGGATGGCGCACGCTTTCCTGGGGCTTCGCCAGCTCAACGAGGCACAGCACGTCGCCGAGCGGGCGGCTGGCGTCTTGAAGCCGCAGGTCGAAGATCCGGAGACGTCCCCTGAGGCCCTATCTCTGTACGGTGCGATGCACCTGGTACTGACTATCGTTGCGGCTCGCGATGGTGATCGGCAGGCGGCTCATCAGTACCTTCAGGAGGCACGCGCCATTGCCGATCGACTTGGCGTTGATCGCAATGATTTCGGAACCGAGTTCGGTCCGACGAACGTAGCGATCCATGCGGTCTCGGCAGCCGTCGAACTTGGCGACGCAGGCGAGGCGATCGACCTGGCCAAGAACGTGGATACGTCTCGCCTCTCCCCAGAGCGGCAGTTTCGGTTCCTGCTCGACGTCGCGCGGGCTGAAACACAGCGACGGCATCTTGGGGAAGCAATCGGTGCCTTGCAGAAGAGCCGCGCAGTCGCCCCGGAGCACTTCCTCAGCCATCACCTGCCGAGAGATATCGTGCGCGACCTTGTTCAGCTCGCCGGCCGGCGCGTCACGGCAGAGCTCCGCGAACTCGCTCGCGAGCTGGGCGTCATCCCATGACGCGCCAGGACCGGAGCTACCCGCCTGACCTAGCGCGGCATTCAGTCAGCGCGGGCGCCGTGGTACTCAGCCCCGACAAGCGGATACTGGCAATCAAGCGCCGGGACAACGGTGCATGGGTGCAGCCAGGAGGGGTCGTCGAACTCGACGAAACACCACAGCAGGCCGTCACGCGAGAGATCCTGGAGGAGACCGGCGTCCAGGCCGAAGCCGAGAAGCTGACCGGTGTCTACAAGAACATGCAGCTCGGCGTCATCTCGCTGGTGTTCCGATGCCGCCAGACCGGCGGAGCGCCGCAGCCGACGGGACGAGGCCGCCGAGGTCGCTTGGCTTACAGAAGACGACGTTCAGCGGCTCATGACCGAGGCGTTCGCCGTCCGGATTCTCGACGCCCTGGCCGGCGAGTGGCCACATGTGAGATCGCACGACGGTGTGTCGCTTCTACCCGTTGGCTAGATTTGTGGCCATGGCTGAGCTGACGGGGCCGGAGCACTACTGGCGTGCGGAAGAGCTGTTGAAGCATGCGAGCGATCAGTCGAAGGAGCGTACGGAGGGCGAGCGTACGCGGATGCTGGCAGAAGCCCAGGTGCATGCGACGCTCGCTCTGGTGGCAGCCACCGTCTACAGCGGTGCGACTTCGGAGCGGGACATTAAACGCTGGGATGAGAAGGGCGTCTGGCTGCGCTGATTGCGAGGGCCTGCGATGAGCCGCAGCATCGACTTCCCGCCGCTGATGAACGGCGTGGATTACCTCCATGACGCCGTTCATCGACTCGGCGCGACACCTAGCCCAAGCGACCTGAAGTATGCCGTCTTGCACCTGCATGCCGGCGTCGAGGTTCTACTCAAGTATCGGCTGATCTGCGAGGACTGGCGCCTCATCCTTGACGTGGAAGACGACAGGGACGAGGTGACGGAGGAGGACTACGAGAACGGCCGATTCCGCAGTATCGGCGTCGGTGAAGCACTCAAACGGCTGCAGACCTTGGACGGCATCACGTTCACCCGTGGCCAAAAGAACGCGGCCGCAGCCCTAGATAGGTTCCGCAACCAGCTCCAACATCACGGCCTGACCATCACGGCCGAAGCGGTGGAGGCCCAGGCCGCCAAGGTGCTTGGGTTTATCCTCGACTTCATCGACGCGCACCTTACCCCGGCGATCCATCCCACCGACGCCGAGGAGGAGCTACTCGCCGAGGCCATGCCTGACATCCGCAGCGCCCTCGGCTCGATCGTGGCACTGGTCGACCAACGGATGCAGCGCCTGCAACCGCTCCTTGACCAGGTGTCGGCCGCCTGGTGCCCCGATTGTGGCAAGCCGACGGTGCTCTTGGAGAGCGAGAGCGTCGCTCAGTTCCACGGTCCCGAGCACGACCGTCCCCGGTGTGCCTTCTGCACTAAGCGTTGGAGCTCGCGGAAGGACTATGTCGAAGACTTCGCAGGCTCCAGGCTGGGCCTGAGCCACTACGAGGCTGTGAAGGAAGGCGCGGATCCACCCACCGAACCATGCCCAGAATGCGGTGCGGACATGGTGGTGTGGTTCAACCTCACCACCGGCGAGCGCGGCCCAAACCCAAGTGCTCGCTGCTTCTTTTGCGAAAGCGAGTTCAATGACCAGTGCCCTCGCTGTGGCGTCCCCGTCAATAACCCCACCGATGATGAGGACGTGCTCTGCCTCGGTTGTTTTTATGAGTTAGATTATGAGGGCTGATACGGGCAGCTCGAAACGCGAGTTGCAAGTTCGAGGTGGGAGCCCCTCAACGGCTTCGCTAAGGAGTTTCTAGATGAAGGTGTGGAGTATGCGGCGAGTGGGCGAGAATTCAAAATGGGAATCGACTGAGCGAGCGGGAAGAGGCTAGATGGATCGCGCTACGATCGCATTAGTTGTCTCGACGGCGAGTGCGGCGTTCACTGGCGGTGGCCTCGTTTGGCAACTGCTGCTTTATCGACTGTCAGGGGCGCGGGTGGGGGTGCGCCTGATACCCGCAATCCTCGATGCAAACGGAACGTTGGCTCGAGGTCCTGATCGTGGCTGGCCAGCGAAGGTCCAACCTACGTCCATACTCTCGCTTGGGCCATGGTTTGTGGATCTAGCTGAGGTGAGAGTGACAAATCTGGGTCGGACGGCAATTTCTGTGTCCGATATTGGATTAGATTTCGGCAGGCTTCATTGGTGGTCTATTGGCCGTTACACGATTCGCGGAGTCCCAGTCGCGGTTCATGATGGCTGTCTTGACGAGGTCGTTCGTCTGGAAACCGGCGAATCTGTGAGTGTATTCTTGGATCTCTGGCAACTCGTAAAATCCCACCATTCGGGCCGCGCGGGCAAGTCCCGAGTTCGGGCATCTGTTTATCCTGCGGGTAGAAGAAAAAAGAGGTCGAAGTGGCGTAAACGGTGGGTATTCCATGGCTCTAGAAAAACTTTAATGCCGACGCAACAGATTTCGCCGGAACTCCGGGCGTATCAAGCGTTCTGGCGGGCAGTGCGTCAATCTCCGGATATGGCGGCAGCCGCTTCTAGTTCTTGGTTCCCAGTACTTCAGTTCCTTAAGAGGGGAGAACCTGATGCCAGTGGATTGGTCGACGTCCTTCCTTATTCATTGAATGAAAGGAAAAACTATATCGCATACTCAGTGATTGAGGCGTTTGAAGGTCGCGAAGTACCGCGAGTTTCCTAGATAGCCGCTCCCGGCGTTATGGAGGATGCTCGGCCTTGACGAAACGCCCTGTGGGCGAAAATTATTGGCTCCTCGGTATGTATGTTATGACATGTCGCTTATTTGGGTGGGTGGATATCCGTACCTCATAATCAACAAGATCTCGTTCCTTGCTGTAACGATCACGTTTAACCGCGTCGACGAGGAGCCCTTGAAGATCGTCCGGGTTCTCTGGATCAACGGCTGTAATGAAGTCTTCCGATGCCCGCCGACCTTGCCATCTAAGCTCTACGACGTGAAGCGCTCTTCCCATTGACTCGGCCCTTCTAGGTACATCAGACCTCATGTAAATAGGATCGTCGATCTGACGGGAGATTGCTAGACGAGGTCCCAACTTGGCCAAGATCTAACCTTCGCATCGATGGTTCGCTCGTCATCGACGATCTGCTCAGCGCCGCAAGAGAATCATGACGTTAGGTCATCAAGCGTTCCAGCAAGGTGGGCGGCGGCGCGCTGGTCGACCTCGGTTACGGGGTGGGCGTAGATCTTCAGTGTGGTGGCGCCGCCGCTGCCGTGGCCGAGGCGGTGGGCGGTGTTGCGGAGGTCGATTCCCGCCGCCAGGAGTTCCGTTGCCGAGTAGTGACGTAGGGACTTGATGTTGATCTGGACGTTGGACTCCGCTGCGGCGTCGTGGACTTTGTGGGTGGTCCAGTCGGGGTTCCAGGGGGTTGTGCCGCCGTCGTTGGTGAAGATGTAGGCGTCGGCGGCGAGGGTGAGCGCGGCCTCGGCGAGGTGGGCGGATTCCAGGTCGTACAGGGTGGCGAGGACGCCGCAGGTTGCGGGGTCTAGGGCCAGGGTGCGTTCCTGGTGGGTCTTGGTGTCCTTGTCGATGTGGTGGCCGTCGCGGACGAGGTAGTTGCGGGCGTAGGTGATGAGGCCGCTGTCGAGGGTGGGGTCGTAGTCGGCCTCGGCGGTCAGGGCGGGCTCGGAGGCGCACCGCGGGCATGCCGACTGGCTGATGGAGCGTTTGCGGCCGCAGCGGTGGCATATGCGGCGGATGTGGGCCCAGCGGAGGGCGCAGAGTTCGCCGCGGCGGGCGCCGGTGGTTGCGGCGAGCCAGACGTAGACCGCCAGGGCGAACCACATCGGGGCCTTCAGGGCGCGGTGCTTCTCGCGGAGGCCGGCGATGAGGGTCGCGACGTCGTCGGGCGAGGGGACGGCCGGGGGAGTGCGCCGGGCGGTGGGGAGCTTGACGGAGTCGGTCGGGTTGCCGTCGATCCAGTCCCAGCGGTCGGCGGCGGCGCAGGCGCCGGTGAGGATTGCGTGGATCTGGCGGATGGTGCCGGGCTTCATCGGGGTGCAGGCGTGCGGCCGGCAGCCGGCGAGCTTGCAGTCGTGCTTGCGAGGCTTGGGGCGCGTGGCGGTGCCCTCGGCGGCCGGTGGGGCGTCGGTGACGTACGTACCGCTGCCCTGCCTGCCGATAATGAGGCCGTCGGCGCGTAGCTGCTTCAGGGCCTTCTGCACGGTGTCCGTGGCGATGCCGACGTGGGTGGCGAGGACCTTCACCGACGGCAGCTTCTCGCCGGGCGGTAGGACGCCGGTCTCGATGTCGGTGCGGAGGCCGGCGGCGAGCTGGCGGTACGGCGGCTCGGCGCCGGGCTTGATGGGCGGCGGGACGTAGCGGTGCTCGATGAACGGCTTGCCGGTGCACGCGACGTTTCCGCAGCGGCGGAGCTTGGCGTAGAGCTTGTCCAGGAGCGGGCCGCGCAGCCGGCGGAGCTTGAGGTGGCCGAGGGCCGGGTTGAGGGTGCGGTGGATGAAGCCGGCGTACGTGCTGCGGGTCGACGCGTCGAGCTCGGCCACTTCCATGTAGACCTCGAGCAGGCGCTCGACCGTTGCGCCGGTCTCCGGCGTACGCCCGGCGGCGGCCTTCTCCAGGAGCTTGCCCAGGGCGATGGCGGCCTTGCCCTCGTCCGGCGCCGTCTCTCTCAGGTAGAGCTGCTTGCCGGTGAGCGGGTCCTTGCCGGCGTAGACGTGGACGCGCCAGGAGCCGCTCCGGAGCTGTTCGATGTGGCCCTTCGCCATGGTGCGAAGGTACGCCGCTGACCTGGCGTCATTCCACGAGTCATTCCACGTGGAGGCCGGAGAACCGGCGTCCTTGCAGGTGGGCCGCCAGGGGATCGAACCCTGAACCCGCGGATTAAAAGTCCGCTGCTCTGCCGATTGAGCTAACGGCCCCAGCCCGGCAGTCTAGCGGGCGGATGGGGGAGGGCTGGCGTGTTATGG
>Ga0164243_10010768_pt1 | contig 13107 bp, 12 predicted proteins | sample OricompcompostOP_FD_108781 | JGI IMG/M metagenome (GOLD analysis project Ga0164243, IMG submission 108781) | Organic Plus compost microbial communities from Emeryville, California, USA - Original compost - Organic plus compost (OP) | ecosystem: Engineered > Solid waste > Mixed feedstock >... | reverse complement strand
GGAGGGAGAACTCGCGGGCCTGCACGGGTGTGCACAGCAGCAGGTCCTCGGAGGCCAGCACCTCCGCCGCCGCCTGGGTGAGGCTGGTGGCGACCGCCAGTTGTGCGGGGCGCAGTCCGAGGGCGTCGCGCAGTCGCACCAGGGGGTCGCGGATGTGCGGTACGTCGTCCTCGGGCTGGAGCCACACCTTGCGCGGGGGTTTCCTGTCGGTGCGCCGGGGGCGCAGCGTCTCCAGGTAGCGGCGCGGGGACCGGGGCCGGGCGACCTGGGCGAGGCCAAGCGGTACGGACCAGTCCGCCTGGTCGGGCGGCACCGCCACCAGCGCGGCCCGCACCTGCTGGGAGCGGACGAGGTGGGGGCGCTCGGCGGGGGCCGCGGTGAGGACCTCCAGCATCATCCCGTGGCCGCGGGCGTCGGCGGCGAGGCGGGCGAGGCCCGGGGTGGGGCACAGGTCGGGGACGGCGAGCCGCAGCGGCCGGTTCCGCGCGGTGGCCGCCTCGTGCTCCAGTTCCTCGGCCGCGAGCAGGAGGCGGCGGGCGGCGGGGAGGAGTTCGCGGCCGAACGGGGTGAGGTGCGCGCGCCGGGAGCCGCGGTCGAAGAGCCGTTCCCCCAGATGTTTTTCGAGCGCGGCGACCCGGCGGCTGGCGACCGACTGCGACATGCGCGCGGTCGCCGCGCCGCTCGTGAAGCTTCCGCGTTCGCCGACGTGCACGAAGGCCCGGCACGCTCCCACCAGATCCACGGCGGCCACTCTATGCGGCGCCGTTCCGGGCTTGGCCACCGCTCCCATGCGGAAAGCGCATCGTTCGCCGCGATCCGGTCTTGGACAGCATGAGTGCTCGCGTAAGAGGCTTCCGGCCTGGGTGGACGGCCGTGCGGACGCGGCCTCGGACAGCCGGGACGGCGCCGCCGTGCCCGTGTCGCCGCACCCGTTCGAACGGCCCCTGGAGACCGGAGGTATCGATGACCATGCGTACGACCACGGCACGCCGCGCCGTACTGGGCGCGCTCGGGCTGACGCTCGTGGTGCCGCTGACGGCCTGCGGGCAGGAGGCGCCGGGGGCCTCCTCCAAGCCCGCCTCGTCCGGCGCCTCCGCCTCGCCCGCCGCCGTGAAGCGCGCCCAGACGGCCGAGCGGTTCGCCAAGATCGAGCAGAAGTTCGATGCGCGGATCGGCGTGCAGGCGGTGGACACCGGCACCGGACGTCAGGTCGCCTACCACGCGGACGAGCGCTTCGCCTACGCATCCACGCACAAGGCGTTCACGGTCGCCGCCGTGCTCGACAAGTACTCGGTCGACGGCCTCGACAAGAAGAAGATCGCCGTCAAGGCGAGCGACCCGGTCGGCCATGCCCCCGTCACCGAGGCGAACGTCGGCAAGAAGCTGACGCTGCGCGAGCTGTGCGAGGCGGCCGTGCGGCAGAGCGACAACGGCGCCGACAACCTGCTGGTCCGCGACCTGGGCGGGCCCAAGAAGCTCGAGGCCTTCCTGGAGGGCCTCGGCGACCACGTCACCGAGGTCAGCCGGTACGAGCCGGACCTGACGGAGGCCACGCCGGGCGACACCCGGGACACCACCACGCCCCGCGCCTTCACCAAGGACCTGCGTGCGGTCGTCCTCGAAAAGGGCCTCGGCAAGCAGGAGCGCAAGCTGCTCGACTCCTGGATGCTGAACAGCCCGACGGGCACGAAGCTGATCAGGGCCGGGGTGCCCGACGACTGGAAGGTCAGCGACAAGAGCGGCGCGGGCCGGTACGCCAGCCGCAGCGACATCGCCGTGGTCCGCCCGCCCGGCAAGGCCCCGATCGTGGTGTCGGTCATGTCGAAGCGCACCGAGGAGGACGCCTCCTACGACGACCGGCTGGTGTCCGAGGCGGCCACCGTCGTGGCCGACACCCTCGGCTGACCCCTCCCCCCGTCCGCGCCCCGGCCCCCCGGCGGGGCGCGGACACGACGGCCGGGCGGCTCAGCCCGGTGCCAGCCGGCTGAGCCGTTCGGTGGCGTCGTACTCCCGCGCGCGGGCCGCGTGCAGTTCGCGGACCATGTCGAAGGACTTGCCGCCCACGACCAGCCGGCGCGGCGGCTCCTCCACGGCGGCCACTTCGCGGACCAGCGGGGCCGCGGTGGCGGGGTCCGGGCCCGCGTCGTCGCCCCACATCCCGGCCAGCCGGGCGCGCAGCGCCTCGTACGCCGGGTCGGGTTCGGTCGCGGTCGTACCGGCGGTGAACAGTCCGGTGTCGTAGCCGCCCATCTGGAGGACGGTGACCTTGATCCCGAACTCCTCGACCTCCATGGCCAGCGCCTCGCTGACCGCCTCCAGCGCGGCTTTGCCCGCTCCGTAGAAGCCGACGGAGGCCATGCCGCCGCCGCTGCCCATCGAGGTGACCTGGAGCAGCCGCCCGCCTCCTTGCTCGCGCAGCTTCGCGACGACGGCCTGCGAGACCCACACGGCGCCGAAGAAGTTGACGTCGAAGTGGTCGCGGATCTGCTGTTCGGTGGCCTCCTCGACCATGCCGTACAGCAGTCCGCCCGCGTTGTTGACGACGACGTCGAGCCGCCCGAACGCGGCGACGGCCTCGTCCACGGCGGCGAAGACGGCGTCACGGTCCGAGACGTCCAGCGGCAGCCGCACCAGCCGGCCGGGGTGGCGCTCCGCCAGCCCGTCGAGGGGTGTCACGTCGCGGGCGGCGGCCACGACCCGGTCCCCGGCCTCCAGCGCCGCCTCGGCGAAGGCGCGGCCCAGCCCCCGTGAGGCACCCGTGATCATCCAGCATGCGGTTTCCGGCACAGCGGCCCATCCCCTCTCGTACGGCGCGCCACGGCGCGCGGACGGCAGCCGTCACACCCATTGACGCGACGAACCGTTCCGTCTCGCCATCACCCTAGCCCACACCATCCCCCGCACACCAGCGCGTTCCCCTCCGGAGGGCCGCCGCCGGAGCGGTGCGGAGGCCCGGCTCAGTCCCCCGCCGGCTGCTTCGTGAAGTGGAACGCGGCGATGCCCATGCCCTGACGCATGTAGAAGCGGTGGGCGTCCAGCCGCTGGGTGCCCGAATCCAGGCTCAGCGTCCGGCAGCCCGACGCACGGGCCCGCTCCTCCAGATGGGCCAGCAGTGCCCGGCCCACACCCGAGGAGCGGCGCACCGAAGTGGTGACCAGGTCGTCGACGTACAGCGTGCACATGTCGAAGGTGCGCACCATGACGCGCCAGCCGGCCACGCCGAGACACTCCCCGCCGCCCGGCGCCTCCGCGCCCTCCCCCTCCTCGGTGAACGCGGCGGTGAACCGCAGCCCCTGCCGGTGGCCCTCCGCGTACAGCTCGTGGAACAGATCGTCGGTCATGTGCGGGCGCAGTTCCCGCAGTACGGGCAGCACGGCGGACAGCCGGGGATCGCCCGGGGGCAGATCGATGATCAGCACGCCGTCACCTTCCCGCCGCCCGGCCGGCCCCGCTCCCCGCCCGTGTGCCCCGCCCACGCGGGGCAGGGCACACGGGGCACACGCGGCTCACGGATGCGGAGCGATGTCACGAGAAGGCGATGTCACGTGAGCGGCGCGGCGGAGGGATGTCACAGGAACAGGACGCCCAGGCCGAACAGTCCCTCGTTCTTGCCCAGCTTGACGAGGCGCTGATCCTTCTTGGGTCGGCCCTGCTGACCGGTGCCGGAGGACGCCTGGCCGGGCGCGGTGGCCGACGGGGCGCCGCCCGGAGTGGGTTCGGCTGCCTGTGCGACACCGCACAGCGGTACCAGGGCGGCCACCGTGAGGGCGGCGATGCCCGCGGCGGTGCGGGACGGGAGGGGAAGGCGACGCATGGGGACTCCTTGTCGTCGTGCGACGTGCGGCCGGGCGCCCGGCCGACGGCAGGGGACGCTGCCCTTCCACGTTGCACCGCGTCACGCCCCGCTGCGCGCCGTACTGGTCCGGACAGGGCACACCGCCCACTCCGCGCCCCCACCACGGGCTAAGCGCCCTGCTCCCCGAACCGCGGCACCTGCGGCACACCCACGTCCGCCCGCACACGGCGGGCCTGCACCGGGTGGCGCCAGCGACCCTCGTCGAAGGCCACATCGGCCTCGAACTCCACCACCTGCGCGGGGTCCACGCAGCGGTGCCGCAGGATGTCGCGGCTGCCCCAGCCGGAGCGGAACCGGGCGTCCGTCCAGGGGTGGCCGGGCCCGGCGGGGACCAGCAGCCGGCCCAGTTCGCGGCGGAGCGTGGTGGGGACGGGGGCGCTCTGCGCGACCAGGCGCAGCTCCCCCTCGTCGTCGTACCGTCCCAGCAGCAGCATGTCCGGCGCGGTGACGGGCCCGGTGACGGCACCGACGACCGCCTCGGCGGTGGCGCGGGCCCGCAGCTTGCGCCAGCCGCGTTCGCCGGGCCGGTAGGGCTGGCCGAGTCCTTTGACGACCATGCCCTCGATGCCGACGCGCCCCCAGGCCGGGTCCAGCCATTCCTCGGCCCGGTCGGGGTCGGTGGTCATGGGGCACAGGGCCCACGGGGGCTGGAGGTCGTGACGGGTGAAGAGCTCCTCCAGCAGGGCGCGGCGCTCCCGGTAGGCGCGGTCCATGATCAGGTCGCCGTCGAGTTCGAGCAGGTCGAAGGCGATGAAGTGGGCCGGGTGCGCGGCGGCTGCCGCCTCGGCGCGGGGCCCGGTGCGCTGGGCGCGCGACTGGAGCCGGCCGAAGCTGACGGCGCCGTCCTCGATGACGACCAGTTCGCCGTCGAGCACTGCCTCGTGGCCCAGTACGGCGGCGGCCCGCAGGAGGTCGGGGAAGCCAGGGCCGAGGTCGGTGCCGCGGCGGGACTGGAGGCGGGGGGCGTCGGGGCGCGCGAACAGCATGGTCCGGTAGCCGTCCCACTTGGCTTCGTACGCCAGTCCTCCGGCGCGGGGGGTGACCTCCACCGTGCGGGCCGTCATCGGGGAGACGGGCGGATCGAGCCGCCGGTCGTGCTCGCCCATACGCCACATATAACGCGGCGCGGCGGGCCGCGCGACCGCACCGCGTGCCGGGCCGGAGGGCGGGCCCTCCGGCCCGGCGGGAGGGAGGGGCGGTCCGGCCGCGCACCGGGCGGTCCGGACGGCGCGTGAAGGGAAGCTGGGGGCCCGGTTAAGAAATCCTCGATGGATTCCGGGGCCGCTGTGCGGCACATTCGTCCCGGCGGCGCGCCTCGGCACCGCCATCCCCTCCCGTACCAGGGCCCAGGGCCGGTGTGGCCCGCACCGGGCCCTGCCGTGGCGCGAGACGAGACAGGAGCCCGTGGCGTGAAGGCGCTGGTCAAGCAGAAGGCGGAACCCGGACTGTGGCTGGCCGAGGTGCCGGAACCGCAGACCGGTCCCGGCGATGTCCTCATCAAGGTGGAGCGGACCGGCATCTGCGGCACCGATCTGCACATCCGCGACTGGGACGGCTGGGCCCGGCAGGCGGTCACGGCCCCGCTGGTGGTGGGGCACGAGTTCACCGGCGTGGTGGTGGAGACCGGCCGCGACGTGACCGGCGTCAAGCCCGGCGACCGGGTCAGCGGCGAGGGCCATCTGGTGTGCGGCACCTGCCGCAACTGTCTGGCGGGCCGACGACATCTGTGCCGGGCGACGGTGGGGCTCGGGGTGGGGCGGGACGGCGCCTTCGCCGAGCTGGTGTCACTGCCGGAGCAGAACGTGTGGGTGCACCGCACCCCGGTCGACCCGGACATCGCCGCGATCTTCGACCCGTTCGGCAACGCGGTGCACACGGCGCTCTCCTTCCCGCTGGTCGGCGAGGACGTGCTGATCACGGGTGCGGGTCCGATCGGGCTGATGGCCGCGGCGGTGGCCCGGCACGCCGGTGCCCGCCACGTCGTCGTCACGGATGTCAGCGAGGAGCGGCTGGAGCTGGCCCGCAAGGTGGGCGCCTCGCTGGCCCTGGACGTCTCGGACGCGACCGTCGCGGACGGCCAGCGGGCCCTGGGGCTGCGCGAGGGCTTCGACGTCGGGCTGGAGATGTCCGGCAACCCGGCCGCGCTGCGCGACATGATCGCGAACATGACGCACGGCGGGAAGATCGCGATGCTCGGTCTGCCCGCCGAGGACTTCGCCGTGGACTGGGCCCGCATCGTCACCTCGATGATCACGCTCAAGGGCATCTACGGCCGGGAGATGTTCGAGACCTGGTACGCGATGTCGGTGCTGCTGGAGGGCGGCCTCGACCTCAGCCCGGTGATAACCGGCCGGTACGGCTACCGCGACTTCGAGGCCGCCTTCGACGACGCGGCCGGCGGCCGGGGCGGCAAGGTCATCCTCGACTGGACCCGCTGACCCTCCCTCCCACCTACCTCCTGGAGACCTGAGAGAGATGTTCGACTCCGTACGCGACGAGCTGCGCGCCACCCTCGACGAGATCACCGCGGCCGGGCTGCACAAGCCGGAGCGGGTCATCGGCACCCCGCAGTCCGCCACCGTCGAGGTCACCGCGGGCGGCCGGCCGGGCGAGGTCCTCAACTTCTGCGCCAACAACTACCTGGGCCTGGCCGACCACCCCGAGGTGCTGGCCGCCGCACACGCCGCGCTGGACCGCTGGGGCTACGGCATGGCCTCGGTCCGCTTCATCTGCGGGACGCAGGAGGTGCACAAGGAGCTGGAGGAGCGGCTGTCGGCGTTCCTCGGCCAGGAGGACACCATCCTCTACTCCTCCTGCTTCGACGCCAACGGCGGTGTCTTCGAGACGCTGCTGGGCGAACAGGACGCGGTGATCTCCGACGCTCTCAACCACGCCTCGATCATCGACGGCATCCGGCTGTCGAAGGCCCGCCGCTTCCGTTACGCCAACCGTGACATGGCCGACCTGGAGCAGCAGCTCAAGCAGGCGCAGGACGCGCGGCGCAGGCTGATCGTCACCGACGGCGTGTTCTCGATGGACGGCTATCTGGCGCCGCTGCCCGAGATCTGCGACCTGGCCGAGCGGTACGACGCGATGGTGATGGTGGACGACTCCCACGCGGTCGGCTTCGTCGGCGAGGGCGGACGCGGCACCCCCGAGCTGCACGGCGTCATGGACCGGGTGGACATCATCACCGGCACCCTCGGCAAGGCGCTCGGCGGCGCCTCGGGCGGCTATGTGGCGGCCCGCGCCGAGATAGTGGCGCTGCTGCGGCAGCGGTCGCGCCCGTATCTGTTCTCCAACAGCCTGGCACCGGTGATCGCGGCGGCTTCCTTGAAGGTGCTCGACCTGCTGGAGTCGGCCGGTGACCTGCGCGAGAGGCTGCGGGCCAACACCGAGCTGTTCCGCCGCCGGATGACCGAGGAGGGCTTCACTCTGCTGCCCGGCGACCACCCGATCGCCCCGGTGATGATCGGTGACGCGGCGGAGGCCGGGCGGATGGCGGAGCTGCTGCTGGAGCGCGGCGTCTACGTGATCGGCTTCTCCTACCCGGTGGTGCCCCAGGGCCAGGCCCGGATCCGGGTGCAGCTGTCCGCGGCGCACTCCGCGCAGGACGTGCACCGCGCGGTGGACGCGTTCGTCGCATCCCGGGCGGAACTGGCGCGGACCGCTGGGGGAGAATCGGTCGCGTGATCGAAGCGCGGCGGCTGCACATCCTCCGTGCGGTGGCCGACCACCGCACGGTCACCGCCGCTGCCGCCGCGCTCTATCTGACCCCCTCGGCCGTCTCCCAGCAGCTCGCAGCGCTGGAGCAGGAGACCGGCCACCGGCTGGTCGAGCGCGGCGCGAAGGGCGTGCGCCTCACCCCCGCCGGGGAGATCCTGCTGGCCCACACCCATCGCGTTCTCGCCCAGCTGGAGCGTGCCGAGGCGGAGCTGGCGGCCTACGGTTCGGGAGCCGCGGGCCAGGTGAACCTGGCGTCCTTCGCCACCGGCATCGGCCTGGTGGTGGCGCCCGCGCTCTCCCGGCTGGCCCGCACGGCGCCGGGCATCCGGGTACGGGTGCGGGACGCGGAGGGCGACGAGAGCCTGCCGATGGTGCTGGACCGGGAGACGGACGTGGCGGTGGCCGTCGAGTACCGGGGCGCGCCCGGCGCGGACGATCCGCGGCTGTGGCGGGTGCCGCTGTACGCGGAGCCCTTCGACGCGGTCGTCCCGCGGGGGCACCGGCTGGCGGAGGCCGGCCGGGTGCCGCTGGCCGAGCTGGCCAAGGACACCTGGATCGGGCCGTTCCCCGGCAACCCCTGTCACGACGTGGTGGTGCTGGCCTGCGAGCACGCGGGCTTCGAGCCCAGGATGGAACACTTCTCCGACGACTTCCGGGCCGTGGTCGCCCTGGCCTCGGCCGGCGCGGGCGTCGCCCTCGTACCGCGGTCGGCGCTGCTGGGCACGGATGTGGGGGCCGTCGCCGTGCACCCCGTCGACGACATCGCCCCCACCCGTCGCGTGTTCGCCGCCGTACGGCGCGGCGCCGAGGAACACCCGCTGATCAGCCCGGTCCTGGACGCCCTCACCGAGGCGGCACGCTAGCGGCCGTCCGACCGGCCCCGGGGCGGCTGCCCCCGCGAGCCCCCCCACGGCGCCGGGGCGGGCCCCTCTCCCTCCCGTCCCCGGCCGCCGGGTCCGCGGACGCATGGCCCTGCCTGTCGGTGGTATGCGGACTCCGACTCTCGCCGGTGGATGTTGCCTCGTCGACGGGAGTACGGAACGATACGGACTTATCTGCACAAACTGGTCAGGTGATATGGCGTATGGCTGAGACGGCACCGAACGCGCCGGCCTCCTCACCCTCCGGCCCCCACGGCAAGGCGATCGGCATCTCGATCGCCGCCGCGGTGGGCGGCTTCCTCTTCGGCTTCGACTCCTCCGTGATCAACGGCGCGGTCGACGCCCTGTCGGGCCACTTCGAGATGGGCGCGTTCCTGTCCGGGTTCGTGGTGTCCATCGCACTGCTGGGCTGTGCCGTCGGCGCCTGGTACGCGGGGCGGCTCGCCGACGGATGGGGCCGGCGCAGAGTGATGCTGCTGGGCTCGGCCATGTTCATCGCCAGCTCGGCCGGCTCGGCCTTCGCCTTCTCCGTACCGGATCTGCTGCTGTGGCGCGTCATCGGCGGACTGGGCATCGGGATCGCCTCCGTGATCGCCCCCGCCTACATCTCCGAGGTGGCGCCCGCCTCCGGCCGCGGCGCGCTCGGCTCGCTCCAGCAGCTCGCCATCACCATCGGCCAGCTCGTCGTCCTCAGCTCGAACAAGGGCCTGGCGGGTGCGGCCGGGGGCGCCGCCCACGACCTGTGGTTCGGCATGCCGGCGTGGAGGTGGATGTTCCTGGTCGGCGTCATCCCGGCCGCCGTCTACGGGCTGCTGGCCCTGCTGATCCCCGAGTCCCCCCGCTATCTGGTGCTCAAGGGACACGACGACGAAGCCGCCTCCGTGCTGGGCCGGGTCAGCGGCGAGCCCGACCCGCAAGGGAAGGTCGCCCGGATCCGCGAGACGCTCCGCAAGGAGCACCGCAGCTCCTTCCGGGACATCCGCGGCGAACGCTTCGGCCTGCACCCGCTGGTGTGGGCCGGCATCATCATGGCCGCCTTCCAGCAGCTGGTCGGCATCAACGCGATCTTCTACTACTCGACGACGCTGTGGAAGTCCGTCGGTTTCAGCGAGTCCCAGTCCTTCACCACATCGGTCATCACCGCGGGCATCAACGTGGTCATGACGGTGGTCTCGATGATGTTCGTGGACCGCGTCGGGCGGCGCAGGCTGCTGTCCATCGGTTCCGTCGGCATGTTCCTGGCCCTCGCGCTGACGGCGGTCGCCTTCTCCCACCAGCGGGGCAGCGGCACCGATGTGACCCTGCCCGACCCGTACGGGCCGATGGCACTGGTCGGTGCCAACGCCTTCGTGATCTTCTTCGCTCTCTCCTGGGGCCCGATCATGTGGGTCATGCTGGCGGAGATGTTCCCCAACCGGATGCGGGCCATGGCCCTGGCCATCGGCACGGCCTCCAACTGGATCTTCAACTTCATCGTCACCTTCTCCTTCGAGCCGATGACCCGCAAGGTCGGTCTGACCTGGCTCTACGGCGCGTTCGCCTGCTTCGCCCTGCTGTCCTTCTTCTTCGTGCGCGGCAAGCTGCCGGAGACCAAGCAGCGGGAGCTGGAGGAGATGACCGGGGAGACCTACCGGCGCCCCCAGACGGCCGGACGCTCCGGCACCAAGGAGTGACCCCGGCGTCCCGGGCGCGGCGGGCGACCGGGATGCGCGCCCGGGGCACCCGGCGCAGGCTGGAGGTATGGCCGACGCACCGATCATCGTCTACCCGGCCGACGCGCAAGGCGGGCGCCGGGTGCGCGCCCGCGGGGCGATCCTGGGCCGGGCCTACAACGTCAACGACGTGCTCGCCCTGCTCGGCGACGCCGGGTTCGACCCGGACGAGATCTCCCTGGACGGCCCGCTCATCGAGTGGCGCGGCGGCGGCGCCTGGGCCTGGGACCCCGGCGAGGGCGACTGACCCCGCGCCGCCGGACCGTGCGGTGCCGTACGGTCCGGCGGGGCACGGTTCAGCGTGGGTCCAGCCCCGCCTCCAGAGCCGCGGACCGCAGCACGTCGCGGAGCATCTCGGGGGTGAGCCGTCCGGTGAAGGTGTTGCGCTGCGTGACGTGGTAGCAGCCGTGCACCGCCAACGGCGCGGCGTCGCCCTGGGCGGGCGGCAGTTGCACGCGGACGCCGTGGCCGAACGCCGGACGGGGCCGCGGCACCCGCCACCCGCCCTCGGCCAGCACCGGGAGCACGGTCTGCCAGGCGAAGGCCCCCAGCGCGACGACCGCCCGCACCGTGGGGTGCAGGAGCTCCATCTCCCGCACCAGCCACGGGCGGCAGGTGTCCCGCTCGGCGGGGGTCGGCTTGTTGGCGGGCGGCGCACAGTGCACCGGGGAGGTGTACCGGACGCCGTGGAGCTCCAGCCCGTCCCCGGCATGGGTGGAGGTCGGCTGCGACGCCAGCCCCAGCTCGTGCAGCGCGGCGACGAGCACGTCCCCGGCGCGGTCACCGGTGAACATCCGCCCGGTGCGGTTGCCGCCGTGCGCGGCCGGGGCCAGGCCGATCAGCAGCAGCCGCGCGTCGGTGGCCCCGAACCCGGGCACGGGCCGCGCCCAGTAGTCCCAGTCGCGGAAGGCGGGCCGTTTGACCCGTGCGACCTCCTCGCGCCACTCCACCAGCCGGGGACAGGCCCGGCATCCGCTCAGCGACCGGCCGAGCGCTGTCAGGTCCGCCGCCCTCGGCGCCTGCTCGGCAGGATCGGTCATGGGGCTGCGCCTCCTCGCCGTGCGTCCGGTACCGCGTGCGGGTACCCCAGCGTTCCAGACCGGCGCTTCATACCTTCGGTGGACACGCGTTGTCCCCCGCGCGGGCGAAGGGGCCACACGCGCCGGACACCGCCCCGGCCGGCGAACGGCCAGCTCAGAGCACCGGAAGCAGGGCCACGGCGGGCGGAGCGGGACCGCCGGGCCGCCGTGCGGCGGTGGACGCTGGGGTAGAAAAGGGGGCTGCCGCCGCCCAGCCGCGCGGCCTCCGCCCGTCCACTCGTCCACTGAATCCACGCGTCTTCGCCTCTTTCAGTCCGATCCGTCACCGGCGCCCCGGTACCGTCCCACCGGGCCGCCGCCGACCACAGGGGGTCCTGGTGCTCGTGCGCCTGGAGAACGTCCCGGCCGCCCACGCCGTCCCGCGGACCACCGCGTGCTGAGCCGCCCTGCCCCGTCCGTACTGGCCGCGCCCGCCACCTCGCTGCGGCCGGTGGTGCTGGAAGCCGTCAGCGGCTGGGTGCCGCCCCGGGTGGTGCCCAACGCGCTGCTGCCCCGCCAGTGGGAGGTGGACGACGCGTGGGTGCGCACCCGGACGGGCATCGAACGACGGCACGTCGCCGACCCCGGCACCTCCACCGGTGACGCGGCCCACCACGCGGCCCGGCGGCTCCTCGACCGCGCGGGCCGGCCACCGGTCGACGCGCTCGTACTGGCCACCGCCACCCCCGACCATCTGTGTCCGGCCACGGCACCCGCGGTGGCGGCCCGGCTCGGGCTCGGCACCGTGCCGGCGTTCGACATCTCCGCCGTGTGCAGCGGCTTCGTCTACGGACTCGCCCTGTGCCAGGGCACCGTCGCCGCCGGGCTGTTCGACCGGGTGCTGGTGGTGGGCGCCGACATCTACTCGCACTGGCTCGACCCGGAGGACCGTTCCACCGGGGTGCTGTTCGGCGACGGCGCCGGTGCCGCCCTGCTGGCCCGCGGCGACAGCGGTGACGCGCCGGGCGCCCTGCTCGCCTTCGATCTGGGCAGTGACGGCGAGGGGTACGACCTGATCACGGTGCCCGGCGGCGGCGCCCGCTCCCGCTCCCGCGGCACCCCGGACCAGCCCGGCGACCGCTACTTCCGGATGCGGGGCGCGGCGGTCTTCCAGCAGGCGATCGAGCGGATGACCGCCTCGTGCCGCACGGTGCTGGACCGCGTCGGGTGGCGGCCCGAGGAGGTCGACCACTTCGTGCCCCACCAGGCCAACGCGCGCATCCTGCACGCGGTCGGCAAGCGTCTGGGCATCCCCGAGGAGCGGTGCGCACTGCATCTGCGCGAGGTCGGCAACACCGGGGCCGCCTCCATTCCACTGGCGCTCGCCGACGCCCAGGAGGCCGGACGGCTGCGCCCCGGGGCGCGGGTCCTGGTCACCGCGTTCGGCGGCGGGCTGACCTGGGGCTCCGCCGCACTGCTGTGCCCGGGGCCCGCCGCCTGACGGCCGCCGCTCAGCGGGTGTAGTCGCGCAGATAACGCTCCACGCGGTCGGTGTGCTCCCGTACCCGGTCGGGAACGCCGCCGGCCTCGATGACCGTACGGGAACTCGTGCGGTAGCCGGCGGCCATGAGGGCGGGCAGGTCCTTGCGCAGGCCCTTCTTCTTGTACTCCTGGTCCAGCCAGCACACGAAGCCGGCCATCGACGCGATGGCGTCGGGCGGCGACATGTAGTCCTTGTCGCCGTCGCGGTCGCCGTCCTTGGCCCAGGCCTTGAAGACCGACGGGGTCCACATCGCGATGCCGTACTCGTCGGTCTCCGGCCGTCTGGCATCGGCGTCGAAACCGCTCTCAGCCTTGAGCATCGCCGCCAGAAAGGCGGGCGTGACCTCCTTCTCGGGGCACTGGCGGGCCGC
>Ga0164243_10010765_pt1 | contig 13110 bp, 10 predicted proteins | sample OricompcompostOP_FD_108781 | JGI IMG/M metagenome (GOLD analysis project Ga0164243, IMG submission 108781) | Organic Plus compost microbial communities from Emeryville, California, USA - Original compost - Organic plus compost (OP) | ecosystem: Engineered > Solid waste > Mixed feedstock >... | reverse complement strand
TTCACCATCACGGCCCACTACCTGACCGCCACCGTCGCCGGACCCGCCACCATCCGCACCGACGTGGCCCGCAGCGGCCGTACCGTCTCCACCGCCTCGGCCGGGCTCTTCCAGAAGGACGCCGACGGCACCGAGGCCGAGCGCATCCGCGTCCTGGCCACCTACGGCGACCTCGACGCGCTCAGCGACGACGTGCGCACCAGCGCCCGGCCGCCCGCCATGCCTCCGCGCGAACAGTGCTTCAGCGCCACCGACCACCCCGGCGGCGACGCGGCCGTACCCGAGATGGGACACCGGCTCGATTTGCGGCTCGACCCCGAGACCTGCGGCTGGGCCCTGGGCGCGCCCAGCCTCCGCGGCGAGATGCGGGCCTGGCTCGCCCTCGCCGACGGCCGGGACCCCGACCCGCTCTCCCTCCTGATGGCGGTGGACGCCCTCCCGCCCACCGGCTTCGACCTCGGCCTGACCGGCTGGGTGCCCACCGTCGAACTCACCGTCCACGTCCGCGCCCGCCCGGCCCCCGGCCCGCTGCGGGTCGCCATCACCACCCGCAACCTGGCCGGCGGCTTCCTGGAGGAGGACGCGGAGATCTGGGACTCCGCGGACCGCCTCGTCGCCCAGTCCCGCCAGCTCGCCCGCGCCTGACCGGCCCGCCCCGGTCACGGCACCCCGCCCCCGTCCCCACGCGGCCGGGGGCGCTGTCATGAGCGGCCCGGGCCCGGCCGGACGCCCGGTGCCGTACCGCCCCCACGGAGCCGCCCCTCCGGCCGGACCCGTCCCGCCGTGCCGGGCGCCCCGCCGGGTACCGTGGTCCGATTCCGTGGTCGCCGCGCCGGTCCCAGGGAGGGCGGACGATGAGACAACTGGTGGCCCGCACCTGGCGGGCCCTGCACGGGCCGCTGCAATGGCGCCTGCTGTGGGTCGCCAACGCCAAGTTCATGGTCGGCGTCACCGGCGTGGTGCGGGACGAGGACGGCCGGGTCCTGCTGCTCCGCCACCGGCTGTGGCCCGAGGACCGGTGCTGGGGGCTGCCGACCGGATTCGCCCTCAAGGGTGAGGAGTTCACCCGCACCGTCGTACGGGAGGTCCGCGAGGAGACCGGCCTCGACGTACGCTGCGGCCCGCTCGTCCGCCTGCGCAGCGGCTACCGGCTCCGTCTGGAGGTGGCCTACGAAGCCGTCTGCGTCGGCGGCACCCTGCGCCTCGACCCCATGGAGATACTCGAAGCCCGCTGGTGCACCCCCGACGCCCTCCCCGCCGGCCTCCAGCCCTCCCACCGCGAACTCATCCTCGGCCCGGTCAGCCCCGCTTGAGCCGGGCGCGGACAGCGAGCACCGCGAGGCCCAGCAGCGCGGGTTCCGTCAGCCGGGCCGCCTTCTCGATCCAGCCGCCGGCGCGCGTCAGCTGCGTTCCGCCCGAGCGGAAGACGACCGAGTTGAGGACCACGTCGACCGCCTTGCCGGCCCGCTCGGCGGTGAAGCGCGCCGTGAGGGGGCTCTCCAGCGTGGGCGGCCGGCTGCCGGTCAGCCGGGAGTCCGCGGGGTAGGGGCGCGCGGGTGTGTCCGGCAGCCCGAACGCCGTCAGCGCCACCACCGTCACCAGCATCGTCGCCGCCAGCCAGGCCAGGGCGCGGGACGCGCGCAGCCCGTAGCCGGAGACGGCCCAGTAGACGGTGAGCAGCCAGCGTTCGGCGTGCCGCCGGCCACGGCTGTAGCGGCGCATCTCCATCTCGCCGTAGTAGAAGTCCGCGGCCCCCGGCTCGTCCTTGGCGTCCTCCCGCGCCTTGCGCAACTGCCGGTAGGTCGTCGTCAAAGTGGCCAGGCCCGGAACGGTCTCGGGGGAGGGCGGCGCGTCCCCCCAGTCGTGCCGGGAGGCCGGCCGCCGGCGGATCGCCCGCCACTGCCGTTCCTCCTCGATGACCTGCCGCTTCGTGCACCAGTACGGTCTGCCCCGGTGCCAGCGCACCCCGCTGGGTGCCTGGCCCAGGTCCCAGCGTCCCTCCAGCCGCAGCTGGTCGAGGTGGTGGGTGCCCGCGAACAGACACCGGCGCAGGTCCACGTCGGACAGCAGCAGCATCGAGGCGTCCACCCCGCGCAGCGAGAGCACCGCGACGGTGACCGGCCGCGCCGGCTCCGCCTCGCCGGGCAGCGCCCAGTCCCGGCTCGTCCCCACCGCGCTCGGCTGCTGGAAGTGTGCCCCCGCCAGGCCCAGTTCGGCGTACCGGAGCTGGAAGGAGGCGGGCCCCTCGAAGCGGGCATCGGCGCACAGCACCCGGCGCGCCGCGATCCGCAGCCGCGCCGCCCCCTCGAAGGCGGCACCGGTCAGGTCCACGGTGTCCGTGCACAGCAGCGGCCCGACGAAGACCGGCGTCGCGAACACGGCCTGCCGCATCCTGAGCACCCCCTCCACGCGGGCGCCGTCCAGCCACACCTCCGCGGCGAACCGCACGCGGTCGAAGAGCACCTCGCGCCCCGCACGGAACGACGCCCCCACGAAACGGGCCCGCCCCTCGAAGACCGCCCCCGCGAAGGACACCGGCGTCCCGGTCTCCGTGAAGCGGGCCTCGGAGAAGTCGGCGTTCCCGAAGCGCGGGCCCCCGCCCTCCGCCGGCCGCAGCCGGTCGCACACCTGGGCCAGCAGCTCACCGGTGACCGGCGTCCCCCGCAGATCCACGTCCGCCCCCGGGCGCAGCCCGCCGAGCCACGCGTCCCGCTCCTGCGGGGACAGATGCGCCGCGCACCGCTGTGCGCCCACGCGTATTCCCCGGCAGCCGACCGGGTCGGCGCCCGAAGCCCCCGTGCCGCAGTGCTGCCACTCCTGCGGCGGTGTCGTCTCGTCCATGGGCAGATCCCATCAGGGCGGCGGCGCCCCGGACAGCCCCGTGCGCCGGCATACGTCCCGGCCCGCCCCCGGTGCGTTCCCGCTCCCACGCGCCGGTCGTGCGCCCCGGGGCGGACCGTAGAATCGGGGAATCATGGCTGACACCGCCCACCCCGCCTATCTCGACCACGCCGCCACCACGCCCATGTGGCCCGAAGCGGTGCGGACGATGACCGAACAGTTCGCGGTCGTCGGCAACGCCTCCTCGCTGCACGGCGCGGGGCGGCGGGCGCGGCGCACCGTCGAGGAGGCCCGCGAATCGCTGGCCGCCTCCCTCGGCGCCCGCCCCAGCGAGGTCGTCTTCACCGGCGGCGGCACCGAGGCGGACAACCTCGCCGTCAAGGGGCTGTACTGGGCCCGCCGCGACCAGGACCCGCGGCGCACCCGGGTGCTGGCCAGCCCCGTGGAGCACCACGCCGTGCTGGACGCCGTCGAGTGGCTGGCCGAGCACGAGGGCGCGCGGCTGGAGTGGCTGCCCGTCGACCGGTACGGACGCGTCCACCCCGAAGCGCTGCGCGAGGCGGTCGAACGGGACCCCTCCGACGTCGCGGTGGCCACCGTCATGTGGGCCAACAACGAGATCGGCACCGTCACCGACATCCGCGAACTCGCCGATGTGGCCGCGGAGTACGGCGTACCGCTGCACTCCGACGCCGTCCAGGCATGCGGACAGCTCGACATCTCCTTCGCCGACTCCGGCCTGGCCGCCATGGCCGTCACCGGGCACAAGATCGGCGGCCCCTACGGCGTCGGCGCCCTGCTGCTGCGCCGCGACCAGACCCCCGTGCCCCTGCTGCACGGCGGCGGCCAGGAGCGGCAGGTGCGCTCCGGCACCCTCGACACCCCCGCCATCGCCGCGTTCGCGACGGCCGCGCACGTGGCCACCGAGCGGCGCGAGGACTTCGTACGCGAGGTCGGGGCGCTCCGGGACGCGTTGATCACCGCCGTCCGGGACGCCGTACCCGACGCCGTCCTCAACGGCGACCCCGACCCGGCCCGCCGGCTGGCGGCCAACGCCCACTTCTCCTTCCCCGGCTGCGAGGGCGACTCCCTGCTGCTCCTCCTGGACGCGCAGGGCATCGCCTGCTCCACCGGGTCCGCCTGCACGGCCGGTGTCGCCCAGCCCAGCCATGTGCTGCTCGCCACCGGCACCGACCCGGACCTGGCCCGCGGCACGCTCCGCTTCTCCCTCGGCCACACCTCCACCAAGGCGGATGTGGAGGCGCTGGCCGAAGCGATCGGCCCCGTCGTGGAGCGGGCCCGCAGCGCGGGCCTCAGCTAGCGTCCGCCCCCGGGGCCGGGCCCGGACGCCGCCGGGGCCGGGGGCCGTACGTCCACAGGCCGGCGCCTGTTCGTCGTCCCCCGGGCCCGGCGGCAGGCCAGGACGGGCGGGGCGGGTGCCCACACGGGCGGGGCCGTCCCCCGGCCCCGGCTCAGTGGTCCCCGGACGTGCTCTCCGTCTTCAGCTGCGCGCGCACCAAGCGGAGGTACTTGTCCCAGTCCCAGTGGCGGCCCGGATCGGTGTGGTCCGCGCCCGGGACCTCGTTGTGGCCGATGATGTGCTTGCGGTCGGCGGGGAAGCCGTAGCGGTCGCAGATCCCCGCTGTCAGCTTGGCCGACGAGCGGTACATCTCCTCCGTGAAGTCCTGCGGACGGTCGATCCAGCCTTCGTGCTCGATGCCGATGCTGCGCTCGTTGTACTCCCGGTTCGCCGCGTGGAAGGCCACGTCCAGCTCGCGGATCATCTGGATGATCTGCCCGTCCCGGCAGACGATGTAATGGGCGGCGGCCCGGTGCGCCGGGTCCCGGAAGACCTTCACCGCAGACGCGGCGCTGCCCTGCGTCACATGGATGATGACCCGGTCTATCCGGAAGTCCGAGGGGCGGTCCCCGCGGCGCATGTTGCCGTCGGCGGCGGCCACCCAGCGCGCACGGGCGTCGTCCACCTGCCCGGCCACCCGGGGCTTCTCGTTCCCCGGCACCTGCCACCACCACCGCTGCAGCTCCTGCTTGGTGGCCAGCCCCAGCACCCCCAGCCCCACGGCGGCCGTCCCGGCGAGCAGCACCCGCCGCCGGCCGATGCCCCGCCGCCCCTCCCCGAGAGGGTCCCCCGGCCCCAGCCCCCCGGGCCCGCCACCCGACTCCGGCGGCCCGTCACCACTCGCACCCAACCCGCTCTCCCTCCCTCCGGACCCGCCGCCCACCGCGCCGGTTCCGCTGTCCCTCCCGCCGGGGCTGTCGCCTGTCGCGCGGGTTCCGCTGTGTCTCCGGTCGGGGCTGTCGCCTGTCGCGCCGGAGCCGTTGTCCCCCCGGTCGGGGCCGTCGCCTGTGATGTCGGCCCTGCTGTGTCTCCCGTCGGGGCTGTCGCCCGTGGCGCCGGTCCCGCTGTCTCTGCCGTCGGGGTCGCCGGAGCCGCCGCCCGCCGCTCCGGAGGTGGTGCCCGGCTCCCCGGGATCGCCGTCACGCGCTCGGGAGCCGTCCGGGACGGCCGGCCCGGAGCGTCTGCCGTGGGTGCCCGTCCGCCCCGGGCCGGTGCCGGGCGGGGCGTGCGGGCCCGGTGGGGCGTCGGGGTCGGCGGAGCCGTCGGCGGGGGAGTCCGCGCCGTGGGCCGATATGTGCGTGTCCGGACGTATCCCGCCGCCCGGACCCTCCCCAGCGCGAGCAGCGCCCGCAGCACCGCCGGGGGAGCCGGGGCCCGGCCCGCCGTGCGCGGTGCCGGTTTCCCGTCCCGAGGGAGCGTCGTCGCCGGCGGGGGACGAGGCGTCGGCGGCGGAGCGGCCCCGTCCCCGCCGGGCTCGGTCGCGCAGCGCCCGCAGGCCGCGGCTGCCGACGCCGCCCGCGCCGGCGTGACGGCGGCCTCGCGGAGCGCGCCCGGTGCTGTCGCCGGACGTGGACGGGGCGTGCCGCTCCCCGCCGTGGCCGGGCGAGGGGGTCTCCCCGGGCCCGCCGTTCCGTCCTTCGTCAGCCGCCTGTCCCATGTGCTCCCCAACGCGTTCGGGCCACCAGGTGGTTCCGTCTACCCTGGAGGGCGCTATGACTACTGCATCCTCGCGGGGGACAGCCTCCGCGCGCCCGCTGCGTGTGCTGGCCGCCATGTCCGGCGGTGTCGATTCCGCCGTCGCGGCGGCCCGTGCCGTCGAGGCCGGGCACGACGTGACGGGCGTGCATCTGGCTCTGTCAGCCAACCCTAAGTCGTTCCGGACGGGTGCGCGCGGCTGCTGCACCGTCGAGGACTCCAACGACGCGCGCCGGGCCGCCGACGTGATCGGGATCCCCTTCTACGTCTGGGACCTGGCGGAACGGTTCCGTGAGGACGTCGTGGAGGACTTCGTCGCGGAGTACCAGGCGGGACGTACGCCGAATCCGTGCCTGCGCTGCAACGAGAATATCAAGTTCGCCGCACTCCTCGACAAGGCCCTCGCACTGGGGTTCGACGCGGTCTGCACCGGCCACTACGCCACCGTTGTGACGCGCGAGGACGGCAGCCGCGAACTGCACCGTGCGAGTGACGCGGCCAAGGACCAGAGCTATGTCCTCGGCGTACTGGACGAGCGGCAGCTCGCGCACGCCATGTTCCCGCTCGGCGACACCCTCACCACCAAGGACGAGATCCGCGCGGAGGCGGAGCGGCGCGGTCTGTCCGTCGCCCGCAAGCCCGACAGCCACGACATCTGCTTCATCGCCGACGGCGACACCCAGGGCTTCCTCGCCTCCCGGCTGGGCCGCGCCGAGGGCGACATCGTGGACGAGTCCGGCGCCAAGCTGGGCACCCACGAGGGCGCGTACGGGTTCACGATCGGCCAGCGCAAGGGGCTGCGTCTGGGGCACCCGGCGCCGGACGGCAAGCCGCGCTACGTGCTGGACATCTCCCCGGTCGACAACACCGTCACGGTGGGCCCCGCCGCGTCCTTGAACGTGACGGCGCTCACCGCCGTGCGTCCGCGCTGGTGCGGCGAGCCGCCCGCCGGCGGCCCCCGCCCCTACACGGCGCAGCTGCGGGCCCACGGCGCCGAGACGCCCGTCGAGGCGGAGCTGGTCGACGGCGAGCTGCGGGTCCGGTTCGCCTCTCCGGAGCGCGGGGTGGCCCCCGGCCAGGCGATCGTGCTGTACGACGGCACCCGGGTGGTGGGCTCCGCCACCATCGACCGGACCGAGCGCGCGGTCCCGGCCGCGTGACCGCGCGCGGCTCTCAGGCCCCCAGCAGTTCCAGGGCCTGGGGGCCGTCGTCGGCGAAGGTCACCAGATCGGCCAGCGGGACGGGCAGGAAGCCCTCGGCCTCCATCCGGGCCATCTGCTGGCGCAGACCGTCGTAGAACCCGGCGGTGTTGAGCACCACGACGGGCTTGGTGTGCATGCCGTGCTTGCGCAGTTCGAGGATCTCGGTGGCCTCGTCCAGGGTGCCGGTGCCGCCGACCATGACGACGACGGCGTCGGCCCGGTCGAGCAGCATCGCCTTGCGCTCGGCGAGGTCGGCGGTGACGACCATCTCGTCCGCGTTCGGCCTCGCCACGTCGCGCAGGAACTCCACGGAGATGCCGATGAGCCGCCCGCCGGCGCTCTGCACCCCGTCGGCGACGACCTTCATCAGCCCGGAGTCCGAGCCGCCCCACACCAGGCTGTGGCCGCGCTTGCCGATCAGCTCGGCGAACTCGCGGGCTGCGTCGGTGTAGACGCTGTCCAGTTCGGCGGCGGAGCAGAAGACGCAGATGTTCATGGGGGAGGGCGCGGCGGAGCCGGGTGCGGAAGAGGTCATGACGGACAGCCTAGAACCGCCCCCGCGCGTCCGGCACCGGGCCCGTCCCCGTACCGGACACCTGCCCGGGGCGGGCCCGTCTCCGGCCTTTCTCCCGCCCGGGACGGCGAACACGTGGACCGGCTCTCGCACCCGGGACGGCGAACGCGCGGACCGGTCCGCGCACCCGGGGCGGCGCATGCGCGGACTCGTCTCCGCCCCTCCGGCGGCGAAGCGCACGAGCCCGCAGTCAGACCCCGCAGTCACACCCCGCCGCCACACCCCGGCGGCGCCGTGCGCGGGCCCGTCTCCTCCCCTCCGCGGGAAGCAGACGGGCCCTGTGCGTGCGGGCGGGAGGACCCGCCGCTGTCCGCGGGGCCTTCCGGGCCGGGGACCCGGTCATCAGGTCCGGGTCAGCCCTTGGTCAGGGTGAAACGGAAGATGCCCCAGGTGAGCCGGCGCTGTTCGCCGCCGTCGACCCAGTGGCCGAGGCCCTTCTTCATCTGTGTGAGGTAGTCCGAGCTGACCTTGGCCGCGAGCCCCTCGGCCTCCTGCCGTTCGGTCTCCTCCAGCACCCGCCCGTAGTGGGTGACCAGTTGCTCGCGCAGGTCCTCGAAGCCGCCGGCGACGCCCTCGTGCTCGGTGGGGACGAAGCCGAGCCGGGTCAGCTCCCGGGTGTAGAAGCCGGGCGAGCCCATGTCGTCGAGGTGGATGCGGTCGAGGATGGGCCGGATGCCCTTCAGATCGGTGCCGTCGGCGGCCATCGGGTCGGTGAAGACGAGCCGGCCGCCCGGTTTGAGGACGCGCCGGATCTCCTCCAGCACGCGGATGCGGTTGCCGCTGTGCAAGAACGCGTCCTGGGACCAGACGACGTCGACGCTGGAGTCGGCGAAGGGCACGGCTTCGAACGAGCCGTCCACGACCTCGATACGGTCGGTCAGACCGCGCTGCGCGTTGAGCTGCCGGTGCCGCTCGTTCTCCACCTCGCTGAGGTTGAGGGCCTGCACGGTGCAGCCGTAGGTCCCGGCCAGATAGCGTGCCGAGCCGCCGAAGCCGGAGCCGAGGTCGAGCACCCGGGAGCGTTCGGTCAGCCCGAGCCCGGCTGCCATCCGCTCGACGGTGCGCCGGGAGGCATCCGCAATCGGCTCCGCGGGGTGCGCGTAGATGCCGACGTGAATGTCCTCGCCGCCCCACACCGAGGAATAAAAGGCGTCGGCGTCGGGGGAGTTGTAGTAACTCCGCGCCGTATTCACGGCTCCGCCGTAACTGCCTTCCTCCTCTTCCTCCATTCGGTATTCCTTCTCCGCGACATGCACGAAGAAGTCGGGTTGTTCGTCCCTGTAGGTGTGCTGGAAGTCGCCGTACGTCTCGATGCGCTGGAATCCGACCTCGGACATGAGGCGCCGCGTGTAGTCCTTGCGGAGCGGGAACATGTTGAGGTGGTAGACCGAGTCGTCCGGGAACCGGTACCGCATGCGGCACAGGCCCTCGTCCACGTATTCCGGCTCGACCGCGACGTCCTCGCCGCAGTAGTAGTACGTGTGCTTGCTGGAATAGCCCCGGTCGAGGATCGCGTCGTAGTTGCGCTGATCCAGGATGAGGATTCCGTCGTGTTTCAGCATCGCGTAGAACTCGGCGAGTGCTTTGCGCCTGTCCCGTTCCGAGAACAGATGCGTGAAGGAGTTGCCGAGGCACACGATGGCGTCGTACTCACCGTGGACGTCGCGGTTGAGCCAGCGCCAGTCCGCCTGGACGACCCGCAGGATGTGGTCGCCGTGTTTCATTCCGTTCTCGAAGGCCATGGCGAGCATGTCGGCGCTGCCGTCCGCGCTCACCGTCTCGAATCCGGCCTCCAGCAGCCGCACCGAATGGAATCCGGTCCCCGTCGCGACGTCGAGGACGCTCCTTACTCCCCGCTTTCTCAGCAGGTCGATGAAGAAATTACCCTCGCTCTCCGCCCGCTTCTCCCAGTCTATGAGCGAGTCCCACTTCTCGACGAAGCTGGGTACGTATTCCTCGGTGTAGTGCCCGGTCTCCCGGACCTCGACGGGGTTGTCTCCGAATTCCTGAGCCGGTCGCGCGGAAATGACGAAACCTCCAGTTGAAGAGACGGTGGCCCATGGCGCGGTCGCCGAGGACGCACCAGGCTTGGGCTCGGTGAACCGCGCGTGGTCTCCGGTGCATAGCTATCCACCGCCCGGAGATCTATGCCACCAACTCGCCCGGGTGCCCGTTCGATTGCGCGGAAAACGCGCTTTGACCAGCGCCTTTTCGTCTCCAGATTTCTGCCCGCTCAGCGGCGACCACCTGCCGCAGCAAACAGGACAGTTGGGTATGCTGCGGCTGGCAGCACCACAATTGGGCACGACTCGTACCACGTCGTACAACACAGCACCGAACATGGCGAGTACACATGGCTAAGCGCAGCTCTTCGACCGGTTCCCCCTCCTCCGCCCGCTCCAACCCCGCCGCGGCCTTCCGCGGCCGTGACATCGGCATAGATCTCGGTACGGCCAACACCCTGGTGTACGAGCGGGGACGCGGCGTGGTCCTCGACGAGCCCTCCGTCGTGGCGATCGACACGAACACCGGCAAGGTGCTGGCCGTCGGTACGGAGGCCCGGCAGGCGGTCGGCCGTACCCCCGGCTCGATCACCGCCACCCGCCCGCTCAAGGGCGGGGTGATCACCGACTTCGAGGCCACCGAGGGCATGCTGCGGCACTTCATCCGGGCCGCCCGCGGCGGCCGGGGCAGGTCGCCGCGCGTCGTGGTGTGCGTGCCCAGCGGTGTGACGGGAGTCGAGCGGCGGGCGGTGCTGCAGACCGCCAGCAGGGCCGGGGCCCGCTCGGTGCGGCTGATCGAGGAACCGATAGCTGCGGCCATCGGCGCGGGACTGCCCGTGCACGAGGCGCGCGGCTCGATGGTGGTGGACATCGGCGGCGGCAGCACGGAGATCGCCATCATCTCGCTGGGCGGCATGGTCGTCTCCCGCTCGGCGCGGGTCGCGGGCGACGCGATGGACGCGGCCATCGCCGCCTACGTGGAGCGCGAGTTCGCCATCGCCGTCGGGGAGCGCACCGCCGAGGAGATCAAGACGGCCTACGGCACCGCCGACTACATCCCCGTGCGCGGCAGGGACAAGACCACGGGCATGCCGAAGGTCGTGCAGCTGGTGCCCGAGGAGATCGCCGAGGCGCTGGAGCGTCCGGTGCGCGCGGTGGTGGGCGCGGTCCAGGCGGCGTTCGAGGAGTGCCCGCCGGAGCTGTACGGCGACATCATGGAGCGCGGCATCGTGCTGACCGGCGGCGGCGCCCTGCTGCACGGCCTGGACGAGCGGCTGCGCGACGAGACGGGGATGCCGGTGACCATCGCGGACGAGCCCCTCGGATGCGTGGCGCTGGGCACGGGCCGGTGCCTGGAGGAGTACGAGAAGCTGGAGTCGGTCTTCGCCGCCTAGCGGCCCGGGCGCGGCCGGCCGGGCACGCCGGTGACCGGCACCCCGTGCCCGGTGCCGTCCCGGCCCGGGACGGTGCGGGATCATGGGGAGCATGGCAACACATGTGATCACAGGCGCCGGATCCGGCATCGGAGCCGAGGTGGCGCAGCGCCTCCTGGAGCGGGGCGACACCCTCTACCTGGTCGCGCGGGACGCCGGGCGGGCCGCTCAGCTCGCCGAGCGGTTCCCCGGCGCGCACACGCTGGTCGGCGACCTGGGCGAGCCCGCACGGCTGTCCTGGGCGTTCGAGCACCAGACGCTCCCCGACGAGGTGGACAGCCTCCTGCACATCGCGGGCGTCGTCGAACTCGGCACCATCGGCGACCTCACCCCGAAGCTGTGGAACGCCACCCTGGCCGCCAACCTGGTGGCGCCCGCCGAGCTGACCCGCCTCCTGCTGCCGCAGCTGCGGCGCTCCCGCGGGCACGTCGTCTTCGTCAACTCGGGCGCCGGGCTGCGCGCCAACCCGGAGTGGGGCGCGTACGCCGCCAGCAAGCACGGCCTCAAGGCGCTGGCCGACGCGCTGCGCGGTGAGGAGGCGGACAACGGGGTGCGGGTCACCTCCGTCTACCCGGGGCGGACGGCCACCCCCATGCAGGAGAAGGTCCACCGCCAGGAGGGCAAGGAGTACGAGCCCGGCAAGTGGATCCCGGTCGAGGCGGTGGCCACCACCGTGCTGACGGCCCTCGACCTGCCGAGGGGCGCCGAGGTCACCGACCTGACGGTGCGGCCCGGGGGCTGACGCGGTGAACGACACGCACACCGCCGTCCCCTGGGGTCCGGCGGCAGCCACCGGCATCGGTTCCCTGCCCGGGACCGACGCCCGCGAGGCGGCCAGGACGGCGCTCGGCTCCTTCGAGGACCCTGAGCACCTGCCGTTCCTGCCGGAGCTGCCCGCACGCGGACCCGGCGCCGACATGCTGGGCCGCACCGCCGGCATGCTGGCCGAGCTGTACGTCCAGCTGGAGCCCAGCGGCTGGCGGATCAGCGACCGGCCGGGCCGGGACACCCGGCGCGCCCGGGCCTGGCTGGGCGAAGACCTCGACGCCCTCGAGGAGTTCGCCCAGGAGCTGGGCGACGGGGCGGGCCCGCGCGGGCTGAAGGTGTCCGTCGTCGGCCCGTGGACGCTCGCCGCCGGTATCGAGCGGCGCAACGGCGAGGCGATGCTGGGCGACCACGGCGCCGTCCGCGATCTGGCGGCCTCTCTGGCCGAGGGCGTCTCCGCGCATCTGGCGCAGGTCCGGCGCCGGGTGCCGGGCGCCACGCCGGTGCTCCAGCTCGACGAGCCCTCCCTGACCGCCGTGCTGCGCGGCAGCGTGCCCACGGCCAGCGGCTACCGCACCCACCCCGCGGTGGACCGGGCCGTGGTCGAAACCACCTTGCGGCAGCTGGCCGACGTCCACGACGGGCCGGTGATCGTGCACTCGTGCGCCCCGGACGTCCCCGTCGCGCTGCTGCGCCGGGCGGGTGCCGACGGTATCTCGCTGGACGCCTCGCTGCTCACCGAGCGTGAGGACGAGGCGATCGGTGAGGCCGTCGAAGCGGGCGTGACCCTGTTCGCGGGTGTCGTACCGGCCACCGAGGGCGACGGCCCGGCATTGTCAGACCCTGCCGGTAGCGTCGGGGGTGTCAGGTCGTTGTGGCGCAGGCTCGGGCTGTCCCCGGGCCTGCTCGCCGAGTCCGTCGTGGTCACCCCCACCTGCGGGCTCGCGGGAGCCTCCCCGGCGTACGCACGCCGGGTGCTGGCCCACTGCGCCCGGGCGGCACGATCACTCGCTGACAACCCTCAGTGACGGGAGGACCAACGGTGGCTGGCGAAGAGGATGCGACACCCTCCGCCGAGGCGCGGGAGAAGCACCAGCGCCTCGCGGAGCAGATCGAGGAGCACCGCTTCCGGTACTACGTCAAGGACGCACCGGTCGTCACCGACGCCGAGTTCGACCGGCTGCTGCGCGAGCTGGAGGCGCTGGAGGAGGAGTACCCCTCCCTGCGCACCCCGGAC
>Ga0164243_10010764_pt1 | contig 13110 bp, 14 predicted proteins | sample OricompcompostOP_FD_108781 | JGI IMG/M metagenome (GOLD analysis project Ga0164243, IMG submission 108781) | Organic Plus compost microbial communities from Emeryville, California, USA - Original compost - Organic plus compost (OP) | ecosystem: Engineered > Solid waste > Mixed feedstock >... | reverse complement strand
GTTGACAGCCTGACGGTCGGTTTCCTTGCTGCCGATGTGATCGGTGCGCGGGCCGGCGGTGAAGGCCACGCACCGCGCCTTGTCGAACCCTGCCGCCTGCCGTCCTGTGAAGAACGCCATGTAGTTGTTGTACGCTGTCGTCGCGCCGGGATCGTTCACCGAGATATCGTTGCCCCACGATCCGCCGTCCAGAAACAGGAACGTCTGCGCAAAAATGTTCGGCCAGAGCGAGTCGTAGTTCGCTGCCGCGTAAGTGGCAGCCCCCGCCGAGGTCTGTGCGCCCACGCCGAAATTGATCGTGGCCCATTGCCGGCCGGCATTGGAGAGCGCCGCCGCCAACTGACTTGGCCAGTCCTGCGTTCCGGCCGTCACGCCCTGCCCTGCCGTGAGCGACGAACCGGCGCACACGAGCGCTCCGCTTCCAACGATCTTGTGCTTGCGCACGAGATGCGCCTTGATCGCCAGCGCGATGTCGTTCGGCAGGGTCGCCGCATCACAAACGATGAGTTCAGCAATCCCGCAATTGAGGAAACTGCTTGCGCCGGCGGCCGCCGCGCCGAGCGTGACGCCATCCGGATAGCCACTCGAGCCGGGATTGCCCGTGACGGGAAAATTGAACTCGACCGTCAATGACGACGAGGAACCGTTGAAATAGGCATCGATCATCCGCCACAGGCCGATTACGGACGATTGTGCCGGATGTTGCCAGGGCAGAAAATACGAATAGTTGGTGCATGCGAACGCGCCCCCCGATGCGATCTGCAACTGGCGGAACGATGCGCTCACCCGATCGTGGTAAATCATGCCGCGGTTCGACGTTATGCCGCCGTCGATATAGAGCCCGTCGGCCGGGTTGCCGTTAGCAGGAAGCGCTTGAGCGACCAGGAATACACGCATCGGCTGCGCGACGGCGAAAAAAGGCGACACGGCAAAGCTGGTCGTACCGTTGAATTCGACCGCCGGCCGGCCATTGCCGCCGTCCCGGCGCCACACGCAGGCCGTCGCGGAGGCAAGCGCGCCACGGCGATGGAGCGACCCGTCGTGCCAATCGGCCGGAGAGATCGTGGCGCCGTCGGCAAGACCCCGGATCGCGCCGGCGTCGAGCCAGTATTTCACGGCCGGGATATTGCCGAGGTTCAACGCGGGTCTCGGCGTGAGTTGCGCGGGCGACAACATCATGCGCGCCCCTGAAAGCCTTCGACCGTCGGCGTCACGGTCGTGGAGTTGGCGGACGGCGTCCACGCGGTCAGTGTTTGCAGCAGGGCGAACACGGTCTGGGCGCCCGCCGTGGGCGGCGTAACGATGCGCGCGCCCTCATCCGGCACAAGCACTCCGCCGGCGCCGTCGTTGAAAGCGCGCATGACACCGCTCATGGTGCCGATGAAGGTGCCGAGCTTGGTCGAGAACGCCGCATTGTCGCCGCCGACAACGCCGCTCGCGGCGGATGGGTCGGACTGATAGAAAAACATCCGCAACGTCTGGCCGATCAAACCCGTATCGGTCGACAGAATGCGCACCCGCTCCAGCGAAACGGGATCGTCATCGGCGTTCGACACCGCGAAAGTGAAGGGCGTCACCGAAGCCGCGGTCGCGTTGTTGGACACGGCGTCATTCACCGAGTAGGGCGTCGTGTTCGCGGGCCGCGTCAGCGTTGCGGCCGCCGCCGCGAAAAAGCGCGTCTTCACCGCGCCGATGAAGTTCGTGCCGGGCGCGATCACGTCGAGATTGTGGTGTGGCGTGTGCACGCCGGCATTGTCGGTGGTCTTGAGCACGGTGCCTGAGCCGGCCGTGACGGAAATGTTGTTGGCCATGGTGGTCCTTTCAGAACAGCAGAGACGTGAATTGGGAATTGCGCGCGTCGGAAAAATCGAGCGACGGCGAATAGCCGCCCTCGCCGCCGCCGGCAGCGCTGCGCAAGGCGCGCAGCGCGAGCCGCGCGATCGCAAAGGAAAGTGTCAGCATGGGTTCAGACCGTGTAGGCGTGGATTTCGATGCCGGCCGTGGTGCCGGTCGCCCACACCTGCCGCACGGCGAGCGGCTCGATCGCGATGCCCGGCACAAAGCTCAACGTCACGGTGTCGCTGTCGTTGACAGCCGCGAGCGGCGTGACGCGAACCGTCGCAACGCCGCCCGCGACCGACGCCGGCACATAGACGCGCAGCGCCTTGGCATAGACCGTCAGCGCTGCTGCATCGGAGGGCGTGACGGCCACGCAGAGTTTGCCCTGCGCCGCAAACGACGCCGACTGGTCGCGATAATTGTCCCTGGTTTTGTCGTAAGGCATAGAGAGAGGTCTCCTGAATGGATGATGTACGAAAAGGAGTCGCCACGAGATCGGCGCACTCCCTCTGCCGCGCATAAAAGGCGATGAGGAGAGCACGACCTTCGGCCGCCGGATCAGTTCAGCGGCGCGGCCATCTCCATGGAATAAACGATCAGTCTCACCTTGCCGCCGGTGAACCCTCCGCCATTGGCGGTGACGCGTACGCGCGTATCGGCGTAGTAGGCCGTCGGTCCAATCACGCCGACGTTGGTCGAGCCAGCCGCGATACCGAGCAGGTTGCCGAATTTCGTTGTGTCGCTTGCGATGCCGACGCTGTAGGAGGCCGCCCCCGCGATCGCCGCCGTCGTGCGTGAGGCAACGCCGAGCACGATCGCACGGTCTGCAATGAACGCCGCGTCCGCCGTCTCGACAAATGCGCCGGACAGCGTGAGTTCTTCCTCCTTGGCGCGCAGCGCGACGCAGCCGCCGTGGGCAGTAAAAGCCATGCCGTTGCGCCAGAGGCCATCGGCGAAAACGACGACCCCACGCTCGTCCTTCACGTAGGCGCGTGTGCCTTCCGGAGGATCCAGCCTGATCCAGCCCCCGCCGGAGAAAACGGCCACCGCCAATTCCCAGCCGCTCCACGCAGCGGTCGCACCCGCCGGCACGATGTAACAGTCGCCCTCGGCGGGCGAACCCGGCGGGGCCGCGGCCGCGCGGCTGACGACAGCGAGTTGCACGAAAGCGTCGAGCAGCGCCAGCGCTTCATTATGGGTGACGTGCTTCTGCGCCTGCGCCGCCGCGATGACGGGCAGTTTCAATCTGGCTGTATCTGTCATGACGACCCTTAAAGTGTGAGAATCTTTCTCGTCTCAAACCCGCGGCCGACCGTGGCGGAGAGCTGCACCACCCGGACGTCGAGGCTCGTTTGCTCGCCGCCGAAATCGGCGGCTTCGTCCGCCGCGGCGTACAGGACGCCTGGTGCCGCTACATTGAGTGTGCGCACGACGCTCGCACCCGACATGATATCGAGGACATAAGCCTCGCTGTCCTCCGCAAGCGGGACCTCGCCTTCCCACCCGTCGCCGTCGTGCCGTGTGCGGCGGATCCAGGACAACATCACACCGGCGCCCGAGCGGCGCGCCGTCACATGCGCCGGCGCGTAGGGCTTAAGCGCGGCTGCGGTAGGCGTCGCATTCAGTTCGACCGCCACTGCATCGCCATGGCCGCGGTCCGCTGCGGCGAAGCGCAGCGTCAGCGGCCGGCCGATCGCGGAAAGCCCGCGCGCCGCCGGAACGATCTGCGCGTCGAGCAGCACGAACGGTGCACCGGCAGGAAGCGACGCGGCCATCGCGCCTTCGCTGCCGGCCTGTCCGCGCAACAGCCGCGTCAGGCGATACTCCCTGTCACCGACAAGCTCCGCATTTCCGAACTGTATAATCTCCCACCCGCCGTCGGTGTTCTGTACAGCCGCCGCGTTGGCGCCACCGAACAGCGTCACGTCGCTCACCGAGGCCAGCGCGCCGCCATACAGTTTCACATGCACGCCCGATCCGAGATCGAACCGCCCCAGCGGCCCCGCGGCAAGCGCGTCAAGCGTTTCGCCCATGATGGCCGGCGCCATCGCCAGGGCGGCGCGTTCGAACGTTACGCCACCGGTCGAGCGCCACACGGCGACCGACCCCGGCCACGGTTCCGCGAACACCGCCGCGCGAAGCAGCACGGGAGGGTCGCTTGCATCGACGCAGGGCAGATCGAGCAGAAACACTTTCACCGGACCAACGGCGGGCGGCACTATTGAAGGCGTGCGCCGCGGCGGCGTCAGCGCATGACCGAAAACCTCCGGGTCGATCGACCGCGCCGATACCTGCCGGCTGCCGTCGTCGACAATTTCACCCAGCTCCATCGTTCGCGCGCGGCCGCCCGCATCAAGCGTCACGACATCGCCCGGCGTCAGCGCAAGCCGGCTCGGCGGCAGCGCGAAATTTCCGCTCTCGCGTCCGGCCCAGATGTCCTGCAGCCAGATGTCGGCGCGGCGCTCCGCATCGGTGTCATCCATTACCGCGGCGAGATCGGCATGCGCGACGCGCGCCGATCCGCCAACCAGACGGCGCGACAGCGCAGCCGCGCGGCGATAGTCCGCAAAACCATCGGTAAATCCGATCGACACCTCGCGCGGCAGTTCGGTTTCCTGCGCGCGCGTGAGACGCAGCGGCGCACCGCGATCCGGCAGAACGAAATCGTCTTCACCTATCGATACGACCGGCTCGCCGCCGCGCGGGCGAAAGCGCGCAATGCCGCCCTCAGCCGCTGCATCGAACGCAAACGCGAGCGCCAGTGGCTCGATCGCGGCGCGCGGCGACATCGGCCGATCGATCACGTAGCCGTCCGGTCCCGCGCCGAGCGCGCTGCTGTCAAACTCGGTCACGCCGGCGTCCCTGAGGATCGCGGCGATCAGTTCCGCAAGCGGCGTTGAACCAAGCCGGCCTGTGAGCCAGTGGCCGGTCTCCCAATTCGGCGCATCGCTCCATTCGGAAACGAGCGACGGGAAGGCCGGGAACGGCCGCGCGTCGAAGGTCCACAGATAGACCGACGACGGATCGATCATGCGGCCGCCGTAAAGCGGCGACACCGGATTCCCGGCGGGCGTTGCGCCCAGCGCAGGATCGAACGCCGTCAGCACAGCTTCAATGAAGCGGCGCTGGATCAAGTCGTCGCGAAATCCAGCGGAGAAATACGGCAGCCCGGATTCCGACGATTTCGGGTCCGGAAACACACTCGGCTGGTTGGCGCCCTTGTCTACGGCGGGGCAACCAACCTCCGTCAGCCAGATCGGCTTCGCCTGTGGTACCCACGCGGTCGGCGACGCAAGCTCGACGCCGCCGACGCGCTCATAATGCGCATTCGACCAGAAATTCCACATATCCTTGGCGCGATGGATCCACGGCTTGCCAAGCCCATCGGTGATCGGCAAGCGTGTCTGCGCCTCCCGCGCAGCGTCGTTCGCGTAATACCAATCGTAGCCCTCTCCCGCGCGCAGGTTGCCTGCAAGATAGCCTCGCTCGGAGATGCTCTGCGCCAGGGCGCGGTCGAGATGGGTGGCGCCGTCCCGCCAGTCGGCGAGCGGGGCGTAGTAGTCGATGCCAACCGCGTCGATATGCGGCGAAGCCCACAACGGGTCGAGCGGAAAGCGGATTTCACTGGCGGCCGGATCGACGACATGCGCGCCGTATTCGGTCCAGTCGGCGCCATAGGTGAGCTTCGTCCCGCCGCCCAAAATTCCCCGCATATCGGCTGCCAGGGCGGCCAGCGCGTCGACCGCGGGATAAACGCCCGATGCGGAACGCACGCGCGTCAGCCCGCGCAGTTCCGAGCCGATGATGAAGGCGTCGACGCCGCCGACTTCCGCGGCAAGCTGCGCATAGTGCAGGACCATGCGCCGATAGCTCCACGCGGCTGGATCGCCCGCGCCGAAGAAAGCATTCACCTGAGAGGCGGCAGCCGCAGTACCATCCGGCGAGCCGCCGATGCCGGGCGCCGGATAACATGTGATACGCCCGCGCCAGGGATAAGACGCCTGCGCCGTGCCGCCGTACGGGTCGGGCAGCGCGTTGCCGGCGGGAACATCCATCATCACAAACGGATAGAGCGTAACCTTGAGACCGCGCGCTTTCAGCGATGCGATCAGATTGCGCAAGCTTTGGTCCGACGGCGTGCCGCCGTAAGCCGGCCGCCCCGCCACGGTCGAGACCACATAGGCGCCCGGGCGAGAAACACCGGCGACTGACCACTCTGCGCCGAACGTAGCCTTGTCCGCCGCATCGACGCCAGGCTGGATCACACAATGTCCCGCACGCAGATCGTTGCCGAACCAGGCGACCACGACCGCAACGCTTTCGAGATTCAGACACACCGCCTGCAAATCGTCGAGCGCCGCCGTTGCGTCGGCGGGCGCCGTCGTTACATGACGGTTCTCCGGAGCGGATTGCCCGGGTCCGAGCGTGCGCACCACCGTCGCCGTATCGTAGCCGAACTCCGTGGTGCCGGGGATCAGCGTCACCGCGCGCACCATCTTCTCGAGCTCGCCGACCGGCCGCACGACTTCGAACGACATCTGCGGAATGCGGTTGCCGAATTTCTCGAGCGGCAGCCGCTCGAACACGATGTAGGCCAGCCCGCGATAGGCTGGCGCATTGCCGGCGCCTTCCTTGGCGACAATCAGGGGGTCCGGCGTCTGTGCCTGCGAGCCGGCGTAGGTACGCACGATCAGGCCGTCGAGATCGAGCGGTTTGCCGTCGGCCCACACGCGGCCGATGCGGCCGATCTCTCCTTCACACAGGCCGATCGCGAGATTGGCAAAGTAGCTGTAGACCGTGGTCGTGGTCGTCGTGCCGCCACCGCCGCCAAACCCTTTTCCGCCGCTTCCTTCACTCGTGCCTTGCTCGACGCGGGTGGTGACAACCTCCTCGAGCCGCGTTGCCCAGATAACCTGCCCCGGCAGCCGTACGCGCCCATACACGCGCGGGATCGGCGCGCCCTCCGTCGACGCCATCACGTCGAGGTCGGCGAGGCGCGGCCCTTCCACCACCCGCTGCTTGCCGCCGGCGCCGAACAGCGCCTGATCGATGGCGTTGCCGAACAGCGCGCCGCCGATGCGGCCCGCAATCGCGCCGATCGGTCCGAACACGGCGCCGCCAGCCGCGGCGCCGGCAGTCGAGAGAACGAGCGCAGCCATCAGGACACTCCGGGAAATCGAAAGGCATAGGCAAGGTGGCGCCGCCACCACGGCGCGAAAGAGACTTCCGCGACCGCCGCGCCATCATGCGCGTGGACCATCAGGTCCGGCGCGGTCAGGATCGCCGCATGCTTGGCGGGAAACCTTTCACGCCAGCGGAACAGCAGAACGTCGCCGGGCAAGACTTCGTCCGCCGCGATCTCCTGCATGTGCCGCCGCGCCGCGGTGGCGAGATTCTCTTGTCCAGAGGCTTCCGCCCAGTCCGGCGCGTAAGCCACGATCCTCTCCGGCTCGCCGCCGTGGATCGTGCGCCACACACCGCGAACGAGGCCGAGGCAATCGCACCCGATGCCCTTGAGGGATGCTTGATGACGATACGGCGTGCCGATCCAGGCGCGCGCCTCGGCCACGACGGCCGCGCGGGAAAAAGCAGACGACATTGTGATGATCTCAGAGGGTTACGTTTGCCGACTCATCGCCGGCCCTATTCCCAAGTCCACGCAGCTTTACGTGGCGGCTCAGCTCAGCCGGCGGATCCAGCTCCGGAACAGCGCGAGGTCGTCCTGATCCCGATCGACGTCGAAGCTGACGGGTTGGCCGATGCGCACGTCGCGCGGACTGAAGCCAAATGTCTGCCGAAACAGACGGCTGAAATGCGCGTTGCTGACGAAGCCATATTCGAAGGCGATTTCGCCGATGTTGCGCGGCTCGCTGGGATCGCAGAGCCGGACGTGAATGGTTTCCAGCCGCCGTTTCCGTATATAGGCCGTGACGCCGCCATTGTTTGCAAAGGCACGGTAGAGATGTGCTTTGGAAATACCCAGTGCCTTGCAGATCGTCTGTGGATCGAGCTCCGCTGACTTCAGGTTGTTCTCGATGTGATTCACGATCGCCTGACGGATATCAGCTGTCCGGCGCGGAATCGGGGCGGCCGCCTGCCCATTCGCCGCTTTCATGCATGCCGCCAGCAGATGAATGAACGTCCGGCTGAGATCAGCCGCGTGAGCGGCCGGCATCGCGGGAAGTTCACGCACAAGCGCAAGCATGTAGTCGGCCAGCAGGCGGCCCCAACTGCCTTCGATCAGCAATCCGTGATGCGGCGGGATGTCGGCCAGCGCTTGCAGCATCGCACGCCGCGAAATTGCGCAAGTGATGACCTCATGGGCCGGCGTCTCGGCTTTGAAGTCCCGCGTCATATCAAAGACAATGATCTCGCCGGGACCGACGGTCAGCACGCTGTCACCCCGATCGAGCGTGAACGTTGTGGTCCCGCTCACCTGAAAGGCCACTGAAATCCAGTTCTCTCCGTCCGCCAGCGCCATTTCAGGGGTCCGCGCGAGACAGACCGGCGGCAGCCGTGAGCGGACCAGGACAATGTCGCCAAAAGTCCACGCATCCGCCACAGCCCGAAACTGGATCGGGTCGGCACCCTCGGGAAGCCATGTCCGGTGCGCATGAACGGCCGAGCGCCAGGCCTCGAAGCGGCCGCTGGCAGGGAGATCATCCGTATTGAAATGTACCGTCGGAATGATCCCGCTCATCGCCAGTCCAAGACACCAACAGGTCACTAACAGTTCAACGTCACCACCGCCGGGCAATGCCGATTCCGTTTTCCGAACCTCGCGCCGGCGCGGGCAACCACGTTTTTTCGACGCCTATTGGCAAGTTTTTGCAACCGGCAGTCAATGACAAATTGGCCGCAAAAGCCTAAGCGTCGACAAAGCGTTAAGGACTGGTGATAGCTGGGAACGGCTGATCGTGGGGTCAATTTTCCGGCTTCAGCCGGGATCCAAACGATGCGGCGCCGCGCAGAGGGAAATACGGGATGAAAACTGGCATATCCACGACGATTGCAGCCTTGATGCTTGGAATGGTTGCCGCAATTCCGACCGGCGCGACCGCCGCCACTCTCGATGGGTTGTCGGGGGACCTCTACCGCCTCTATCAACTCACGCCGGACGGCCCGGTGACTATTTTGGACGACATCCCCTTCTCCGTTCCCGGCGACAACACGATCTATGGCTACCCATCCGGTCTCCCGAACTGGTCGATTTCGGGCACTCAGATCACGCTCGGGATGCCCGTTTTTGGCAACAACTTCTCCGCATTGCCCTTTAACGGATGGAAGATCGTATTTTCGAGCGACCCGGGAATCGTCAGCGTTGCGCTGGACCCGGCGTCGCAAATCACGGAAGGCAACGCCGACATCACCTTCACCTCGGACAGCATCTCCTTCAATTTCCAGGGTCAACGTGTCGCCGGCACCTTCGTCTATGACATCGGGCTGTCTGCGATAGAGACCCCACCCGGCGAAACGCCGCTTCCCGCGGCGCTTCCTCTCTTCGCGTCCGGCCTCGGCGCTCTCGGCCTCTTCGCACATCGCAGGAAACGCCAGGCGAGAAAACATCAATGACATTCGCTCGCCTGCGAGGTCCTGCCATTGCGGGAGTGGCGTTTGTGTGCCTCGCCGCCGGCGTTGCGCCCGCCGCGGCGGCGCCGATCCATTTTGCGTTTCAGGCGCAATACGTCGATACGTTCGCTGTTGGGAATACAGCCGCCTTGCCGAATCCGGGCGGCGGTTTGGTGCCTAACCAGATCGTCACCGGCGAGTTTTCCTACGATCTCGCGGCACCCGGAACGCCGGCGACAACGGCAATGGGCTATTCTGCGGACGCCACGATCACCCTCAATCTCGCGCTTGGGCCGCTGACGTTCAACCTCACTCCGGTTGTCGATGTCATCAGCAATCCGAACAACGACATCAATACCCTCGTTTTCTATATGAACGTCGGCTACTCGAACGCCGTTCTGCAGGCGAACAACACGACGTTGTCGGCAACGTTGGCGCTTTTATCCGATCACGATCCCTTCAGCTCACAGGCGTTGCCGGCGGCTTTTGACATTGACGATTTCAGAACCGCCACGATCTCGATTGGCGCGCTCGGACCGTCGACGGACCAGACCGGGACTGGCGCGATCACTTCGTATTTCAACATCATCGGCATCACCGCGCAGGACGCGCCAGCCCCGGCTGAAACGCCCCTCCCAGGCGCTCTACCGCTTTTTGCAGGCGGCCTCGCTGCGCTGGGTCTCATTGCACATCGCAAACGGCGGAAGGTTGCGTAAAGCTCGACGCTTCATTCAGGACATTGCCGGCGTGGGTCAGCATCCGCTCTAGCGCAGGCTCTCGCCGGTGTTCCCCGGCTCGCCCTGGTTCGGATAACGCATCACGAAATCATTGCCGGGAATATGCGGAAAACCGCGGAAGTTGACGGCATTGGCGAAGCGGTCGCGGCAGGTGGCGAAGCGTTTGTCGCAGCCGGCCGAGACCGCGAACGTGTCGCCCGCGGCGATCGGCTGTGAGGGTCTTTGCCACAACGTGAACGAGGCCGTGGCGGCGGCGCGATGTGATTTCACTTCGATGGCGCAGCCGGCGTTGGCGCCGCCCGTGAATGTCAGCTTGCCCGCGGTGAACCAGCCATCCGCATAACCGCCAAGCCCCGACGCCGTAAACGATGACGCTCCCAGCAGCGCGCTTACCGTGCCGCTGCCGGTCAGCCCGGGACTCCCCAGCGCCACCGTGCAGCGCGCGTCGCCGAGATCGGCTGAACAAGTCGCCGTATAAAACCGGCCTGTCTCCATGTTGAGCCTGGCCATTACCGAGCGCAGTTCGGCGGAAAACGCCCTGCTCTCGCGCCGCACTTCGCCAAGCGTATCCTTCGAAAGAAGCACGCGCAGCGACGGCTCGCTCCAGTCGACCAGCCAGGTTTCAACGCTCGCGCCGTCGTAGCGGCCCGCCGCGAGATCGTCCTCGGTCAACGCCTCGTCCGACAACGCGCCGAGTACTTCCGCCCCGTCGACGGCCATGCCAAGCCGGGTCGTGACTTCCGACGCGGAAAGACCGGTGCCGGCGCGGCAGAGCGTGCCGGAAATATCGATATCCATGTCGTGATCGGTAAAACCGAGCGTCACACTGTCCATACGCCGCAGCACATAGCAGCGCGCCAGCGTCGTCACGCCGGAGTTGAGTTTTTCCTGCAGCGCGGGAGGCAGCGTTCTCATGGCTTGATCTCGATCAGTGGAATCTTGGGAATGGCTCCCGCGGCAAAAGCCGCGTGATCGACTTCCAGAAAATCGGTATCGAACCGCACCGGCACGTCGAACAGGAAGCCCGCCGTCACGGCTGCATCCGCCGGCGGAATATGTCCCCCGGAAAACGTCACAATCCCGGTCGTTGTATCGACGGAGAAGTCTGGACCGGCGGCGGCCTCGACGCCGTTCACCGCGACATGCACACTGCCCGCCACCGGCTTGGCAATGGGGCGTGTGTAAGGGGCGAACGCGCCGCCGTAGGTCTTGGCCAGTTGGAACATCACCCGTTCACCATTGCCGGTGCCGATGACCTGGTCGAGCGGCGTGACCGTCTCGCCCGGCGCGGCAGAGGAATGGTCGAGCCGGTCGCGCCAGCGAAAGCCATGCAGCCGACCGCGCCGCTCCTCGAAAAATGCGACCACCGCCGACAGCGCATCCAGCGTCTTCACGCCATAGCCCGCGTCGTAACGCCGCCGCGAATGCGCCCAGCGCGCGTTGCGCTCCTCACGTCCGGAACCCAGCAGGACGACATCGGTACGCCGTTCCGTTCCGCCGGAGGACCGCAATGCGATGTCGAGCGGAAACAGCACCTCGTGAAACGACATGGCTAGAGTCCCCGCTGGCCGCGCGTCACCGCGCGGGCGATCTGCCCGGTGAGATAGACTTCCGAGCGGCGAAAGCTGTCTGCGTCCTGTGTTGCGATGTTGATCGTGACATTGGCGGAGGATGCGCCGCCCGCCGCAATGCCGAGCCTGCCGTCAGGCCCGCGCCGCAGCGGCACAATCGCTTCAGGCCCCGCCTCCCCGGCGAGGCCGGTGCCGCCCGACATCAGCGGAAAGTACGTCGGCGTGCCGATAACGCCGCCGGCCGCAAACGGCTTGATGGCGCCATTTGCGTTTCTGGCCACTGGCATGGCGGGCTTGGTCCCGAACAGGCCGGAAAACAGGGCTTCCAGTCCGCCGCTCACAACGCCCGCAACCGGCCGGAAGGACGCACTCACGGCAAGGCTCGACATGCGCAGCGCAAGCGACTTCAACACATCGTCGAACTGCCTGCCGCCGACGGTCGCGCCGACAAAAGCCTGCGACAATGAGCGCGAAAGCGCATTCGTCGTGACAGCGAGGCTGTTGGCCTGCTGCTCGGCTTTCCTCAGGGCATCGGTGAGCCCCGACGTCGATTGCGCCGCCTCGCTTTCAGGGCCGACGAATGTATTGGGGTCGTTGAGGTCAAGCATCGGGATATCGCTTCATCAGTTGTTCGAATCCATCGCGGCCCGGCGGGGCATCGGCGCCAAGGCCCAGTTCGCGCAACGCATAGGCAAGTTCGCGCGGCGTCATCGCCCAGAACTCTCGGGACGAAAGTTTCAGGACACCGATGCCGAGGCCGATCGCGCGCGCCCACGGAAACGGAGCGGGAGCTTTGCTCACGGCGTCTCGCTGCCGAACGTCGCCGTCAGCAAGTCCCCCGCGATGCGCGCAAAGCCCGCGACGCCGCCCTCGACCGTCATCGCGGCGACGTCCTGGTCACGAACAGTTTCGCCGGCGCCACGCAGACCGGCGCCAATGATGGCGATAAGATCACGCGCCTTCAGCCGTCCGCTTTCGAACCGACCGGCCAGCGCCACGAGATCCGCGGCGTCAAATGCATCCTCGAGTTCCGCCAGTGCACCAAGGGTGAGTACCAGCGTGCGCCGCACCCCGCCAATCTCCGCATCGATCTCGCCGCGATGTCTGTTGGCCATCGTTACGCCGCCGCAAAGCTGAGCGCGCCCGCAGACTCCAGCGCAAGTTCATAGGTGACTTCGCCGTTGTGCTCGCCGGCGAATTCCAGGCTCGTGATCTGGAACGGCCCCTGCACCGTGCCGAAATCCGGGATCACGACCTGATAGTTCACCACCGCGCCGTTGAAGAACGTCTGGCGCATCAGCGCGTCGGTCGCCGCATCCTTGAACAGGCCGCGGCCGCCGAGCGACGCGCGCTTGATGCCGGCGCCGTCGAGCAGTTCGCGCCACTGGTCGGCG
>Ga0164243_10010763_pt1 | contig 13111 bp, 14 predicted proteins | sample OricompcompostOP_FD_108781 | JGI IMG/M metagenome (GOLD analysis project Ga0164243, IMG submission 108781) | Organic Plus compost microbial communities from Emeryville, California, USA - Original compost - Organic plus compost (OP) | ecosystem: Engineered > Solid waste > Mixed feedstock >... | reverse complement strand
GGGGGCCCCGGCAGCAGCCGGGGCCCCGTCACATCGGAGGTCAGCAGTCCCGCAGTTCGGGGCTCTGGTTGCGCAGTTGGCCCGCCGGTGAGATGAACTCCCGGTAGGCGTCGCTGTCCACCGCGACCGGGCGGAAAGCCGCCACGCGGTGGCAGTTCTGGAACGCCAGCTTCATCCCGAAGTGCCGTTCCAGCCCGCCGCGGATCGCGTCGGAGGCCAGTGCCCGCAGGAGCTGACCGCGTTCGGCCTCGCTCGGCGGCGGGGTCGCGTGGTCGGCGAAGTCGGCGGTGCCGCCCTCGAGGTCCGCGGCCACCGTGCTGATCACCTGCCACGCGTAGGGCAGCGAATCGCGCACGCAGGCAACGAATTCGGCGTCGCTCACCGCACCGGATTCGGCGCGGGCGAGCAGGTCGGCGGGTACATCGAGGGACATCGTGCTCCTTTCGATCTTCTTCACGCCCCGGCCAGCGCGGACGGGCCGGGTACGAATTCGGGGTCCACCTGCGCGGCCAGGTCCACACCGGTGCGCTCGTTGCCCCACGAACGGGCGTTGCGCAGGTGGAACTCCACGGCCTGCCGGTGGAACGCCGCCCAGTCCCGGACCGTGGAATCCACAGTGGACTGGATGGTGGCGAGCGCATCGAGGTTGTGCGGCTCCAGTGCGCCGATCGGCCGGGCGCGGCCGCGTTCGGCGGCGCGCACGTGCCCCGACCCGGTCAGCCAGCACAGCAGGTCGGCACCCAGCTGATCGCGCAGGAACTCGACGTCGTCGTCGTCGGTCACCTTGTTGCCGACCACCGCGAGCCGCACGCCGAAGTCCCGCGCGTACGCCGCGTACTGCCGGTACACGCCGACGCTGCGCAGCGTCGGTTCGCACACCAGGAACGTCACGTCGAACCGGGTGAACAGCCCCGAGGCGAACGCGTCGGCGCCCGCGGTCATGTCCATCACGACGTACTCGCCCGCGTCGTCGATCAGGTGGTTCAGCAGCAGCTCGGCCGCGCCGACCTTCGAGTGGTAGCAGGCCACGCCGAGGTCGTCCTCGGTGAACTGCCCGGTCACGCCCAGGCGCACGCCGGCCACGTTCCGGAAGCAGGCGTCGAACACCGGGTTGTCCTCGAACGGCCGCACCAACCGGGAGCCCCGGCCGGGCGGGGTCGTCTTGATCATCGCGTCGCCGCTGGGGATCCGCGGGTTGTCGCCGCGCAGCCAGTCCTTGATCAGGGGGAGGTGCTCGCCCAGCGTCGGCAGGGCGCCCGCGTCCTCGGCGGAGGCGCCCAGCGCCACGGCGAGGTGCTGGTTGATGTCGGCGTCGATGGCCAGCACCGGGTGACCACCCGCGGTGAGGTACGCGGCGAACAGCGAGGTCAAGGTCGTCTTCCCACTTCCGCCCTTGCCGACGAAGGCGACTTTCACGAGTGCGCACCCTTCCGTACAGATGAAAATGATATCGCTTTTCGATGAAGTGGGAGAAAGATACACCCCACTGGAGTAAGCCCCGATCGGGCGACCCGGAACCCCGAACCGGGTTAGGGTCTAGGTGTGGCCCCTCTGGTGACCAGCACGAACTCGGCGGACGGCGGTTTCGCCCGGCTGCGCCGCGAGTTCGAGCTGCCCGAGGACTTCGATCCGTCCGTACTGGCCGAGGCCGAAGGCGTCGTGCTGGATCCGTCCGAGCTGGCCGCCGATCGCGCCGACGCCACGGATCTGCCACTGGTCACGCTCGACCCCGCCGGGTCGAAGGACCTCGACCAGGCCGTTCTCATCGAGCGCCGCCGGAACGGTTTCCGGGTGCACTACGCCATCGCCGACCTGGCCGCGTTCGTCACGCCCGGCGGGCCGATCGACCGCGAGGCGCGCGGCCGCGGTCAGACGCTGTACCTGCCGGACGGCACCGTCCCGCTGCACCCGCCGGTGTTGTCCGAGGGTGCGGCGAGCCTGCTGCCCGGTGAGGTCCGCCCGGCCGCGCTGTGGACGCTCGACCTCGACCGCGAGGGTGAGCTCACCGCCGCCGCGGTGCGTCGCGCACTGGTCCGCTCCACCGAGCAGCTGGACTACGCCAGTGCGGACCCGGCACGGCTGCACCCCGCCATCGCCGCGCTGCCCGAGCTGGGCATGCTGCGCCGGGAACTGGCCGTGCGGCGCGGGTCGGTGGAGCCGCAGCTGCCGGACCGGATCATCGGCGCGAACGGCGGGACCTGGGTGCTCGGCATGCGGCCGCGCACCGTACTGGAGGAGTGGAACGCCGAGCTCTCCCTGCTCACCGGCATGGCCGCGGCGCGGATGATGATCGACGCGGGGGTCGGTCTGCTGCGCACCCTGCCCGAGCCCGATGCGGACACCGTCGACTGGCTGCGCCGCGCCGCCCGCGCGCTGGGCATCGGGTGGCCCGAGGGCAGGAGCGTCGCGGAGCTCATCGCGCGGCTCGACCCGGCGCAGCCGGAGTCGATGGCGTTCTACACCGACACCACCAGGCTGCTGCGCGGCGCCGGGTACACCGCCTTCGACGGCGAGCTGCCGGACACCGTCACGCACGCCGGTATCGGTGCGCCGTACACGCACGTCACCGCACCCATCCGCAGGCTGGCCGACCGCTTCGCGGCCGAGGTCTGCCTCGCCGTCAGCGCGGGCGAGCCGGTGCCGGACTGGGCGCGCGCCGCGCTGCCGGGCCTGCCCGGTCTGATGAGCGCGTCGGACGTGCTCGCCGCGCGGGTCGAGAAGGCCTGTCTGGACCAGGTCGAGGCGTGGACGCTCGCCGAGCGGGTGGGGGAGGTGTTCGAGGCCGTCGTGCTGCGGGCCGAGGAGAACCGTGCCGAGATCATGCTGGCCGATCCGCCGGTGATGGCGAAGTGCGCGGGGGAGAACCTCCCGGAGGGCAGGCGGATCGCGGTCCGGTTGACCGCGGTGGACGTCGACAAGCGGAAGGTGTCGTTCGAACGGGCATGACCGGCGACTGGACCGACGAGGAACGCGCACTGGCCGACCGCGTGCGGGACGGCCACGCGGTGCTGGTCAACGTGCGCAAGTCCGGCCCGCACAAGCACCTCGTGCCGTGGCTGGTCGAGCACGACCTGATCACCTACATCGGTCACCGGGGCAACCGGCACTCGTGGCCGGAGTCGCCGTTCGCCAACCCCTTCGTCAAACAGGCCCGGCAGGACCGGGAGGTGATGGTGCGGCACTACCGTGAGTACCTGGACGGACGGCCGGACCTGCTCGAGCGGGTCGACGAGCTGCGCGGTCGCGCGCTGGGCTGCTGGTGCGCGCCGTTGCCGTGCCACGGACATGTCCTGCTGGAACATCTCGAAGGTGGACGATGACGCTGTTCGACGACCTCGGTGAAGACGTGCCGCTGCGCGGCTCGCCGGAACGCGTGGTCTCCCTGGTGCCCGCGCTGACCGAGGCCGTCGAGGTGACCGCGCCGGGCCGCATCGCGGGCGCCACCGACTACTGCACGCACCCGGACGGGCTCGACGTGCCGCGCGTGGGCGGGTCGAAGTACCCGAAGGTCGACGCCGTGATCGCGTTGCGCCCGGACCTGGTGCTGGCCAACTCCGAGGAGAACCGGCCGGAGGACGTGGAACGGCTGCGCGCAAACGGCGTTCCGGTGTGGGTGATGGAGGCGCCCGCCACCGTGCCGAACGCGCTGGCCTCGCTGCGACGCGTGCTCACCCAGGCGCTGGAGGTGTCCGAACCGGACTGGCTGACCACGGCCGAGGAGCTCTGGCGGGACGCGGTGCCGGAACGGGTGCGGGCCGTGGTTCCGGTGTGGCGCAGGCCGTGGGTCGTGCTGGGCCGGGACACGTTCGGCGGCGACGTGCTGCACCGCCTCGGGGTGGTGAACGTCTACTCCGGACACGAGGATCGCTACCCGCGGCCGAGGCTCGACGAGCTGCGGTCGCGGTTCGCCGACGACGCGGCCGATGTGCTGGTGCTCCCGGACGAGCCGTACCTGTTCACCGACACCGACGGTCCCGACGCGTTCCCGGACGTGCCGTTCGTGCTGGTGTCCGGCCGTCATCTGACCTGGTACGGACCGTCGCTCGTGGACGCCCACCGCGAGCTGTCGGCGGCGTTCAGCGCGTGGTGACCAGCAGGGCGATCGGCGCGTCCCCGCAGCGCAGCAGTGTCGTGCCGCTCTCGTGCACCGGTTTGGCGCCGTCGTTCCACCACGACGCGATGTCGGGATCGCGCACCAGTGAACCGGTGGCCTGGCGTGGCGTGTTCGCCGCGATCACCCGGCCCTGCGCGTTGATCACGGCGGCCCGCCCGTCCACTTTGCGTAGTTTCGGCAGCAGCAGCCGTTCGATCCCGTCGACGAACACGTCGGCGCCCACCACGCCGGCGAACGCACCGTCGCGCAGCACCGGAACCGTGAAGGTCAGCGTGTACTCGTCGGTGCACAGGTAGTCGACGTACGGTCCGGTGATGTGCCTGCGGCCCGAGTCACGCGGCACCGTGAACCAGGATTGCCGCGTGTAGTCGAGGAAGTGGTCGCTCGTCGGGTCGAGGCTGATGAACAGCTGCGCGGGCGGGCCGCCGTGCGTGCAGGTCCACCACTCGAAGCCGAACTGCTGGTCGGCGAGGGTGTCCGGGGCGGCGATGAACCCGGCGCCGACGACCCGGCCGCCGAGCGCGGCGAGCACCTCCGGCCGCAGCGCGTCCAGTTCGGCGGCGCGGACCGGCCCCGATCTGTCGAGGACCTTGGTTGCCGCGGAGACCAGGGGTGTCAACCGTTCGAAGACACCCTCGACGATCCCGGACACTTCCTCGACGATGTCCGCACCGGCCGCGTTGTTGACCATGCTGCCCCTCGTGTAGTCGAGGTGTCGAAGCTTAGGACCCGAGTAGGTCAAGATGCACCTCACCCAATCGGTCGATGGTGACGAGGATGTGCTGTTCGGTCAACCGTCTCGCCTTGTCCCCGTCGGCCTCGGCGATCGCGGCGGAGATGGCGCGGTGCTCGGCGCAGGCCGTCACCGGATCGTGGTGTCCGAGTGGAAGCCACAGCAACGCGCCCTGCTCGCTCTGCAGGCGGATCTCCTGGTGCGTCAGCCGCGGTGACTGGGACGCGGCGGCGACCTCGAGGTGGAACTGCCGCTCCGCGCGGGTGGCGGCGGTGCCCTTCGCACCGTCGAGGTCCTCGGTGGCGAGCTGAATGCGCGCGAGGTCCTCTGTGGAACTGCGTTCAGCCGCCAGCATGGCCGCGGCGCCCGCGACCGCCGCGTAGTGGTCGCCGATGTCGCGCAGTTCGCTGAGCGAGACCTCGCGCAGCCTCGCTTGCCAGGCCTCGTCGTTGTCCTCCGAGGGGGCGCAGACGAAACTGCCCCCGCCACGGCCCCGCTTGGTCCGCACGAGGCCCCGCTGCCGCAGCGAGACCAGCGCTTCCCGCACGGTCACCGTGGAGACCCCGAACTGCTCGGCGAGCTCGGCCTCGCTGGGCAGCTGCTCCCGGTCGGCGAGAACACCCAGAGTGATCGCGTCCACCAGTCGCCGGGCGACGAGTTCGGCTCTCCCGGTCTGGTCCAGGGGCGCGAACAGCACGGATCTCGCGCTGGGGGCGGTTGGCGGCCTTCGCATCGGGCTCCTTCTTTCGGGTGCTGCCGTCACCAATCCTGCCTGAAGACCTTGTCCTTTGAAATATGGTCTTATATGTTTTCCGGCCAACGGCGGTACTGATCCACACCGTCCCCGCCCGAAGCCAGGAGCCAGCCCGTGCATCACCTGAAGCACTTCATCGCCGGCGAACACACCGATTCCGCAGACGGAGCCGTCGCCGAGATCATCGATCCGGTCACCGGCAGGCCGTACTGCACCGCAGCGGTCGGTGGCGCCAACGACGTGGACCGCGCACTGCGCGCCGCCGCCACCGCGTTCGAGTCGTGGCGCGAAACCACGCCGGGGGAGCGCCAGCTCGCGCTGCTCAAGATCGCCGACGCGGTCGAGAGCCGCGCCGAGGAGGTCGTGCGCGTCGAATCGGCCGACACCGGCAAGCCGCTCGCGGTCACCACGGCCGAAGAGATCCCGATGATCACCGACCAGCTCCGGTTCTTCGCCGGTGCCGCCCGCGCGCTGGAGGGCCGCGCCGCCGCCGAGTACATGAGCGGCCACACCTCCTACGTGCGGCGCGAGCCGATCGGGGTGTGCGCGCAGGTCACCCCGTGGAACTACCCGCTGCTGATGGCGATCTGGAAGATCGCGCCCGCGCTCGCCGCGGGCAACACCGTGGTGCTCAAGCCCGCCGACACCACTCCGGCCTCCACCCTCCTGCTCGCCGAGATCGCCGCGGAGTTCCTGCCGCCGGGCGTGCTCAACGTCGTGTGCGGCGACCGCGACACCGGCCGCGCGCTCGTCGAGCACGACATCCCCGCGATGGTGTCCATCACCGGGTCGGTCCGCGCGGGCACCGAGGTCGCCGGCGCGGCGGCGACCGGGCTCAAGCGCGTCCACCTCGAACTCGGCGGCAAGGCGCCGGTGATCGTCTTCCCGGACGCCGACCTGGACAACGCGGCCGAGGCCATCGCCACCGCCGGGTTCTTCAACGCGGGCCAGGACTGCACGGCCGCGACCCGGGTGCTGGTGCACGACGACGTCCACGACGACTTCGTCGCCGCGCTGACCCGCCACGCCGAGGCGACCAAGACCGGACTGCCCGACGACCCCGACGTGCTGTACGGGCCGCTCAACAGCGCCGACCACCTCGCGAAGGTCACCGGGTTCGTCGACCGCCTGCCCGGGCACGCGACCGTCCACACCGGAGGCAAGCGAGCCCGCGACGAGGGCTACTTCTTCGAGCCGACGGTGATCTCCGGTGTCCGGCAGGACGACGAGATCTCGCAGAACGAGGTGTTCGGTCCCGTCGTCACCGTGCAGCGGTTCGGCACCGAGGACGAGGCCCGCGCCGCGGCGAACGGTGTCGAGTACGGGCTCGCGTCCTCGATCTGGACCGCCGACCACGGCCGGGCCATGCGGCTGTCCGCCGGGCTCGACTTCGGTTGCGTGTGGATCAACACCCACATCCCGCTCGTGGCGGAGATGCCGCACGGCGGGTTCAAGAAATCCGGGTACGGCAAGGACCTCTCGCTCTACGGGCTCGAGGACTACACCCGTGTCAAGCACGTGATGACGGCGTGGTGATCGTGATGTCTCCCAACCAGGCCCCCTCGCTGGCCGAGAAGCCCACCGCCGCCGCCGGGACCGCGAGCGCGATCCGGCTCACCGGGCTGCGCAAGGAGTTCGGCTCCGTCACCGCCGTCGACGGTGTCGACCTGGACATCGCGCAGGGCGAGTTCTTCTCGATGCTCGGCCCGTCCGGTTCCGGCAAGACCACCGTCCTGCGCATGATCGCCGGCTTCGAGCTGCCCACCGCGGGCACGGTCGAACTGGCCGGCCGCGACGTCACCCGCCTCGCGCCGTTCGAGCGGGACGTCAACACGGTGTTCCAGGACTACGCGCTCTTCCCGCACATGACCGTGCAGCAGAACGTCGAGTACGGGCTGCGGGTCAAGAAGGTGCCGCGCGCCGAGCGCAGGGACCGCGCCCGCGAAGCGCTGCGCACCGTGCACTTGGAAGGGTTCGCGAGCCGCAAGCCCACGCAGCTCTCCGGCGGTCAGCGGCAGCGGGTCGCACTGGCGCGCGCCCTGGTCAACCGGCCGAAGGTGCTGCTGCTCGACGAACCGCTCGGCGCCCTGGACCTCAAACTCCGGCACGCCATGCAGACCGAGCTCAAGCAGATCCAGCGCGACGTCGGCATCACGTTCATCTTCGTGACGCACGACCAGGACGAGGCGCTGACCATGAGCGACCGGATCGCGGTGTTCGACGCGGGCCGCATCGAACAGATCGGCACCCCGAGCGAGGTCTACGAGAAGCCGGCCAGCGCGTTCGTCGCCGGGTTCGTCGGCACCTCGAACCTGCTCTCCGGCGACGGCGCCGAATCGGTGCTCGGCACGCGCGGCGTGTACAGCATCCGGCCGGGGAAGATCCGCATCGACACCGAGCTGTCCCAGCCCGCCGCGGTCGGCGAGGTCAGCGCGACCGGCACGGTGACCAGCACCGCCTACGCGGGCGCCACGGTGCGCTACGTCGTCTCCCTCGACGTCGGCGGACAGCTCGCGGTGGTCCGGCAGAACGTGGGCGCCCCACTCGAACTTGCCGACAACCGGGTCCGCCTGACCTGGCGGCAGGAGCACAACTTCCGCATCGAGAACACCTGAACCGGGCACCGCCCGAAATCCGCTGTCCGACAACGATTCCGAAGAGGAGCCACCGAATGCGCAACAGCCGCACCCTGCGCCTGATCGCGGGGTTGATGTGCGTGGGCACGGCCGTGGCCGCCTGCGGCACGTCGAGCACCAGCTCGTCCGACGCGGGCGGGCAGGGGTTCACCCCGCCCAAGCTCGAGGCCATGTCCGAGCTCGGGCAGCCCGAGGGCGCGCTCAACGTCCTGGCCTGGCCCGGCTACGCGGAGAACGGGTCCAACGACCCGGCCGTCGACTGGGTCACCCCGTTCGAGCAGGCCACCGGCTGCAAGGTCAACGTCAAGACGTTCGGCACCTCCGACGAGGCCGTCAGCCTGATGAAGACCGGCCAGTACGATGTGGTGTCCGCCTCGGGTGACGCGTCGCTGCGGCTCATCGCGGGCGGTGACGTCGAACCGGTCAACACCGACCTGGTGCCGAACTACGCCGACCTCTACGACTTCCTCAAGAACCGGACGTGGAACAGCGTCAACGGGGTGTCCTACGGCGTGCCGCACGGCTGGGGCGCCAACGTCCTCACCTACCGCACCGACAAGGTCACCCCCGCGCCCACGTCGTGGTCGGTGATGTTCGACCCGAACTCGCCGTACAAGGGCAAGACCATCGCCTACGACTCGCCGATCTACATCGCCGACGCGGCGCTGTACCTGATGAAGACCAAGCCCGAGCTGGGCATCCAGAACCCGTACGCGCTGGACGACAAGCAGTTCCAGGCCGCGGTGGACCTGCTCAAGCAGCAGCGCCCGCTGGTGTCGGAGTACTGGTCGGACTACCTCAAGGAAAGCCAGGCGCTGAAGAGCGGCGACGGCGTGGTCGGCACCGCATGGCAGGTGACGGTCAACCTGACCAAGTCCGAGGGCGCGCCGGTGGAGTCCACGCTGCCGACCGAGGGTGCCACCGGCTGGTCGGACACCTGGATGGTGTCGGCGAAGTCGCAGCACAAGACCTGCGCCTACAAGTGGATGGACCACATCGTCTCCCCGGAGGCCAACGCGCAGGTCGCCGAGTACTTCGGTGAGGCGCCCGCCAACCCGAAGGCCTGCTCGCTGACCGAGGACGCCACGCACTGCGAGTCCTACCACGCCGGTGACGCCGAGTACGCGAACCAGGTCTGGTACTGGACCACGCCGATCACGCAGTGCGTGGACGGCCGCACCGACGTCAAGTGCAAGGACTACGGCGAGTGGACTCGCGCGTGGACGGAGATCAAGGGCTGACATGAGCATCGCCGCCAGTGTGTCGGGATACCTCTACCGCAAACCCAGGTTGCGGCTGGGCATGCTGCTCAGTGCGCCACTGCTCTGGCTGGGCCTGGCCTACCTCGGCGCACTGGCGGCGTTGTTCGTCACCGCCTTCTGGCACACCGACACGTTCACCGGCCAGGTCGTCACCGAGTGGTCGCTGGACAACTTCGCCACCCTGGTCTCCGACGCGGTCTATCGCACCATCACCGTCCGCACCATCGGCATCGCCGCGGCGGTGACGGTGATCGACGCGGTGATCGCGTTCCCGATGGCCTTCTACATGGCCAAGTTCGCCTCGCCGCGAGCGCAACGGATCCTCGTGATCGCCGTGATGACCCCGCTGTGGGCCAGCTACCTCGTCAAGGCGTACTCGTGGCGGGTCATGCTCTCCGGCAACGGCCTGGTCGACTGGCTCTTCGGCGCCAGCCCGGGCTACGGGCTCACCGCCACGATCATCACGCTGTCCTACCTGTGGCTGCCCTACATGATCCTGCCGATCTACGCCGGGCTCGACCGGCTGCCGAACTCGCTGGTCGAGGCGTCGGGTGACCTCGGCGGGCGCTCGTGGCGGACGTTCCGGTCGGTGGTGCTGCCGCTGACCTTCCCCGCGATCGTCGCGGGCTCGATCTTCACGTTCTCGCTGTCCCTCGGCGACTACATCACGGTCAAGATCGTCGGCGGCGCGAACCAGATGCTCGGCAACGTCGTCTACGACAACATCGGCGCCGCGAACAACCTGCCGTTCGCCGCGACGGTCGCCACGGTGCCGGTCGTCATCATGCTCGTCTACCTGGCCGCCGTGCGCCGCACCGGCGCCCTCGACAACCTGTGAGGCGATCGCCGTGATGCTGTCCAAGAAGACCAAGTACCTCCTGCTCGCGGCGCTCGCGCTCGGGCTCGCGGTGATCTACGTGCCACTGCTGGTGGTGCTGCTGAACTCGGTCAACTCCGACACGACCTTCGGCTGGCCGCCGTCCGGCTTCACCCTCGAGTGGTGGGGCAGGGCGGCGCAGAACGAGGGCGTGCTGCGCGCGCTGGTCACCAGTCTGGAGGCCGGGCTCGCGGCCACCGCGATCGCGCTGGTGCTGGGCATGATGGCGGCGTTCGCGCTGCAGCGCTACCGGTTCTTCGGCAAGGACACGGTGTCGTTGCTGATCATCCTGCCGATCGCGCTGCCCGGCATCGTCACCGGTATCGCGCTGAACAACGCCTTCCGCACGATCCTCGGCATCGACCTCGGGTTGTTCACCGCGATCGTCGCGCACGCCACGTTCTGCGTGGTAGTGGTGTTCAACAACGTCGTCGCGCGGCTGCGGCGGATGGGTGGCAACCTCGAGGAGGCGTCGATGGACCTCGGCGCGCACGGGATCACCACGTTCCGCCTCGTCACGTTCCCGATGCTGCGCTCGGCGCTGATGGCCGGTGGGCTGCTGGCGTTCGCGTTGTCGTTCGACGAGATCATCGTGACCACGTTCACCCTCGGCGCCGGGTTGCAGACGCTGCCCATCTGGATCCTGGAGAACCTGTTCCGCCCCAACCAGGCGCCGGTCGTCAACGTGGTGGCCGCGGTGCTGATCCTCGTGTCGACGGTGCCGGTGTACCTGGCGCAGCGGCTGTCCGGTGACTCGGCCAGCGGCGGGCGCATCTGACGCCTCCGGTAGTTTTCGGCGGCATGTCGGCTGGCACGTACGTCGAGGCGGTCGTTGCCGGTGTCCTGCGGGGTGTGACCGAGCTGTTCCCAGTGTCCGGCCCCGGTCACGGCGTTCTCGTGCCGCCATGGCTGGGCCTGCCGGACGCGGGTGCGCTGCCCGCCGTGCACCTCGCGATCGCGGTCGCGCTGGTGGTGTTCTTCCGGCGGGACTGGGCACGCATCGTGCGCGGCCTGCGCACCTCGGCGCGCCTGCGCCGCGTGGTCACCGCCGAGCAACGGCTCGCGTGGCTGCTCGCCGTGCTCGGCCTGCCGGTGGCGCTCGCGTCGGCGCTGCTGAGCGCCGTGCTGCGCGGCACACCGGGCACCTCGCTCGCCGCGGCGATCTTCCTGGTGCTCAACGGAATCGCGCTACTGGCCGCGGAGCGATCAGCACGCCTGCCCCGCGACCCGGTGCCGGTCGCACCCGTGCCCGAGCCCACCGAGGTGACGCACGACTTCTCGGCCGAGATCACCATGCCGATGCGGATCGTGCGCGCCGAGGAAGCCGCCGACCGCAGGCTGGCCCGCCTCGGCACCGGGGAAGCGGTGCTGATCGCGGCGGCGCAGCTGATCGGGCTGGTGCCCGGACTCAGCGGGCCGGGCCTCGCCACAGCCGCGGGGGTGTGGCGGGGCCTGCCCCGCGTGGACGCGGTCCGCTTCGCGTTCCTGCTGGCCACCCCGGCCGCGATCGGCACCGGGCTCGTGGGGGCCATGGGGACACCGTCGCTGTTCGCGACCAGCGCGCTGGTGGCCGCCCTGGCCGCGGGAGTCGCCGGGTACCTGGCGCTGCGGTGGCTGGTGCGGCACCTGGAAACCCGCACGCTGACGCCGTTCGCGGGGTACTGCGTGATCGCCGGGCTGGGCAGCCTGGCGTACCTCCTGGCGTGACCGGGGAGCCCGCTGCCGCGCACCCGCGCGGCAGCGGCGCCCGGTCAGTGGAACGCGTGCTCCGGCGCGGGGAACTCGCCCCGCCGCACCTCGTCCGCGAACGCCGTCGCGGCCGAGGACAGCGCCCCGGCCACGTCCGCGTAGCGCTTGACGAACCGCGGGGCCCTGCCCCGGCGCAGGCCCGCCATGTCCTGCCACACCAGTACCTGCGCGTCGCAGTCCGGCCCCGCGCCGATGCCCACCGTCGGGATCGTCAGCTCATGCGTGACCTGCTTCGCGACCTCGGCGGGCACCATCTCCATCACCACCGCGAACGCACCGGCCTCCTGCAGCGCCAGCGCGTCGGCGACCAGGTCGGCGCCCGCCTCGCCGCGACCCTGCACCCGGTAACCACCCAGGTTGTGCTCGCTCTGCGGGGTGAACCCGATGTGCCCCATCACCGGCACCCCCGCGGCGGTGAGCGCCTCGACGTGCGGGGCGAACCGGCGCCCGCCCTCGAGCTTCACGGCGTGCGCGCGGCCCTCCTTCATGAACCGGACCGCCGTCGCGAGCGCCTGCTCGGGGGAGAGCTGGTAGGAGCCGAACGGCAGGTCCGCGACCACGAGCGCGCGTGTGGTGGCGCGCGTGACCGCGCGCACCAGCGGCAGCAACTCGTCGACGGTCACCGGCAACGAGGTCTCGTAGCCGAAGACGTTGTTCGCGGCGGAATCGCCGACGAGGAGAACCGGGATCCCCGCCTCGTCGAACAGCTCGGCCGTGTACATGTCGTACGTGGTGAGCATGGGCCACGGCTCGCCGCGGCGCTTCATCTCCTGCAGGTGGTGGATGCGCACCTTCTTGCGCGGTCCGGAACCGCCGGCCGGGCCGGAACCGTACGGTGCCGTGGTCTCGCCGTTGTTGGCTGACATCTTCGTCGACCGTCCTTCCCTCGAGGCCCTCGTCGGGTCCCCGGGTCGTGGATCTGGAAATCCCAGCGTGGCACCGCGCTGCGACCCGCCCAAGTGCCTGCGACGAGCTTCACACGCGCC
>Ga0164243_10010762_pt1 | contig 13112 bp, 9 predicted proteins | sample OricompcompostOP_FD_108781 | JGI IMG/M metagenome (GOLD analysis project Ga0164243, IMG submission 108781) | Organic Plus compost microbial communities from Emeryville, California, USA - Original compost - Organic plus compost (OP) | ecosystem: Engineered > Solid waste > Mixed feedstock >... | reverse complement strand
GAATACGCAGGGCAAGACGCATGGCGAGCCCGAGGGGGGCGAGCGTGTACCAGGCGATCCAGTCGATGAGCCGGCGCAGGTCCTCGCCCATGGGCGGCACGTCCACCCGCCCGAGGACGCTCTTCAGGTTGGCGGCGGAGCCCTCGCGCACGGCCCAGACGACGCCGACGGTCTGGCGCGGCCCAAGCGGCACCACGACGACGTCACCCTCCGCCAGCGCCGTGCCGGCCGGCACGGCGTAGGAATAGGCCTTGTCGAGCGCCACGGGCACGACGACATCGGCGATGCGGCTCGCCGCCTGCCGCGCTTCGCTCGCGCCGTTTTCGGAGGGCATGTCCATGCGCTCTGGCATAACACCGATTCGCCCGCCTGTTCACGCGCCGTTAGGGTGGCGGGTGGAATCCTTGCCCTCATGATCGATCTGCCTGATGACACCTTCCGCGCCTTCCAGGGGTGGCTCGCCCATCTTGCCGGTGAGCGCCGCCTGTCGCCCAAGACGCTGGAGGCCTATGGCCGCGACGCGCGCCAGTTCTTCGCCTTCCTCACGGACCACCTCGGCGGCCCGCCGACGCTCGCCGCCATCGCGCGGCTGAAGCCGATGGACCTGCGCGCCTTCCTCGCCTCGCGCCGCGCGGCGGGGGTCACCGGGCGCTCGCTGATGCGCCAGCTGGCGGCGCTGCGCTCCTTCAGCCGGCATCTCGAACGCGCCGGCCTCGGCACGGCGTCGGCCTTTGTTGCCATGCGCGCACCGAAGGTATCGAAGGGCCTGCCGCGCCCGCTGACGGCCGAGGCGGCCCGCGCCGTGGTGGATGCCGACAGCCGCGCCGGTGAGGCACGCGAGGGCTGGATCCTGGCGCGCGATGCAGCCGTGATGGCGCTGCTCTACGGTTGTGGCCTGCGCATCTCGGAGGCGCTCGGCCTCAGGGGAGGGGACGTCAAGGCCCTCGAGGCGGGCAGCATCACTGTGACCGGCAAGGGCGGCAAGATGCGCGAGGTGCCGGTGCTGCCGCAGGTGGCGCGGGCGGTGGCGGATTACGTCTCCGCCTGCCCCTATCCGCTCGTGCCGGACGGGCCGCTCTTCGTCGGTGCCCGCGGCGGCCCCCTGTCGCCGCGCATCATCCAGCTCGCCATGGAGCGTCTGCGTGGCGCCCTCGGCCTGCCGGCAAGCGCGACGCCCCACGCGCTGCGCCATTCCTTCGCCAGCCACCTGCTCGGCCGCGGGGGGGATCTGCGCGCCATCCAGGAGCTGCTCGGCCACGCCTCGCTGTCGACGACGCAGGTCTACACCAAGGTCGACGCCGCCCGGCTTCTGGCCGCCTACGAAGCGGCGCATCCGCGGGCGTGAACGCCCGAGACGACGAAGCCCGGGGCGATGCCCCGGGCCCGTGCGAATGCATGGCGATCGGCAGGCGATCACATGTGGATCGCGCGCTTCTCCACGGCCATGGCCGCTTCCTTCACCGCTTCCGAGCGGGTGGGGTGGGCGTGGCAGGTGCGGGCGAGATCCTCGGACGAGCCGCCGAACTCCATCAGCACGGCCGCCTCGTGGATCATCTCGCCGGCTTCCGGGCCGATGATGTGCACGCCGAGCACCTTGTCGGTCGCCGCGTCGGCGAGCACCTTCACGAAGCCGTCAGTCTCCCGGTTCACCTTGGCGCGACCATTGGCGGTGAAGGGGAACTTGCCGACCGTGTAGGCGACGCCGGCCTCCTTCAGCTCCTCCTCCGTCTTGCCGACGGCGGCCACCTCCGGGAAGGTGTAGACAACGCCCGGAATGACGTCGTAGTTCACGTGCCCCGCCTTGCCGGCGAGGATCTCGGCCACGGCCACGCCCTCGTCCTCGGCCTTGTGGGCGAGCATGGGGCCGGCGATCACGTCGCCGATGGCGTAGATGCCCGGCACCTTCGTCTGGAAATGGGCGTCGACCACGATGCGGCCGCGCTTGTCGGTCTCGATGCCGAGCCCCTCGAGGCCCAGGTCCTTGGTGTAGGGCACGCGGCCGATGGCCACGAGCACGATGTCGGCGTCGACCACCTCGGCGTCACCGCCGGCTGCCGGCTCCACCGTGACCTTGGCCCCGCCATTGCCGGTCTCGACCTTGGTCACCTTGCTGCCGAGCTTGAAGGTGAAGCCCTGCTTGGAGAGGATGCGCTGGAAGTTCTTGGCCACCTCGCCGTCCATGCCGGGCAGGATGCGGTCGAGGAACTCGACCACCGTCACCTCGGCGCCGAGGCGGCGCCACACCGAGCCGAGCTCGAGGCCGATGACGCCGGCACCCACGACGACGAGCTTGCCGGGAACCTTTTCGAGCGACAGCGCGCCCGTGGAGGAGACGACGACCTTCTCGTCGATCGTCACGCCCGGAAGCTGGGCGACGTCAGAGCCCGTGGCGATGACAATGTTCTTCGCCTCGAGCGTCTTCACGGAGCCGTCCTCGGCCGTCACCTCCACCTTGCCGGGCGCGGCGATGCGGCCCGTGCCGTGGAAGGCGTCGATCTTGTTCTTCTTCAGCAGGAACTCGACGCCCTTGGTGTTGCCATCGATGCCCTCCTGCTTGAAGGCGTGCATCCTCGCGAGGTCGAGCGTCGGCGCCGACACGCCGATGCCCATGTCGGCGAAGGCATGCGCCGCCTCCTCGAAACGATGCGAGGCATGGAGCAGGGCCTTGGAGGGGATGCAGCCGACGTTGAGGCAGGTGCCGCCGTGCGTCTTGCGCTTCTCCACCACGGCGACCTTCTGGCCGAGCTGGGCGGCGCGGATGGCACAGACGTAGCCACCAGGGCCGGTGCCGATGACGATCGTGTCGTAGGACATGGGGCGAGCTCCGTTTGAGACGTGACGGCCGGGGTGCCCCGGCCGTCCATGCGTCCCGAGCGAGCGGGAAGAGGTCCGGCGTGCTGGCCGGGGGGCGGATCAGAGGTCGAGCACGAGGCGCGCCGGATCCTCGAGGTTCTCCTTCACGCGCACCAGGAAGGTGACGGCCTCCTTGCCGTCGATGATGCGGTGGTCGTAGGACAGTGCGAGATACATCATCGGGCGGATGACGATCTGGCCGTTGCGGACCACCGGGCGCTCCTCGATGCGGTGCATGCCGAGGATGGCCGACTGCGGCGCGTTGAGGATCGGCGTCGAGAGGAGCGAGCCGTAGACGCCGCCGTTGGAGATGGTGAAGGTGCCGCCCTGCATCTCCTCGATCTTCAGCTGGCCGTCACGGGCGCGCTTGCCGAAGTCGGCGATCGCCTTCTCGATGCCGGCGATGGAGAGCTGGTCGGCATCGCGCACCACCGGCACGACGAGGCCCTTGTCCGTGCCGACGGCGACGCCGATGTGGTAGTAGTTCTTGTAGATGATGTCGGTGCCGTCGATCTCGGCATTGACGGCCGGCAGCTCCTTGAGCGCCTGCACGCAGGCCTTCACGAAGAAGCCCATGAAGCCGAGCTTCACGCCGTGCTTCTTCTCGAAGGTATCCTTGTACTGGCTGCGCAGCGCCATCACGCCCGACATGTCGACGTCGTTGAACGTCGTCAGCATGGCCGCGGTCTGCTGGGCATCCTTGAGGCGGCGGGCGATGGTCTGGCGCAGCTTGGTCATGCGCACGCGCTCCTCGCGCGCGGCATCGTCCGGTGCCGAGGGGGCGCGGATCTGCGCCGGGGCGGCCGGCGCCTGCGGGGCGGCGGCGCCGGCAGCGACGGCCGCCAGCATGTCGCCCTTGGTCACGCGCCCGTCCTTGCCGGTGCCGGCGACGGAAGCGGGGGAGACGCCGGTCTCCTCGGCAATGCGGCGCACGGCCGGGCCGTGGTCCGTGGCGGCGGCCGGGGCCGCCGGCTTCGGCGCATCGGCCTTGGGCGCCTCTTCCTTCTTCGCGGCCGGCTTCTCGGCCGGCTTGGCAGCGGCGCCCTCGCCCTCCGTGATGGAGCCGAGCAGCGCCCCCACCTCGACCGTGTCGCCCTCCTTCGCGGCCACCTCGGCGAGGACGCCGGCCGCGGGGGCATTGACCTCGAGCGTGACCTTGTCGGTCTCGAGCTCGACGAGCGGCTCATCGGCCTTCACGGCCTCGCCGGGCTTCTTGAACCAGCGGCCAATGGTGGCCTCGGTGACGGATTCGCCCAGGGTGGGCACGCGGATTTCGGTCGCCATGATCTTCGTTTCGCTTCTAGGCCACGCGGCCGGGTTGAGGGGGCAAGGGACGGCTCGGGAGCCGTCCCGGCATTACGGGGCGAAGGCCTCGTCGAGGAAAGCCTGCAGCTGGGCGAGGTGCTTCGACATCAGGCCAGTGGCGGTGGCGGCGGAGGCCGCACGGCCGACGTAGCGCGGCCGCTTCACCTTGCAGCCGGCGTGATCGAGCACCCACTCGAGATAGGGCTCGACGAAGGTCCACGCCCCCATGTTCTTCGGCTCTTCCTGGCACCAGATCACCTCGGCGCGCGGGAAGCGCTGCAGCTCCGTCGCCAGGGACTTGGCCGGGAAGGGATAGAGCTGCTCGGTGCGGAGCAGGTAGATGTCGTCGATGCCCCGCTTCTCGCGCTCCTCATAGAGGTCGTAGTAGACCTTGCCCGAGCAGATCACGACGCGGCGGATCTTGTCGTCCTTGACGAGCTTGATTGTCTCGCCCGGCAGCCGCTCCGCGTCGTCCCTGAGGATGCGGTGGAAGCTCGTGCCCTCGCCCAGCTCGGCCAGGCTCGACACGCAGCGCTTGTGACGCAGCAGGGACTTCGGCGTCATCAGGATGAGGGGCTTGCGGAAGTCGCGCTTCAGCTGCCGGCGCAGGATGTGGAAGTAGTTCGCCGGCGTCGTGCAGTTCGCGACCTGCATGTTGTCTTCGGCGCACAGCTGCAGGTAGCGCTCAAGGCGGGCGGAGGAGTGCTCCGGTCCCTGGCCCTCGTAGCCGTGCGGCAGCAGCATGACGAGGCCCGACATGCGCAGCCACTTGCGCTCGCCCGAGGAGATGAACTGGTCGATGACCACCTGCGCGCCGTTGGCGAAGTCGCCGAACTGCGCCTCCCACATCGTGAGCGCGTTGGGTTCGGCGAGCGTGTAGCCGTATTCGAAGCCGAGCACGGCCTCTTCCGAAAGCATCGAGTTGATGACCTCGTAGCGCGCCTGGCCCTCGCGGATGTTGTTGAGGGGCGTGTAGCGGTCCTCGGTCTCCTGATCGATGAGCACCGAGTGGCGCTGGCTGAAGGTGCCGCGCTCGCTGTCCTGGCCGGACAGGCGCACGGGGTGCCCCTCGAGCACCAGCGAGCCAAAAGCAAGCGCCTCGGCGGTCGCCCAGTCGAGGCCCTCGCCGGTCTCGATCATCTTGCGGCGGTTGTCGAGGAAGCGCCTGATCGTGCGGTGCACGTTGAAGCCTTCCGGCACCTCGCAGATGCGCTGGCCGATCATCTTCAGCGTGTCGATGGCGACGCCCGTGGCGCCACGGCGTGGATCGTCCGCGTCCTCGCGCACGGCCTTCAGGCCGGACCAGCGCCCGTCGAGCCAGTCAGCCTTGTTGGGCTTGTAGGACTGGGCCGCCTCGAACTCCTCGTCGAGCTTGGCGCGCCACTTCTCGCGGGCCTCGTCGACCTCAGCCTGCGTGACCACGCCCTCGTCGATGAGCTTCTTGGCGTAGATCTCCAGCGTCGTCGGATGCTGGCGGATCTTCTTGTACATCAACGGCTGGGTAAAGCCGGGCTCGTCGCCTTCGTTGTGGCCGAAGCGACGATAGCAGAACATGTCGATGACGACCGGCTTGTGGAACTTCTGCCGGAATTCCGTCGCGATCTTGGCGGCGAAGGTCACCGCCTCCGGATCGTCGCCGTTGACGTGGAAGACCGGCGCCTCGACCATCTTGGCCACGTCGGACGGATAGGGCGAGGAGCGCGAGTAGCGCGGATTGGTCGTGAAGCCGATCTGGTTGTTGATGATGAAGTGCACCGAGCCGCCGGTGCGGTGACCCTTGAGACCGGAGAGGCCGAAGCATTCGGCCACGACGCCCTGGCCGGCGAAGGCCGCGTCGCCATGGATGAGGAGCGGCATCACCTTGGAGCGCTCCACCGTGTCACCGAGCTGGTCCTGCTTGGCGCGCACCTTACCGAGCACCACGGGGTCGACGATCTCCAGGTGCGACGGGTTGGCGGTCAGCGACAGATGCACCCTGTTGCCGTCGAACTCGCGGTCCGACGAGGCGCCGAGGTGGTACTTCACGTCGCCCGAGCCCTCCACGTCGTCAGGCGCGAAGGAGCCGCCCTTGAACTCGTGGAAGATGGCGCGGTGCGGCTTGCCCATCACCTGAGCGAGCACATTGAGGCGGCCGCGGTGGGCCATGCCCAGCACGATCTCCTTCACGCCGAGCGCGCCGCCGCGCTTGATGATCTGCTCCAGCGCCGGGATGATCGCCTCGCCGCCGTCCAGGCCGAAGCGCTTGGTCCCGGTGTACTTGATGTCGAGGAACTTCTCGAAGCCCTCGGCCTCGATGAGCTTGTTGAGGATCGCCCGCTTGCCGCGCTCGGTGAAGGCGATCTCCTTGTCCGGCCCCTCGATGCGCTCCTGGATCCACGCCTTCTCCGTCGGATCGGAGATGTGCATGAACTCGACGCCGAGTGTCTGGCAGTAGGTGCGGCGCAGGATCGCGAGCATCTGGTTGATGGTCGCGAACTCGAGGCCGAGCACGTGGTCGATGAAGATCGGCCGGTCGTAGTCGGCTTCCGTGAAGCCGTAGGTCGAGGGATGCAGCTCCTCGTGATCCTTCGGCGGCGCGATGGCCAGCGGGTCGAGGTTGGCGTGCAGGTGGCCGCGCATGCGATAGGCGCGGATCATCATGAGGGCGCGGACGGAGTCACGCGTCGCCTGCAGCACCTGGGCGTCGGACAGCTCGACGCCCGACTTCTGCGCCTTCGCCTTGACCTTGTCGCCGAGGGCCTTCTCGACCGGTGCCCAGTTGCCGTCGAGCGCCGAGACGAGCTCGCCGTTGAGCGGCACAGGCCAGTTCGGCTTCTTCCAGGAGGCGCCCCGCGCGTTCTTGGTGATCAGCGCGGCATCGTCCTTGAGACCTGCGAAGAACGTCTGCCACTCGGCATCGACCGAGGCCGGGTTCTGCTGGTAGCGGGCGTAGAGCTCCTCGATGTAGGCAGCATTGCCGCCGTAGAGGAACGAGGTTTGGGCGAAGAGATCGTTGGCGTCCTGGCGTGCCATTGGTCCTGGTCCTGCCGGAACCCACGGGGATGAACCCCGATGGAGAACAGAGCCGGTTGCCCGGCTCCTTGATCCGCCGCCTCCGGTTAGGCGGCGGATGGTGGGAGGGCCGCCCGGAGGCGGCCCGTGAATGGCGAAGCAAAGCCGAACGTTACGACGGATACGTGAGCAAAAGGTTGCCTTTGCCCGCGCATCGCCGTTCCGTCAGCCCTTGAGAACCTCGACGAGGGTCTTGCCGAGCCGGGCCGGGGAAGGCGAGACGCGGATGCCCGCCGCCTCCATGGCCGCGATCTTGTCCTCGGCGCCGCCCTTGCCGCCGGAAATGATGGCGCCGGCGTGGCCCATGCGGCGGCCGGGCGGAGCGGTCCGGCCGGCGATGAAGCCGACCATCGGCTTCTTGCGGCCCTTGCGCGCCTCAGCCCGGATGAACTCGGCCGCCTCCTCCTCGGCCGATCCGCCGATCTCGCCGATCATGATGATCGAGTGCGTATTCGGATCGGAGAGGAACATGTCGAGCACCTCGATGAACTCGGTGCCCTTCACCGGGTCGCCGCCGATGCCGACGGCCGTCGTCTGGCCGAGGCCCTCCTGCGTCGTCTGGAACACGGCCTCGTAGGTCAGCGTGCCGGAGCGCGAGACGATGCCGACATTGCCGGGGTGAAAGATGTTGCCCGGCATGATGCCGATCTTCGACTCGCCGGCCGTCACCACGCCGGGGCAGTTCGGCCCGATGAGGCGAGACTTGGAGCCGGAGAGGGCACGCTTGACCTTCACCATGTCCATCACCGGGATGCCCTCGGTGATGCAGACGATGAGCGGAATCTCGGCCGCGATCGCCTCGCAGATGGCGTCGGCCGCGCCCGCCGGCGGAACATAGATGACAGTCGCGTCGGCGCCCGTCTTCTCGCGCGCCTCGGCGACGGTGTCGAACACCGGCAGGCCAAGGTGCGTCGTTCCACCCTTGCCGGGGGAGACGCCGCCGACCATCTTCGTGCCGTAGGCGATGGCCTGCTCGGAGTGGAAGGTGCCGTTCTTGCCGGTGAAGCCCTGGCAGATGACCTTCGTGTTCTTGTCGATGAGGATGGACATCGTTCAGGCTCCCTTCACGGCCTTGACGATCTTCTGAGCGGCGTCGTCGAGGTCGTCGGCAGAAATGACGTTGAGGCCGGACTCGTTCAGGATCTTCTTGCCGAGTTCGACATTGGTGCCCTCGAGGCGCACGACAAGCGGAACCTTGAGGCCGACCTCCTTCACCGCGGCAATCACGCCCTCGGCGATGACGTCGCACTTCATGATGCCGCCGAAGATGTTGACGAGGATGCCCTTCACGTTCGGGTCGGCGGTGATGATCTTGAAGGCCGCCGTGACCTTCTCCCTCGAGGCGCCGCCGCCGACGTCGAGGAAGTTGGCCGGCTCTGCGCCGTAGAGCTTGATGATGTCCATCGTCGCCATGGCGAGACCGGCGCCGTTGACCATGCAGCCGATGGTGCCGTCGAGGGCGATGTAGGCGAGATCGTGCTTGCTGGCCTCGATCTCCTTCTCGTCCTCCTCGGTCACGTCCCGCAGGGCAACGATGTCCGGGTGGCGGTAGAGGGCGTTGGAGTCGAAGGACACCTTGGCGTCGAGGCAGCGCAGCTGGCCATCCTTGGTGACGATCAGCGGGTTGATCTCGAGCATCGCCATGTCCTTGGCGACGAAGGCCGCATAGAGCTTGGTCACGAGGCTCTCGGCCTGCTTGGCGAGGTCGCCGGTAAGGCCCAGCGCCTTGGCCACGGTGCGGCCGTGGTGCGGCATCACGCCGGTCGCCGGATCAACCGCGAAGGTCAGGATCTTCTCGGGGCTCTTGTGGGCGACCTCCTCAATGTCCATGCCGCCTTCCGTCGAGACGACGAAGGCGACGCGGCTCGTGGCACGGTCGACGAGGGCGGAGAGATAGAACTCACGCTCGATGTCCGAGCCGTCCTCGATGTAGATGCGGTTGACCTGCTTGCCGGCCGGGCCGGTCTGAACGGTCACGAGCGTCCTGCCCAGCATCTGGCCGACGAAGGTCTTGACCTCTTCGACCGACCTGGCGAGGCGCACGCCGCCCTTGTCGCCCGCTTCCGGCTCCTTGAACTTGCCCTTGCCGCGCCCGCCGGCATGAATCTGGGCCTTGACGACCCACAGCGGCCCGCCGAGCTCTTTCGCCGCGGCTTCTGCCTCTTCAACGGAGAAGACGGCCTTGCCGGCCGAGACCGGGACGCCGAATTCCTTCAGAACGGCCTTGGCCTGGTACTCGTGAATGTTCATGAGTGTGTCCCTTCTTGGCGGGGCAATCGGCAGTGCCGCCGGCGGCAGGCAATCGTCGCACCTCTTACGCGGACTGCCTGCAGCCGACTGCCTCCTCGATCAGCCGGCGAAGGCCGGGTTGATGCCCTTGCAGGCCTCGACGAGGCCCTGCACGGACGCGACCGACTTCTGGAACATCGCCTTCTCGGCGTCGTTCAGCTCGATCTCGACGATGCGCTCCACGCCGCCGGCACCGATGACGATCGGCACGCCGACGAACATGTCCTTCACGCCATACTCGCCGTTGAGATAGGCGGCGCAGGGCAGGACGCGCTTCTTGTCCTTGAGGTAGCTCTCGGCCATGGCGATGGCGGAAGCCGCCGGGGCGTAGAAGGCCGAGCCGGTCTTGAGCAGGTTGACGATCTCGCCGCCGCCCTTGCGCGTGCGCTCGACGATGGCGTCCACCTTCTCCTGCGTGGTCCAGCCCATCTTGACGAGGTCGGGCAGCGGGATGCCAGCCACCGTGGAGTAGCGCACGAGCGGCACCATGTCGTCACCGTGGCCGCCGAGCACGAAGGCCGTGACGTCCTCGACCGAGACCTTGAACTCCTCGGCGAGGAAGTAGCGGAAGCGGGCCGAATCGAGCACGCCGGCCATGCCGACGATCTTGTTCTTCGGCAGGCCCGACGCCTTCTGCAGCGCCCACACCATGGCGTCGAGCGGGTTGGTGATGCAGATGACGAAGGCGTTAGGGGCGTACTGCTTGATGCCCTGGCCGACCGCTTCCATCACCTTGAGGTTGATGCCGAGCAGGTCGTCGCGGCTCATGCCCGGCTTGCGCGGCACGCCGGCGGTGACGATGATGACGTCCGCCCCCTCGATATCGGCGTAGGACTGGGTGCCCTTGTAGGCGGCGTCGAAGCCGTCCACCGGGGAGGACTCGGCCAGGTCGAGGCCTTTGCCCTGCGGAATGCCTTCGGCGATGTCGAAGAGCACGACGTCGCCCAGCTCCTTGAGGCCGACGAGATGGGCAAGGGTGCCGCCGATCTGGCCGGCGCCGATCAGCGCGATCTTCTTACGGGCCATGTGAGAAACCGTCCTTCAGTTCGAGGAGGGGACGCATCCCGGAAAACCGCGGTTTCTTTGACTCAAACGGGGTCCTGCTTCAAGTCATGCAAAACCCGCCGCGGGGCTGGCCTTTGCTGCCACGACCGGTAGCTTGCGCCGGGCGCGGCGGCGAAAAGACAGATGGTGCAAGGGGTTGGGAATTTCCAGTGGTGCCCCGAGCTGATGCAGCAGATGCGAAGTCTTTTTGTTACAGTTTTCAGATATTGTAACTTTTATTGCGCCGGCAGCGCCGGATAGGCCGTCCGCCGGCCCGCGCGCACTCATACATAGCCGGCTTTGAGAGCCCGCAGCGCGATGCGGATGATCGTCGCCAGTCGCTCCTCCAGCATGTCGCGGGGGCGCTCCGCGTCAAGCCGGACCGCGGTCGGATGCGTAAACCGGAAGAGGATGTCGGTGAGGAAGGTCAGCGCCTGCTCGCGGTCCCTGGGGTTGAAGGTGCCGGTCGCCAGCCCCTCGTCCACTACCCGGCCGACGAACATGCGCACCCGGCCCCGGTGCCGCCGCGCCACGCCGCGGTTCGCCTCGGCCGCGGCGACAAAGAGGTCGAAGATCGGCGGGTCGTTCTCGGCCAGGTCGCGGTAGTCACGCGCGAGCGCGAGGATGAGACGCTCCAGCTTGTCGTCCGCCGGGTCCGGTGCATTTGCCACGTCGGCGAGGAAGGTTTCGACCGGACGCAGGGCCGCCTGCACCACCGCATCCAGCAGGTCGCGCTTGGAGGGGAAGTAGCGGTAGACATTGGCGTGCGTCATGCCCGCCTCCTGGGCGACGCCCACCACCGTGACCCGCGCCGCTCCCAGGCGGCGCACGTGCTCGGCAGCGATCTCGAGCAGCCGCGCGTCCGCCGTCTCGGGCGTCGCGCGGGCCGCTCGGCGGGGCGCGCTCATGTCTCCACCAGGCCCGTCGTGTTGCCGGAGGCGCGGGAATCGCCCTGGCCATGCGGCAGGGCGAGATAATCCTGCGACCGCATCTCGATGAGGCGCGACACCGTGCGGTCGAACTCGAAGACCTCGCGCCCCTGGTCGGCACGGTAGAGTTCGTGCGGCTCCGCCTCGGCCGAGGCGATGAGCTTCACGTTTTTCTCGTAGAGCGTGTCGATGAGCGTGATGAAGCGCTTGGCCGCGTTGCGCTGGGCATAATCCATCATCGGGATGCCCGACAGGATGATGCAGTGGTAGCGCTCGGCCAGCGCCAGATAGTCGGAGGCGCCGAGGGGGCGCTCGCACAGCTCGGCGAACGTGAAGCGGGCCACGCCGTCGCTCGCGCTCGGCACGGGCACCGTGCGCCCCTTCACGTGGATCGCGTCGGGCTTGCCCTCGCGCCGCCCGGTGAGGCGGAAGAAGGCCTCGTCCAGCGCCGCCTCGGCCGCCGCGTCCGCCGGCACGTGGTAGACCGGGCTGCCGGCCAGCTTCTCGAGGCGGAAGTCGGTGCGGGAATCCAGGCGCACCACCTCCATCCGGCTCGTCAGCAGGTCGATGAAGGGCAGGAACAGCGCCCGGTTGAGGCCATCCTCATAGAGGCGGCTCGGCTCCACGTTCGACGTGGCAACCACGGTGACGCCGCGCGCGAACAGGGCCGCAAACAGCCGGCCGAGGATCATCGCGTCGGCGATATCCGTCACCGTGAACTCGTCGAAGCACAGCAGCCAGGCTTCGTCCGCCAGCGCATCGGCCACGGGCGGGATGGGGTCGCCGTCCTTCTCCCGCCCGTCCTTGACCCGCTGGCGGTGGGCGAAGATGCGCTCGTGCACGTCGGCCATGAAGGCGTGGAAGTGCGCGCGGCGCTTGCGCTCGGGCGGCGCGACCTCAAAGAAGAGATCCATCAGCATGGTCTTGCCGCGGCCTACCGAGCCCCAGATGTAAAGACCCTTGAGGGGTTCCGCCTTGTCGCTGCGCTTGCCGAACAGCCAGCCGAGCGGGCTCGTCTTGCGGGCGAGGCGCCGCTCGCCGAGGCGCTGCGCCAGCTCGTCGAGCCGCGCCACGAGCCTTTCCTGGGCGGGGTCGCGCTCGATCACGCCTTCGCTTACGAGGGCGTCGTAGCGGGCGCGCACGCTGGTGGAGGCAAGGGAAAGGCGGGGCTCGATGATCACGGGGAGGGATTTAGCGCCTCACGCGGTCCTGTACAATCCGCCTCGGGGTCGCGGCACGGCAGGTCAGCCCGGCTCCCGCGGCATGAGATCGTAGGGGTGCGCCCAGCCCGGCAGGGCGGCGATGCGCCGGGTCCAGGCCTCGATGTTGGGGAAGGCGGACCGGTCGATGCCCGTCTCCTCGGGATAGTAGAGGTATCCGACCATGGAGATGTCGGCGATGGTCGGTGTATCGCCCACGATGAAGGAGCGCCTGTCGAGGTGCTTCTCCACGATGTCGAAGGCGGCGAGCGTGCGGTTGCGCAGGAACTCGGTCACCGGGCTCTCGGGCATCTTCCTGAGGCCGACCATGAACCGCAGTGTCGCCAGATAGCTCGTGAACTTGTGGTTGTCGAAGAGGATCCAGCGCAGGATGTCGTAGCGCTCGGCGGTGTCACGCCCGCCAAAGCGGCCGTGCCGCTCG
>Ga0164243_10010760_pt1 | contig 13115 bp, 13 predicted proteins | sample OricompcompostOP_FD_108781 | JGI IMG/M metagenome (GOLD analysis project Ga0164243, IMG submission 108781) | Organic Plus compost microbial communities from Emeryville, California, USA - Original compost - Organic plus compost (OP) | ecosystem: Engineered > Solid waste > Mixed feedstock >... | reverse complement strand
GCTCGCCTGCACCGCCTCGCGCGCGGCCAGGATATCGCCGATGTCGAAACTGCCGGCGATATTGCCCAGGATCAGCATCCCCGCGATCATCGCCAGCCCGCCCATGCCGGTCACGGTCAGCGCCATGCGCGCGCCCTGCCGCCCCTCGGGCAGGTGCTTCCAATAACCGATCAGCAGGAACGAGGACAGCGAGGTGAGCTCCCAGAACACCAGCAAAAGCAGGATGTTGTCGGACAGCACGATGCCCAGCATCGCGCCCTGGAACAGCATCAGATAGGTGTAGAACAGGCCCGCCGGATCGTTGCGCGACAGATAATAGCGCGCATAGGCGATGATCAGCAGGCCGATGCCCAGAATCAGGATGCCGAACAGGAGCCCCAGCCCGTCGATGCGGAAATGCGCGTTCAGCCCCAGCGAGGGCAGCCAGGCGAAACGCGCGGTCACCACCTCGCCCGCCAGGACGGCGGGGATGTGCAAGCACAGGCCCAGCAGCGCGATGAAACTGGCCGTGGCACAGGATATCGCCGCGACATCGCGCCCCGAACGGATCAGAAGTCCAGGCAACAGGGCCCCGATGAACGGGAGCACGGCGATCAATGCTGGCGACATCATCCCTCGTCCTTCTTCGTGCCCCTCTGTTCGCGGCGAGGGCCGGCGATGTCAAGCGAATGACAAAGCAACTAGGCGATGTTCGCCTTTCGTGCTAACCCTTGCCCAAAACAAGGGAACGGGCATGAAGATCATCGGCATAGACCCCGGCCTGCGCAACATGGGCTGGGGCGTGATCGCGGTCGAGGGACCGCGCCTGCGGCATCTTGGCAATGGCATCCTGCATTCCGAGGCGGGCGAGCTGGGGCCGCGCCTTGCCGCGCTTTACCGCGGGCTTTGCGCGGTGATCGCCCGCCATGCCCCCGATGCGGCGGCGGTCGAACAGACCTTCGTCAACAAGGATGCCGTCGGCACGCTGAAACTGGGCCAGGCGCGCGGCATCGCCCTGCTGGCCCCGGCCGAAGCGGGGCTGGAGATCGGCGAATACGCCCCCAATGCGGTGAAAAAGACCGTGGTCGGCGTCGGCCATGCCGCCAAGGAACAGATCCAGCACATGGTCCGCTTCATGCTGCCCGGGGTCGAACTGGCCGGGCCGGATGCAGCCGATGCGCTGGCGGTGGCGATCTGCCATGCCCACCACCTGCAGGGCCGCGCCCTGCGCATCAAGGCCAGCGCATGAGGGCGGGGCGATGATCGGACGCATTGCCGGGGTGATCCTGCACCGGGGACAGGACCATGTGCTGATCGACGTGCGCGGCGTGGGCTATATCGTCCATGTCAGCGAACGCACCGCCGCCGGCCTGCCGCCGGCCGGGCAGGCGGTGGCGCTTTATACCGAATTGCTGGTGCGCGAGGACCTGTTGCAGCTTTTCGGCTTTCCGACGCTGCTGGAAAAGGAATGGCACCGGCTGCTCACCTCGGTGCAGGGGGTGGGGGCCAAGGTGGCGCTGGCGGTCCTGGGCACGCTGGGGCCGGACGGGCTGTCGCGGGCGCTGGCGCTTGGCGACTGGTCGGCGCTGCGCAAGGCCCCCGGCGTCGGTCCGAAACTGGCGCAGCGCGTGGTGATGGAGCTGAAGGACAAGGCCCCGGCGGTGATGGCGCTTGGCGGCACGCTGACCGTCGATCCCGGCCCGCTGCCCGATGCGGAACTGGTCGATACCGCCGCCCCCGCACCGGCCCCGGCGCGCCCGGCCCCCTCCTCGGCGCAAACCACGGCGGATGCGCTCTCGGCTTTGGGAAACCTGGGCTATGCTCCGTCCGAGGCCGCCTCGGCCGTGGCCGAGGCCGCGGCACGGGAACCCGCCGCGCCGACCGCCGCGTTGATCCGCGCGGCCCTGCGGCTCTTGGCCCCCAAGGAGTAAGGACGATGACCGGAAACCTGCGCACCTTCATCCTGATGGCCGCCCTGACCGCGCTGGTCATGGGCATGGGCTGGCTGCTGGGCGGCCAGGGCGGCGCGGTGATCGCGCTGCTGCTCGCCGGGGCGGGCAATGTCTTCGCATGGTGGAACAGCGACAAGATGGTGCTGCGCCAGCAGGGCGCGCATCTTGTCACCCGCCAGCAGGCGCCCGAACTGGTGGATATGGTGGCGGCCCTGGCGCAGCGCGCCGGCCTGCCGATGCCCAAGGTCTATGTGCTGGAAACCGAACAGCCCAACGCCTTCGCCACCGGCCGCAACCCGGAAAACGCCGCCGTCGCGGTGACGCAGGGCATCATGCGGGTGCTGAACCGCGACGAACTGGCCGGCGTGATCGCCCATGAGCTGGCCCATATCAAGCATCGCGACACGCTGATCATGACGGTGACGGCCACCATGGCCGGCGCCATCGCCATGCTGGGCAACATGCTGATGTTTTCCAACCTGTTCGGCGGGCGCGACGACAATCGCGGCGGCGGGCTGGCGGCGATTCTCGCCATGGTCCTTGCACCCGTGGCCGCGGGCATGGTGCAGATGGCGATCTCGCGCAGCCGCGAATACGAGGCCGACCGCATCGGCGCCGAGATCTGCGGCCGGCCGATGGCGCTGGCCGGGGCGCTGGCCAAGATCTCGCGCGCGGCGGGCCAGGTGGTGAACATGCCGGCCGAGCAGAATCCCGCCTCGGCCAGCCTGTTCATCGTCAATCCGCTGCACGCGCTGCGCATGGACCGGCTTTTCGCCACCCACCCGCCGACCGAAGACCGCATCGCCCGGCTGCAAGCCATGGCCGCGGGCGGCACCAGCCGCACGGCCGGCCCCTGGGGCACACGATGAGCCAGCCCGACCCGATGCTGCGCCCCGAACCGCTGGACAGCGACGGCGAGGATCGCGCCCTGCGCCCCCAGCGGCTGGAAGATTTCGTCGGCCAGGCCGAGGCGCGGGCGAACCTGCGCGTCTTCATCGAAAGCGCCCGGATGCGCGGCAAGGCCATGGACCATACCCTGTTCCACGGCCCCCCCGGCCTGGGCAAGACCACGCTGGCGCAGATCATGGCGCGCGAACTGGGGGTGAATTTCAAGATGACCTCCGGTCCGGTGCTGGCGCGGGCGGGCGACCTGGCCGCGATCCTGACCAATCTGGAAACCCGCGACGTGCTGTTCATCGACGAGATCCACCGCATGAACCCGGCGGTCGAGGAGATCCTCTATCCCGCGATGGAGGATTTCGAGCTGGACCTGGTGATCGGCGAAGGCCCGGCGGCGCGAACCGTGCGGATCGAGCTGCAACCCTTTACCCTGGTCGGCGCCACCACCCGCCTGGGCCTGCTGACCACGCCGCTGCGCGACCGCTTCGGCATCCCGACGCGGCTGCAATTCTATACCATCGAGGAGCTGGACCTGATCGTGACCCGCGGCGCCCGGCTCATGAACATCCCCTCGGAACCCGAGGGCACGCGCGAGATCGCCCGCCGCGCCCGCGGCACGCCTCGCATCGCCGGCCGCCTGCTGCGCCGGGTGATCGACTTCGCCCTGGTCGAGGGCGATGGCCGCCTGACCCGCCAGATCGCCGATTCGGCCCTGACCCGGCTGGGGGTGGACCATCTCGGCCTCGATACGGCCGATCGCCGCTACCTGACATTGATGGCCGAACATTACGGCGGCGGCCCGGTCGGGGTCGAGACGCTTTCGGCCGCGCTGTCGGAAAGCCGCGACGCCATCGAAGAGGTGATCGAACCCTATCTGATGCAGCAGGGCCTGGTCAGCCGGACCCCGCGCGGCCGCATGCTGGCACGGCTGGGCTGGCGCCACCTGGGCCTCGACGCCCCCCGCACGCAAGAAAGCCTGTTCGATGAATGATCTGGAAAGCCGCATCCGCGCGAGCTTCGACCGCCAAAGCATGATGCGCACCCTTGGGGCGGCGCTGGCGGCGATCGAACCGGGCCGCATCGCCATCACCGCGCCGATCCTGCCCGGCTCGTTGCAGCAGCACGGCGCCGGCCATGCCGGCCTGGCCTTCTCGATCGGCGATTCGGCCGCCGGCTATGCGGCGCTGTCGCTGATGCCCGAAGACGCCGAGGTGATGACGGTGGAAATGAAGATCAACCTGATGTCCCCGGCCCTGGGCGACCGGCTGCGGGCCGAGGGAAGGGTGATCCGCCCCGGCCGCCGCATCATGGTCGTCGCCGCCGATATCTGGGCCGAAACCGGCCAGGCGCGCAAACATGTCGCCATGCTGCAAGGCACCATGATCCCGGTCTGAAAAACCCGCAGCCCCGCGCAACTCGGCCAGCGACGCGACGGGGGCTTTGCGCCCCCGGACCCCCGCAGGATATTTCCACACGAAAGAAGCAGGCAGCACCCCGCCGCCTTCTTTCGTGTTCAAATATCCTGGGGGAGCGCGGAACGCGCGGGGGCAAAGCCCCCGGCAACCGGGCCGCCTAATCCGCGCCCGGGGCGGAAAGCAGCCGGTCCTCCTGGGCGATGAAATGGTCCATCATCACCCGCCACAGTCTTTCGGCCAGGTCAGGATCCAGCCCTTTCTGGGCGGCCAGGCGGCGGGCATTGGCCGCGACCTCCTCGACCCGGCTGTCGATGCGGGCCGGCAGCCTCTCGCGCAGCTTGATCCGCGCCGCCTCGTCGATCAGGGCCGAACGCTCGGCCAGCAGCGCCACCAGCCGCGCGTCCAGGGCGTCGATGCGGGCGCGCAGCTCGGGCATGGCCGAATTCGGCGTCAGGTCGAGATCAGGACGGCTCATGCCCGCCCCATGCCCTACCCCATCGTCCGACGCAAGCCCCGATGGCGACGAAATTGCCGCAGGGTCCCGCCCCGGCCCGCGCCGCCGACAGTCCAGGGGCATGGGAGATGGAGGGGCCGGGCCCAGGCTGGCGCCCCTCTGTGACCAAGGCTGGGTCCTGAGCCTGGCAAGGGACGTTCCAGTGCTCGGCGCAGCCCGCCATCCCGAGGAACATGGCAACCCCCCGGCAGGAGCGGCCGGGGGTTTGCCGGTTTGGCCGGGTTTCAGCCCTGGGGCTGCGGCGCCGCATCCGGGGCAGGCTTGGCCGCACCGGCACGGGGAACCGCGCTGACCGCGGGGATCGAGGAGCCGGGCGGGTTTTCGTCGCCGCCCAGCGGCTCGCCGCGGATCACCCGGCCGATATCCTCGCCGGTCAGGGTCTCGTATTCCAGCAAACCCTTGGCCAGGCGCTCGAATTCTTCCTCTTTCTCGGTCAGGATGCGATAGGCGGTCTGGTAGCCCTCTTCGATCAGGTCGTGAACCTCCTGCTCGATCAGTTCCTTGGTCGAGGCCGAGACGGAAAAGCCGCCGGTATTGCCGGAATAGCCCTCATGCGCTTCGGCATAGTCGATATTGCCGACCTTGTCGGACATGCCCCAGCGCATGACCATGGCGCGGGCCAGTTGGCTGGCCTGCTGAATGTCGCCGGCCGGGCCGTTCGACACCCCTTCCTCGCCATATTTGATGATCTCGGCCGCCTTGCCGGCCATGGTCATGGCAAGCTTCTGCTTGGCCTCGTCCTTGTGATAGTTCAGCCGGTCCATTTCCGGCAGGCTGACCACCATGCCAAGCGCGCCGCCGCGCGGGATGATCGTCGCCTTGTAGACCGGATCGCATTTCGGCAAGGACAGGCCGACGATGGCGTGGCCGGCTTCGTGATAGGCGGTCTTTTCCTTTTGCTCGGGGGTCAGGACCATGCTGCGGCGCTCGACGCCCAGCATGACCTTGTCCTTGGCATTCTCGAAATCCTCCATGGTGACGAAGCGCCGGCCGATGCGCGCGGCCATCAGCGCCGCCTCGTTCACCAGGTTCATCAGATCGGCGCCGGAAAAGCCCGGCGTGCCGCGGGCAATGATGCGCAGGTCCACGTCGGGACCGACCGGCACCTTGCGCGAATGCACGGCGAGGATCTTTTCACGGCCCTTGATGTCGGGATTGGGCACATAGATCTGGCGGTCGAAGCGGCCGGGACGCAGAAGCGCCGGGTCCAGCACGTCCTTGCGGTTGGTGGCGGCGATGATGATGACGCCCTCGTTGGCGTCGAAGCCGTCCATTTCCACCAGAAGCTGGTTCAGCGTCTGCTCGCGCTCGTCATTGCCGCCGCCGATGCCGACGCCACGGGCGCGGCCGACCGCGTCGATCTCGTCGATGAAGACGATGCAAGGCGCGGATTTCTTGGCCTGTTCGAACATGTCGCGGACGCGGCTGGCGCCGACGCCGACGAACATTTCCACGAAGTCGGAACCCGAGATGGTGAAGAAGGGCACGCCCGCCTCGCCGGCAATCGCGCGGGCAAGCAGGGTTTTACCCGTACCGGGCGGGCCGACCAGCAGCGCGCCTTTGGGGATCTTGCCGCCCAGGCGGCTGAATTTCTGCGGGTTGCGCAGGAATTCGACGATCTCTTCCAGCTCTTCCTTGGCCTCGTCGATGCCGGCCACGTCGTCGAAGGTCACGCGGCCATGCTTTTCGGTCAAGAGCTTGGCGCGCGACTTGCCAAAGCCCATGGCCCCGCCCTTGCCGCCGCCCTGCATGCGGTTCATGAAGAAGATCCAGACGCCGATCAGCAGGATGAAGGGCAGCCAGACGCCCAGCAGCGACATGAAGCCCGATTGCTGCTGACGCTCGACCCGGACGTCGATGCCGCGGTCGATCAGGCGGTTGGCCAGTTCCTCGCCCTGCGGCCGGACGGTGGCATATTGCTTGCCGTCCTTGGCGGTGATGCCGACATTCTCGCCGTCTATGGTGACGGCGGTGATCTCGTCCTTTTCCACCCGCTGGATGAAATCGGAATAGCTGATCTGGCGGCTGTTCATCTGGGTCGATCCGTCGCTGAACAGGTTGAACAGTGCCAGGATCATCAGAAACAGCACCACCCAGAAGGCGATATTGCGCGCGTTGCCCAAAGGCATGTCCTCCGCGGGTAAAAGGCTTTCGCCTGAAAATAGGGATTCCGGCGTCAGGTTCAATGCGTATAGAGCAAGGCGCGGAATTCCCCCAGCCCCCGCAGCGGCCTTGCACGATAGTCCGGGACCGGCCGCAGCAGCGGCGCGGCGACCAGCCGCCTGTCGGCCCAGATGCCCGGACTGGCCGCCGCCTCGTCCCGCATCAGCCCCGCGCCGCGCCAGTCAAGACCCGGCAGCGGGTCATGGCCAAGGGCGCGCACCTGCTCGGCTGGCCGCAGGCCGGCGACCTGCCAGCGCCGGTCCCAGATCGCCGCCCCGCCCCACGCCGCGGGGCTGCGCAGCGCAGCGGCAGGTTCGCGGATCAGCCACAGGAAATCCCCGCGCGGCTCGACGATGACGCCCTCCAGCGTCAGCCGGGCGCCGCGCTCCAGCGCCTCCAGCGCATGCAGCAGCGGCGCGCGGCGAGGCGGATAATCGGCGCCGCCGACAAAGCGCAGCCCTGCGACAAGAAGTCGCCGCCGGATCTCGGCCGGCGAGTCGCGAAACGCCGCCAGCGGCAGCGCCAGCGAGCCGGCACGACTTTGCGCGCCCTCGGCCGCCCGGGCGGCGAAATCGCACAGCGCATCGCGAGCCATGGCCAGATTCGCCGCCGATTGCGCCAGTTGCGCCGCCGGCAGCTCCAGCGCCGCGATGGCCTTGCGCATCCGCACCCGCTCGAAATCCTCGTTTTCGTTCGAGGGATCGTCGGCCCAGCCCAGCCCGCGCGAGGCCAGCCATTGCCGCAGTTCGGCCCGGCCGGTCTCCAGCAGGGGGCGCAGCCAGACCGCGCCGCAAGCCTCGCGCCGGGGGGCCATGGCCGACAACCCGTCCAGCCCGGCACCCCGGTTCAGCCGCATCAGCAGGGTCTCGGCCTGATCGTCCAGCGTATGGCCCAGCAGCACGGCGCCAAGCCGGTGACGCCCGGCCCATTCCGCCAACAGCCGCAGCCGCGCATCGCGCGCGGCGGCCATCAGATTGCCGCCGCCTTGGCGCGTCCAGCGCAGGGTTTCATGCGCGATGCCCAGCCCGGCAGCGGCCCTGCCGGCCGCACGCGCCTCTTCGGCCGAGCCGGGCCGCAGGCCGTGATCGACGGTCGCGGCCCACAGGCGCGCGCGGCCCCAGCCATGGGCCAGATGCATCAGGGCAGTGGAATCGCCGCCGCCGGACAGGGCGATGCCCAGCCTGGGGCAGTCGCCGGCCAGCCGGTCGAGCGCGGCACGGACCCGCGCCTCGACCGGCTCAGCCGTCATCCGCCATATCCGCCGCCGCCTCGGGGTCGATCCCCCCGGCCGGTTCCACGTCCGGCATGTCGCAGCCCGTGTCGGCGATGCGCCGCCCGGCCTCGGCGGCCTGCGGGGCGTCGGGGAAACGCGACAGGATTTCCTGCAGGTAGAAACAGCCCTCTTGCGGGCCGGCCTTGGCCGACATCGCCCGCGACAGCCCCAGCAGCGCATCCGCCGCCTGCGGCCCGTCCGGGTTGGCGGCAAAGCTTTCCAGCCAGGCTATTCCCGCGGCTTCCAGATCGCCGGCCGAATCCAGCGCCGCCCCGCGCAGGAACAATGCCTCGGCGGTCAGCGGACCGCCGGCATGGGTTTCGGCAATGGCCGCGAAGAGCTCTGCAGCACGGCGAAAGTCACCTTGACCGAGCACCTCCCGGGCCCGGTCGAAATCGGCCTTTTCCGCCGCGGTGGCGGCCCCGGCCGAAGGGGATCGGGATTGCGTCGCGGCACCCTGCCGGTCGGACGGCGGCAAGGGCGCGGATCCGCCCTGTTCGCCCAGGGTCGGCGTGGTCAGGCTGCCCAGGTCGCAGCCCTCCTCCATTTCGCAAAGGCGAAACTCGATATCCCCGATGCGGGTGGTGCCGTCCTTGACGATGCGGTCGATGCGGTTTTGCAATTGCTCGGTCTGGCCGGTCAGCTGCGCCAGCCGTGCCTCCATCGCATTCATGCGGTCGATGGCGCTGTCGCCGCCCGCCGCCGCAAAGCCGGCCGGGCCCGAGGCGACCATCTCGGCCCGCAGGCTTTGCAGATCGGCCGAAAGCCGGGTCAGCTCGGCCCGGATGTCGGCCAGCGTCTGCGCATCCTGCGCCCCGGCGGGCAGCGCCGCCAGCACCAGCCCGGCGGCCAGCATCGCCGCCCTGAAGCGCCGGGTCGCCATCACATCCCAGCCCCGGGGCTGACCACCGTCACGGCGCGCCGGTTCTTGGAGTAGCATTCCTCGGTCGAGCAGATCTCCAGCGGCCGTTCCTTGCCATAGCTGACGGTCTGCAGCCGGCCCGGCGCCACCCCTTGTGAAACCAGGTATTCCTGCACCGAATTCGCCCGGCGCGCGCCAAGGGCAAGGTTGTATTCGCGGGTGCCCTGCTCATCGGCATGGCCTTCGATCACCGCCGAAAAGCCCTGGTTCTGGTTCAGCCAGCCGGCCTGGTTGGCCAGGATCACCCGCGCCTCGGACGAAAGCGTGGACTGGTCCACCGCGAACAGGACCGTATCGCCCACCGCGGTCTTGAAATATTCCGCCGTGCCCGGCAGCGCGGTCGCGCCGACCCCGCCCATACCGGCCCCGCCCGCCCCCGCATAGGGGTCCTGGATCTGCATGTCCTGTGCCGGCCGGGCACAGGCCGCCAGCGCCAGAATGGCGCCGACGGTGGCCAATTTGATGAAAAGCTTCATGATCCTGTCCATTCCACGCAGTTCAGGGCAGCAACGGGCCCCAATCGGGGTCCGAGGCCGCGCCGTTGATCTTGACCGGGCGCATGTTGCGCCCGGTGATGTCCACCGAATGCAGGCGTGGCTGGCCGTCGCCGCCCGGCGTTACCCGGGTGAACATCACCACGCGCCCATTGGGGGCCCAAGCCGGCCCCTCGTCAAGGAACGATTCCGTCAGCATTTTCTCTTCCGATCCGTCGGTGCGCATCACGCCGATATGGAACTTGGCGCCCACCTGCCGGGTAAAGGCGATCAGGTCGCCGCGCGGCGACCAGACCGGGGTGCCATAGCGCCCTTCGCCGAAACTGATCCGCTTGGGCTCGCCGCCATTCGCCCCCATGATGTAAAGCTGCGGCGTCCCCGAGCGGTCGGATTCAAACACGATCTGCGTGCCGTCCGGGCTGTAGCTGGGCGAGGTCTCGATCGAGGGGGCGTTGGTCAGCGCCCGCTGCGCGCCGGTCGCGGCATCCATCTGGTAGATGTCGGTATTGCCGCCTTTCTCCAGCGAATAGACGATCCAGCGCCCGTCGGGGGAAAAGCGCGGCGAAAAGCTCATCGTGCCCTGCTGGCCCGTGCCCAGCGGCCGGCTGGCAAGCGTGTTCACATCCATCACCATCGCCTGCGGGAAACCCGTGGCATAGCTGGTGTAAAGCAGCCGCGAGCCGTCGGGCGAAAAACGCGGCTTCAGCACCAGCGTCGAATCGTCGGTCAGCCATTTCACGTTGGCGCCGTCGTAATCCATGATGCCGATACGCTTGCGGCGCGCATCCTTGGGCCCGCTTTCCTGCACGAAGGCCACGCGGCTGTCGAAATAGGGCCCCTCGCCGGTCAGCCGCGAATAAACTTGGTCGGCGGCCTTGTGGGCGGCGCGGCGCCAATTGCCGGCGGCGGCGTCGAACTGCATGCCGTCGCCCAGCGGCTGGCCGGCAAAGACGTCGAACAGGCGGAACTTGACGACGACCTTGCCGCCCTCGACCCGGACGGCGCCGGTGATCAGCGCCTGGGCGTTGATCGCCTTCCAGTCCTCATAGGATATCGGCGCGTCGAAGCTTTCGGGCCGCGCGATATGGGCGCTGGCCGGGATTTCGCGGAAAAGGCCGGTGCCGGTCAGGTCGGCAGCAATTAGGTTCTGCACCTGCGCCAGGTATTCGCCGGCGCCCCCTTCGTCGTGGAAGCGGGCGATGGCAAAGGGCATCGGCTCGATCACCCCATCGGTGATCTCGATACGCAGCGGGCCGTCCTGCGCCAGCACCGGCGCGGCAAGCCCCAGCCCCGAAAGGGCCATGACTGAGGTCAGCAGGAATTGTCGCAACATGTTTCGCCCTCGTGAGGTCTGGTTGCAGGATAGAGTGTCGCGCGGCAATATGCCATGTCAGTTGACCCGCGCCCCGCCGCTGGCGTTGAAGTCGATGATGACGTCCTTCCAGCGATCGTATTTTTCCGGCGGCAGGTCATAGCCGCCCTTTTCGCACATCAGGATCGCCCGGCGCGCCGCCTCATAGGCCTGTTTGGCCGCCGCATCCGAGCCGCCGTCATGGCCGATCATGCGCAGCGAGCCCTTTTCCACCGTGCCGTCCGGCGCCATCGAGAACCGCACCGAAACCGTGGTCCGCGCCGCCTCGGTCGAAAGCGAGCCGCGGTTCCAGCATTGCTCGACCGCGACGCGGAAGCCGTCCTTTTCGCCCTGGGACAGCGGCGGTCCGCTGGCGGCAGCCCCGCCGCCGCCCGAGCCGCCCGAGCCCTGGTCCTGCATCGCCTCGGCCAGCGCCGCCTGCTTGGCGGCCTCGGCGGCCTTGCGCTCGGTCTCGGCCTGTTCGCGGGCCTTGGCTTCGGCGGCGGCCTTCTCGGCGGCCTTTTTCTCGGCAGCGGCGCGTTCGGCGGCGGCTTTGGCCTCGGCGGCCTCGCGCTCGGCTTTTTCGGCCGCAGCCTTTTCAGCGGCTGCCTTCTCAGCGGCGGCGCGGCGCTCGGCCTCGGCCTTGCGCTCGGCGGCGCGTTCATCGGCTGCGCGCTTTTCTGCGGCGGCTTCTTCGGCGGCGGCCTTCTCGGCCGCTTCTGCGGCGGCAAGGCGGCGGGCGCGGGCCTCGGCTTCCTCGGCCTTGCGCGCGGCTTCCGCCTCGGCCTGGGCCTCGCGGCGCTCTTCCTTGGCCCGTTCCTCGGCGGCGCGGCGGGCGGCAGCCTGCTCGGCCTTGGCCGCGGCGGCGCGCTCAGCGGCAGCCTCGGCCTGCTCACGCGCCAGCAATTCCTCGCGCTGGCGGGCCGCGGCCGCAGCCTCGCGGCGGGCCTGCACCGCCTCGGCCAGCCCTTCGGGGCGGCCGCGGGGGCGCGAGGATTCGGCCGGGGCCAGCGCCGAACGTTGCGGGATCGGCGCGGGTGATTGCGGCTGGCCCGGATTGCGCGCCGGATCGGGACGGTCCGATGCCTGCGGAAGCGCCGCCAGATCCACGCTGTTTTCCGGCTCGGCCGGGCGCGGCGCATCGGTCGCCACGGCGACAGGCCGGTTCGGGGCCTGGAAATCAGACAGGTCCGGCCGGGCCTCGGGCCGTGACGGCGGCAGAGCCAGTGTCGCGGCCCGCGCGTCCGGGGCGGGCGGGTTCGCCGCCTCAAGCTCGCCCGGCAGGTTCTCGTCGGCGGGCGCGCGCGGCTGCGCCGGCGTGGTCGCGGCCGCGTCCGAAACTGGCCCGCGCCCGGCGGCCGCAGCGGCCAGCGACTGGAACTCGGCCTCGGACATGGTCGCGACCTCGGCCATGCGCACCGCGTCCAGCGGCTGCGGCCTGAACAGCGCCCCGCCGACCAGCGCCGCACCGAGCAGCCCGGCATGGCCTATGCCCGAGACCCAGAAGCCGATGCGTTCCGCCCGGTCCATGGCTCAGCCGTCCGATCCCGCGTCCATGCGCGGCCCGCCCGCCTCGGTCACCAGGACGATATTGTTGAAGCCCGCGGCGTTCAGCGCCCCCATCACCTCCATGATCCGGGCATAGGGGATCGAGCCGTCGGCGCGCAGATAGATCTTGTCGCTCTGCCGCTCGGCGGCGACGGCGCGCAGGCGCGTGACCAGCTCATCCTCGGGCACTTCCGAGGTCATGACCAGGATCGGGCCCTCGGGCGTGACCGAGACGCTCAGCGGCTCCTCGGGTTCGGCCGGCACCGCCTGGGCGGCGGTCTTGGGCAGTTCCAGCGGCACGCCCACGGTCAGAAGCGGCGCCGCGACCATGAAGATGATCAGCAGCACCAGCATCACATCGACAAAGGGCGTGACGTTGATTTCCGCCATCGGCTGGCTGCGGGCGCGGCCCCTGCCGTTGCGCGCGCGCTTGACGACCCCGACCCCCATCTTATTCGTCGTCCAGCTGGCGCGAAAGGATGGTCGAGAATTCGTCAGCGAACCCTTCATAGCCCCCGGTGATACGGTCGGCATCCGAACTGAGCTTGTTGTAGAAGATCACCGCCGGAATCGCCGCCAGTAGGCCAAGCGCGGTCGCCACCAG
>Ga0164243_10010759_pt1 | contig 13115 bp, 10 predicted proteins | sample OricompcompostOP_FD_108781 | JGI IMG/M metagenome (GOLD analysis project Ga0164243, IMG submission 108781) | Organic Plus compost microbial communities from Emeryville, California, USA - Original compost - Organic plus compost (OP) | ecosystem: Engineered > Solid waste > Mixed feedstock >... | reverse complement strand
GTACGGTCAGGATGTGCCCCATGCTCACGACGCACCCCGGCGTGGTGTGCCGCTACGTGGACCTGCGGCGCACCTGTAGCGCTCTCTGTCGCTGACCCTCTCCGCCGTCCCGGTCCCCCGCGCCGCCCGTCCCCGTGGCCGCGCACGCCGCTCGCCGTCCGGCTGAGCGGCGGCCGGAATCCGGCCCCCTCCTCCCAGGCCTCGCGCCTTCCTGTCCCGTAGCACGGTCCGGCCCCACCGGCCCGCGGGCGTCCCCTGCCCCGGACCGGCCCGTCCGCCTCCCGCTCCCGAGTGCCTTCGGCATGCCCGCGTCCCGGGCTGCCCGGGTTCCGGTGCGCGGGCGGGGCCGGCCACCCCCTCCCCCGTTCCCGTCGTGCCGTTCACGCACCGGGGTCACCGAAGGAAGAACGACATGTCCGGACACCTCACGTCCCGCCGCCCCGGAAGACCCGCCGCCCGCCGGCTGCGCACCGCCGCTCTGGGCGCCGCGCTCGCCGCCGTGCTCGTCCCCGCCCTCAGCGGCTGCGGCGGCGGCGGCACCTCCGCCGCCGCGGGCAACGCGACCCTGAAGTGGACCTCCTCCTACTTCCCGGCCCACTGGGACCCGGTGGTCAGCGGCAGCGGCGCCCAGTTCCGTGAACTGGCGCTGGTGTACGCCTCGTTGACCCGCACCGACGAGAGCGGCAAGGCCGTGCCGGACCTCGCGGAGAGCTGGGAGTACAACGCGAAGGGCGACCAGGTCACCTTCCGTCTGCGGCCCGGCCTGAAGTTCAGCGACGGCGAGCCCGTCGACGCCAAGGCGGTCAAGGCCGCGATCGAGCGGGCCAAGAAGCAGAAGAACTCCGCCCTGTTCGGCGACCTGACGTCCATCGAGTCCGTCGAGGCCAAGGGCCTGGACGCGGTCGTCCACCTCAACCAGGTCGACCACCAGATCCCCCAGCTGCTCGGCTCGCGCGTGCTGCAGATCGCCAGCCCCAAGGCGGCCGCCTCCCCCGAGAAGCTCGACCAGAACCCCGTCGGCGCGGGCCCGTTCGTCGTCACACAGCTGATCCCGGGCACCAAGGCGGTGTTCAAGAAGAACCCCGACTACTGGGACGCGAAGAACATCCACATCGACGCCGTCGAACTCACCTCCGCGCCCGACGCCTCCACCGTCGTCAACGGACTGCGCACCGGCGTCTACAACTTCGCCGACATCGAGCCCAGCCAGGCGGAGGCCGCGAAGAAGGCGGGTCTGGACGTCTTCGTGCAGCCCGGGTTCAACTCCGCCAACATCAGCCTCAACGTGAACAAGGCGCCGTTCGACAACCCCAAGGTCGTCGACGCGGTACGGCACGCCGTCAACCGCAAGGAGTTCGTCGACAAGCTCACGTTCGGCTACGGCGAGGAGACCGACCAGCCCTTCCCGAAGGACTACGTCGCCTACGACCCGAAGTCGGAGAACGCCTACCCGTACGACCCGGCGAAGTCCAAGAAGCTGCTCGCGCAGGCCGGTTACCGGCCCCACCAGCTGAAGCTGAACCTGGTCATCCCCTCCGAGGACCCGCAGGCGGAGATCGTGCAGTCGCAGCTGGCCGCGGTCGGCATCGACGTCACCATCAAGATCGACAAGAACTGGGCCACCCCGTTCTTCGCCAAGGACCTCACCTTCTCCCTCTACAGCACCACCGGCCGCGACTCCGCGCTCCAGACGCTCACCGCCCACTTCGGCCCGAACGGCCCGCTGAACCTCAGCTCGCCCTACCAGCCCGCCGGCTTCGAGGCCGCCGCGGCCAAGGTGCGCCGCACCCCGCTGGACTCCCCCGAGTACCCGGAGGTCCTCCAGGCGGCGACGCGGGCCGGTCTGGAGAGCAGGGCGCTGGTCTTCACGTTCTCGCAGCCCAACCTGATCGCCAAGAGCCCGTCGATCTCCGGCCTGCCGAAGGTCCCGGCCCACATCACGTGGACCGGCGTGACCATCGACGGCCGCTGACGGTCCCACCACCACACACAGAGAGAAGAGAGGGGGGCACCCCCATGTCGACGACACCGCAGGCGGCCACGCCTGCCCGCCGTCGAGGGGTCGCCGCGGCCAGGACCCGGCACGCACTGCTCCGCGTCCTGGCCGTCCTCACCCGCTCGGTGCTGATCTTCGTACCGGTGTTCGTGGTCGCGACGTTCGTGACGTTCGCACTGCGCTCACTCAGCGGGCTCAGCCCGGCGCGGATCCAGCTGGGCGAGGAGGCGACACCCGAGGCCATCGCCCGCGTCGAGGCCGAGTGGGGCCTGGACCGGCCCTTCCTGGTCCAGTACGCGGACTGGTTCGGCGGCGTGCTGCATGGGCAGCTCGGCACGAGCTGGACCAACGGCGCCGACATCTCCACCCTGATCGGCCTCGGACTCGGCGTCAGCCTGTCCGTCGCCACGTTCGCCCTGGTCATCGGCGTCCTGATCGGGTTCCTGCTGGGCACGGTCGCCGCGCTGCGGCGCACCACCTGGATCGACCGGACGATCACCGGCTTCGTCACGCTCGTGTCCGTGATGCCCGCGTTCGTCGTCGGCATCGTGCTGGTGGCGGTGTTCGCGGTGGGGCTCGACCTGTTCCCGGCCGCGGGTTACGTCCCGGCGGCGGAGGGCATCGGCCCCTGGCTCACCCACATCACCCTGCCGGCCGTGGCGCTGAGCTTCGACGTGATCGCCGACGTCGCCCGGCAGCTGCGCGGCGGTCTGATCGCCGCGTACCGGGAGAACTACGTGACCGGCGCGGTGGTGCGGGGGCTGAGCCCGCGGCGGATCTTCTTCGGGCATGTGCTGCGCAACGGCCTCGGCCCCGCGCTCGCCACGCTGGGCCTGAAGTTCCCGTCGCTGGTGGGCGCGTCCGTCGTCACCGAGTGGATCTTCGGCCTCCAGGGCTTCGGCCGGTTCGCCAACGACTCCGCCCAGTCCGGCGACGTGCCCGCCGTGCAGGGGGTGCTGGTGGTGTCGATCGCCCTGGTCGTCGCCTTCAACCTGATCGTCAATCTGGTGCTGGCGCGGGTCACCCCGGCCTCCCAGCGGGGGGTGTGAAGCATGGTGCGCCGCGTTCTCTCCCTCACCTCGGGCCGGATCGCCGTCGGCGTCCTCGCCGTCATCGCCCTGCTCGCGCTGGCCGGGCCGTGGCTGGCGCCGCAGGACCCGCTGGCCACGAGCGACGACACCCTGGCCGCCGCGTCCGGCGCGCACTGGCTGGGCACCGACTACCTCGGCCGTGACGTGTTCAGCCGGCTGCTGGACGGCTCACGGATCAGCGTCCTCGGCTCCCTCGAGGTCGCCGTGGTGGCCCTGGCCGTCGGCGCGGTCCCGGGCATCCTGTCGGTGTACCTCGGCCGGGTCTTCGAGTGGCTCAGCCTGCGGCTGACGGACACCCTGGTGGCGCTGCCGTTCCTGCTGTTCGCGGTCGCGGTGATCGCGCTGCTGGGCAACGGGATCACCCAGGCGATGCTCGTCACCGGCACGCTGGTGTCGCCGCTGTTCTACCGGGTGGCCCGCGCCGCCACGCTGACCGTGGCGCGCTCCCCGTACGTGGAGGCGGCGATCGTCTCGGGCGCCTCCGTCGGCTGGATCGTCCGCCGGCACGTGTGGGCCAAGGTGCTCCCGCCGCTCGCGGTGGCGCTGGCGCAGACCATCGGCGTCGGCTTCGTGATCGTGTCCAGCCTGACCTTCCTCGGCATCGGTGTGCAGCCGCCTGCCCCCACCTGGGGCGGTCTGCTCGCCTCCGACCTCGGCTATCTCGACTACCGGCCCTGGGCGCCGCTCGCCCCGGCCGTGCTGATCTCGGCCACGGTCTGGGCGTGCAACCTTCTCGCCGACGCGATCCGCGACGTGTCCGGGGAGGCGGGACGCGCCCTGCTCGACCGGCGCAAGGCCCGCGCCCACCGCACCGGCACGCCCGACACCGTTCCCACCGGAGGTGCCCGATGACCACCCTCTCCCAGGACGCCACGCGGCCCGCCGAGGCCGCCGAACAGACCGCCGAGCGGACCGCTGAACGGACCCCCCGCGAGCCTGTGCTCGCCGTCCGGGACGTGCGCATCCACGACCGGGCCGGCGACCGGGAGATGGTCCACGGCGTCTCCTTCGAGCTCACCCCGGGCAAGGTCGTCGGCATCGTCGGCGAGTCGGGCAGCGGCAAGACCCTCACCTGCCGGGCCGCCCTCGGCATCCTGCCGGAGCACTTCGAGATCTCCGCCGGGTCCGTGACCATCGACGGCACGGACATCGCGAAGCTGACGCCCCGGCAGTGGACACGGCTGCGCGGCTCCACCATCAGCGCCGTCTTCCAGGACCCGGCGTCCTACCTCAACCCGTCGCTGCGGGTCGGCGCGCAGATCGCCGAGGTGCTGCGGGTCAAGACCGGGCTCAAGCGCCGCGACGCCCGCCGGCGCGCGCTGGAACTGCTCGAGGCGGTGCGGCTGCGCGATCCGGAACTCGTCTACGGGCAGTACACGTTCGAGCTGTCCGGCGGCATGCTCCAGCGCGTCCTGATCGCCGCGGCCATCGCGGCCGGACCGCGCATCCTCATCGCCGACGAGGCGACCACCGCGCTCGACGTCACCGTGCAGGCCGAGATCCTCGACCTGCTGGCCGACCTGCGGGAGTCGACCGGGCTCGCCCTCGTGGTCGTCTCCCACGACCTCGCCGTCGTCGCCCAGCTCTGCGACGAGGTGCTGGTGATGCGGCAGGGCGAGGTCGTGGAGCAGGGGCCCACGCGTGCGGTGCTGGACGCGCCCCGGCACGCGTACACGCGGCTGCTCGTCGACGAGCACGAGAGCTACGGCCTCGACCGGTTCCTGACGCCGAAGACCCCTAAGACCCCGGAGGCCGCGAACGCCACGAAGCCCACGAAGCCCACGAAGACTTCCAAGGCTCCTGAGGAGAAGACGGCATGAGCACCGTACGGCCGCACGCGAACGCCGCCCCCGCGCCGGTCCTGGAGGTGACAGGACTGGACGTCCACTACGGCAGGCGCCGCGCCCGCCGCCGGGCGCTGCACGACGTCACCCTGACCGTCGCGCCCGGCGAGACCCTGGGGGTCATCGGCGAGACCGGCTCCGGCAAGTCCACCCTCGCCCGCACGGTCCTCGGCCTGGTGCGCGCCTCGGCGGGGTCGGTCGTCGTCGGCGGCGAGGACGTCACCGGCCACGGACCGCGCCAGTGGCGCGCGCTGCGCCGCCGGGGCGTCGTGCAGTACGTCTTCCAGGACCCGCTGCGCAGCCTCGACCCCGACCTCACCGTCGAGGACTCGCTGACCGAACCGCTGCTGGTCCAGGGCGTCACCCGCGCCGAGGCCGCCCGGCGGGCCCGCGCCCTGCTGGCGCGGGTGCGGCTGCCGGAGGACCTGCTCGGCCGGCTGCCCGGGGAGCTGTCCGGCGGGCAGCGCCAGCGGGTCGCCGTCGCCCGCGCCCTCATCACGCAGCCGCGGCTGCTGATCCTCGACGAGCCGGCCAGCGCCCTCGACTCCGCCAACCGCGTGCAGATCCTGGACATCCTCAAGGAGCTGCGCGCCGACGGCGTCGCCCTCGTCCTCATCTCCCACGACCTCGGCTCCGTCGCCGGCGTCGCCGACCGGATCGCCGTCCTCTACCAGGGGCGGCTCGTCGAGACCGGCCCCGCCGCGGAGGTCGTCGGCCGGCCCCGGCACGTGTACACCCGGCTGCTCGTCAGCTCCGCGCCCACGCTGCGCACGGGAGCGGCCGACCGCTCCGAACGCGAAGCCCTGCGCGCCCTGTTGAGCGCCTGACCGCAACGGCGGCACACCTCACGAGCGCCCGACCTCACGACAGACAGGAACAGCCATGACCCGTCAGATCCATCTCGCCCTGCACCCCTACGGCGTCGGCGGCCCCGGCCAGCACGGCCTGTGGAAGGACCCGCGCGTCGCCAAGAACGCCAGCATCGACGTCAACTACTACATACGGCAGGCGCAGGCCGCCGAACACGCGCTGTTCGACGCGCTGTTCATCGTCGACAGCCAGTTCATCAACGCCACCTACCCGCACCACTACCTCAACCGTCTGGAGCCGCTGACGCTGCTGTCGGCGGTGGCCACCCACACTCGGCACATCGGCCTGGTCGGCACCGCCAGCTCGACGTACAACTCACCGTTCAACCTGGCCCGCCGGTTCGCCTCGCTCGACCTCATCAGCGGGGGACGGGCCGGCTGGAACGTGGTCACCAGCTTCGACACCGGCACCGCGCGGAACTTCGGCCTCGACGAGCACCTCGACTACGCCTCCCGCTACGGGCGCGCCCTGGAGTTCGTGGAGGTCGCCCGGGGGCTGTGGGACTCCTACGAGGACGACGCGTTCCCGGCCGACGTCGAGCGGAACGTCTTCCTCGACCCGTCCAAGCTGCACGCGCTGAACCACGAGGGCGAGCACTTCAAGGTCGCGGGCCCGCTGAACATCTCCCGCTCGCCGCAGGGCCAGCCGGTGATCTTCCAGGCCGGGGTGTCCGAGGAGGGCCGCGACCTCGCCGCGCGGGTCGCCGAGGGCATCTACGCGCCGGGCGGCTCCCTGGAGCAGGCGCAGGAGTACTACGCCGACATCAAGCGGCGCACCGCCGCGTACGGCCGCGACCCCGAGCACATCAAGATCTTCATCCACGGCGGTCCGGTGGTCGCCGGGAGCGACGAGGCCGCCCGGCGCCGCGAGCGGGAGATCTTCGAGGAGGACAACGACTTCGACCGCAACCTCGCCCTGCTGGGCCGGTCGTTCGGCGCCTACGACTTCAGCGTGCACGACCTGGACGCGCCCTTCCCGGACGTGGCGCACCTCGCGGAGAAGGGCGGGCGGACCAGCGCGACGCAGATCGTCGCGCGGGCGAAGGAGCAGAAGCTCACGCTGCGCGAGGTGGCCAACTCGGTGAACGAGTTCCGCCGTTCGCCGTTCGTCGGCTCCCCGCGGACGGTCGCCGACACCATCGAGCAGTGGTTCGAGGCGGGCACCTTCGACGGCATCAACCTCGCCTTCCGCACCGACGACGAGCTGGAGCTGTTCGTCGACGGCGTGGTGCCGCTGCTGCAGAAGCGCGGGCTGTTCCGCACCGCGTACGAGGCGGACACCCTGCGCGGCAACCTCGGCCTGCCCGTCCCGGCCAACCGGTACACCCGCGAAGCCGCCTCGGCGTGAGCGTCCCGCCCGCACCGCACACCTCCCCCGTTCCCCCCGCGGCCCCGGCCGCCCCCGTACCCGCAGGAGCCTGACCATGCCCGAGCAGTCCGACCAGTCCGGCCGGCCCGATCGGTCCGACCACACCGACCACTTCGCCCCCGAGGGCCTGCGCACCCGCGGCACCGTCGTCGTGGTGCCGGGCCGCGGGGAGACCCGGGCCACCTACGACCGGTTCGGCAGCCGGCTCGCCGCCGACGCGTACCGCGTGCGGGTCGTCGACGCGCCCGCCGTGGACGCCGGCGACCTGCCCGGCACCCTCTCCCGCTTCGCGGCGCGGCTCACGGCGGCGGTCGACGGCGCCCGCGGCGAGGACGGCACCGTCCGTCCCGTCGTCGTGGTGGGCAGCGACACCGGGGCGGCGCTCGTCGCCGCGCTGTACGGGACGGCGGGCGCGTCGGTGGCCGGCGTCCCGGAGGCGGAGGCGGTCGTCCTGGCGGGCCTCCCCGGCCGGGCGCCCGCCGCCGCGGACACCTGGGACGGCGAACTCGACGTCCGCACCTCGTGCCCGGCCCACCGGCGCGTCCTCACCGACGACGCCGGGGTGCGCCGGGGCGCGCTGAACGACGCCGTGCCCGAGGAGCTGCTCGCCGCGGCCCATGACGGGGGCACGGCGCTGCCCGCGCTGATCCTCGCCGGTGACGCGGACCCGCTCGTCGACCGCGACGAGCTGCACCGCACCGCCAAGTCCCTCGCCCGGGCCCGGCTCTCGGTGGTGCGGGGCGCCCACCACGACGTCCTCAACGACCTCCAGCACCGCTCGGTCGCCGCCGAGGTGGTCACCTTCCTGGAGACGCTCCGGGAGGACCTGGTGCCGCTGGTCACGGTGGAGACCAGCGCCTGGTGAGCCGCTGAGGCCCCTTCGTCCGACGGCCGCCCCTACCTGGAAGGTCCCCATGGCCACGATCCTCTCCGTCTCCGGAAGCCCCTCCGCCACCTCCCGCACCGCCCGGCTGCTGCGCCACCTCGACGACCGTCTGCGCGGTCACGGTCACGACGTCGTGCCGCTGGACGTCCGCACGCTGCCCGCGGAGCCGCTGCTGAACGCCGACTTCGGCCACCCGGCCGTCGTCGAGGCGGCGGCGCTGTTCGCGCGGGCGGACGGCGTGGTGGTCGGCACCCCCGTCTACAAGGCGGCGTACTCGGGTCTGCTGAAGGCGCTGCTCGACCTGCTCCCGCAGTACGCGCTGACCGGCAAGGTCGTCCTGCCGCTCGCCACGGGCGGCAGCACGGCCCATGTGCTGGCCATCGACTACGCCCTGCGCCCAGTGCTCAACTCGATGGGCCCGGCGCACATCGTCCCGGGGTGGTTCACCCTCGACAAGGACATCACCGTGGCGGAGGACGGCTCGGTCACCGTCGCCCCCGGCGCCGCCGAGGCCCTGGCCCGTGTCACCGACCAGTTCTCCGCCTCCCTGCACGCCCACCACGCGTCCCTGGCCCTCACGGGCTGAGCCGGCGGCCGGCGGAGGCCCGCGCGACACCCTCGCGGCGGGCCCCGCCGGCCCTGCGGAATGTTTCCCTCAGCGGTTGGATCTCGGACATCCGTGGAACGTGCACGACATCGTTCGAACAGCGGGCGGTGCGTGGGATTCCGGTGCCGGAACCGTGCATCACCAGACGTTCCGGGCACGCCGGGGTCAGGGGCCTCATGTGTACGTCATGTGTGCCCGGACCTCGGCAGTCGCCGTCCCGACGGACGCTCGGGACGCCCGGCGAGATGCCGTCGGCGCCGGTCGTAAGTGTCATCACGCAGTCGTACGACGGGAGTTGAGACGGCGGTGCGAGACCCACGCGGACGGGTTCCGGACGGCGCATTCGACCACGTCGCCTGAACACAATTTCCCCACACCCTCTCTTCTTACAGGCCCCGATGGTCTAGATTGACCCTGCTTCGGGTGTTCGGGCACGAGGCGACCGATTGAATGATCTTTAAGTCCGGCGCCGGGGGGAGGGGTTCGTCCGACGCCAGGCGTGGGGGTGATCACACCGCTGAGCCCCGGGGGGGCTCGGGTGCGGGGGCGCACCTGAGGGACCGGCCAGGTCCGCTCGGCTCCATGTACCGGCGCGGCCGCGTGCCGCTGCCGCCGCGACAGGTTGTTCACGTTGTTCTTCATCCGTCCGTAGCCGGCGTGCCGGCGCGGGAGGCGGGGGCCTCCCGTGGCGAGGAACAGCGCGGTTCGGGGGGTGGGGTCCCCCCGGCGCAGACAGTGTCAGGCGAACACGTCGCATCACCGGGGACCTGGGGGGTTCTGTGCGGCAAGGGGGATTGGTCAGCCCGTTCCCGTCGGAACGGGGTCATCTGGCGGACGGGGCGCCGGCCCGTGACACGGCCGACTGGGAGCACCGCTACCGCCGTACCGTGATCATGAGCGACACGGTGGCGACCGCCGTCGTCGTCGCGGGGATCGGCAACTTCTTCGGCGTCCGGGACGCCGCCAACTGGCACGAGAAGTGGGGCATTCTCGCCTTCGGCACCTGGTTGCTGGTGCTGGGGGCGCTGACGGTGAGCCGGTCGTGGGCGCCGACCGTGCTGGGCCAGGGCGCCGAGGAGTTCCGGCGGCTGGGCCGCTCGCTGTTCATGGCGACCGTCGTGCTCGCGCTCGGCGGGATCGCCCTGACCTCGCGCAACATCAAACTATGGATCTTCGTCGCGGTTCCCGCGATCGCGCTCGTCACCATGACGATGCGCTATCTGCTGCGCCTGTGGCTGCACCGGCAGCGCAAGGAGGGCCGCTGTCTGCGGCCCGTGCTGGCCGCCGGGAGCCCGGACACGGTGCGCGACCTGATCGCCCGCACCCGCAAGTACCCGCATCTGGGCTGGCGCGTGGACGCGGTGTGCACCACCGACGGCCCCGGACTCGACGGCGGCCGGCTGGACGGGGTGCCGGTGGTGGGCCGGCTGGCGGACGTCGCCGACCACGTCCGCCGCGACGGCTACCGCGTCGTCGCCGTCACCCCCGACCCCCACTGGTCGCCGGACCGGCTGCAGCGGCTGTCGTGGAACCTGGAGGGCAGCGAGGCCGAGATGGTCGTCGCACCGGTGCTGATGGAGGTGGCGGGGCCGCGGCTGCACGTCGACGCGGTCCTCGGCATACCGCTGCTGCGGGTCAGCATGCCGGCGTTCACCGGCGGCCGCCGCGCGGTCAAGGGCGTCGTCGACCGGCTCGGCGCGACGCTCCTGCTGGTGCTGTTCGCGCCGCTGCTGCTGCTGGTCGCGCTGCTGGTGGCGGCGGACAGCCGGGGCGGGGTGTTCTACCGGCAGCGCAGAGTCGGCAAGGACGGCCGTGAGTTCACCATTCTGAAGTTCCGCACGATGATCCCCGGCGCGGACCGCGCCCGCGCCGCGCTGGCCGGCCTCAACGAGGGCGCCGGACCGCTGTTCAAGATGCGCCGCGACCCGCGGGTGACCCGGGTCGGGGCGGTGCTGCGGCGCTACTCGCTGGACGAACTGCCGCAGCTGTTCAACGTGCTCACCGGGTCGATGTCGCTGGTCGGCCCGCGGCCGCCGCTGCCGGAGGAGTGCGCCGCCTACGGCCCGGACATCCGGCGCCGGCTCAAGGTCAAGCCGGGGCTCACCGGGCTGTGGCAGATCAGCGGACGCAGCGACCTGTCGTGGGAGGAGGCGGTCCGCCTGGACCTGCGGTACGTCGAGGACTGGTCCCTCGCCCTGGACACGGTGATCTTGTGGAAGACGCTGCGCGCCGTGGTGCAGGGACAGGGGGCCTACTGATGCGCGGCGGCCGTGGGGCGGCCGGGGTGCGGACCGCAGGCCGAGGGGGCCTGCCCGGGGGGAGGAACGGGTCATGAGAGTCAGCGTTTTCGGGCTCGGCTACGTGGGCTGCGTGTCGGCCGCGTGCCTGGCGAGCATGGGTCACGAGGTCGTCGGGGTGGACGTCAACCCGGTGAAGGTGGACCTGGTCAACGACGGCAAGGCGCCCGTCGTCGAGGAACGGATCGGCGAGCTGATCGCCGAGGTCGTGGGCAGCGGGGCGCTGCGCGCGACCACCGACGTACGCGAGGCGATCGGGAACAGCGAGGTGTCCCTGATCTGCGTGGGCACCCCGTCGGAGCCCAACGGCAGCCTGTGCACGACGTACTTGGAGCGGGTCACCGAGGAGATCGGCGCGGCGCTGGCCGAGCGGGGCGGGCGGCACACCGTGGTGTTCCGCTCCACGATGCTGCCGGGCACTTGCCTGGGCCTGCTGGTGCCGATCCTGGAGAAGCAGGTCGGCGGCACCGCGGGCGTGGACATCGGCGTCGCGGTCAACCCGGAGTTCCTGCGCGAGGGCACCAGCGTGCGGGACTTCTTCGACCCGCCGAAGACCGTCATCGGCGAGCTGGACACGGCGAGCGGCGACGTCGTCGCGGCGCTGTACGAGGATCTGCCCGGCGAGGTGTTCCGGGTGCCGGTGCCGACGGCCGAGGCGATCAAGTACGCGGACAACGCCTTCCACGGACTGAAGATCGGCTTCGCCAACGAGCTGGGCGCGGTGTGCCGGGCGCTCGGGGTGGACTCGCACCAGGTGATGGACGTGTTCCTCGCCGACCGCAAGCTCAACATCAGCCCCGCGTACCTGCGTCCGGGCTTCGCCTTCGGGGGCTCCTGCCTGCCGAAGGACCTGCGGAGCCTGGTGCACGCGGCGCACCGGGCCGACGTGGCGGTGCCGATCCTCTCCCACGTCCTTCCGTCCAACGAGGAGCATCTGCAGCGCGCGGTGGAGCTGGTGGAACGCACCGGCAAGCGAAAGGTCGGCCTGTTCGGGCTCTCGTTCAAGCCGGGCACCGACGATCTGCGCGAGAGCCCGCTGGTGGAGCTGGCGGAGCGGCTCTTCGGCAAGGGGTACGACCTGCGCATCCACGACGCCAACGTCAGCCTGTCGCGGCTGCTCGGCGCCAACCGCGAGTACATCGAGAACCGGCTGCCGCACCTGGCGCAGCTGCTCGCCGACTCCGTGGAGGACGTGCTGGACCACGCGGAGGTCGTCCTGGTCGGCACGAAGGACCCGGCGGTGCTGTCGGCGCTGCCGCACGGCGACGACCCCGTGATCATCGACCTCGTCCGCCTCCCCGACGCCGACGCGCGCCGGGCCGAACCCGGGTACGTGGGCCTTGCTTGGTGAGCCGAAGGGCGCGCGGGGCCGCCGCGCGCTGATCCTGGTGGAGAACCTGTCGGTGCCGTTCGACCGGCGGGTGTGGCAGGAGTGCCGGACGCTCCGCGACGCCGGCTGGGAGGTCGACGTCATCTGCCCGCGGGGCGCCAAGCGGGACACCGAGCCGGAGGCCGTGATCGACGGGGTGCGGATCCACCGCTACCCGCTGCGCGCGGCCACCGGAGGACCGGCCGGCTATCTCAAGGAGTACGGGGCCGCGCTGTGGCACACCGCGCGGCTGGCCCGCAAGGTCGGTCCGGTGGACGTGGTGCACGCCTGCAACCCTCCGGACCTGCTGTTCCTGCCCGCGCTGCGGCTGAAGCGGCAGGGCGCGAAGTTCGTCTTCGACCAGCACGACCTGGTGCCGGAGCTGTATCTGTCCCGGTTCGGGCGGGGCAAGGACCTGCTGTACCGGGGCGTGTGCGCGCTGGAGCGGGCGACGTACCGGGCGGCGGACGTGGTGCTCGCCACCAACGAGAGCTACAAGGACGTCGCCGTGCGCCGCGGCGGGCGGCGGCCCGAGGACGTGTTCGTGGTGCGCAGCGCGCCCGACACCGAGCGGTTCCACCCGGTGGACCCGGAGCCGGAGCTGAAGCGCGGCAAGCCCCATCTGCTGTGTTATCTGGGCGTGATGGGCCCGCAGGACGGCGTCGACTACGCGCTGCGGGCGCTGGCGAAGCTCCGCGACGAGCAGGGACGTACCGACTGGCACGCGGTGTTCGTCGGCGCGGGCGACACCTTCGACGCGATGCTGGAGCTGTCCCGGGAGCTGGGG
>Ga0164243_10010758_pt1 | contig 13116 bp, 6 predicted proteins | sample OricompcompostOP_FD_108781 | JGI IMG/M metagenome (GOLD analysis project Ga0164243, IMG submission 108781) | Organic Plus compost microbial communities from Emeryville, California, USA - Original compost - Organic plus compost (OP) | ecosystem: Engineered > Solid waste > Mixed feedstock >... | reverse complement strand
CGTTGAATTAGGTAGTCGCAGTCCTTGACACCGTATCGAAGCCAGAGGGAGGTTTTGCTGCTGAGGCCCAAAGCCGACTTAGAGTTTCCAGTCTTGGTCGGGGCGTAGGACACGACATTCCCATGGAGATGGGGCTGGGAATGCCAGAAGGGGTGGGTGCTGTTTGGGGAGGGGAAGCCGGGGTCTACGATGCCCGGTTCGTAGATGCCTTCCAATGCGCTCGACATTATAGTGTTTTCCGATGAGGGATGTTGGTCTGTGGAATGAGCCTTTTCGCAGCTCCTGATGCCCGCGATGGTAGAGGCCGACGTCTCTTTATGAGAAGTCTGTCTGGAGCTGCGATACCAAGTCCTAAAGTCTCACGGAGACCGTGGATCTCTCAGTTATAGTGATGAACCGATCCCTCACTGCAGTACTCATTCGAGCTGCCCAAATGAGAGAACGTTTTTATCTACGGCATGTTCCTACATGGTGCGGAGAAAGTAACGTAGGGACGGACAAAGAGCTGCAGCTTTTGGCAAGCTAGGGAAAGGGGAACCAGAGCGAGGCTAGGTGGGACGCCGGATCCATTGGGATCTCATGGGCCCTTGGGGTGGCGCGAACATAGTTCGATCAAGATGATGAGAATAGATCCCGCATCCAGACCTTACTCGATCCGATGCGATCCTCGACGGTTGGATCGCTCACCTGACCTAGAATGGGCCCCTAGTCGGCACTCTGCATTACATTGATGCGAACGTTAAGGTGAATCCGTGGAGGCCGGGGGGCCGGAGGGCTGCTTACCGCTTCCGACTGCCGGGTCGGGTCGTTGGGATATTGTGAAAACCACACCAACGCGCTAACCTAAAAGGGTGGCTAAAATGAGAGCATCGGGGACAATTTTGCGGGGATGGAAGTTGGCGTCAGTGAGAGCAGAATTTGTAACATTTATTGGCCAGTTGAGCTTGAGTCCGTTTCGGGAAAGGATTATAGGGGCTGGGTGAAATTGGCAAATTCACCTGTGAGTATTACGAGTTTAGGATGAGAGCTTGAGAGTCTGAGTTGCGGAATGAATGCATAGTCTGCCAACGCGATTCACAGTTGTATTTAATACTATGGTGACCGCAGTTTCGGCGCAGTGTTTGGTAATTGTCCAACTCAGATTTGGTCAAGGATCGAATTTGCCTTCGCCTCGCTATATATTGCAACTTCGTCACAAGCTAATTTACTTCCAGCCAATAGTCTCCCCCTGTAACGCAACATACCACGCATCATCATCCTCGGCCCACCTACTCAGCGCTTCTTTGACCTGCTCGATCTCCTTCTCTGTAACCCCGACCTGAATCCAACTTTCTCGGTATGGGTCCCCTGCTGATAGTTTCTCCAGGTTCCTGTCTACATACCAACGGCGTTCCTCTCGACCTGAATGCACCGTCGTCCCTGCCCCCACTCTTATCTTTCCCGCTGCGGCATCAAACCCCACCAGCCTGTACAGTGCTAGCATATCTCCCCCGGGGAGGGAGGCCACTGTTTCTCCCTTCCGCAGGGCTCGAACCATGTTCCCGGCCCACAACCTGTCGAGGTCATAGCTGCGAGGGTAAAAGTGCAACTCGGCAGCTTCACGTGTTGCGAGGATACCGCCTGGCTTGAGGACGCGTCTCATCTCCGACAGTGCTTGGCGCCGCATCTCAAGGGAGGCTAGGTGAGGGAACAACTGAGAGCTAAAGACAACGTCAAAGGTATCGTCGGGGAAGGCGAGACCTTCCAGGAGGTTGGCTGTCTGAAAGGAGATATTGTTCGCTTGCGATGGCGACCGGGCAACCATCTCCTTTGCACGGGCGAGAACATCTTCAGAAATGTCGATTCCGGTCACAGACCCTTGGCGTAGTAGGCCGGCGAACCCCATAGTGATTGTTCCGGGGCCACATCCGACATCAAGGATGCGATCAGTCGATTTAATATGGGGAAGTAAAAAGGCAGCGTCTGTGTGGATTGTCCGTGAAGCATGGCTACTCACGGTGGCTTCTGAATAGCCTTGTGTATAGTTGGTGGTCTTTGTAGCCATGTTTGCCTTATTGAAAATGATGTGGTTCTTCTCAAATTTTAGTCGTGTAGTGAGGAATGGACAAGACAAGTGGACATGGCGAGTGGGTGATGAGTGACGTGATGAGTATTTATCTTCGGTCTCGGATTCTCGATGACCTTAATGTTGACTGATAGTGACTAAGCTCCTTTAACAGCCCGGTGTTCGGAGTTGAGGTTCAGTTTTAGCGTCGGAGTTGACGGAACCATGCCCACATATGCGGCTGGCTTTTCCGAGGTTTTTTTTCTTCTTTTTTTTTCTTTTTTTTTTTTTTTTTTTTTTTTTTTTTTTTTTTTTTTTTCTTCTTCGCAAAATACCCAGTAATCATTGGTGCGCTTTGCATAACAGTAGACTTCGTACACCTTTGTCTTCGTGAGCTAAGCCATGATGGAGAAGGCGGAGGCAGAGTCTTCGCCCCCCATCTTCATGTTCTCGAAGCAATGAATTCGATGTCCTCAAACGGGAAGACATTGGTGAACTACAAAGACGGCCGCTATTCACGGGCTCCGGACACGGTGTTGGGACGCTTATAGCGCTGCATGATAGTTGCGTTCTACGAGATGGCAGCAGTGTTGCCATTAGAGTAAAGAGTGTTTGCCGCCTCTGGGGATTCAACCCAGCGCCTAGGTTTGAGGTTATCAATGATCATAACCTTTTGTCCGAGTGCCCCGTCCTTGATTGAACCCTCCACTCCAAGACAAATTCGACATCATCGACTTCGAACTCAAGCTCCCATATCATGCCAAGGGTGACGATTCTGTTTGGTTCAATCGGGAAAATAGTAATACTATTCATAATGAAAATGATAACCACTCAAGCGCGAGATAGGAGGCGTGGTGCATCCGCAGCACCCTGCTACATGTTATCCTTCCATTCGTATTTTGCCACGGTGCTGCCGACCGAAGCGGATGGAAGGCTGTCACTTGGAAGCCGAGCCTAGCTCGTCACAACCCATCATATGCCCAGTGTTTTCAGATTGGTGACCCCGGACAAGATTTCGAAGACACGGGAGATTTGGGGGAACATTGCCAAATGTTAACAAAACGTTGAGGCGGTGGCATTGGTGCCTTTAAGAGCCACTTTGGGGACTTTGCGGACTCCACCCACTGCCAAGACCAGCCCTCGAATTTTGGAAAAAAAAAAAAAATCGAAGAAGCTCAATCTTGTCACAGGCTCAATATCGTTTGTCCCTTATTTTTTTGATCCTGTTTTTAAAAGCACTCCTGAACTCAATGAACAGACTCACAAAGATGCATCAACTTTTCCGACGTAACTCAGACGTCTCAAATGTCTATTCATGCACGACAGTGATTCTGGTTTTTCCCTTCATTAAATACGTTGAAATACAAGATACAGCTATTCCATCTCGGCATCGCCTTCAGGCTCTCATCAGAAGACGTTGTGAGATGACGCTAGCCCACCGAGTTTCTCGACGACTTCGATATGTCATTTTCCCCGGCATTAAGAGGAGGTATATCGGAGTTTTCGTTGTGGGTGTGGGCCTGCTCGCCGAGCCACGTCCCAGTAGTGAAACTTGCCCGATTTTGGGAAGTTTACTGAGGTAGATCTAGTTCATTCAAGGTGCCACGACTTCCTGGGCAGCGGCTGTGAATGTGAATGGACATCAGCCCAATCGCCTTAAAGTTGCCAATTCAGTCACTGGCGTGATCTACTTTGCATTAGACCTTGTCCCCAAGCACCATGCATGGAGAGAAGCCAGCCAACAGCACGCCGAATAATACCACATCACCCCACCCCGCCTTCACCTGGGTTTCCTGGACTTCTTTTTCCTTTCTTTTTTCCTTACTCATTCAGGTTCCTGTTGTCCGGTCATTTCATTTTCTTCTCTCGGAGGGGATGGGGACATGGAAAACATAGATGAGAATGGGATGTGGGATTGTGGCCCGTAGGCCGGTCGTCTCCAGCTGAGATTGGATTGCGATTTTATAGTTTGTCCTACCGAGGAGATTCTTGTTGGCCCACATGTAAAATGGAACCTAATATTTCAGGCTGAAACTAAGTGGAAATCAGTGGCTATTTAAGGAAGGTAATTAGGGGCTGGAAACGGAAAAAATCTCAGTTCTAGAACAATCATAGTTTTTATACATACTACTTTTAGCCCCCAATTTAATACTAATATTCAAACAATTAAGAGTCTCATTCCTTTCCTATACCCTAGACACCTACTAACTACTTTTATATAAGAAATACTATAGAAAAGAGATATTAAGATATCTAAAAGGTATCTAAGGGGATTAGACTTCTTAGAAAAGAATTTAAAATAACTTTTAAATATAAAATAAATTTTAAATAGAGACTAAGTATAATCTAGCTTAAGATATTTTATATATTTATATATATATCTAGCTTTAGCTAAAAAAAGCTTCTTTTTTTAAGAAAAAGAGAATTTTTACTTTTAATAATTATATTTATTATATTTAATTTATTAATTATAGCTAATAATATCTTATTAAGTTTATTAAATTAAATAATTATTATTATCTTTAAAAATTAAAATAATTAGGAAAGCTAGAAAAATTAACTTAAAAGCTTATTTTTTAATAATAATATTAAAAAAGTTATTTTTAAAAAAGAAAAATTAATTAAAAAGTTAATATTTTTTAAAAAAGAAGCTTTTATTAATAATTATTTTTATATTCTTAAAGTAATAGTAATTAGAATAATATTATAATTAGAGACTTTTAGATTATCTAAAGAAAACTTAAAATAATAGGAATTTTATTATTTAAATTATAAATTTTAACTAATTAAGTTTAAAGAATAAGAGAAGGAATTAAAAGAAGTAAAAAAGGAAATCTAGAAGATACTTTTTATTCTCCTTTTTAATATTTATTATATTTAGGCTTTAATCTAAGACTAGTTTAAGAACTTAAAAGAAGTTATTAATATTATTAAACTTAAAGAAATTATAATAATTATTAATAATTACTTTAAAATAATTAATTATTTATCTAGAATACTAAAAAACTAGAAAATATAGTTTATTTAATAGTAAGAAATTATAATAAAAGGAAAATAACTTAAACTATTAGAAATTATTAAAGTTTATTATTAGTTTTTATATCTTATATTAGTAGTTAATAGCTTTACTAGAGATTAAGCTTTAAGCTATAAGTTAATCTACTAGAAGGAAATTAAAGATAATATCTTTATCTATTAAGAGATAGTAAGAGCTTTTAATTTCTATATAAAAAAAAAGATTATAAAAGTTTAAGTAAAAAGGGTTATTAAAAGAGCTTTTAACTTAACTTTTTATAAAAAAGAAGATAAATATCTTAATAATATTATTAATAACTTTAAGTTTAAAAATAAAGCTATTTTACTAAAGAAAGTTAGAAAAAGAAGAAGAGCTTATTTTAATATTTACTAAGTCTATTAGCTTTTTAGATATTTTTAGTAAAAGTATTTCTATATTACTAAAAAACTTTTAAAAAAATAGATAATAATTAAAAAAAAGAAATAATAGATTAAGAAGCTACTAGTAAATAACTTTAATTAAGTTAAAAAAATAGAAAAATTTTAAAAATAAAATAATAGAAAAAGAATTAAGTTTTAAGAAAATTAAGATAAAAACTAATTATTAGTAACTTTATATATTAAAGTTATATTTTATATAATAAAAATAATTTCTTTCTTAATTTTTAATTATTTTTTAAAAAACTTTATTATATTTAATTCTAGATTAAATATCTATATTTTTAATTAACTTAGTTAATTTTATAACTTTAGGCTAGCTTATAATAACTTTATATTAATAGGAAGTAAGTAATTTCTAATTTTTAACTATAGTAAAATTAAAATTAAGTTTTAATATTAATTATAATCTATTATCTTAACTTTTAAAGATATAGCTTATATAAAAGTTATTACTATTAACTTTATTTTACTAAGAAGGCTTTACTAAACTAGATATATTTAAAATTATAAGCTAGGTATCTATAATATTATTAAGTAAATAGATAAGTTTACTTTCTATTTTATAATAGATATAGAAGGTTAATATATATTAGAATATATTTTTATTAAAATAGATAAGGTAGCTTTCTATACTTACTAAAATAAGCTTAGTAAAGTTATTTAAAGTTATTTACTATTATTAAAAGCTAAAAGTATAAAGTAATATTTTAGATTTAGTTATTTAAAACTAAGAGCTTTTAAATATCTTATTAATACTTTTATAAGAGTAGTAATAAAAGGCCTAACTACTGAGACGGAGTAGTGTAGCCTGCTCGAAATATTATAAGAAATAAGAAGAAATAGTTAGTTAAAATGGGTCTAGAATAGTTCTTGCAAGAAGTACTGTAGTTCTATCTATAGGAATGGAAATAGACGTCGGAAATAGTTGATTAATGGAAAATAGGGCTGTATTATAACTAAAGGAGGCTTTTAAATAAGGGGAAGCTAAAGATTATAGGAGTATTAAATAGGGGACACTTAAGTATATAAAATAATAGGAGAACTGTCTAGAGTTACTATATAAGATGATTTATAAGAACTAATAATAACTAAGTTAATTGAAAGAAGAACTAATAATTAGAATTATTTAAAGAATTTAATAAACTTATTAAAGAATTCATTTTTCTTTCTAAGGGAGGAAGGGAAAGAAAGGAAATAATTATAGCTATAGCCTATAGTAAGGAATAATGTTCTTCTACTACTACCTTTGTAGAATCTTAAGAATATCTTTATTTTTACTAATATCCTCCTTTTTACTATTATATTACTATTAAATATAATTAATATAAGCTAAGTAAGATAAAATATAAAATTAGAAGAATCTTAAAAAATAGAGAGTATCTAATTCTATATAAAAAGATAGCTTTAGATTTTTATAACTTTAAAAAGAGCTATAGAGAAATAAAAAGCTTTATATTACTAATAGATATCTATTTTAGAATAATATAAGATTACTATTTTCTAAATTAAATTATTTTTATTATTATTTTTACTTTTAATTATTTTTTAAATATAATTAATAAGCTATATAATCTAAAAACTATTTATATAAAATATAATAGAAAACTAAAAGTTAAAGTATTAAAAGTAAAGCTTTATTTTAAAATAGTTTATTATATTATAGTTAAACTTTCTATTTTATATATTTAAAAATAGAATAGCTTAGTAAAGTACTTAAGAGGTATAGTAAAAGAGAAGATTAGAATTATAATATAAATAGCTTAGATTAAAAATAAAAAAGATAATATAATCTATATTAAACTTTTTAATATATTATAGCTAGAAATCTTAAAAGCTAGTATTTATCTATTTAATAGAATTTCTAAATATATTAAAGAATAGAAGTTTTTAATTAAAATATTTTAAATTATTATAATAAGGAAAAGAGGCCTCCTAACTTTATTAAAATTATTTAATTAATTATATCTAAGGGTTTATAAATATAAAGCTTTTACTTTAATTATAAAAGTAATATAAAAATAAAATAGATTAAAATATTTAAATTTAAAAATATAAATTAATTATCTTATAAGATATAGTTTATCTAATATCTATTAGATATAAAACTTAGTTACTAATAAGGTTATTAGTATTAAAGATATTATTTTTAATAAAAATAAGTTTTATTTAGGAAAAGAAGCTATTAAGAAATAAGAACTAATATTATTATTTAATTATAATACCCTTTTTAATTAGTATTAGATTTTAGAAGAAGAAAAAAATAAAGAAATTTTTAATATTAATATATTATATAAGCTTAAGTATAAGCTTAGTTTAGTATTTAAAAAAGAAAATCTAGAAGATAAAGAGAGAATAGCTAAGGAAAAGAAAATTAATTTTAAAAAGAAATTAAAATAAGAAATCTAATATTAAATATTCTTTTTAACTTTTCTAGATTCCCTTTTATAAAAACTATCTTCCTTCTTTACTATAATCTTAAAATAACTTTTAAAATCTCTAATTATTAAGATAACTTTATTTTAGTTATAGAAGGCTACTTTTACTATTAGAAGGCTAGCTAGAAATAGAAAGCTCTTAGGAAATAAAGTTATTAATTAAGTTTAAGTATAGTAGTTAATTTAAAATAGTAAAAATTTTAAAGTTTTATATAAAAGTTAATTATTTAAATTTTTAAAATATTATTATAAATTTATATATTATTTTTTTAGTTTTTAGTTTAAAAAAACTAAAAAAGTATATTTATAAAACTATAAAGAAATAAAATCTTAATAAGAAAAAGATATTTAAAATACTAAAAATTATTAGATATTAGATTATATATAAATATATATATATAAATTTAATAAATATTATTAACTTTAAAAGTTTAAAGCTTACTTAGTTATTAGAAGAGATTAATAGATAAAATATAAAGATAATATCTATACTATTATACTTATAGTAAAGTTATTTTAAATTATTATAGCTATTATTATTTAATTTAATTTTAAATTAATATAATTTAATATTATTAATATTTTTATTAATATAATATTAGATAAAATAGTATATATAAGGTTATTATTTAGATCTAAGAGATCTAAAAAAGTCTACTAGTTTAAAAAAGCCTTTTATAATTTAAAATAATTATTATTATTATAATATAAAGAGTTAAAAAGTATTTTAATATTAATAGGTTTTAAATTTATAATCTATAAGCTATATTATTTAATTAAAAAAAGAGTAATTATCTTTTTTTATATAAATAATATTAGCTTTACTTATAGGAAAGAAGATAAGGAGGAAGCTTATAAGTTAATAAAATAATTATAAAGCTATTATAAGTTTATAGGAAAAGAAGATTTTTAATAGTTTTTTAAAATTAAAGTTATCTATAATAAAAAGAAAAGAAAAATTTATTTAAATTAGAAATTATATTATAAAAAGATTAGTAAGCTAGTAAAGATAACTTTAATCTATAATACTTTTATAAAAACTAAGAAATTACTTTTTTAAAATAAAATAATAATATTTACTTTAATTAACTAATATTAAAAGAAGATAAACTTTATTTATATATAGCTATAATTATAAAGCTAGATATAATATTTATAATATTAAAAGCTATTTAATTTATAAAGAATTTTAGTTTAATATATTATAAAGTAATAGATTAAATATTTTAATATTTTAAAAATATAAAATTATTAGCTTTAATTTTAGGAAGTAAAAATTACTTTATTATCTATAATAATATCTTTTTTATAAATAATAGCTTTAATTAGAAGAGTTTTTAAATATATACTATAATTTTATTTAGAGAACTTATTAGCTAGAAGGTTATAAAGTAAAATATTATAATTATTTTAATTATAGAAGTAAAACTTTTAGCTTTCTTTTAAGTAGTTAAGGAAGCTATTTTTATATAATAGATCTTAAAGGAACTATCTATTATATTTAATAACTACTAAACTCTTCTAAAATATAATAATATTTAGATTATTAAGCTTATTATAAACTTAAAAGTAAATTTATAGATAAAGCTATAGTATATAAATATCTATAATTACTAATTAAGATAGAAATAAAAGAATAAGAAAATAAATATAGATTATATAAATTTAAAGGAAATAATTATTAATAGTTTTACTAAAGCTTTATTTTTATAGAAATTTTAAATTTTTATTTATTAAATTAAAATATTAGATATTATTTAATTAATTAAAAATATTTATAAAAATTTAAAATAACTAATCTTTATAAAAATCTTAATATATTAGGATTTATAAATATTTAAAATAAGATAAATTAAAAACTTTTTTATTTTTAGAATATTAAGATATTTAAAGAAAAATAATTTTAAAAACCTTTTATTTACTTAGAAAACTATAGTATATAAAGCTTATTATTATATACTCTTTCTAATATTTAAAAAAAAAGTCTAAGAAGAATAGGTTATTTTTAAAATAATTAAAATATTATTAAGTAGAATTAGAAGTTATAGTTATTATAACTTGTTATAATAGCTAAGGGGGTATATTAGCTTATATGTAAAATAGAACCTAATATTTTAGGCTGAAACTAAGTGGAAATTGGTGGCTATTTAAGGAAGGTAATTAGGGGCTGGAAACGGAAAAAATCTTAGTTCTAGAATAATTATGGTTTTTATATATGCTACTTTTAGCCCCTAATTTGATGCCGATATTCAAACAATTCTCCCATCCCAGATCACGGCTCTGTGGATACGGAAAAGGTTACCCCTCAATGACCTTCGGACATGGAGTGCTTCGTAAATGGTCGTGTCCCCCTTCATTCTGAACCTGAAGGACACATGACCTGAACTCATCTTCGTGGGGGAGTCTCGTTTGCTAGTCTAAAAGGGGCAATCCCGTCCTTATTGTACCTGGTCCTGCTGCGTGTTTGTTGTGGGTCGACGCTACCGGCCCGCGTCCGCGCCCGAGGCCTAATCCATTCAACCTGCCATTTCACCAGTTGAACAAATGAAAGCGCAGGCATTGTGCGGGGTCTCCTCACCCATGCATTATCTCGCAAATCCTCGCCCCACGAACCCTGTCTTGCCTACCCCCGGTTTTATAATTCCTGATCACTTTTCCACCCCCGAGTCGCGAATATTATTCCCCATCCAGTTTCTCTCTTTGTTAACGTTCCCGGCCCACCGTGCCTCCAGTGCCAAACAATTTGTGCCAACATACACAGGTACCACTGCCCAATACCGAGAGGTATCGATCGGGTCTATTCTGAGAATCTTGGGCAACACTAAATTCTGTGTTGCATCATGGGCGATCCGGCACAACCGGCAATAGGCCCAGCCGCCACGACTTCTCCAAAGTCCCCCAGATCCCCGAAGAGCCCGGGTTCCTCGGTTGAGACGAATCAGCCTGCGGGTGAGACTCTGCTGGTCGCCGACGATGTATGACACAGTTTTCGATTACCTTGCCTCTCTGCTGAGCGCCCCAATCCAAACCTCGATGGTGTGCATGGCATCTCACTAATTTCTTGTCCAGAACCTCGAAGAATTCGACGGCGATGGCGATTCGGCTTACGGAGTAGTAAGTGGAAGCTGTTGGAAGCACCGTTGGCTCTTCTTCTCCGAAGCTCCCCACCTAATACTGTCTCTGCATGGGCTCCGGCTGTATGACGAGGATTGTGTGGATCTCGACCTAACGCAAAAATGTAGGGCGGTGGAAGTGACACAACGTCCTTACGATCTAGCATTTTAAAATACCGCATGGAAAATGGCCGGACATACCACGCGTACAAAGACGGCTGTAAGTGCCTGCCATGTTGTCAACGGTGCATCTGAACTTCCCAGTACCCAATTCCCATTGTCCAACACCACCTACGAGTTTGATGGCCCAGAACAAGGCCCCAGAGGGTCGACTCCAATGAAGTGCTGACTGTCCGTCTATCGAAAAGCTTATGTGCTTCCCAATGACGAGGTATACTCTCTCTTCCAACCTTAGATTTCGCAGCTTAACTCACAAAACCCCTCCTACCGGGCCCTAGGCGGAGAATGAGCGACTTGGTATGTAGGTCAACAAGGATCGAGCCAGCGACTCCGTCATGTGTCCGTCGAAATATGTCGTTTGCTTCTAACTTGCTACCAACCCCAACAGATGTTCAGCATGATCTTTTTCTCTTGACATTTGATGGAAGGCTCCATGTCGCGAACCTAGACACGGAGCCGCACCGGGTTCTAGATGCCGGCTGCGGCACGGGCATTTGGAGCATCGAGTTTGGTAAGTTCCCGGAAGTCCGATATTATACTATCACGATAAAGATCGGCAACAAGCTAGAATCCTAGCTAATACAATCCCAGCCGATAAACACCCCGAGTCGCATGTGAGTTTTTGTCGCGAGTCTGAGACGGGCTTATGGTCGTGGCCTTACTGACCCTTGCCCACCTCCAGGTTACGGGTATTGACTTGAGCCCCATTCAGCCTTCCTTGTAAGTGGCACTTGACTAATAGGGAAAGTGTGATTCTAAAAGCTAGCAGTGTCCCTCCCAACGTGACCTTTTTCGTTGATGACCTCGAGGATGACTGGAACTTTTCCAATAACTTTGACTTTATCTTTGCACGTTTCTGCACTGGGTCTATCGTCGACTGGCCGAGGTTCTTCAAGCAGAGTTTCAGGTGAGTCTGCCGTCCCAATCGCCTCCGTCGATCGCCCTTTCGCGTCTGGCAACATATGCACTAAACAGCACTAGCTTCCTCAACCCTGGTGGCGTCATCGAGCTCCAAGATATCATTTATCCAATGTGCTCTGATGATGGGACACTAACTCAAGATACACCCCTGAAGAGGTGGTCTGACATGCTCAACGACGCGTTTGCGGGGATGGGACGAGGTATGGATTCCGCCAAGGCATACCCGAAGCAGCTTGCCGAGGCCGGGTTCGTTGATATTGAGGTGGTACGGGAGAAATGGCCGACCAACCACTGGCCTAAAGATAAGAAATACAAGCAAATCGGTGCGTAGAGTACGCTGTAGTCGTCGCTTCCACGGACCTTGCTTCTGACCCTCTGCCTAGGTATTTGGAATACGGAGAACATCCTCAACGCTCTTGGTGCGCTGAGTCTCGCCATCTTCACTAGGCCCAAGGAGGAAAGCGGACTTGGTTGGAGTGTGGCAGAACTTGAGGTTTTGTTAGCTGGCGTCCGCAAGGACATGAGAGACACAAGAATCCATGGCTATTGGCAAATGTAAGTGGTAGTGCAGGTCTTTTTGTGGACGCAATCAATGATGCATGGTCGTCGCTCGGGTGCTAACGACGAATTGCAGTCATGCAGTGACTGCACGAAAACCCCAATAGCCCGGCCTTTATCCTCCGCAGCTTGTCATCATGTCATGGAATGGCTTAATGGTAGGCTGGCTAGGGTTGAACAGAGAAAGAGCGAATTTGCAGTTATTGAGGCTAGAAATTCGAGAGCTACCAATCTCCAAAGGAACTACATTTTCTAACCTGATCCCCAGGTAGCTTAGGGCACACCTCCTCTCTTTTTCTTCCAGCTGATATTACGTGTCCTTCGCGATTAGGCGGGCACTACCGGGCCCTCGTGATCATACCCGTCGCGTTAGCCCTAATAGAGCACGGTTAGAACACAGCAACACAAT
>Ga0164243_10010755_pt1 | contig 13117 bp, 12 predicted proteins | sample OricompcompostOP_FD_108781 | JGI IMG/M metagenome (GOLD analysis project Ga0164243, IMG submission 108781) | Organic Plus compost microbial communities from Emeryville, California, USA - Original compost - Organic plus compost (OP) | ecosystem: Engineered > Solid waste > Mixed feedstock >... | reverse complement strand
GTCGCCCGGTGAGGCCGAACCCCGGAAACCGTGTGCTGCCTGCCGCTCGTACCGGCGAACGAGTTGGGGAAAATCTCGCCTGGCGGCGTCGAGGAATGGCCCCGCGAAGCCATCGCCGATCCGCAGCAGACCCGACATCATCCAGCGTCCGCCATGCGCAGCCACGGCCTCCGCCAGCCGTTCGAGGTCGTCCACGTTATCCGTGAGACCGGGGAGGATCGGCGCGCAGAAGATGCCGGCCGGCACCCCGGCCTCGGCGAGGGCACGGATCGCGCCAAGCCGCTGCGTCGGAGAGGGTGCGCGCGGCTCCAGCAGCCGGGCAAGAGCAGGATCGAGCGTGGTGATGGTGAGGTTCACCGAGATGCGGTCCCGCTCTGCCATTCGCACCAGCAAGGCCAGATCCTGCGTCACCGTGGTCGACTTCGTCGTGATCCCCACCGGATTTCCAGCCGCGTCGAGGATGCCCAGAAGTCGGCGGGTCAGCCGGTAGTGATGCTCTGCCGGTTGGTACGGATCGGACACGGTGCCCATGATGATCGTCTGCCCACGCAGGCGCGGGGAACGCAGCTCACGGTGCAGGAGCTCCGGAGCGTTCACCTTGACGACGATCTCGTGCTCGAAATCCGCACCCGCGTCGAACCCTAGGAACGGATGGGTGGCGCGGGCGTAGCAATAGGTGCAGGCGTGGATGCACCCGCGATAGGGCGAGACGCTCCAATGGAACGGCATGCCCTTCACCGCGTTGACGATCGTCTTCGCCCGCTGCTCGTGATAGGTCGTCTTCCGGCGAACGCCGTCGGCCTGCTGCGCGCTGTCCATGTCGCCAGATTAGAACATATGTTCTCATCCGACAAGCCCCACGGAGCCAGCCACTCCGCCGGCGACCTTCCAGGTTGTCAATCACCCCGTCGCCCGACGATCGCGGCGATGCGTCGCCGCCGACGTGATCCTTGTGACCGCACCCGGCAAGCGGCGTGCGCAAGGACCAGATCCCCGGCAACCATCCGTCCCTTGCGCTAGACGGAGGGCGAGAGCCGGGCCGGCGCCTCGCCAGCGGGCAGCTCGACCACCTCGCCAAGTGCGTCGCGCTTGCCGGTCGTCTCGCGGAACCGCTCGCGCAGCCGGGCCTCGGTCTCCGCCTGCGCCTGATCGCCGGCGGCCTTCACCTCGTCGATGAGCCCACGGGTGGAGGACTGAAGCTCCTTGCCCGATTGCGGCGCCATCAGGCTGGCAACCGCCGCACCGATGACCGTGCCGACCGCGCCGCCAATCCCGAAGGTGACCAATCGCTTGAATCCGTCCATTGCTCTCCCCCTCTCAGGAGGCGCGTCGCCGGAACAGGCGCGTGACGATCGCCAGCACCACCGCGAACCCGCCACCAAGCGCCGCTGCCGAGACCGGGCTCAGCGTTGACGACACCGACCCGCCTGCCTTGACCGACCCGGCGGCAATAAAGACCGCCCGAACATCGTGGGCTGCCTCAAGCTGGCCGCCAACCGCCAGCGCGCCGATCGTATTTCCCTCGGCCAAGGTCGCCGAGCCGCCGACCGCGAGGGCAGCCACCTTGCTCTGGGCAAGACGCAGGTCCTTTGTGGAGCCGACCAGCACCGAGGATTCGTTGAGCGTCGCCCGCTCGGTCGAAAGCCGCGCGGCGCCGGAGTTCTCCAGCTTCACCGAGCGCGCCTCGATTGTCTGCGCGCCCGAGTTGCTCATCGTGATACGCTGGCCCTTGATTGTCTGGGCCCCGGATCGGTCCATCATCACCGACGGCGCATCCACCAACCCGGTCGATTCCTCCGTGAGCATCCCTTGCGGGCGCTCCCAGGTCACTGGCAGCACGCCCTCCGTCTCTTCGGAGAACTGCCCGTCCTGGGCACGGGTGACATCTTCCGGCGCCATCGCGTCCGTGGTTGTGTCGTTCGTTGCATCGTTCGGATCGGTACTCACCAGGCCAGGCTCGCTTTCGTCATGGAAGGCGCCTTACGATCGCGCCCGCCGCTGATCCACGAGTGTAGCAAACCGCCCGCCATCGCTGGCGTCGCTGGACGGGATCGGGCCGGGCCGTCGTACCCGAAGCAGGAAGACCCGTCCATTCCGGAGTGCCGCATGTCTCCCTCCCTCCCGACCGACGCCATCCCGTCCCACCGCCCGCTCGCGATCGCCCATCGCGCGGGCAACGATGCGGCGCTGGCAGGCCGGGCCATCGCCCTCGGGGCGGACATGCTGGAGACGGATGTCTGGCTCCATCGCGACGCGCTTGAGGTGCGCCATGACGAGCGCGTGACGGTGTTCGGCCGCCCGCTGCCGCTGCTCCGCCACGGCTGGCACATCCACCGGCTCGCCCCGTCCCTACGGCGGATCGAGAGCCTGCTCGACGAGACGCCGCCCGACGTGCGGCTCTTCCTCGACCTGAAGGGCACCGACCCCCTGCTCGGTGAACGGCTGGTGGAATGGATTGGCGAGCACCAGCCGGAGCGGCAGATCATCGTCTGCGGCCGATCGTGGGACCAGCTGGACGCGATCAAGCCGTTGCCCCATGTCACTGCGATCTACTCGGTCGGGGATGATCGCGAGCTTGCGGCCTTCTGGGACCATATCGGGCGGCTCGATTTCCCGGCGATCTCCCTGAACCACACCTTGGCGACCCCGGACGTGATGGCGCGCCTGAAGGCGATCGACGCGTTGGTGATCTGCTGGACCGTGAACGACCCCACCCGGATGGAGACGCTGCGAACGCTTGGCGTCGATGGCTTCACCACCGACAACCTGGCGATGATCGAGCAGATCGTCCGCGAGCGCACTCGCGTGCCGATTCGCTGAACCCGGTCCGACGCTGGCGCTAACCGATCTGGCCGGCCAGCGCGAGCAGATCGACCGCCATGCCTGCCGCCGTCACCGCCGCACCGGCGCCCGGACCGGAGACGACCAGCGGATAGGCATCGTAGCGCTCCGTGCGGAAGGAGACGACGTTCTCCGGTCCCTGGAGCGCGCCCAGCATCGTGGTCCGCGGCAGCTCTTGCAGGCCGACCGTCGCCACCGGCTGCGCCGCGGGCGCAACCTGCGCGACGTACTTCAACGCCGCACCGTCTGCCTGCGCCTGTCTTGCCGAAGCGGTGATCTCGGCGTCCTCGATGCCCACCTGCGCCAGGAACTCGTCCACGGAGACGGATTCGAGCTGCGGCGGCACGAGTGAATGGATGGCGATGTCCGCCAGATCGAGCGGCAAGCCCATCGTCCGCGCCAGGATCAACGCCTTGCGCGCGACGTCGAGGCCGCTGAGATCGTCGCGCGGGTCCGGCTCGGTGTATCCCTTGGCCTTCGCCTCCCGCACCGCGTCGGAGAACGACTCCCCGGCGGCAACCATCGAGAAGATCGCCCCGAGCGTCCCCGAGAGGCATCCGGTCACGTCCAGCACGCGATCCCCCGACGCGAGCAGGCCGGTCAGCGTCGAGATCACGGGGAGCCCGGCACCACACGTCGCCTCGTAACGAAGCGTTCCGGCTCGGGCGGCATCCCAGAGGCGGGCGCTGCGCGGATCGTCGGCCGGGAGGGCAAGCGGCGCCTTGTTCGAGAGGACCGCACCCGCGCCCGCGTCCAGCGCGGCCAGCAGGGCATCGGCCGTCTGCTCGCCGCTGGCGGCATCCACGACGATCGTCGGCCCAGTGGCGGCGATACGGACGATGGCGTCGGCAAGCGGCACGGTCGGGGCACCGAGGGTCAGCTTGCTGCGGCGTCCCTCGACCAGCGCGTGGACAGCCTCGGTGGTGAGCGGCCGAAGCGCGCCATCGCAATCGGTGGCTCCCACAACCGCGCCACCGCGCCCGGCGACGGCCATGATCCGGATGTCAAGGCCGAAGTCCTGCGCCCAGCGGTCATGCTGGTCGAGCATCTGCTCCAGCAACACACCGCCCACGGTTCCGAGCCCGACCTGCACCACCGACACCTGTTTCATCCCTGCATTCTCTCCCTGCACGCTCTCTGCGCAGCCCCCGCCGACGGCGCCATCTGCGAGTGCCTTCGTCACCTCGCAAGCGTACCCTGTCTGGCCGCCCCGACGCGACAACGCGCCATCTGGACACCCCCTCGTTCGTGCGCGATCCTGCGCCAACGCCCAGCCTGCGCTGGCTTGGCCACGGGGCCGAGCGCCCATGCCATCTATCGCCGTCAACGAGGGAGCCACATGAGCAGTCACAGTCCTGACCAGTCCAACATCGGGGGCGCATCAGGGGCTCACAGTACCTGGCAGGTCAGCCGGACGCCCGTGAGGGGAAAGGGGGTCGTGGGCGCCAAGACCCCGCAGGCGGTCGACGCCGGGCTCGCGATGCTGGCGAAGGGCGGCAACGCGATCGATGCTGCGGCGGCGGCCGCATTCACCGCAGGCGTCACCGAACCGTGGATGAACGGCCTTGGCGGCGGGGGGTTCATGGTCGTCTGGTTGGCGACGGAGCGCCGGTCGCTCGTCATCGAGTACCCGATGATCTCACCGCTCGCCGCCACAGAGACCATGTTTCCGCTCAGCGGCGGGGTCGACGCGGCGCTCTTCGGCTGGCCCTCGGTGGTGGACAACGCCAATGTCCTCGGATACCGCTCGATCGCGGTGCCGGGAACCGTCGCCGGGCTGGCGCTGGCCGTGGAGCGGTATGGACGGCTTCCGCTGGCCACGGTGCTCGAACCCGCGATCGTGGCGGCGGAGGAGGGCTTCCCGGTCACCTGGCACACGACGCTGATGACCGCGAAGGATCTTGGCAATCTCCAACGCTTCCCCTCCACGGCCAAGGTCTTTTTGAACGCCCAGGGCAATCCGCTCGCCTCCCTTGAGCAGACGAACCCGACCATCCTGCGCCAGCCGGACCTCGCCGCGACGCTCCGCGCCATCGTCGACCAGGGGCCCCGCGCCTTCTACGAGGGGGAGCTCGCCGCCCGGATCGTCGAGTTCCTCGCGGCGAACGGCGCCATCATCACGCGGGACGACTTCGCCGCCTACGAGGCGCTCGATGCGCCGACGATCACCACCGGCTACCACGGCGCGACCGTGCATGCGGCGGGCAAGGGCACGGGCGGCACCTCGCTCTCCCAGGCCCTGCGCATGCTGGATCGGGTCGATCTCGCCGCATCCGGGCATGGCACGCCGGAGACCCTGCATCTGCTTGCCCAAGCCTTCCGCCAGGCCTTCGCCGATCGCTTCGCCTACCTCGCCGACCCAGACACCAACGAGGTCCCGATCGATGCCCTGCTCGACCCGGAGTACGCCGCCGAGTGCGTCGCCCGCTGGCGGGAGGACGGGCTGCCGCCGATCCAGGCCGGCACGAAGGCCCGGCTCGGCGTCTCGCATACGCTGGCCGGCTCGGTCCCGGAATACGCGCTCGATGGCAGCACGACCCATCTCGGGGCGATCGACGCCGAGGGTAACGCGGTGGCCCTCACGCAGACGCTGCTCAGCGGGTGGGGCAGCCGCGTGGTGGCCGAAGGAACGGGTGTGCTGCTGAACAACGGCATGATGTGGTTCGATCCGGAACCCGGACGGCCCAATTCGGTCGGCGGCCGGAAGCGGCCATTGACGAACATGGCCCCGGCCCTGGTCACCCGGGGCGATGGCGTCGTCGCCAGCGTGGGATCGAGCGGCGGCCGCAAGATCATGAACGCGAACGCCCAGATCATCAGCAACCTGGTGGACTTCGGAATGGATGCCCACGCCGCGCTGGAGGCCCCGCGCATCGACGCATCCACCCGGCAGCTGATCGCAAGCAGCCGCTTTCCACGGGCCACGCTCGACCGCCTTGGCGCGCTCGGCCATGCCGTGGTGACGCGCGATGAGACACTGCTGACCGGGGACTTCGCGTCGCCGATCGCGATCGAGCGTGGGGAAGACGGGACGGTTATCGGCGCAGCCGACCCATGGTACTTCCCGGCGACCGCCGGGACCATATCGGAGAGCCACTGACCCGATAGAGCCAGTTTGCTTCCCACCCCTATCCGTTCGCGCCGGAAGGAATATCCAAAAGTACCAGAGCGCAGCAGTGGTGTTCAGCGAAGATTTCCGCATCCAACCTGCGCCATATGCCGGGTTGGGAGCCGGGGACAACGGCGTTCCCGCGCTCCCAGACCGCACCGCCGAGCAGATCGCTGCCGAGCTCCGTCCAGCCCGGACGAGCCCCAGCCGAACCGCCCGGCGTCATCGTGCGCGGGAACGAGCGGCGCATGAGCGGGCTCATGCGCCGGTCTTCTCCGGCGCAGCCGAGCCCGCAGGGCGCTCGCCCTCGCGGCGCTCCCAGCCCGGCGCGAAGAGCGGCAGGAAATTCGTCACCTGATACGGGTGCTTCTCCAGCTCCGCCCAGTTGAGGTCCGTGCCCAGGCCAGGGCCGTCCGGAATCTGCAGTCGCCCGTCGATCACGGTCGCGGGGTTCGTCACCAGGTCGTGCTCCCAGCCGACGTTGAACTCATCGAACAGTTCCTGGGTCAGCAGGTTCGGGCACGAGGCGCTGATCTGGATGCACGTCGCGGTCGAGATCGGCCCCTGCGCGTTGTGTGGCGCGACCACCCCATAGAAGGCGTCGGCCATCGCGCAGACCTGCCGGGTCCGCCAGATCCCGCCCATGCTGCCCGGTTCCGGCTGGATGATGTGGACGGCGTTGTGGGAGAGCAGCTCGGCGTGCTGGTGGACGCTGGAGAAGCTCTCGCCGGTCGCGACAGGCACAGCGATCTTGCGCGCCACCTCCACGACGGAGGCGATGTTCTGATGGGCGGTCGGCTCCTCGAACCACGTCGGCTCGAATTCCTCCATCCGTTCCCCGAGCCAGACCGCCTCGGAGACGCTGAAGCGGCTGTGCCCCTCGATCATCAGCTGGATGTCCGGGCCGGCCACCTCGCGGACGGCGCGGATGATATCCAGCGAGAGATGGCGGTCCTCCATGCTCATCGTGCGCCAGGCCGCGCCGAAGGGATCGAACTTCATCGCCGTGTAGCCCTTGTCCAGCACCATCTGCGCGCGCTGGGCGAAGGATTCCGGGGTGCGCGGGCCGGCGTACCAGCCGTTGGCGTAGGTCGGCAGCGATTCGTGATAGCGGCCGCCGATCAGGTCGTAGATCGGGCGGTCGGTCGCCTTGCCGATGATGTCCCAGCAGGCGACCTCCACGGCGGCAATGGCGGTCATGTGGATCTGGCCACCTTCGGTGTAGAAGTCGCGGGCCATCCGCTGCACGATCGTCTCGACCTGGAAAGGATCGAACCCCGTGAAGCGACCGGCCATCTCATGGACGGCCGCCTCGGTCGTGCGGGCGAAGCCGTTGATCGTCCCCTCGCCGATGCCGTACAACCCATCCTGATCGGTCTCCAGCTTCACGAAGAGCCAGTTCTTCCAGGGGTTGCCGACGATCCAGGTCGTCGCGCCGGTGATCTTCATGCGCTGCTCCTTCGGGATGTCATCGCGGGGCGGAGCCGTGTTCCACGGCGCGGCAGGCCCATCCTGCCCATTGGCAAGGCCCTTCTTCGGTCCATTGTGCCGCGAAGCGGGGAGGCTGTCACCAGGCCGGGCTCCGGCCGCGCCGGAGGGTCGGTCCGGGGTTGTACGTACACCCCTTGCGGCGTATGATTGCCACACTGTCACGCAGGCAAGGGAGACGCACTGATGGTGCTGCCTCGACGCCCGCTGACGAACGACGTCGCGTAACCCCACACCCCCGCAGGAGGATTCCCGAAGGGTGGCCATCTCCACCGGCGCCTTGCCCCTCTCACCACGTCCAAACTCGCCTGCAACGCCCGGCCCCGATCTGGTCGCGCGCGATGCTGCCTCCCAGCGCGTCTATGGGCGCCCGCTGGGGGCCACACCCGCGCAGGAGCAGCGGTTGCGCGCGCTCCAGCACTGGGAGGCGATGCGCGGTCAGGTCCTGGTCAGCGTGCCCGTGATGGTCGCCGGGGCGTTTCCGGGCTCCCTCGGGAAGCAACAGCTCCTGGAGCGGGCGGAGCTTACCGTCTCCGAGTTCTACTTCACGATCGATGAGGGGACGGACCACGGATTCGCGATACCCGCCGACGATATCGTCGACCTCACGATCGTGCCAGACCCGGCCGGACATATGCGGGCACTGCGCATGCGTTATGTCGCGGATCACGAAGATAGCTGCATCCGCGCCTTCACCATCGCCACGGTCGGCTACCGGCGCGTCGCCCGCTTCAAGGCGATCCTGCGCCTTGCCGCCGCCGCGGACATCGAGGTCGCGGCCTTCGATCCCTCCGAAGCGCGCCCCCGGTCACTGGCGATCACCTGGGCGCATGTCCCGCTTCTCCACCGAGCTCATGGTCTGGTCGGGGACGGCCTGCGGCCCGGTCGGCGGCTGGCTGGCGGCGGCGCGGGCCGAGTGCCGGGTCTGGATGACGACGCACTCGTTCTTCTGGTGCGATGTCGCCGGCGAAGGGGTCAACCGGCTGCCAGTTGCCGATATCATCGATGTCACGATGGACCTGACCGCCGAGACGCCGGTGGCGGCGCTGGCCCTCCGCGATGCCGAGGGCTGCCGACAGGAGATCCTGTTCGGCTTCGACCGCCGGGAATTCGGGGACCAGGCCGAGGCGACATGCCGCTCGCTGGTCCGGGCGCTGATGGAATATGGCGTGGCCCTGCGCACGGAAGCAGCAGCCATCGCGCCGTGGCTGCCGGGTCGCTGGCCCACCCAGGCTTCATCCGGGCACCGGGGACGACGCAACGTCCCGCCCGCCGACCGGACCGGCGCCAGAGAGGCGCCCACCACTCAGAATCCGCAGGGACACGAAGCGGGCAACCCCATTCCTCACCCAGCGCCAGGCCCGGCTGCGCCATCCGTCGTCCCGCCACAGATGACAGAGACAATCGAAGCCGCCATGCCCAGGGCGGACGGGGAGTCCCCAAAGGCCTCCGACACGCCTATCTCGCCCGCCGATCCCTGGAAGCGCATGGACGCCTTCGAATCCGGATGCCTGGCAGCAATCCGCGCCCTGGACGCGCGCACCGATCCAGAGGTGTCGCGGCCAGATGAGGCCGTCACCCTGCACGACGCCCTCGCGGCGCTGGCGACCCTGATCGAAGCGGGCGAGATCGACCTGCTGATGGCCGACTCGCGCGCGCGGCGCATGCACGACCTGGCCGCATGCCGCGCGACACTCCTGACGCTGAAGCAGCATCAGGCAGCAGGCATCCGATCCCGCAGCGCGATCCTCACCGAGCGCCGAGCCGTGCTCGCCCGCGTCGAGGCCCTTACGGCCGAAACCTGATTCCACTGGCGGGCGGTCGCGAAGATCCTCCGATGCTTGCCGTCCCGGGCACACGACTCAGGGATGGGCTTGGCGGACCGGATGGAGCGCGCTCGGGATGAGACGGACGGGATGCCGCCGGCTACACGACGAGCGAGGATATGGCGGCGCCGATTGACGCAATGACCTCGTTGGCCGCCTTGTCGTCATCGATGCCCTCGGTGAGGCAGGCGACCGCGATGCGTCCACGCGGCCCGGTGAAGATACCGGAGTCATGATGGATGCCCTCCAGCGAGCCCGTCTTCCCGAGCCACGTCACACCATCCGGCATTCGGCCGGGCAAGCGGTCGAGATACTGCTGCTCGCCGAGGACCTTCAGCATCCACGCCGTCGTCCCGGCGTCCGCCACCTCGCCCCGGGCGATTGCTGCCATCAATGCCGCCAGATCGTCGCTGGAAGCGATATTCTCCGGGTCGCCCGGCTTGGCGGCGACGCCCTTGAAGTAGCGTCCAAGATGGATCGTCGGTAAACCAAGCGCCGTGGCCGTCTCTTGCACGACATCCATACCCACCGCGTCGATGCAGACGTTGGATGCCGTGTTGTCCGAAATGGCGATCATCAGCCAGGCATAGTCGCGCAATGGCAGCTCGATGCCGGTCGTGAGCCAGTTGAGCACGCCGCTGCCGCCGACCTTGCGGGCCTCCGGCAAGGGGATCCGCTGGTCGAGGTCGAGTGCCCCGGCATCGACGGCCCGGGCCATCGCCGCGAGGATCAACGCCTTGATCGTGCTCGCCGCCTTGAACGGCTCGTCGCCCCGCACCCGGAAGGTCTCGCCCGTCTCCAGGTCGATGGCCGTCACGGCGATGCGCGTCTCTCTTGGCGCGTCATCCACTGCTGTCCGCACCCCTCCCCAACGCTCCCCGGCCGTCATTGCGCGATCCCTTTCTCTCCTGCCTGTGGGCTGCCGCAGCCCGCGCCGCGAACGCTTGCGCCGGAGCGCATTGTAGGGCCGGGTGGCCGGTTTCGGAACGAGGCGCCCGCAAGTCCACTGTGCACGCTTATGGAAGGGGATCCCAGACCCGCGTGGTATACTCCGCCCGATTGTGGGGTCGGGCAGACTGCCGGTTCGCCATGAAAGGCCCCGTCGCGGCGGGCAGCGGCCGGTCACCATTCCGCTTGTCATTGCTCCCCTCCCAGAACGCTCCAGCCACCGCATCTGATCACGGCGGTATTCGCCGCCTCCTCGGAGGTCCCCGGTCTTGTTTCGTCCACTTTCCAGCCTGTTCGGCATCTTCAGCCGGGACCTCGGGATCGATCTAGGAACCGCCAACACGCTCGTCTACGTGCGCGGCAAGGGCATTGTCATCTCCGAGCCGTCAGTCGTCGCCATCGATACCAAGACCAAGCGCGCGCTGTGGGTCGGGATCGAGGCGAAGGCGATGATCGGCAAGACGCCGGAATCGATCGTGGCGGTGCGCCCGCTGAAGGACGGCGTGATCGCCGACTTCGACACGGTCGAGATGATGCTCCACCACTTCATCCGCAAGGTCCACCTGCAACGCCTGATGGCGCCGCATCCGCGCGTCGTGATTGGCATTCCCAGCGGCGTGACCGAGGTCGAGAAGCGCGCGGCGAAGGACGCTGCGCTCTCCGCCGGCGCCCGCGAGGCCTATACGATCGAAGAACCGATGGCCGCGGCCATCGGCGCCGGGCTGCCGATCAACGAGCCGATCGGCAGCATGATCGTCGACATCGGCGGCGGTACGACCGAGGTCGCTGTCATCTCGTTGGGCGGCATCGTCGTCAACCACTCGATCCGCATGGCCGGGGACGAGATCGACGACGCCCTGATTCAGTACGCCCGCCGCGACCACAACCTGGTGATCGGCGAGCGAACGGCGGAGAACGCCAAGATCGCCGCCGGATCGGCCTATCCGCTGGAGGAGGAGGTCCGCGTCATGCTTCGCGGCCGCGACCTGCTCACCGGGCTTCCGAAATCGGTCGAGGTCAGCTCCGTCGAACTGCGGGATGCCATCTCCCAGCCCGTGAACACAATTATCGAACTGGTGAAGAACTCCATCGAGGAGACGCCGCCCGAACTGGTGGCGGACATCATGGAGCACGGCATCACGCTGGCAGGCGGTGGCGCCCTGTTGATGGGACTCGATCGCCGGCTCCAGAGCGAATTGCGCATGCCCGTCCACCGCGCCGAGGATCCGCTGACATGCGTGGCGCGTGGGACCGGACGGGTCGCCGAGTCGCTCCACCTCTACCAGCGCGCGCTCGCCGGTGGGCAGGAGTTGCGGCGAAGCTAGCCTGCAATCAGGGGATATCGGCCGGCGCCTGGACAGAGAGGGCTCCGGCGCCGTAGACGCGGCCCGATGGCCGCCTTGTGCGGGCCGTTCACACGCGCCCCAGCGGGATCGCGCTCGCCTCCCGCACGTCGTCCATACCGGATGTCGGGACAGCCCCCTGCCCAAGGAGACGGTGTCCGGACATCCCATGCGTACGAATGGTAGGATGGCATTTCGCCGGCAGGATGCCCGCGAGCCCCATCCATCGCTTCCCGCAGCCATCGCCCGCATGCACCGTTCGCCCCGTTGCGCGGGATGGAGGAGACCACCCACCTTGCTGAACGCGAAGGAATCACGACCGTGAAGCAGGTCCCCTGGCGCAAGACGCTCTCGTTGGTCCTCGTCTTCACCATTCTCACGCTCACGCTGATGGTGATAGACCGCCAGCACCTGCTCGCCCCCATCAAGGACGGCCTGACCACGGTCGTCCAGCCAATCTCCGGCACCTTCTCCGGTATCCCGGGATCGCTGGACTCGAACACCCCGCTGGAGGACCAGCTCGCCACCGCTGTCGCCGAGCGTGACCGCCTCGATGCCGAGAACAGCGACCTGAAGGCCCAGCTCGCCGAGAGCAAGGTGCTCGAGCAACTGGACCAGGCGAAGTCGGCCCATCCGGACCGTGAATATGTCTCCGCCGAGGTGATCTCCCGCGATCCTACCGGGCAGCAGAAGTTCCTCATCATCGACAAGGGATCGGACGATGGCCTGCGCGTGGGTATGGCGGTGGTCGATCCCAACTACTTCGTCGGCCAGGTCGCGGAGGTTTCCGAGCACAGCGCCAAGGTGATGCTCATCATCGACTCCAGCATGAAGGTCGGTGCGCGCCTGGAGGACACGCAGGCCGAAGGCACCGTCGTCGGCACCTGGCAGGGCGGCCAGCAGCCCATGATCATGGAGCACATCGACAAGACGAAGCCACCGAAGGAGGGCGAGAAGATCGTGACCTCCGACATGACGCGGCAGGTGCCCCCGGGCATCATCATCGGCGTCGTCTGGGGCGATCCAGTGGTGAACGCCCAGAACGACCAGATCGAAGTAAAGGTTCGCCCGGTGGTCAACTTCGACTCGCTCACGCAGGTCTTTGTGGTGACGAATTATGGAAACTAACGGCCTCCGCTCCCGGCTCCGCGTCCCCGGCCTGCCGAAGGACTTCGACTGCGCTGCGACGATCAAGCGCGCGCGGCAACGCGAACTGCCGATCTTCGGCGTCTGTCTCGGCCTTCAGGCGCTGGCCGAGGCTTACGGCGGCGTGTTGCGCCAGCTTCACGAACCGGTGCACGGCAAGCCGTCGCGCATTCGCGTCAACAATGAAGGCATCATCTTCTCCGGCCTGCCGAAGGAGGTCACGGTCGGCCGCTATCATTCGATATTCGCCGATCCGGCGCGCATTCCGGCGGAATTCGACGTGACGGCGGAAACGGAAGACGGCGTCATCATGGCGATCGAGCACCGCAAGGAGCCGGTGGCGGCGGTTCAGTTTCATCCCGAATCGATTATGACGCTCGGCCAGAATGCAGGCATGCGGATGATCGAGAATGTGG
>Ga0164243_10010754_pt1 | contig 13118 bp, 9 predicted proteins | sample OricompcompostOP_FD_108781 | JGI IMG/M metagenome (GOLD analysis project Ga0164243, IMG submission 108781) | Organic Plus compost microbial communities from Emeryville, California, USA - Original compost - Organic plus compost (OP) | ecosystem: Engineered > Solid waste > Mixed feedstock >... | reverse complement strand
CTACGGACGGCGCCAGCCTATCGTCCAGTTGCGGTCCTCAATGCGCCCAGTTTCTACCGCGCTGCTAGCACCCGTCCCGTCCGGTCCACGCCCAATTCCTCCGTTCTCGGTCCACTCTACTTCACCTCCAGGCCTTCCCCAGTGTTGCGAGGTCAGAATGGCCGAAATATCTCTTCTGAAGTTAAACCCTCCCCTAAGCGGAAGTCGCGCTTGATCACCACACTCTACAAAACTGCGCTGTTTCTTGGAGGCTCTATTCTACTGGTTGGAGCTGGCGTCGTGGCGTTCTTTATTTATGATGCATCTACTTACAAGGAGCACTCAACAAGCCGCGAGATCAATGTGTCTCTTCTATCGTTGAATCCGAGACGCGGCGGACCAAAGAATCTTCCCATCGCCGATGCTTTCATTGATGACTATGATACTGAAGAGCGGAAGATGCTAGCTGGCAAGCCGCGTCTCGTCATTCTCGGCGGCGGCTGGGGAGCAGTCGCCATGCTCAAGAACCTCAACCCGGGCGACTACCACGTTACCGTTGTTTCCCCTACCAACTACTTCCTCTTCACGCCGATGCTGCCCTCCGCGACCGTCGGTACCGTCGAGCTTAGGTCCCTTGTCGAGCCGATCCGTCGCATTCTTAATCGCGTTTCCGGCCATTTCATCCGAGCAAGGGCTGAAGACGTTGACTTCCAGAATAAGCTCGTTGAGGTTTCCCACGTGGATGACGATGGGTTCGAGAGTAGGTTTTATGTCCCGTACGATAAGCTTGTTATTGCTGTCGGGTGTCACTCCAACCCCCACGGCGTGCGAGGTCTTCAACACGCCTTCTTCCTGAAGAATGTGCGGGATGCGAGAAAGATCCGCAACCAGATCTTACACAACTTCGAAATCGCCTGCCTACCCACTACATCTGAAGAAGAGCGCAAGCGTCTCCTCTCCTTCGTCATCTGCGGTGGCGGTCCTACCGGTGTCGAATTTGCTGCCGAGCTCTACGATCTGCTGAACGAGGACTTGACACAGCACTTCCCAAAGCTACTCCGGAACCAAATTTCGGTGCACTTGATCCAGAGCAGGGGCCACATCCTGAACACCTACGACGAACAGGTATCCAAATATGCCGAGGAACGCTTTGCCCGAGAGCAGGTTAATGTCATGACCAACGCCAGGGTAAAGGAGGTTCAAGCGGATAAAATAATCTTCACCCAGATTGCCGACGACGGTAGTGTGGTTACCAAGGAGATTCCTACTGCATTCTGCCTCTGGTCCACTGGTGTTTCGCAACGGGACTTCAGCAAACGGCTTGTCGCTAAGCTTGCTCCGGACCAGTCCAACCAGAAAGCCCTCGAGACCGATACTCATCTCCGTCTGCTTGGGGCCCCTCTCGGCGATGTGTATGCCATAGGCGACTGTGCCACTGTGCAAAACAACGTCGCTGACCATGTCGTCTCGTTTTTGCGAACGTTGTCGTGGAAGCACGGGAGGAATCCCGAGAAGCTCCAAATTCGCTTCGAGGACTGGAAAGAGGTTGCCGCCGAGGTGAAGAAACAGTTTCCCCAGGCTATTGCTCACCTGAAGCGCCTCGATAAGCTCTTCGAAGAGTTTGACAAGGACCAATCGGGGACTCTCGACTTTGGCGAGCTTCGTGAGCTTCTCAGGCAGATCGATTCCAGGCTCACTTCCCTGCCCGCAACCGCCCAGCGCGCCCATCAGCAAGGCCAGTACCTAGCCTTTAAATTCAATCGCATGGCCAAGGCTACAGCGGCTCTAAAGGGTGACCATACCGGCCATGGAGACCTCGATTCGGCTGTGTACAAAGCGTTCAAGTACCATCACCTTGGCAGTCTCGCCTATATCGGAAACTCGGCCGTCTTTGACTTGGGCGAGGGCTGGAATCTCGCGGGCGGCCTTTGGGCAGTGTATGCTTGGAGATCCGTCTACTTCGCCCAGAGCGTTAGCATACGGACTCGAATCCTTATGGCTATGGATTGGCTTAAGCGAGGCTTATTTGGTAGAGGTGTGTATTTCCTATATTTGCATGTGTTTCTTTCTGTCAACTACCATTCGCTAACTCAGACGATGCAGATCTGGTGAGTTATTGAGAATTGTCTGACTGGGGTAAGGACTTTCTTTTGTCGTTGTTAATGGCTTCTATTCCCAACTCGCATACTCCTCGCCCCATTATGGGTGGGAGTCGACGAAGGCAGAATCGAGATCACAGCTGCTGGTGGAAATCGCCCATGAGTAGAGTCAATACATACAGAGTCGAGCTATCAATGGACAATGCTGCATTATTGGGAGTCTCACAGCGTCCAGCGCGATGAAATTGTCCATACAAGAAAGGGCAGAAACGCCAAGCTCTTCCTTCTAATTAATTATCCATAATTTCGTGTCTCATAGGCTGCTTTGTCCTCCATTTCAGTCGTCTCATTTCTTCTTGTGAATTGCACTTTCGCTTTTTTCCCTTCCTTTTGTCCCCTCTACCAACCCCAAGTCTTGGCAGACGCAGTGAAGACTGGCGGCGTCCACTGGATCCGCGAAGGATCGATGAACCTCCTCCGCTTCGATTTCTGCTTTTCTCTCTGCTCGATAAGCTTGTCGGGTAGCACGATTTTGTGCTGGCCTCGATGATAGACCAGAAGCCTAAGGAACTGGAGAGTATGCTCGACATCCTTGATAGTCATCGCGAGGGAATTGGAAATTTGTTCCATCGTGCACCCTTCCCCGTGTTCATTGATCTCCAATAGCATCTCGACAATATTCTCGCTCCAATACTGCCGGTAACTTAGCAGACCTAAGTCTGACAAGGGTTTCTCTGGGGACCCTAGCTTTCCTTCAATCTTCGACAATTCGTATGAGAACTGGATAAGAAGACGACCGTACCCCTTCCTCTGATATTGGGGAAGGGTAAGAATACAGGCTACGTTGTAGCCTTCGGCACTTTCCTTTTCTTTGGAAAAGTACCCTACGACATGGTGACCTTTATCATCGACGCGAGTCATCACGTAGAAGAGAAAGGGGTCCACGTCGTAATAGAGTGTTTTGTGATCGAGAAACATCTTTGACAGGAGACAAAGATTTCGACACCACGTACGCTGCCTTCGACCATCAATCTCGAAGAACGATACGTATTCATCCCGGTAAATCTCATTCCCAGGTGGGTGTTGCAATGTACACTTCTGACGGTGTCGCGCGAAAGCCTTGAGGTCGCCGCGATAGCAGAGACAGAATTCACAGATATACACCATATCACACTCATTAAGAGCTTCTGGATATGGTGAAAAATACCAAGGGATGAGATCCCACTCACCGAATTGAACCTTGTTGATATTTCGTATTCGAGCAATCTCCGTTGGGTTCTGCGTCATCGATCCAGATGTGCGTAGCTTCTCGACCTCTTCCTCGCGGTTGAAATTGTTTGTTCCGGTCATCTCAACATCCCCATCAGGACCGACTGGTGGTACTCCGTTTCGGGGTGTACCGACTTGTGAGGCATCCTGTCCCTCGCCGTTTACCGCACTCGGGGTCTGGTCCTGTGACTCGGCCCAATCTGCAAGATCGCCAGACTATTAGTTCCCTGTTTCTGTCACTCTGGCGCAAGTTATGTTCAAGAGAGGCAACTCACCCGACCAAGGACGCGGCGTCGCGGCTTCAGACGTCACGGATTGTTCGCGCTTCGAAGGTCTTTTCTGGCCTTTCTTGGGTACCGTCTTCTTTGCGGGTTGAGATGAACCCTTCTTCCCTTTCCCTTCCTTGGGCTTGTCCTTTTCTGGATTTGGCCACTCGATCTCCTTTGTGAAGTCTATCCTCGAAACAGGGACCCACTCATCCAATCGCTTATTGAAATTGTCGAAGTTACAGTAAAACTGCCGTCCGCTCTTGGTATCTCGTATACTAAGGATTTCGGCGCGCCGGGGTTGACCGTCCTATGCACGTATTCATTTCGGTTAGAAGAGAGAACAAAGATGTCAACGGATGTGAATTCGCGCATTCTCTAACCTTCTCGACCATTGCGATACACCCTACTCTGGGACAAACTGTCAGCGAACCTGCGACGGCATGGGGCGGGAAGAGACAAACCTGACTGTGTCGGGTGTGGCAATGGCTTTTTGGCGGGGTACATCTGAGCCCACAACCGGGCCATCTTTTGGTGGAGGACTCATTATTGCGTTCAAGTTGATCGGCCGGGCTCCAATGACTCGACGGGCGTGATGGGTTCGATGGATCTCGATGCCTTTGATGGACGGCGATGAGCGATCAGGAGGAGATTCTTGAGTTGGGAGAAAGGAAAAAAAAGAAGGGCATCTTTCGCATAGTTGCGACGGCAGAATCAGGTTGCTGCTTATCTTATCAGGCGGTGAGAGTCATGCATCTAAAAGGGTATCGGGTAAATGACATTCGACTACCGAGGCATAGGATTCCAAAACCCAACCTCCCCACGCCCACCCACACATTCATTTTGTTTCCCCACCACCATGACCGAGCTGCCTACAAAACCGCATGGCAACCTTTTGATGGCAATAAAAGGAGTCTCCACCCTTTGAAATATTTGCACCTTGCATCTCTCCCTTCTTCCCCCAAGATCTAAGGTGGCTATCCGCCAGAGACTTCCCATCAACGACCATGTCTTCTGCGACGACAACGCCGATAAACCATTTGTTTTCTGGGCGTTCTGAACATGCCTTACCGTATAATCGGTGAGTCTACATTCCGTGGATCAGTTCCCTCGTCTGCGGGTTTGAGTGTCCATCACCACCCCTCGATACCTGATGAACAAATCAACAATGGGAATCTCTCCTAGCATTTCTCATGCGGAAATCCTTTGATCGATCTTCTTCTTTTCTGATGTTTTTCACCGCCGATCCCCGACTCGCACGCCTCTGCATCTATCGACCTTTCTAACAAGCTTGGCCAATTAGCGATGTTAATAGTGAGATGAACGCCCTCATTCTCGACTACTTGACGCTATCCGGCTATTCTCGGGCGGCAGCAAACTTCTCGCGCGAGGCAAACCTCGATCCTCACCAAGACAACCAGTCTATCCTCACCCGCCAGAAGATCCAAAATGCCATTCACCGAGGCCATGTCCACGAGGCAATCGAGGCTTTGAACGACCTTGACCCAGAGGTAAATATATGTCCTGGCGTGCCCTCTTTCGTCGCCTTGAAAAACTCTCCCAACTTTCCATGATTACAAACCAGTTGTACATGCACCACTCTGAAGCATCAGGCTGTGCTGAGAACCAACCACCATTTTTTATGACTTGTTGCTCTATCCCTATCGATATACCGTTGATCTTTGCGTGGCTTGACCTTGTCTAACGCTCTTATCAGATCCTCGATGGCGACCCTGTCCTTCATTTCTCTCTACTGCGACTCCAGCTTGTTGAACTCATCCGGCAGTGCACTACGAGCCCGGACGGTGATATAACGCCTGCCCTGCATTTCGCACAGACACATCTGGCTCCTAGAGCGCCCACAAGTCCCCAGTTTCTAGAGGATCTTGAGAATACAATGGCGTTAATCGTGTTTCCTCATGACAAACTCGGCCCAGATTTGGAACCTCTCCTCCATCCCAACCTCCGGAGAGAAGTTGCGGATAATGTCAACAAAGCACTTCTTCAGAGACAGGCAGACCGTCGGGAAGCAGCCATTAGAATGCTTATTCACACGAGAGCTTGGGCCGGCAAGACCGCTCAAGACTCAGGGAAAAGCCATTCCGAACAAATGGGGCTCGACCTGAGCTTGGACCTGCTAGGACACCGCTCAAGGGCATCTGAGAATGGGAGTGAAGAAATGAATACGTCGCTATAACCAAACCCTAGTCAGGGGGTTTAGCTTTGTAGGGGGATACCCGGAAATCGGGATAATCCTTGATGTAATCACGATGTATGATTGTTACGAATATTGGGCACGGAATGGGAACGGGAACGGGCACTTTTACGGAGTTTAAGGGAGGGTACGGCAGGATTATTTAGGATTTGCATGCGTTATTAAACGGATTGGTTCCGAACCCTATCATTGAGCGGAGAACACGAATTGTCCTCGCTGGCGACGGGAATTCACCGTCTGTCACCATTGCTAGCGTGGGTGACGGTTAGATGACTTCATCAGCTTGATGTTCTAATATAATTTCTTTTTGAAGAATTGTTCTAAAAGTACGCCGTGCCCCTGTTGAGTATACAAGTAAGAGTCTCTTATGCGGAGGCCTGGCTCCGTTTGCAAGGTCTTCGAACTGATGTGCCCATCATGAACCAGGGAGGGTCAACGAATCTCAGGGGCAAGTGAGTGTCGTTTCTCCAATTGTATGGAGGTGGATACGTGTATTGTCAGCTCCCCATATTATTTCGTGCGGGCCATCTTGAGCTTTCCTGCCGAGTAGGTGAAGTTGTTGGCGTATGACTTTGGCTTAAAGGCACGGGTGTTCGGCTCCTGCACGTAGTATTCGTAGCCTTGCTTCTCAGCGAACCGGATCGCATCCTCCTTGGATTCGAAAAAGATCCTGGTTCCCTGCATCATGTCGCCCGACGACTGCCATCCCATAAGAGGATTTTCCCATCGGTGGCCCTTGGGAAGGATATCCCAATCCATTCGCCAGTGGTGGCCTTTCCAGTTGCCAGATTGAGTAGCCGGCTTAGTTTCCTTGTAGATTCTGAGGTGGACAGGCTTCAGTTAGAACAATGGGCAAGGAGAAGTTACGGTATCATGGAAGAACACGTACCTCACCTGCCTGGCTTGCAGCTCGATCGGAGCTCCGGAGACCACGGCAGCCGGGATGATGTCGCTCTCCTCGCTTCCATCCTGAACTCGCTTCGGCACGGGGGTGAAAGTCCTAGAAGACATGTCAGGACCGCTCGGAAAGTCATCTGGATGTGCAATCGGGTATGAAACCATACGATGTCGCCTTGTCAGCCTCAATGCTATAGTCGGGTTGGTTTTGGCGGAGGCCAGGAGCTGCGGGCTGCTCCGTTGGTGAGAGAGAACCTTGGAACCGTCGATTGGCCACTGCGGGTCGGAGAATGGCGGTCCTTCGAAGGACGCCAGCAGAAATTGCCGTCCTCAGAGTTGCCATTGTTGTCGATTTAGTTGCTGTCGACGAAAACAAAGATTCGAGTTGGACGTCGACACCTGCGCTCTTTGAACAGGCGATATTATGGCAAAGGACTTCTTTCCGAGGGCGAGGTGGTGTTGATGATTGGTGCGATCTGATTGGCTGTCCCGCAAAAACGTTGTGCCGAAAACTGCGTGGTTTTGCAGGGAACTTCGGCAGACCAATTCATCACGCTTCCACTCCTCCTTGCACGCAAATCATTCTCAAAGCCGATACTGCCGCATCTCGTCCCCGGCCTCTCTTCTCGACCTGAACACACCGGCGTACGGAAGTCAATTGAGCAGTACCGCGAAAATGAGCTACGTACCTAAGCGAGCGTTGTCCACGCTCATCCCCCCAAAGGTATGCCTTTCCTCGGTTGGCGCCTGTACTGGGACGAGGCCACGTCCATCCAGCCACACACAACAATCGCTAACAATGTCTCTAGGTTGCGTCTCCTAAGGTATTCATTCTCTTGAAATTTTTTTTTGTTACCGAACACTCCCTCGAGCCTCCCGTTTGCAAGCGACTCCGAAAAGGAACATCGACTTTTCTTCTCCCAATCGATCGACCCTGCTGAACTAAATCCTCGGGTCGTGGCTGAGGTTTCTCGCGGGACTGGATGCTAACCGCTATTCAATACAGGCCATTGGAGCCAACCCCGATGCCGTCCGAATGCAGAGGGTAGTAAACTTCTACGAGAAGCTCCCCCGAGGTGCTGCTCCTGAAGTTAAGGCTACCGGTCTTCTAGGCCGATACCAGGCCAAGCATTTCGGAAAGACCCCCACTGCCAAGCGTACGAGCAACAACATCCCACATCTCTATACTATGGAGGTCCAATGTTTCTAATTCATTTTGACCGTCTAGCCATTATCCACGTCGTTGTCTTCCTAGTTGCGATTGGTTATGCCCAGAACTACTACTACCATCTTCGTGAGTAATAAGTAGACAGACTTGTCGATAACACCCTGCTAACTACCTCTTATAGGCCACCATAAGAACAACGCCCACTAAGCCCGCATTGTTCGGATAAGGATGCCCATGTCGTCAAGTTGGAGATGTATAAAAGATGCGGGACCGTCTGCTAGGTAGCACCAGAGCTCACCAAGGCTCTGTTTCAGCGGTGTCTAGATATATGACTATAGAAATGTCTTCTCTGTATTAAACTCCCAATGTCCATATCGAGCATCTAGACTTAAGATGTGTGTGTGCGTATGCCTCGGCAGTGGATGATGTTATGGTGGATCGTAACCCACTACCTCCCTCTCTTTCACGGACCCCAATGGGGAATCAAGCCGGACCTGAATTACCAGTATTTCGTACCCAAATGAAGCGGGCTGAATTGGTCTAATTGATAGACCAATTTTCTCGCATTCCTAATTTAACAATTGGATCAATCGATGCTGTGTTGTCGAACAAACGGCAGGAGTCGTCTCCCACAAGAGCCAGGAAAAGAAAGGCCGGCTTATATTCGGCTAAACACGTCTCTTTCGCAAATATGAACTGGCGCTAATCCAATTTGGGAAGGACTACAAGCTGCTGTTCGAAACCAACTCCCCAAAACTAAACGCATCCCTCATTTGTACACTACTCAGATACGTAGTATTGGAAGACTTTCGATCTCAGCCTTCTTTTCCTACTTACCCGCACCTTAATCATCAACCATCAGCGCTTGGCTGTTGCGCCCTTACGCCTAACTTTATTTCGCCATCGAGGCACCGATATCTCTGACAACACAGCTGCCACGCGCATCATCCCGCCGATAAATCTCATTTTACCAATCCATCCCGCATAGCGTTCCTTCCATCTGCCGTCACCTCGAGGAGCCCTCCCGAGCGACTCGAGACTCCAAATCCGTTCAAAACGGCGCGTGTCGACGACGTATGATGGCCACTGAAGCCACTCTTGAGAAGCCCGCCGATGCTCCTGCCTCGACCGATTCTCAACCCGTAAGTCACACTATCCATGGGGCATTAGTTACCCTCTGCTGCGCCTTCTTCCATAACTTGGGGCACTAGGCTACACCAGCTTCCTTCCCGTGTCCGCTCGATTCTCATCGCTAACTTACTAGGTTGACTCTCTTCAGACTCCTGACTTTGAAACTACCCGCCAAGATGGTGTCCAGAAGCCATCTCTAAACGGCGGCCGCTCCAGCGACGACATCGAGAATAAACGCATCACCGCCGTCGAAGACCAGAGTCATTCCACGGACGTTAGCGTGAGTGGAGGGTCGGACACAGAGGCATCTAGAGCGGACTCGTCGAAGCCTCTGAATGACGACAAAGGCCATGAAAGGACCTCATCTACTGTTAAGAAACCGACTACCTTCAAGGCGGTTTCTGTCAACAAGACCTTCCTGGCGTCCAAGGCTGGAGGTTCAACAGCCGCTGCTAAATCTAGCGACAAGAACTCAGCAGCATCGGGCATGTCAAGCTCGCCGCTGAACTCCTCGGGTTTCTTATCCAACCGCCCACGGCTCATCGCCAAAACTGGCAGCGGAAGCCGGGACTCGATTCCACGATTCGCAGCAAACGGCGGCAAGCCTGCAGCAGCACCAGACCCAACTAGCGTCTGGAACAAAAATCGACGTAAGCTCTGTCATCCTCTAAAACAAATGCGTCCGCTTGGTGTTATTTTATTTTTTACTGACAGTTAATCACGACAGCAACACCTACCCCCGAAACCAAGAAGATGTCAGACGAAGAACTGAAAAAGTACGGTATCCACATGGCAACTCGACTTCATTCAGAGGACAACAAGGGCCAGTCAAATTGGGCCGATATCGACGACGACGATGACGACTGGGCACCAGAGACCATCACTTGGACGGACGGCACAAAGATAACCCTACCCCCTCCCGATGAGACGCAAAACAGTTCTGTGGGGCCCGCCCAGGCTGGTGGAACCGCGATTGCAAAAGACAAGTCAGCGAGTGACAAGACGAGATCAGCGGCGCCGTCGAGGACTGCTTCGCCTTCTGTCAGATCAGGTGGTCTAGCATCCGGCAAAGGCTTAATCTTGAAAGCGGGATCTACGGAGAAGGTCACTCTAGTCACCAAGCCTTCCGCACCCCCACCCCCGGCCAAGTCTCCATGGGCGCCTCTGCCACCTATTCAGAAAGCCTCTCCGGTGGTCGTAGATTCCCTTCCCCTACATACGAGCCCCCGCCTCCCGCTGAGGGAGCCCCACGCCCATAAGTCGTTCCAGCACCCAGCAGCGAGGGAAATCGCCGCAGACGACTTTAGCCGGTCATCTTGGAGAGATGGCCCCAACATGGCAAGCAGGGAACTCTACAACTCCCAGTCCGGGCGCTACGAGCCAGTGCAGGATCGCCGAGGCTCGTTTAGAGGGGACGTGTATAGTCGACCGGCCCTTCTACAACGCCCTCACCCACACCACCATGATTCCACTGAACCATCCCCTACTTTTCAAGCCTCCCGGCCAGTACAAGATGGTCCATTCGGCAGACGCCGTGGCTCTTCCAACGTTAGTGGTGGCAGTGGACTTCTGCAGAGGGCAGGGAAGGGTTACGACGCTGGCTCTATGCCGCCACCAGATGTTCTAAATACCCGAAGAGGGTCGTTTGCCGCCTCTACCGACAGTCACATTTCACCGAGGAATTTCTCGCCGTCCGGTCAAGCCGGAGCAAGGCTTCAGTCCAGTCATGGCTGGCCGTCTAGGACTTCTCCGGCCGCAGCCTATGCTACTCCGCATTATTCCCACGCCCATTCGGAAAAGCCACCTACTCCTCAGGGTGGACCCGGGTCTAATGTCGCCTTACAATCTGAAGAGGACACAGTGGAGTTCCAGAAACGGTTGATGCGGGAAAGGCGCGAGGAAGCAATCAGACGGAGATTAGAAGAAGAGGCACGGGAAGAGGCCGCAAAGGCTGAACGTATTCGCCTGAAACTCGAGGCTATGGGACCTCCCCCAGAGAGGAAGAGTGCAAAAAAGGAGCTCACTACTGCGGACAACGCGGACGCCGCCACCACCACCCCATCCCTCGCCCATAGCACCGTTTCGGTTCCCGGCCAGGCGACCACCACCGCGAATGATCAGAACATCGCTTCTCAAGAAGACCAAGGTACTTCCAAACCGGCAACCATTTCCACGGCAACGACTTTGCCGGCTGGTCTTCCGAGCGAGCTATCTGCAGACTCCCAGCCACAGTCAAAGCCTACGATGCAGCAAGACATGGGCCAGCCTCATATCTGGCAGGCTCCAGCACAGCCATCTTCCAGTCGGCTGACTTCGTGGCCATCCAGTAGCCAACAACCATCACGCAACGTATGGGGCTCTCCAAACAATGACCGCGGCTTAGGGAACGGCACCTTCAATCCAGATTTAGGGCGGGTACCAGAATCCCGAGCAACTCAACTCCCCCAACACCCAGCGAAAGAGCCAGCTCCGATTGGACCTCCCAGCGCAAGAGTACTCAGCCAACAGCCACCTACGCAAGCTTACCCGGCCGCTCGTCTGGACAGATATGGCGCACCTGAACCGCGCCAATACAGCGAGAAACAGAATCAGTGGGTGGCATCGGTTCTCCAGAGCGACGCCTCCTTACGGGAACAGCGGGCAAGGGAGCGAGCCGATTTTGACCAGCGTCTTGCTGAGCAGGGCTTAACGTACGATGACGCTCAACCCACCATTAAGCAATCCTGGCGCCCAGATTCAGGCCCATCCCGACCTGAGCAAGTGTCTCGTGTAGCGGCCACTTCCTGGGGACGAGCCGTCGATGAAGGTAGCAAGCATAGTAATTCGATATCTCCGGACACACACGCTCCCAATGGTGTGATCAGCGGTTCCGGGGCAGCCGCCATTCTCACTTCAAACGCTTCGGCCGCCACATCAGCGCAACCACGCGCGTCGAGGTTCTTCCCACCCAAGGAAAGAGACACACGAGCCGGCACACACACCAATTCGGAATCCGAACGACCAAAGTCTCCATCACCTCCACCCCCTACAATGGACGATCATCCTGCCTACGATGGCGATGCATCCCACCCTCATGTGTCCTTGCCCCCGCCTCAACCCATTGTTAAACTGCCACCTGCTCCCCCAACGTCGGCATCTGGTCAAGCTCCAAAGGCAGATTCGACTTGGCTCAACTCCACCCATCACAGGCCTCTTCACAGCTCTTCAACAAGTGGCTCAACCGCGGCCCATCATTCCTCTATAACCATACATAGTCCACCACAATCTCAGCAAGAATGGCAGGAGAAAATATACGAGTTAACCGGACGTAGGGCCGCACCACCAAAGTCGCCGGCGGTTGAATCCGCAAGCCGAACCATGCTCGACCACTCATCCCAGCACAACCCTGCCACAGTTTCACTTCCCAGCCACATTGCAGTGAAAGAAATGGACAAGGGCGAAGTGACAAGCAAACCCATGGCTGATGAGTGCTTTGAGGAACAGGAAATGGGCTCGTTGCCCCTAATTCGAATCCCGCATAAGGCACCAGATGCAGCCTGGCAGCCGGCCGTGCCCGCTAACAAGCCTCTTCCGAGGACTTTCATGGTGGTCGCAAATACGGCAAAGCACCTCGATCTATCTGATCACTCGGTGGTCCGCATCTCCTTCCCAGGCATGCCTATGGAAGTCAAAACAGTTACCTTCCATTCTAGCAATAGAGGAAGTAGTCGAAGCACAGGGCATGGCCGCTCCAGTGGACGCAATCGTGCTTCGGGCTCAAATTATCGAGGCGGGAGCGGCGGGAAAAGGGACGCCTCCAGTGGATTTACCAACGAATCGACGAGTAGCGCCCAAGGCCCAACCTCGTCCTTAGGATCCAGGGGCCGTGGAGGCTACCGCACTAGAGCGGGAGAGACGTGGTCGCGGCGATCCACTCACTCGACAAACAACTAATCGGACGGCCTAAACTATCTTAACAAGAAGACGGAATCGGAGGTCACCTCTATATCCCCTTATCCTGAAGCTTGAATGTGCTCCAGTGGACATGTCTAGTATTCATCAACCTCTTTTCAAGTCACGCGTCATTAGGGAACTGGGGTTTTCGCCATAGTTTT
>Ga0164243_10010752_pt1 | contig 13119 bp, 10 predicted proteins | sample OricompcompostOP_FD_108781 | JGI IMG/M metagenome (GOLD analysis project Ga0164243, IMG submission 108781) | Organic Plus compost microbial communities from Emeryville, California, USA - Original compost - Organic plus compost (OP) | ecosystem: Engineered > Solid waste > Mixed feedstock >... | reverse complement strand
TCTGCTGGACCCTGATCACTTTGTTCCTGTTTTTGCGCACGCCGCCCTCGCCGACCGCCTGACGCGCTGTGCTGAACGGCGGGCCGCCGCTCCAGCTCGGCCGGTTCGCCGCGCCGCCCGCGTTTTTCTCCTCGCTCTTTTGCCAATAAAAACACGCCCGTTCGATGCGGCGCCTCTATAATGCGCCGACCTTCATTGACCCAGGCCAGCGATGACCCAAGCAGCCCCCGAACTCAAGGCCGCCAAACCCCAGGGCCTGTTGCGCAGTAGTTTCATCGTCAGCCTGATGACCCTGTTGTCGCGGGTGCTGGGGCTGGCGCGGGATATCAGCTTCGCGGTGTTCATCGGCGCCGGCGGCGGGGCCGATCCGTTTTTCATCGCCTTCAAGATTCCCAATTTCCTGCGCCGGCTGTTTTCCGAGGGCGCGTTCTCCCAGGCGTTCGTGCCGGTGCTGTCCGAATACCGGCAGAAACGCTCCTTCGCCGAGGTGCGTGCGCTGATCGACAGCGTTTCCGGGGTGCTCGGTTCGACGCTGATCGCGGTGACCACGCTGGCGGTGGTGGCCGCGCCGCTGGTGACGGCGCTGTTCGCGCCCGGTTATATCGGCCAGCAGGGCAAGTTCGAGCTGACCACCGATCTGATCCGCATCACCTTTCCGTATCTGTTCCTGATCTCGATGACCGGTTTTTCCGGCGCCATCCTCAACAGCTATGGCCGTTTCGGCGCGCCGGCGTTCGCGCCGGTGCTGCTCAATGTCTGCCTGATCGGCGCGGCGTTCGTGTCCACGCGCTGGTTCGCGGTGCCGTCCTACGCGCTGGCCTGGGGGGTGCTGCTGGCCGGCGTCGCCCAGTATCTGTTCCAGTGGCCGTTCCTGATGCGGCTCGATCTGCTGCCCAAGCCGCGCTGGGCGCCGCGCGATCCGGGCGTGCAGCGCGTGCTGCGGCTGATGCTGCCGGCGCTGTTCGGGGTGTCGGTGAGCCAGATCAACCTGCTGCTGGATACCGTGCTGGCGTCGTTCCTGCCCACCGGCAGCGTGTCCTGGCTCTACTATTCGGACCGGCTGTCGGAGCTGCCGCTCGGGGTGTTCGCCGTCGCCATCGGCACCGTGATCCTGCCGAGCCTGGCGCGCGACCAGGCCGATGCCTCGGCCGAGGGGTTCTCCCGCACCCTGGACTGGGCGCTGCGGCTGATCCTGTTGATCGGCATGCCGGCGTCGGTGGCGCTGTTCGTGCTCGGGCGTTCGATCCTGATCGCGCTGTTCCAGTACCGGCAGACCACCGCCTTCGACGTGCTGATGTCGTCCTATGCGCTGGCGGCGGTGGCCACCGGTCTGTCCGCGTTCATGCTGATCAAGATCCTGGCGCCGGGTTTTTACGCCCGCCAGGACATGAAAACGCCGGTGCGGGTGGGCATCATCGCCATGGTGTCGAACATGGTGTTCAACCTGATCCTGGTGATTCCGCTGCATGTCTACTGGCGCCTCGGCCATGTCGGGCTGGCGCTGGCGACGTCGCTGTCGGCGTGGCTGAACGCGGGCCTGCTGGCGCGCGGCCTGCTGCGCACCGGAGTGTACCGGCCGCTGCCGGGCTGGGGCCGGTTCTGGGCGCGGCTGCTGCTGGCCAGTGCCGCCATGGGGCTCACCTTGTGGTGGTTCGACCCCCCGGCCGCGCTGTGGCAGAGCTGGCATTGGTTCCAGCGGGTGTCGGTGCTGACGGCGTTGTGCGGGGCGGGCTTCGCGGTGTACGCGGCGCTGTTGTTCGGCACCGGCCTGCGGCTGCGCCACCTGCGCGGGCCCAGTGCCTGAACGGCGCGCTCATTTGCGGCGAAGACTACGTTATAATCCGGCCTTCTTAATTTGGCCATTCGACAAAATCGCCTGATGGAACTGATTCGCGGCTTGCACAACCTGCGCCCCCGCCATCGCGGCAGCGTGGCGACGATCGGCGCTTTCGACGGCGTGCACCGCGGCCATCGCGCGGTATTGCAGAGCCTGATCGACAAGGGTCGCGAGCTGGGACTGCCGACCACGGTGGTGCTGTTCGAACCGCTGCCGCGCGAATTCTTCGCGCCGCTGCAATCGCCAGCGCGACTGATGAGCTTTCGCGAGAAGTTCGCGGCGCTGCGCGAACTCGGCATCGACCGCGTGCTGCGCATCCGCTTCGACGCCGCGCTCAGCGACATGGGGCCGGATGAGTTCGTGCGCCGGGTGTTCGTGGATGGGCTGGGCGCGCGCTACATCGTGGTCGGCGACGACCTGCATTTCGGCAAGAACCGCGCCGGCGATTTCAATTTCCTGAAGGATGTGGGCGCGCGCGAAGGCTTCGACGTGGTGGCCACGCCCTCGGTGCTGGTCGGCGGCGAGCGGGTCAGCAGCACGCGCATCCGGCAGGAGCTGGAGCAGGCCAATTTCGCGGTGGCCGAAGCGCTGCTCGGCCGGCCCTACAGCATCACCGGCCGGGTCATGGTCGGGCAGAAACTGGGACGGCAGCTGGGCGTGCCCACCGCCAATGTGCACCTGTGGCGGCTGCGCGCGCCGCTGGCCGGGGTGTACGCGGTGGAGGTCACCGGCGCCGGGCCGCGCGTGCATTTCGGCGTCGCCAACGTCGGCACGCGCCCGACCATCGGCGACCTGACCAAGGCGATTCTGGAAGTGCATATTCTGAACTTCGCGGGTGACATCTATCACCGCAACATCAGCGTGACCTTCCGCAACCGGCTGCGGGACGAACGCAAATTCGCCTCCCTGGATCAGCTCAAGGAGCAGATCCACCGGGATATCGCCGACGGCCACGCCTATTTCGGCACCCGCCCGTAGCGGGCGACCCACGGGCCGTTTCATTCACCGAGCCGCGATCGTCAACAGGTACTTTTGTAGAGAATCATGAGCGATTACAAACACACGCTGAATCTGCCGGAAACCGCGTTTCCGATGAAGGCCAACCTCGCCACGCGCGAGCCGGAAATCCTGAAACAATGGCAGGAGCAGAACCTGTACGCCGCGATTCGTGCCGCCCGCAGCGGGCGCGACAAATTCATCCTGCACGACGGCCCGCCCTACGCCAACGGCGAGATCCACCTGGGCCACGCCCTCAACAAGATTCTCAAGGACATCATCGTCAAGGCGAAAACCCTGGGCGGTTTCGATGCGCCCTACGTGCCGGGCTGGGATTGCCACGGCCTGCCGATCGAACTCAATGTCGAGAAGAAAGTCGGCAAGGCCGGCGTCAAGGTCGACGCCAACACCTTCCGCAACCTGTGCCGCGAATACGCGCAGAAACAGGTGGACGGCCAGCGCGCCGACTTCAAGCGCCTGGGCGTGGTCGGCGATTGGGACAATCCCTATCTCACCATGAATTTCCGCACCGAGGCCGACATCATCCGCGCGCTCGGCAAGATCGCCGCCAACGGCCATCTGCACAAGGGCTTCAAGCCGGTGCACTGGTGCCTGGACTGCGCCTCGTCGCTGGCGGAGGCGGAAGTCGAATACAAGGACAAGACCTCGCCGGCCATCGACGTGGCGTTCGCGGTGGTCGATCGCGACGATTTCTTCAAGCGTCTGCATATGCCCGAAGCGCTCGAGGGCGAGCTGGCGATCGCGATCTGGACCACCACGCCCTGGACGCTGCCGGCCAACCAGGCGGTGGCGCTGAACGCCGAGCTGGACTACGTGCTGGTGCGTTTCATCCAGGACGGCACGCTGCGTCTGGTGCTGCTGGCCGAAGCGCTGGCGCCGGCGGTGATGGCGCGCCTGGGCATCGCCGATTACACGCCGGTCGGTCGCGCCAAGGGCGCGGCGTTAGAGAAAATCGCATTGCGCCATCCGTTTTATGAGCGCGAGGTGCCGGTGATCCTGGGCGATCACGTCACCACCGAAAGCGGCACCGGCGCGGTGCACACGGCGCCGGGCCACGGTCTGGACGATTTCCTGGTCGGCCAGCGCTACGGATTGAGCGTGCTCAATCCGGTCGGCGGCAACGGCGTATTCCTGCCGGATACGCCGCTGTTCGCCGGCCAGCATGTGTTCAAGGCCAATGACGTCATCGTCAATACCCTGCGCGAGCGCGGCGCACTGCTGCATTACGAACCCTACCAGCACAGTTATCCGCACTGCTGGCGCCACAAGACGCCGATCATCTTCCGCGCCACGCCGCAGTGGTTCATCAGCATGGCGCAGAAGGGCCTGCTGAAGCAGGCGCTGGCCGCCTCCGACGGCGTCGAGTGGATGCCGGGCTGGGGCAAGGCGCGTATCGACGGCATGATGATGGACCGCCCGGACTGGTGTATTTCGCGTCAGCGCACCTGGGGCGTGCCGATCGCGCTGTTCGTGCACAGGCAAAGCGCCGAGCTGCACCCGGACACGCCGGCGCTGATCGAGCAGGTGGCCCGTCGCGTCGAGGAAAAAGGCATCGATGCCTGGTTCGATCTCGATCCGCGCGAGCTGCTCGGCGCCGATGTCGATCAGTACGACAAGGTGACCGATACCCTCGATGTCTGGTTCGATTCCGGCGTCACCCATTACTGCGTGCTGGAGCAGCGCCCGGAGTTGAGCTATCCGGCCGACCTGTATCTCGAAGGTTCCGACCAGCACCGCGGCTGGTTCCAGTCGTCGCTGCTGACCGCGGTGGCGATCAACGGCAACGCGCCCTATCGCGGCGTGCTCACCCACGGTTTCACCGTCGACATTCACGGCCACAAGATGTCGAAGTCGCTGGGCAACGGCATCGAACCGCAACAGCTGATGAAGACCCTGGGCGCGGACATTCTGCGGCTGTGGGTTTCGGCCACCGACTATCGCAATGAAATGGTCGTGTCCGACGAGATTTTCAAACGCACCGCCGACGCCTACCGGCGCATCCGCAACACCGCGCGGTTCCTGCTGGCCAACCTCAACGGTTTCGACCCCGAGGTGCACGCGGTGCCGTTTGCCGACATGCTGGCGCTGGACCGCTGGGCGGTGAGCGCCGCCGCGCGTTTGCAGGAGGAAATCAAGGCGGCGTACGACGCCTATCAGTTCCATCTGGTGTACCAGAAGGTGCACAACTTCTGCGTGGTGGAGCTGGGCAGTTTTTATCTCGACATCATCAAGGACCGCCAGTACACCAGCCAGAAGGAATCGCTGGCGCGGCGCTCGGCGCAGACCGCGCTGTTCCACATCGTGGAGGCGCTGGTGCGCTGGATCGCGCCGGTGCTCAGTTTCACCGCCGATGAGTTGTGGCAGTTCATTCCCGGCCAGCGCGCCGGCGGCGAAGTGTTCACCGCCGAGTGGTACACGCACCTGCACGAGCAGGGCGCGGCCGAACCGCTGGGCGCGGCCTACTGGCAGCAGATCATGGCGGTGAAAACGGCGGTGAACCGGGTGCTGGAAGGGCGCCGCAAGGACGGCCTGATCGGCGGCACGCTGGAGGCCGAGGTCACCCTGTACTGCGACGGCGCGCTGGCCGATCAATTGCGCGCCATCGGCGATGAGCTGCGGTTCGTGCTGATCACCTCCGCCGCCACGGTGGCGGGCGTGAATGAGGCCGCCGACGCGGTGGCCACCGATATCGAAGGTCTGTCGGTGGCGGTGGTCAAAAGCTCGCATGCCAAGTGCGCGCGCTGCTGGCATCACCGCGCCGACGTGGGTTCCTTCGCGGCGCATCCGGACCTGTGCGGACGCTGTGTCGAGAACGTCGACGGCGCGGGCGAGCTGCGGCGCTTTGCTTGAGGTTTTGCGGCCCGCATCGCGCGTGCCGATTCCACCGCATTTTTTCCAGGCGCCGACAGCGGCGCCGAGCAATCAGGTTGAATTCATGAGATCGCGTTTACCGATGATGTGGTACCGCCTGGCCTTGATCGTGGTGATCCTCGATCAGCTGACCAAGCGCGTGGTGACCCTGCAACTCGATTACGGCGTGCCGATCAAGGTGTTGCCGGTGCTCGATATCACGTTGCAGCACAACACCGGCGCCGCCTTCAGTTTCCTGCACGATGCCGGCGGCTGGCAGCGCTGGCTGTTCGCCGGCATCGCCGCGCTGGTGTCGGTGGCGCTGGCGGTATGGATGCACCGGCTGCGGCGCGACCAGTATCTGCTGCTGAGCGGACTGGCGCTGATCCTGGGCGGCGCAGTCGGCAATCTGATCGACCGCATGCGTTTCGGTTACGTGATCGATTTCATCGCCGTGCACTGGCACGAGCATTATTTCCCCGCGTTCAACGTCGCCGACAGCGCGATCACCATCGGCGCGGGGCTGCTGTTGCTGGACATGTTGCTCAATCCCCACAACCACGGCAAAGCCACGGCGCAGGGCAATACCCATGAATGATCTCGCGATCGGACCCGCCGCGCGGGTCACACTGCATTTCGCGCTCAAACTCGACAACGGCGACGTGGTGGATTCCACCTTCGAGCGCGCGCCGGCCAGCTTCACCATGGGCGATGGCAAATTGCTGCCGGGATTCGAACGCAAATTGTTCGGGCTGCGCCGGGGCGCCAATGAATCGTTCACGGTGCTGCCGGAGGACGCGTTCGGCCAACCCAACCCGGCCAATGTGCAGCGCTTCAAACGCGCCGCCTTCGCGCCCGACATGGAACTGCACGAGGGCCTGGTGATTTCATTCGCCGATGCCAGCAGTGCGGAACTGCCCGGTGTGGTCAGCGGTTTCGAGGGCGACGACGTGCTGGTCGATTTCAACCATCCGCTGGCCGGCCGCACGCTGCTGTTCGAGGTACAGATCATCGACGTGGCCGCCGCCGACGAAGCCGGGGAGGGCGCGCAATGAACGAGACGATCAAAATCCAGCTGGCCAATCCGCGCGGATTTTGCGCCGGCGTCGATCGCGCCATCGAAATCGTCAATCGCGCCCTGGAAGTGTTCGGCGCGCCGATCTATGTGCGCCACGAAGTCGTGCACAACAAATTCGTGGTGGACGACCTGCGTGCGCGCGGCGCGCTGTTCGTCGACGAACTCGACGAAGTCCCGGACGGCGCCATCGTCATCTTCAGCGCGCACGGTGTATCGCAGGCGGTGCGCGCCGAGGCGCGCGCGCGTGGATTGAAAGTGTTCGACGCCACCTGCCCGCTGGTCACCAAGGTGCATATGGAAGTGGCCCGCTACAGTCGTTCCGGCCAGGAGTGCATCCTCATCGGCCACAAGGGCCATCCCGAAGTGGAGGGCACGATGGGGCAATACGATCGCGGCGCCGGCGGCGACATTTATCTGGTGGAGGATGTGGCGCAGGTTGCCAGCCTCGAGGTGCGGCGGCCGCAGGCGCTGGCCTATGTCACGCAGACCACGCTGTCGATGGACGATACCGCGCAGATCATCGACGCGCTGCGCGCGCGTTTCCCGCAGATCCAGGGGCCGCGCAAGGACGACATCTGCTACGCCACGCAGAACCGCCAGGACGCGGTGAAATCGCTGGCGGCGAAATGTGATCTGGTTCTCGTCGTCGGCTCTCCCAACAGCTCCAATTCCAATCGCCTGCGCGAACTCGCCGCGCGGGTCGGCGCCGATGCCTACCTGATCGATTCCGCCGCCGATATCAACCCGCAGTGGCTGGTCGGCAAAAAACAGATCGGCCTCACCGCCGGCGCCTCCGCGCCCGACGTTCTGGTTACCCAGGTGATCGACCGGCTGCGTTCGCTGGGCGCCAGCGAACCGCTGGAAATGGCGGGAATTGCGGAACACATCACATTTTCCCTGCCGCGGGAATTACGCGTGCTCGGCGGTTGACCCCGCCGCGTTTTTCGTCGCGCTGATCGAAAAAACTTTTTTCGAAAAAACATTTCGTTTCCATCCAGCCACCGACTCCCTCATACGCGCCGTTGGTCGATCCGTCTGGCGGCGCCGTAGGGTGGCTGCTAGGTTTAGCCAGGGTTTATCGGCGGGCCGGCGAAACGAAAGGTTACAGCGTGGCGAGATCAGCACAGACAGGGTTGACGCTCATCGAACTGATGACGGTGATCTTGATTGCCAGCATCCTCATGGTCGTGGCGGTACCGGGCATGCGGTCGCTGTCCGAGCGCTCCCAGCAGCTCAACGCCATCGGCGATATTTCCTCGATGCTGGCCCGCGCCCGCTCCGAAGCCGCGGCGTTGTATCAGCCCATCACCGTGTGCTCCTCCAGCGACGGCGCCTCGTGCACCGGCGACCTCGATTGGCAGCCGGGCTGGTTGATGTTTGTCGATACCAACTCGAATCAACAGCTCGACGAAGGCGAAACCATCATCCAGGTGGGGCCGCCGCTGCCGGTCGGCTCGGAACTGAAGGCGCTGTATTTCGGCGGCTATGACGAAGCTACCGTGCTGACCTTCAAAAAAGGCGGCATGCCGGAAACGGCCGGCAGCTTCCGCTACTGCTTCAAGCAGGCCTCCATTCTGCAAGCTGTCAACCTGAGCGTGTCGGGCCAGACGCGCATCGCCGTCGACACCAACGGCGACGGCAAATTGGAAAACAACGCCGGCACTCCTATTCCGGAATGCCAGTAAATTTTGGATCGACATCATGCGCCCGCAACCTTTCCACGCATCTACCACTCGTCAGCAGGGCTTCGCGCTGATGGAAGTGGTGATCGCCATGTTCGTGCTCGCCATCGGCATTCTCGGCGCGGGCGCGTTGCAGACCATGAGCATGCAGACCACGCAGGGCGCCTACTACCGCTCGCAGGCGATGCTGATCGCCGCCGACATGGTCGACCGGATGCGCGCCAACCGGGCGGCGATGGCGAGCTACGGCAATATCGATACCGATCAGGTGGAGAAGGCGGATCCGGTGTGCATCAATTCCGACGCCGGTTGCAGCGCAGCCGCGCTGGCCGGCGACGATATCCAGCAATGGGCCGCGCTGGTGCAGGACCAGAAGAGCCTGCCGAACGCGCGCGGTGTCGTCACCCAGACCGCCGGCACCAAGAATTTCCAGATTTCGATCAGCTGGAACGAAAACGAATGGCAGCAGGGAAAACGCAGCGCCAGCGCGGAAAATTCGAAAAAAACCTATCAGTTGAATGTGGCCCTTGACGACAATTAGGAAACAGACAGTGCGATCGAATCCCCTGGTCGGTGAGCGCGGTTTCTCCATCGTCGAGCTGATGGTGGCGATGGTGCTCGGATTGCTGCTGATCGGCGGCGTGTTGCAGATTTTTCTGGGCAACCGCCAGGCCCAGCGCGTCGAGCAATCGGTGTCGCGAATCGAGGAAAACGGCCGCATCGCCATGGACCTGCTCACCGAGGACCTGCGGCTGGTGGGTTATCTCGGCTGTTCGCGCTCGCTCAACGGCGAAGTGGTCATCCCCGGGCAGACGCTGTTTTCGATCAAGGCCAAGGGCCTGACCATACCGGTTTCCGCCGATTTCAGCAGCGGCGCGCTGCGCGGTTTCGTGCGCGCGGCCGGCGGTGCCTGGAGCCCGACGCTGCCGAGCGATCTGAGTACGATCACCAGCGCGCGCAACGGCAGCGATCTGCTGGCGATTTATTACGGTCAACCCACCGGCATGACGCTGACCGCGCCGATCAGCGGCAGCGCCAACATCGTCGCCAACAATCCCAACAAGGTCTGCATCAAGCAGAACAACCCGGTGTTGATCGGCAATTGCGCCAGCACCGACCTCATCACCGTCACCAACGCGCCGAGCTGCACGGCGTCCACCGTCACCTTGGAACACGGCTCATCGGGCAACGACAGCGACGCCCTGAGCGCCGGCGTGGCCGCGCCTTATGATCGCAGCACCAAAATCTCGCAGCTCATCGAGCACGTTTATTTCGTCGGCAAATCCGGCCGCAAATCGCCAAGCCAGCAGGACATCTACTCACTGTTCCGCCGCGACAACGAGGGCGGCGGCGTGCAGGAGCTGATCGAGGGTGTGGAATTCATGCGGGTGCTGTACGGCGAGCAGCTCGGCAACGGCAACATCCGTTACGTGCCCGCCAACACCATCGATCTCGATTGGAACCGGGTGGTCAGCGTGCGGATCGGCCTGCTGGCCCAGAGCTTCGACAGCGTGCGCACCGACAACGATGCGGACTCCTATCAGCTGCTCGATCAAACCATCGCCGCCGAGGACGCCGACATCACGCACAGCGGCGGCAGAAGCCTGCGCCGCGTTTATACCGCGACCGTCAAGTTGCGCAACAAGGAGCTTTGATCATGCCCCACCGCCAGCGCGGCGCGGTTCTCATCGTTTGCCTGGTCCTGCTGCTGATCATCACCGCGATCGCAGCCAGCACGCTGAGCAGCGGTACTTTTCAAACCAGCATCGCCACCAACGCGCAGAAACGCGAAACCGTTTTCCGCGTGGCCGAATCCGCGACCGAACAGGTGCTGCCCTTGTCGGCGGACGCGGCCAACGGCGCGCGCAATGCCGAAGCCAGTCAGTCCAGTTATACCGTGCCCGATATCAGCACCGATCAGGCGGGAGTCGACCAGCCGGTCGCCAAGGTCACCTATCCCGGCGACCGGGACGGCAAGAGAAATCTGTTTCTGCCCGGCGTGGCCATCGGCGGCGATGTGACCTATGTGGTGCGGGATTACGAAGTGGAAGGTTCGGCAAAAACCAGCGACGGCCGCATCGGCACCAAGGTCGTCCTGGGTGTTGCCAAGGTGGAATCGCAGCTCGGCGGGCCATAGGCCGGATTCGATGCGGACGAACTGAATGAAGATGGTGGCGGCGATGGGCCTGACGAAAAAAAAGATTGGTGCGTTCCTGGGTGGCTTTTTCTACATGGCGCTGGGCCTGTCTCCGGTATGGGCCGACGATACCGAAATTTATTTCGGCAATGTCGGCAACTCCGGCGGTACGGCCAATGTCCTGTTCATTCTCGATACCTCCGGCTCGATGGATACCCGGGATGGGAAAAAATCCACGTCCCGTCTCGACGATTTGAAATCTGTTTTCAAATCGCTGATCGAGACAACCAACAACGTCAATGTCGGCATCATGCGCTTCAGCGATCCCGGCGGGCCGATCCTGTATCCAGTCGCCAACCTGAACCAGGCGCTGGTGGACGGCAGCGCCGCGCCGGTGGTCACTTCGACCATCGCCTCGGTCGGCGACGACGGTTATCAACTCAAAACCTCGGGCAAGGTCGTCCTGAATTCCACGGGCCTGGAACTGGGCGCGGAAGCGCCGTACGCGGGCGTCACCATCAGCACCACCAGCGCTGCGGTGAGCAGTGCCACCGACGATGCCGTCACCCGTACCGACAACAACAGCACGACGATCAAAGGCAGCCAAAGCGACGAAGCCAAATATCTTTATTCCCCCACCAACCAGAATAACGGCAGCGCACAGCGCGTGGTGGGTTTGCGTTTCTCCAAGGTGGATGTGCCGATCGGCGCGGTGATCACGCGCGCCTACCTGCAAGTGGAGGTCGGGCCCACGACCAGCTCGCCGGACAACTCGGACTTCCAGCTGGCGCTCTACGGTGAAAAATCGGACGGAGGAACCTTCACCAGCAGCAACACGCCGGGTGCGCGGGTGAAAAAAACCGCCAACCTGGTGCCCGGCGCGACCACGCCGGTGCTCTGGACCATCAGCAGCGCGAACCTGCCGGCCACCGACGATGTGATCCGCTCGCCGGATATTTCCGCCATTATCCAGCCCATCGTGCAGCAATCGGGTTGGGACAGCGGCAAGCCGATCACACTGCTGTACAACAAGGCAGCCACTTCGGCGAGCAATAGCTGGATCAGCTTCAGCGCCTATGACCGCTACAGCTCGGTGGACAAGGCGGTGCCCAAGCTGGTGGTGGAATATTATGTGCCGCCACCGTCGCCGAGCCCGGCGGCGGTGCTGACGGCGCTGCGTTTCAACAATGTCGGTGTGCCCAAAGGCGCCACCATCAAAAGGGCGCGCATCACCTTCACCGCGCTGGCCTCGGATTCGTCCCCGGCGAGCCTTTCCATTTACACGGAAAAAACCGGTTCATCCGCAGCGCTGACCGATGCCAACAATAACCTGACGGCCCGCGCCAAAAACACGGTGCCGGTGCATTGGGACAATATCGATCCCTGGGTGGCCGGCAACAGCTATGACACGCCGGAGCTGAAAAGCATCGTGCAGGAGATCGTCAATTATGACGGCACGACGGGAACGAACAGCACGCCCGGCTGGTGCGGCGGCAGCGCGATGACATTCCTGATCGACGGCGCCGCCGGCCGTCGCCTGGCGGCCGCCTACGACGACGCCAGCAACCCGCCGGTGCTGACGATCGAATACGATCCGAGCACGATCACCAACGGCGCCACCTGCAACAACGCCTCCTTCGCCACACAGATACTGGCGGGCAGCGACGATGCCGAACAGTACGGCAAGACCACCGTGCTCAACAATTCCAGCCTGAAACTGGTTGCCTACACTCGGAATTCCACCCGCTATGCGCAGACCGTCGGCCTGCGTTTCAGCAATATCAAGGTGCCGCAGGGCTCGGTCATCACCGGGGCCCATCTGGAATTCGTTGCCGCCGGCACCAACACCACGACGGTGAATTCGGGTTTCACCATCAAGGGCCAGGCCAGCGACAACGCGGAAACCTTCCGCGACAGCGACAACAATATTTCCGGGCGCGCCACCACATCGGCGTCGGTCCGCTGGAACGCCACCTCCAATCCGGTGCTGTCGGACTGGAGCAATGGCAATACCTATTCGAGCCCCGATCTCACCTCCATCGTGCAGGAGCTGGTCAATCGCTCCGGCTGGGCCAGCGGCAACAGCATGGCGATGATCATCACCGGTACCGACACCAGCAACCTGCGCCAGGCCACCGCCTACGAAGGCGGCGCCGGCAAGGTCGCGAAACTGATCATCAATTTCCGCGATACCACGGCGTCGATAAAAACGGTACGCGATACCCTGCTGAGCACCGCCGACAGCCTGACCGCCAAGGGCAACACGCCGATCCAGGACACCATGTACGAAGCCGCCCTGTATTTCCTGGGAGAGAACGTACTTTACGGCGCCAAGCGCGGCGGCGGTCCCTATGCCTACACCCGTGTGTCTCACGCCGATTCGATGGTGCCCGGCACCTTCACCATCAACCGGCCGAGCGGCTGCACCGACAGCAATCCGACGGCGAACGCGTGCGCCGGTGAAACCATCACGCCGGTGGCGGCGCGCGGCGCCGCCGGCGGCGCCCGTTACAAGTCG
>Ga0164243_10010751_pt1 | contig 13121 bp, 8 predicted proteins | sample OricompcompostOP_FD_108781 | JGI IMG/M metagenome (GOLD analysis project Ga0164243, IMG submission 108781) | Organic Plus compost microbial communities from Emeryville, California, USA - Original compost - Organic plus compost (OP) | ecosystem: Engineered > Solid waste > Mixed feedstock >... | reverse complement strand
TTTCTCCTGGCTAACGAAACTTCCGCTCAAAAGAAAAGTTTTGAGTTAGCGCTTATTGATTCCAAAACCCAGGCAACGCAATTCACTTACAAGGGTAGCTATAAAACCTCCCCGGAACACCTTTTTACAGCCAGTATTGGCGTACTGAACCTCGTTTCGCCTGTCTACCAGGTGAATGCCACCATGGAAAATGGAGCCATCAGGACCTCCGTTGATGAGGAGAGGGTCAGGTTGTTTGCAGGATTGCACCTGCATCCATGGAAGATACTGTTGACGAACGACAAGCCAATTTGGCAACTGTGTGGCAGAGATTTCTTCAGCAGGGTTTCATTATTTGCCGGCGTCAGCTTCCCCAAGCCACTGTACAACCCTCATGCTGGACTGTCTTTTGATATCTGGGCCGGCATCAAAGCGAATGTAGGATACCATTGGTACAGGTACACGGAATACACAGTAGTGAATAATCAAATTACAGATGAAAAATCGCGTTATCGCAAACAGGGCCTATGGTACGGCATCAGTATCGACCCTGTTACATTCGCAAAAATCATTGGACTCTTAAATCTTTAAGCAAATGAAATCCATATATATCCTTCTGATCGGGTGCCTGCTCGCTGTAAGCTGTGAATATGAGCCCGTTGGCGACCTTGCCGGCACTTCCTACATCCGCGGCAGGCTGATGCTGGTAGATAATATTACACAGTCCGCCAATTACCAGCCACTGGGGAAGAAGCGGGTGTTGCTGAACTATCCTGACCGGGACTCCCTCAATTACCTGTTCAGCACCGTTACAGATGATAACGGTTACTTTATCTTTGAGCATCTCAAGGAATTCCAGCCATATAAGGTCTATTACGAAGATACCATCAAGGGCGTGCTGTATAGCGCCAGGGGCGAAGCCAGGCCTCCCATGGATACCCTGTTGCTGGTGGCGGAAGTAGCACGGACAAAGCAAAGAGGTATTCATATCACAGTGGTAGGGAGCGATGGGGGAACAGTGGCGAATGTGCCAATTTGTATTTTCAATTCTGCCACACTTTCCTATAAAAATAATACCTGCGATGGCAGTAACTATTCCATCACTACAGATGCCACCGGAAAAGCCTTTAAATTTGATATCCCGGCCGGCACTTATTACATCCTTGCAAAAGTGAAGATGGGAGAACAGCAGATCGTGGTTAAGCAGGACAATGTTGTCGTAACGGACAGTATTGAATTCCGCACGCTTACCGCCGCAGGCCCCGGCGCCACCAACGGCATTAAGTTCGTTACCCGCGACGCCACAGGCGCTATTATCCCGGGCGCGAATATCTGCATCTTCACCAGCCCCTATTTATTCCAGCGAAGCCTGTGCGATGGCAGCAACTATCAGCTGACGTCTGACGCAGCAGGCAATGCTTCCATCAGCGCGATCCCACCGGCTACCTATTACGTGAAAGCCAGCTGGGTAACCAAAGATACGCTCGCTGCCCATAAAGATACCCTGGTAGGTACCGCCACTATTGACCTCCAGTCAACAGTACTCACCCAGGTCATGACGCTGCAACATCCGTAATTGCAATATGCTAAAAGTTCTTTAAAGATCCCGGCCACAATAGCGGCCGGGATCTTTTGTTTGGAAGGTGGCTACGGGATTCATCCCACCGGCTGAAAATCTCTAATATCCTTTTCCATTTCCGCTACTATTTGTAATTTTGGAATAGCTGTAATGAAATACTTAGAAACACTACCCACGCCATCACTAACTCCCTTTATTCACTCATTTTGGGAGCTGAAAGGCGATGCTGCGGATGAACAATGGGAACGGATTTTCCCCGATGGATGTGCAGGCATCCTCATCAACTTAGGGGATACTTCCCTCACCGATAACGGCAGGACCAAACTGGAACCTGGCCGCACCTACGCGGTAGGCGCCATGACCACGTATAAAGATAACTTCATCACACAGGATACCCGCCTGCTGGGCGTGTGTTTAAAACCAGGCGCCTTCTCCAGCTTCTACCACTTCGCCCCGCAAAGTGAAATACTCGACCAAACCGTTCCGCTGGAGCCAACACACGCGTTTAACCCGGATAAACTGGTTAAAGATCCTATCCATTATTTAAACGGCTATTTCGCCAGCAGGCTGCAAAGTAAAAGCAACGGCCTGGAACCGGTGATCGCCGCTATCCACCGGGCAAAAGGCCGGGTAAGTATATCCCATGTCGCTAAAAGTCACTTCACCACCGTAAGGCAGCTGGAGCGTAAATTCAAACTACAGGTAGGCATTTCCCCGAAAGAATATGCCAATATCATCCGCTTTCAACACGCGCTGTCCGCCATCAGGGATAAAGAAGAGGAGAGGAGCCTGCTGGATATCGCGTATGAATGCGGTTACTACGACCATTCCCACCTGGCAAATGATATTAAAAAACACACCGGGATGATTCCCTCTCAACTTTAATTTTGTCGCATTTTTCCAAAACCCGAATGACCAGCAAACCTATTTTTGTGTAAAGAAAAAAATCAGTAGCAAATGCGTAAATTATCACTTTTCATCGCCACTAGCCTGGATGGTTATATTGCAAAGCCGAATGATGACCTGGGTTTCCTCAAGCTGGTAGAAAAAGAAGGGGAAGATTATGGATATGCCCAATTCACCAGCAACATCGACACGATTCTCATTGGCAGAAAAACTTATGATTACGTTGTAAGAGAAATCGGAACTTCCCATTATGATAACGGTGAACGGGATATTTATGTCGTAACCAGGCAGGAGAAACCGGATACAGGCAGGATTAAATTTTATGCCGGCAGCCTGGCCGAACTGGTGAAGAAACTAAAAGCCCAGCCGGGAAAAGATATTTATTGCGACGGTGGGGCAGAGGTGATCAATGAATTACTCAACCATGACCTGATAGATGAGATGACCATTTCCATCGTGCCGGTGTTACTGGGCAGCGGAACCCGCCTTTTTAAGGACGGACGGCCTGAACAACTGCTGGAACTGTTAGCGGTTAAGACGTTTGACACCGGGTTAACACAATTGCATTTTCGCAGGAAACACGCTGAGGGGAAATAGCCGCCTGGTTTCCGGGTATTACGGGATTAATATTTTATAGCTAAATTAGTGGATGCACTTTACCGCTATTTACAGTGGCAGATAATATTAAAACCAACAGTGAAACCATGGAACACAAAAACAATCCTCAGCCGGACAATACCGCAGCCCGAACCGCCTTATGGAGAGCCCTCCATGTTTTTGCGGATGAGCAGCCTTACATTATCGAAGACAAAGTAGGCTACGAACTACTCCAGCCCGAACAAGATTGGCAGGAACGGCCAGACATGAAGTACACAAAGCGGTTACGCGCTTCCATCGTTGCCCGTGCCCGTTTTGTTGAAGACATGGCAAAGGACCAGATCAACCAGGGCGTTAAACAATACGTGCTGCTCGGCGCCGGGCTCGATAGCTTCGCCCAGCGAAATAAAAACCTCGCCCGCGAAGTGGATATCTACGAAATTGACCAGCCGGGAACCCTGGCCTGGAAGCAGGAAAAGCTCGTGGAAAACGGCTATTCGATCCCGGATCACCTTCATTTCGTGCCGGTAAATTTTGAAACCTCCTCCTGGTGGGATGAATTATTGAAGCAGGGTTTTGACTTTTCACAGCGGGCCTTTGTTTCCTGCACGGGCGTAACGCTGTATCTCACCAGGGAAGCCATTACGGACACGCTGCGTAAATTGACTTCCCTGGCCCCGGGCTCCACCATCGCTATCGCATTCTACCTGCCCATAGCGGAACTCGACCCGGAAGATCAGCCCATGCAGGAAATGGCCAATAAAGGAGCCGCCGCTGCCGGCACGCCGTTCGTGAGCTTTTTCCCCGTAGCTGCCGTTGAAAAAATGGCGAATGAAATAGGACTGAAAGCAGTACGGACAGTTTCAACGAAAGACATGGAAGAAAAATATTTCAAAGGAAGAAAAGACCAGCTGACACCCGCCAGCGGAGAATTTTTCCTGGTAGCCAGGATATAATATCCACCCCAAAAAACAACTGCGATCATTTTACATCCATCCTGCATTAAGTAACCCATTTTTCCGAAAGAAAAAATAAAAATATCCGCCGCAAAAAAATGTAGGAAATTGAAAAAATATTATATCTTCATCCACACAGAATAGAAATTGACCCAGTGATGTTGAAGACCCATAGTTAATCCTGTAACTACCATGAAACGGCTGATGAACCCAAAGACTCAAAATGACCTAATTATGAACCTGTTTATTTAAAACTAAAATCAAATTTTACTGTCCGGCTAAAATGATCTGTTGAGCTAAACACAGTTCACCTGCGGGTAAACAGTTTTGTCGAGTATTACCTAAGCACATAAGGCGTTCATAACTGATGAACTCCTCCTGTAATTCTTTGCCCTAACTTTTCCTGGCCCGATTGCCAGCCGGACGATCATGTAAATAACCGAATGATGAGTAAACAGACGGCACTAGTTACAATGGTACTGGTCATGTGTTGCTGGCATACTGTATCAGGGCAGCTACGCATTTCCGGTAGGATCACAGACAGTACATTTCACCCCGTAGCCTATGCTACCGTTGAATTGCTACAGGATAGCATACCTGCGCATTCCGGCTTTGCCGATAGTACCGGCAGCTACCTGCTGGCAGGTATCGTGCCCGGCAAATACCGGCAGGTGGTGAAATACCTCGGCAGCAACATATGGGAACAAACGTTGTTTATTAACCGGGATACGGTAATGGATATACGCATCCCGTCAAACGCCGGTAAATACCTCTCCGGCGTTACCATCACCGCTAACAAAAAGCTGATCGAACAGCTCGGCGATAAACTGATCTTCCATGTTGAAAATAGTCCGCTTTCCAAAGGCTTCAACGCCGTCGAAGTGCTGCAACGCAGTCCTAAACTGACCGTTGGCCCGGATGGGGAAGTGTTGCTGGCCAACCGCAGCGTTACGCTGCTGATCAACGGCCGCAAACCCACCCTGCAAGGCGCGGCCCTCGCCAGCTTCCTGGCCGGCCTCAACGCGGAAGATATTAAACGCATCGAAATACAAAACTCCGCCTCGGCAGAACAGGATGCAACAGCCGGCGGAGGTGTAGTCAACATCATCGTAAAAAAGAAGCTGAATGGTTTTAAGGGAATCGCTAAATCTTCCTACCTGTTCCGCAAACAGGATTACGGTACCTACAACGGCAGCCTTAGCCTGAATTACGGCTCCGAAAAACTGGGCCTGTATTCGGTCTTCGGCTACAGCGATAATAAAGACCTGGGCAAAACCAACGGGAAATTTGCTTACCAGTCCGGCGTTACCAATACCAATACGGAAAGCTTTGATCAGACGGATAACAGCATAGACCTCCGCACAGGGCTCGTGTACTACCCAAACAAACGGAATGAATTTGGCATCGAAGGCTATATCAACCGTAACAGCTTCAATTTTGATGAACAAGGCACGCAACAGCTGTCCGTCAAAAACACCGCGCCGGTCAACAGCAACATCCACTCTATCTCCGGGTTGAAGAATAAACCCTGGTACGTAACGCTGAACTATGGCTACAAAACGGATTCATCTGGCAGCAGCATTCAGTTCATAGGGGATTTGGGGAGAGAAAATAGCCGTCCCTTTAACGACGTGCAAACGTATTATCCCGATGACCCGGTCAGGAACAGCCATTATCAATACCGTACTACTGCGCTATCGGATTACTTTACCATCCAGGCCGACTGGACGCAGCAATGCAGCCATGGTATTCAGTTACAGGCAGGCCTGAAGTATGGTAAGGTAAAGCGCAGCAACGTCGTGATCCCGCAATTCCTGGAAAATAACCAATGGATCATCGACGAAAATCAACACCAGGACTTCGATAACAACGAAGGCATCTTCGCCGGGTATGGCACGCTCAGCAAACAGTGGAAACAGCATTTTCTGAAAGCCGGCCTCAGAGCGGAGAACACATCGGTTAAAGGATTCAACAGGCGGAATAATAAGGACGTTAGCCAGCGCTATACCCAATTATTTCCCAGCCTTTTCTATAAATACAACTGGCAACAGGATAAGGGCTTTTCCGCCAGCTATAAGCGGAACATTAACCGCCCTTCCTTTGCGGACCTCAATCCGTACACGGTCAAGCAAAATGATTACCTGTATCAGATAGGCAATCCTTACCTGCAGCCGTATTACATGGATATGGCAGAACTAAGCCTGGATATCCCTTCCCAGTCGTTCACCCTCTTCGGCAGGAAGACGGTCAACATCATCCAGGGCGCTTACTTCACGGATAATAACCTGGTCAATTATTTCCAGCCTCAGAACTTCGGGAATTTTTACGAAACAGGTATCGATCATAATTATAGCGGCGACCTGGCGAAATGGTGCTACGCCAGCGTAAGTACAGGCGTCTTCTATAACTCCTTCGAAGCGGTCGACGGGGTGAAGACGGCAGGCATATCGTTCTATAACAATATCTACCTGCATTTCAGCCTGTCCAAAACCTGGTCGGTGGACCTCTTTAATAACTACCAGCACCGCTACCGGAACAAAAACCTCCTCGGGGAGCCCAAGTATAAAACGGACGTGGTGCTGAAGAAGTCGTTCCCGCAGGCAGGCCTCATCTGCATGCTGCGCGCCAACGATATTTTCAATACCCGTATCGACGAGAACCTGTCCTACTACAAGGATTTTACTTCCTACTTCTACATGAAAAGGCTGACAAGGAGCATTTCCTTCTCCATCCAGTACACGTTTGACAACAAGAAGAAGGTGAATACGGACAGGGTAAGTTCGCAAAATGAAAGCAGACAAAGACTTTAGCACTATATAGTCCAACTCGTTGCAACAAGGAGATTGCTGAAAATCCTGAAGAGAGTAAGCATAAAACTTTAAAACCTAACAAAATGAAAGTTAAAAACACTTTAAAAGGTCTGGAGAAAAAAGTTACTCCTCTGAAACAGAACGAACAAGGTAAACTGAAAGGTGGTTTCTCTGCTTTTGGCGCCACTGAACCAGTTAAATCAGAACCAGTAAACGTAAACGTGGACGTGGCTTCTGGTCATACCTGTGCTTGCGCTTGCAAATGATTTCAAACAGTAAGGCCGGTTTTAGCTTGCTAAAACCGGCTCCTTCATCAGGCCATTTAAATCTAATCGTATGAAATTAAGTCGATTTAACACCGCCGTTCCGTATGGTGATGCCATCGTGTATCATAATTCCTTTGCCAATAAATTCCTCCTCCTGGATAGCTCCCTCTACGATATGCTGATGGTGGTAAAAACGCCGGCCGACCTGGAAGAACTCCGCGATATCCACGAAGAGTTTTACGACGCGCTCGTAGACCTCGGGTTTATCGTGGAAGACGAAGTGGATGAACTGCAGCGGGCACGCGACCTCATTACCAGCATCGATAACCAGGACCACTACTTCCACCTGATCGTCAACCCTACCATGAACTGTAATTTCAGTTGCTGGTACTGCTACGAAAATCATGAACGTAAATCCAAAATCACGGACGACGTTATTGATAAAATAGAACTCCTGATAGAAAATATCTTCCGGCAAAATCCCAATATCCAAATCTTCAGCCTCTCATTTTTCGGCGGCGAGCCCTTACTCTTCTACGATAAAATGAGCATCCTGATGAAACGCGCCAAAGCCATCACCGACCGGCTGGGCAAGGAACTGCAAATCTCCATCACCTCCAACGGCCTGCTGATCGATAAAGCCATCATCGAAGAGCTCAAAGGCTATATCGTTTCCGGCTTCCAGATCACGCTGGATGGCAACCGCGAACACCATGACCAGGTGCGCTTCGTATCCAAATCCAGGGGCTCTTATGATAAGATTATTGCCAACATAAAAGACCTTGCCAGGAACGGCTTCATTGTTACCCTGCGCATCAACTTTACCAAAGAGAACCTCAACGGACTGGAAGAAGTGATCAACGACCTGGACGACCTCACCGTAGAAGAAAAAAGCCTGATATCCCTCTCCATGCAGAAGGTTTTCCAGGAGCCCGGCACGCCGGAACTGGTACAACGCGTGGCCCTCTTCAAAGAGTACGCCAAGCAACACCACATCTATCACCGGAGCGCCATCCTCGCGGATACAGTTCGCAGCTCCTGCTATGCGGATAAAGTAAACGAAGCCGTGATCAACTACAACGGCGATGTATATAAATGTAACGCCCGGGATTTCAACCAGAAAAATAAAGAAGGCGTGCTGACGGAACAGGGCGAAATCATCTGGAACGAACAGCATGCCCGCCGCCTCACACCCAAGCTCACCAACAAACCCTGCCAGGAATGCTCCATCATGCCCATCTGTGGCGGCGGTTGCAGCCAGATGGTGCTGGAAAACCTGGACAAGGAATACTGCGTGCATGAATTCGACGAAAACAGTAAGAAACAACTGGTCCTGGAAATGTTTTTAGATCAGCAAACGACAAGTATATAAGATGAAATTCTTTCCTCAGCATGATCAGATGGATTGCGGGCCTGCCTGCCTGGCCATGGTGGCTTCCTATTACGGCAAGACCTACGGCCTGACCTACCTCCGCGAGCATTCATTTATTTCCCGGGAAGGCGTATCCTTGCTGGGAATAAGTGAGGCGGCGCAGCGGATAGGCATGGAAACACTGCCCGGGAAGCTCACCACCGACATGCTGGCGGAACCCAACACACCGCTGCCGGCCATCCTGCACTGGAACCAGAATCACTTTGTCGTGCTGCGGAAAGTAACCCGGCAGCCGCTCACCGGCAGGCAGCAATTCAAAATTGCAGACCCGGCCCATGGATTCATCACCCTCTCCCGCGAACGTTTTGAACAGCAATGGCTCTCCGACGGCGGGGAAGGCGTAGCCCTGTTTCTCCATCCCACAGCGGCCTTCGAGAATTTTGAACCTCCAAAGGAACAAAATGCCTCTATCCGTTATCTCTTTAGCTACCTGACACCGCATAAACGCCCGCTGGTATGGATGCTGCTGCTGTTGCTGCTCGGGTCCTGCATCTCACTGACGTTTCCTTTCCTGACCCAAAGCCTGATCGACAAAGGGGTAAACGGGAAGAACCTCCATTTCATCACCCTGATCCTGCTGGCGCAACTGAGCCTGTACCTGGGCTCCCTCGGGATGGAACTGCTGCGCAACTGGATGATGATGGTAGTGGCCACCAAAGTCAACATCCAGATCATTTCGGACTTCCTCCGCAAGCTGCTGAAGCTGCCCATCAAATTTTTCGACACCAAGCTAATGGGCGATTTCAATCAGCGTATAGCCGACCACGATAGGATAGAAACCTTCCTCACCTCCCAAAGTCTGCTCACCTTCTTTTCCATGATCACCTTCCTGGTGTTCTTCGGCGTGCTGTGGTATTATAATCCACAGTTGCTAATGATATACCTGGGATTGAGCACAGTAGCGGTGTTATGGTCCCTGTACTGGATGCGGCAGCGCAAAATACTGGACTATTTCCGGTTCCAGCTGCGCAGCGAAAACCAGCAGTCCATCTTCGAAATCATCAACGGCGTGACGGAAATGAAGCTCAACCAGTTCGAGGATTATAAGCGGACCGAATGGGAAAAGATCCAGCATAAAATTTTTAAGATCAACATCCGCAGCATGAAGCTCAACCAGGTTCAGCTCTCCGGCTTTGAATTCCTGAACCAGATGAAGAACATCCTGGTGACCTTCCTGGCGGCTTCCCTCGTGGTAACGGGCCATATGACCCTCGGCGCGCTGTTAAGCGTGTCCTATATCATTGGCCAGATGAACACCCCCATTAATCAACTGGTGAACTTTTTCAGGTCGTTACAGGACGCGCGCTTAAGTATGGCACGCCTAAACGAAGTGCAGCAACATGAAGAAGAGGACGCCGGGGCAACCGCTGCGGATACGGATAACGGTAGCGCATACACTTATTCCAGCCTGGACTTCCGTTTGTCAGGCGTGGATTTTCAGTACGAAGGGCCCTCATCTCCCTATGTACTAAAAAATATAAACCTGCATATTCCGCAAGGAAAGGTGACCGCCATTGTAGGAGCCAGCGGCAGCGGCAAAACCACCTTAATGAAGCTGCTGCTGAAATTCTATGAGCCGGTAAAAGGCCAGATCCGCCTGGGCGACCGCCCGCTGCCGGAAGTACCGCACCTCTGGCTGCGGCGCAACAGCGGCGTCGTGCTGCAGGACGGGTTCATTTTTGGCGATACCATCCTGCGCAATATCATTTGCGGCGATGAGGAAATTGATATGGAACGCCTGGTAAACGCCCTCCGTATTGCCAATATCCAATCCTTCGTAGAGCAGTTGCCGTTACAGCTGAATACCAAGATAGGCGCCTCCGGCAGCGGTATATCCGGAGGGCAGCGCCAAAGAATCCTGATCGCCCGCGCCGTGTACAAGAACCCGCAGTTCCTCTTCTTCGACGAAGCTACTTCCGCACTGGACGCCGAAAATGAAAAGGTCATCCACGATAATTTACAGACCTTCTTTAAAGGGAAAACGGTCGTCATCATCGCTCACCGCCTGTCGACCGTTAAAAATGCTGATCAGATCATCGTACTGAAGGAAGGGCAGATCGTGGAGTTCGGTACTCACCAGCAACTGGTAGCGAGCCGGAAGAATTATTTTGATCTGGTAAAGAACCAGCTGGAATTAGGCGTATAACCGCCCGCGTTAGCGGCTTATCTCTCCCCCCCCAAAAAAAAATTACATGTTTTTTTAGTGTATTAAAAGATGCCGGCCCGCCATTTAACCTGCCGCCAAAACCCGTGTTCGGCAACAGGAATGCATATACGCCATATGTGATCCAAGCGTCTTAATTATCGTTGTTAATGATTGATAATCAGTATGTTGTAATTAAATTTTCCAATAATTTTCCCTAACTTTCCTCCATCTTTTAACCACAAAAAAATTCCACATTATGAAAAAGATCCATCTCCGGCTGCTAGCCGTGAGCCTGCTCGCTATTGCCTTTTTTGCCTGTAGGAAAAATAGCTATATACCAGGGGAAGGGGGAGAGATCACCACCGCCAGGGCCAACGAATCCGTCAGCATCTGGCAGACGACCGGTAGTCAAAGCCAGTTGCTACAGCAGCAGGGAAATGTAACCTTTGCCCCGGACGCCGGCACGGCCAGCACCACCATCACCGTCAACGATGCTACTACTTACCAAAGCATGGACGGCTTCGGGTTCACCCTCACCCAGGGCAGCGCGAAATTAATCAGCAACCTCTCCGCCACCGCGCAAAACTCCTTGCTGAATGAACTGTTTAGCCCCACGGGCGGCATTGGCCTTTCCGTTGTTCGTATAGGCGTGGGCGCTACTGACCTGAGCGATTATTCCTACACCTACCGGGACGGCGCCTCCTTCAGCCTCGCCGGGCCTGACCTCACCTACACCATCCCCATCCTGAAAAAGATCCTGGCCATCAACCCCGCCATCAAAGTACTGGCCACCCCCTGGAGCGCCCCCGTGTGGATGAAAACCAACGGCTCCTTTGTAGGCGGCACCCTCAAAGCGGAAAACTACGAAAGCTACGGGCAGTACTGGCTGGACTATATGAACGCCATGCGCGCGCAGGGCATCGAAATCTGGGCGGTGACCCCACAGAACGAGCCGCTGAACCCCTACAACGAGCCCAGCATGACGCTCAGCAAGGAAAACGAACTGGGACTGATCAACGATTACATGGGGCCAAAGCTCAGGGGCGCCGGCTTTAACTGCAAGATCATCTGCTACGATCATAATTGCGACAATACGGAATTCCCCATTTACGTAGCCAACAACAGCTCTTATGTGGACGGTTCGGCGTTTCACCTCTATGCCGGCAATATTTCCGCGATGACCACCGTAAAGAACGCCACCAACAAAAACGTGTACTTTACCGAACAATACACTTCCACTACCGGCAGCTTCTCCGGCGACCTCTCCTGGCACATCCAGAACGTAGTGATAGGCTCGGTGAACAACTGGTCCAAAACGGTACTGGAATGGAACCTCGCGAGCGACTCCCAGGGCGGCCCGCATACTCCCGGCGGCAGCACCGTTTCCCGCGGCGCCATTACGATCGACGGTAGCGTCATCACGCGCCGCGTAGGCTATTACATCATTGCGCACGTTTCCAAATTCGTACAGCCGGGAGCGTTACGCATTGCTTCCAACAGTTCCGGCAGCATTCAAACCACGGCTTTCAAAAACAGCGATGGCTCGAAAGTCTTGCTGGCCTTTAACAACAGCGGCGCCGGCGTCTCCTTTAAAGTAAAATGGGGCAGCCAGTCGTTTACCTATTCCTTACCCGGCGGTGCGGTGGCTACCTTCAAATGGTCCGGCGCCGGCAGCGGCAACCCCTCCGCCGCGCCTATCGGCCAGCAGATTACCCTGAAAGGCTTTAACAATATGTACGTCAGCAGCGAGAACGGTACCCAGGCCATGAATTGCAACCGGGCTACGGCATCCGGCTGGGAAACCTTTACCGTAGTGGATGCCGGCGGCGGTAAGATCGCCCTGCAGGCCATGGGCAAATACGTATCCTCCGAAGACGGCGCCCAGGCCATCACCTGCAACCGCACTACCATCGGCGATTGGGAAAAGTTTGACTGGGTGGTGAATGCAGACGGGAAAATTTCCCTGCGAGGCAATAACGGGCGCTATGTCAGCTCGGAAAACGGTACCCAGGCTATGACCTGCAACCGTACTTCCATCTCAGGCTGGGAGGCCTTCGGCGTCAACCAATAACCTTCATCCGGTACCCGCCGCGGCTATGGTGGGTACCGCTTATATTTCCACATGAAGTTGTTTATAGCGATCTCACTGTTATGCCTATACGCTGTTCGTACCATCGCTCAGGTGGAGGCAACCTTCTCCGGTGGTTACGAAGCGGCCGCCCTTAGCTGGTCAATCGGGGGCAAAACGAACAACGGACCAATCAATGTATTGTCGGAGCTGAAATGGCGCGGTTTACGCGGCCCCCTGTGGCAGGGTGGTTTAAAATGGCATCCCCGCAAACGCTGGTACATAGCGGGAGAAATGAGTAAATCCCGCATCACTGCCGGCCATGCCGAGGATACGGATTATGGCGCAAACGACCGGCGCTCACCCACCTATCACGCCCGCC
>Ga0164243_10010749_pt1 | contig 13123 bp, 8 predicted proteins | sample OricompcompostOP_FD_108781 | JGI IMG/M metagenome (GOLD analysis project Ga0164243, IMG submission 108781) | Organic Plus compost microbial communities from Emeryville, California, USA - Original compost - Organic plus compost (OP) | ecosystem: Engineered > Solid waste > Mixed feedstock >... | reverse complement strand
GGCCACCAACCCGCTCGCCTCGACGCGGGTCGGGGTGCCCAGCCCCGCGTACACCTCGATCTCCCAGGTACCGTCGGCCGCGGTCCTCGTCCGGAAGTGGACGCTCATGCCGTGCAGATCCTGGATCACGTCGATGTCCGCGCGAACGGGGTCACCTCCCTCGGTCCGCGTGACGCCGCTGAGCCGGACCTTGCCCAGCGCGGTCGCGCTGAGCTGCACGGTGTTGTCGCCGGCTCGCAGGCGCACCGTGGCGGTCGGCTGGCTGAGGATGCCACGAGCGAGGAGGAACGCGGCGGGCAGATCAGTCGTCACGGTCGTGGTCGAGCCGGCATCGAGGCCGGTGATCAACGCCCGTCCGTTGCTGCCCGTGTTCGTCATCTGCGGCGTCCCGGCGCCGGTGACCACGAGCCGGGCGTCCGAGACGAAGCGGCCTGCGGCATCGACGACGGTGACCGTCAGGGAGGCCGGCAGGCTCGGCGCGAGGTCGACGGTCACGATCTCGCCCTGCCCGATCGCCAGGGTGCGCGGCTCGGTCGCCGCCTGGCCGTCGGAGCGCACCGACGTGAGCAGGTAGTCGGTCGCCGGCACGACAGGGATGTCTACGTCCGCGTCGCCGGTGAGGCTGCGCAGACCGCCCATCCTCGTGCTGTCACTCCACACCTGCACGCGGACACCGTCGGCCTCCCCCTCGGGCGCGTCGACGTGGCCACGCAGCAGGCCGCCGACCAGCGCCGGCAGGCCCGCGACCGGGCGCTGCTCGCCACTGCCCACGCCATCGACCAGGCGCAGTGTTCCGGCCAGGATCTCGATGGTGCCCTCGGCGATGGTCCAGGCGCCGGTGTACTGGCCGGCCTGCTGCTCGGTGAGCGTGACGCTCACCGTCGTGGATCCCTCGGTGGCGGTACGGATGGTGAGTTCGGCGATGCCGGTGAAGCCGGGCGACCCGAGGATCGCGAGCGTGAGGTCGCGACCCACGGCGACGTAGGGCGAACTGCCGATCGGCGGCAGGTGCCAGGCGACCTCGGTGACGACCAGCGTCGCAGTCCGCACCTGCGCGGCGCGGGTGAGCTGAAGCTGCTCGTCGCCGCGCAGCGCGACGACCGCATACTCGTACGCGGTGTCCGCCGCGACCAACGTGTCCACATAGGACGTCTGGTCGGCCGCCAGGTCGACCAGCGCCGTACCGTTACGCAGCACCCGGTAGCCGGTGAGACCGCCCACCGTGGACGGTTCCCACTGCAACTGGACGCGGGCACCCGGCCCGGCGATCGCGGCCAGCGGCGCGTCACCCGGCGGCACGTCGGTCAGCAGCGTCACCGTTGCGGTCAGCGGTGCGGAGGCGCGGCCGCTCGCGTCGCGGGCGACCACCCCGATGCTGACCGTCGAACCGGGGGCCAGCGAGGAGAGGACGACCTGCGTGGCGGGGGCGGCGACGGTGCTGGCCACCTCACCGTCCACCGTGACGTCGTAGGAGACCGCCGTGGCGCTGGCGGCGGGCCAGCTCACCGCGACCGTCGTGGTGCCCGGCTCGGTGGTGAGCGTCGCCCCGTCCGGCCAGGTCGGCGCGGGCAGGTCCATCGGCACGGACCGGTAGAGGTGCGACGGCTGCGGCTCGTCGGTGCGCGGTGCCACGAACGCGGTGCTCGCCGACAGGAACGCCAGCACGGTGCCGTCCGCGTTGATCGCCGGGTGCATCGCCGCGTCGGGATAGATGACCCACTCGGCGTTGCCGGTGGCGTCGGCGATGCGGCCGTCGAGACCGGGGCTCGCGAGCGCGGCCGGCCGGTTTCCCGGCGCCGGCTGCGACCACAGCGCGCCGGCCCAGATGAACTCCACAGTGGACCCGTTGGCGCTGATCGCGGCGTGGGTGGCGACCTCGCTGTAGCTGAGGTCCAGGTCGCCCGAGACGAACGGCGCCGTCGTCAGCACGGGCAGCGTCACGTCGGCGGACGGGCCGGCGGTGAGGTCGGCGACCACGACACCGGCGGCTCCGCCCAACGCCGTCTTCGTACCCGTACGGTCCAGGTTGGGCCGCCACGCGGCAGCCTGCGCCGCGGTCAGCGGGCGATCACCGGGCAGCCGGTCACCGGTGTCGGCGTTGAACCGCAGCAGCACCGGGGCCCAGTCGCGCTGGGCGTTGACCGCGATCACCGAGCCGTCGGCGGACAGCGCCACATCCCTGATCGAGGGCTGCGCCGCCGCCGGGTCCTGGCCGGGCGCCACGAGCAACTCCGGGCCGATCACCCGAGTCTGTGGCGCGCCGGCCGAGAGGGTGGCGACCAGCACCCCCTCGGGCTCGGTCAGGTTGTCGTACTGGGGCAGCGGCAGCGAGATCGTGGTGGCCAGCCGCGTGCCGTCGTCGCTGAGGGCGATGCCCAGCAGCCGGTGCTCGGAGGCGGCGACCCCGAGGTCCGGCGTGCGGACCCAGGTGGTCGAGCGGGTGAGCCGGTCACGCACGAAGATGGCCCACCGCAGGTTGGGGTCGGCGTCGGCGGGCAGGTGCAGTTCGGCCGCGTTGATGCCGGCCGCGAGGAACGCCACCTTGCGGCCGTCGGCGCTGACCGCGGCGGCGGTCACCTGCGGCACCACTTCGTTGTCCAGGTCGAGGCCGACGACCTCCTGGGCGCCGGTACTCAGCGTGGTGGCGACCAGGGCGGGCAGGTTGTCGCCGTTGGGGGCGAGGTGGACGGCGGTGTCACCGTCGGCGGAGAGGGCCAGCAGACCCCAGCCGTCGTTGACGTCCGGTACAACGGCCCGGCTGTCCACCTGGTAGGCCCGGGGCAACGGGTCCGCCGCGGACGCTGGTTGTGCCAGCGCCACCGCGGCGACCTGGGCCAGCACGGCTGCGGCCACGATGGTGGCGAGCGTGCGGCGGCCGCGACGAGGCGGCCTTGACTGCGGATACACGAGATGCTCCTTGGTTGTTGGGGCTTGACTTGCGGAACAAGGGATGGCGACAGTTTCGGGGCCTGCTCTTGCCGGCCACTTGCCGTCCACCTGGGACGCACTGACCATTGGGCTGAGGTTCGGACTGGAGACCACGGCTAGCTCATCGGCTCGGGGACGCGCGACGGTGAGGCCTGATGATCCACAGTGGCCTGTCGGGCCCGGGGCAACACCCGGTCCAGCCATCGCGGCAGCCACCAGTTCGCGCGGCCCAGCAGCGTCATCGCCGCGGGCGCCAGCACCAGCCGGATCAGCGTCGCGTCGACGAGAATGGCGGCGGCCATGCCCACGCCGGTCATCTTCACGGTCACCTCGGGGTCCAGCGCGAACCCGACGAACACCGCGACCATGATGGCCGCCGCACTGCTGATGACCCGGCCGGTCGCGGAGAGGCCACGGACCACGCTGCCCCGCGAGTCGCCGGTGGCGAGCCACTGCTCACGCACCCGGGACAGCAGGAACACCTCGTAGTCCATGGACAGTCCAAACAGGACAGTGAAGAGTAGGATGGGCACCCAGCTGGAGACCGCGACGGCGTGTGGCAGACCCAGTGCCCGCGCGCCGGCGTCGCTCTGGAAGAGCAGGGTCAGCACCCCGTACGCCGCCGCGACGGAGAGCAGGTTCATCGCTGCCGCCTTCACCGCGACCAGGGGCGCCCGGAACAGCACGGTGAGCAGCAGCAGGGACAGCACCACCACGAACGTGACGACGATCCACAGCCGGGACGCGAGCCGGTCGGAGATGTCCGCGAACACCGCGACCAGCCCGGTCACCAGGACGCCGTCGGGCAGCACGGACGCGCGCAGGTGCCGCAGCAGCTCGGTGGTGCGTTCGTCCTGCGGTCCGGTCGTGGGCTCGACGGTGAGGACGGCCAACGTGCCATCGATGTAGGGAGCTGGCACTCTCGCCACGCCCGGCTCTGTGCGCAACCGTGCCGCGAGGGCGCCCGGGTCGACACCGGTGGTGAGGTCGGCGACGAGCATCAACGGTCCGTTGACGCCAGGTCCGAACTCGGCCGCGACGAGGTCGTACGCCTGCCGGGTCGTGTGCGACGCCGGCTGGCTCCCGGCGTCCTGCGGCCAGGTCCGCATGCCCAGCGCGGGCGCCGCCAGGCCGGCCAGCACCACCAGCGACAGCACGGCCGCGACGACGGGCCGGCGCACGACCCGCGCTGCCCAACGGGCGACGAGGTCCGCGCCGGCGCCGCGCCGCCGGGAAAGCCGTGGCCACGGCAGCACCCGGTGGCCCAGGAGGCCGCACAGCGCGGGGACGAGGGTGACGGCGGCGACCATGGCCGCGCCGACGGCGGCGAAGGTGGCGTACCCGAACGAGGAGTAGCTCGGCAGCGTCGCCAGCCCGAGGCCGAACAGCGAGACGAGGACCGTCAGCCCGGCCATGAGCACCGACGTGCCGGCCGTCGCGTTCGCCGCGGCCGCCGCCTCGCGAGGAGACAGTCCCGCGCGCAGACCCTCGATGTGCCGGGCGACGAGCAACAGCGCGTAGTCGATGCCGACGCCGAGACCGACCATCGTGGCGATCGTCGGCGCGATGGTGCTGATGTCGGTGACGCGGGCGAGCAGCGCGATGACGGCGGCCGCGGCACCCAGGCCCGCGATCGCCACCACGAGCGGCAGGCCGGCGGCGACCACCGAGCCGAGCGCCAACACCAGGATCACCAGCGCGGCCACGATGCCCACCAGTTCGGCGGTGCCGTCGGGTTGACTGATGTCCTCGGCGACCTGGCCGCCGAACGCGACCTGCACGCCGTCGTCGACCAGCGGCTGCGCCGCGGCCCGCAGCGCGTCCAGCCCTTCGGTGCCCTCGAAGTCGGTGACGGGGATGCCGTACTGCACGGTGATGAGCGCGGTGTCGCCGTCGTCGGACAGCCGCGGTGGTGCCACGACCGTGACGCCGGGCAGGTCCGCGAGCCGGCCGCGCAGATCCTCCACGGCGGCGAAGTCGAGCGGCTTCGTGTCGTGGAGCACGACCCGCGCGTCGGTGCCGGACAGCTGGGGCAGTCGCTCCCGCAGCAGGTCGATGCCCGCCTGCGACGGCGTGCCGGCGATGTCGTAGTTGTTGTGGGTGGTGCCCCCGAAACCGAGGGACAGGGCGGCGAGCGCCGCCAGCGCGATCAGCCAACCGCCGATCGTGCGCCAGGGGTGAGCGGCGGCCGCGGAACCGAGCCGGCCGAGCAGGCGGGACATGATGTCCTCCGAACACGGATCATCCAAGGGAAGTGACCGGATGAGGTTGCCCCGCCGCGCTTTCGGCTGGCTTGCAGCCGACTAGTCGATGGCTTGACCCGCACTGACCTGTGCGCCGCGGGCACCTTGACCGCCCGTACGGGGTCGGCCACCATCCATGAATGACGACCGCGGTCGAGGCGGACTATCTGGTGATCGGCGCCGGCGCCGCCGGCATGGCCTTCACCGACAGCGTCGTGCGCCACAGCGACGCCCGCGTCGTTCTGGTCGATCGCCGTCGATCCCCTGGCGGTCACTGGGTCGACGCCTATCCGTTCGTGCGGCTGCATCAGGCCTCGGCGTTCTACGGGGTGGCCTCGACGCTGCTCGGCGGCGGCCAGGTGCAGTCGTCGGGGCCGGAGAACGGGCTGCACGAACGGGCGACCGCGACGCAGATCCTCGCCTACTACGCCCGCGTGCTGGCCGACCTGGAGACGAGCGGGCGCGTGCGGTTCTCCGGCGGCTGCGACTATCTGGGCGAGGGCCGGTTCGTCTCGCTCGACAGCGGCAGGGAGTACGCGGTGCTGCCAGGCTGCCGGATCGTCGACGCGCGCTACCTGTCGCCGCTGATCCCGGCGACCACGCCCCCGCCGTTCCCGGTGGCCGAGGGTGCCCGGGTCGTCGCGGTCAACGACCTGCCGGACGCCGGACCGGCGTCGCGCTACGTCGTCGTTGGTTCCGGCAAGACCGCCACCGACACGGTCGTCTGGCTGCTCGGCGAGGGGGTGGCGCCCGACGCGATCGACTGGGTTCGGCCTCGCGAGCCCTGGATGCTCAACCGCGCCGCCATCCAGCCCGACCCGGCCGTCTTCCTCGCCACCGGCGCCACCACCTGGGAGTCGGCCGCGCGCGCGACCTCGATCGACGACCTGTTCCTGCGGCTGGAGGAGGCGGACGTGCTGCTACGCATCGACCGCGGCCGCGCCCCGACGATGGCGAAGACCCCCACGCTGGCCACCTGGGAACTCGACCTGCTGCGCACCGTCGAGCACGTCGTCCGCCTCGGCCACGTCACCGGGGTCGAACCGGGTCGGATCTCGTTCGCCGAGGGCGAGCTCGCGCTGCCACCGGGCGCGCTCGTGGTGCACTGCGCCGCCCCGGGTCTGCGCCATCTCCCGCCGGTGCCGATCTGGGGCTCGGACGCGATCACCCTCCAGCCCGTACGGGCCGGCTTCCCCTGCTTCGGCGCCGCGCTCATCGGTTACGTCGAGGCCACCCGCGACGACGACGCGGAGAAGAACCGGCTCTGCCCGCCGACCCCCTACTCCGACACGCGTGAGCAGTGGGCGCGGATGCAGGTGCTGGGCGCGCGAGCCACCGCGGCGTTCGGCGCCGAGGCCGACATCAAGGCCTGGGCTGACCGCGTCCCGCTCAACCCTGCCCGTACGCCCCCGGAGGAGCTGGCCCGGTCCGAGGTCGCCGCGGCGCTGGCCCGGCTGCGGGCCGCCTCCCCCGAAGGCACGGCCCGGTTGGCCGCCTTCGCCGGCCTCACCTGAGGAGCCGAGCCGTCCCCGCGACCGCGACCACCAGCCGTCCCCTGCGCGCAACTGCCCAAAATAGATTCCGGTTGATCGGTCAGCGGCGCACGCGGTAGCGCAGGTGCAGCACGCGGTTGCCCTGGATCATCACGTCCGGGTCCTCCAACAGGTGCTGCGCATCGACCGATCCGAAGAAGCGCTTACCCGACCCGAACACCACCGGGACGACGTCCATCCGCACCTCGTCCACCAGGCCCGCCGCGAACACCTGGCCGCCCACGTCACCGGCGGCGACCTCGACGATGCGGTCACCAGCCAGTTCCTGCGCCTTGGCCACGGCAGCCTCGATGCCGTCGACGAAGTGGAACGGGGCCGCCGGGTCCCAGCCGTCGGGCGCCGGCCGGTGCGTCACCACGACCATGTGCTCGACCCCGCTCGGCGGCCGGCCGTCCCAGCCGTCGGTCATGTCGAAGACGTGGCGGCCGACGATGGTCGTCCCGATCTGGTCCCAGTACGGCCGGGTGTAGTCGTAGGACGCCTGCGACACCTTCAGCACGCCGCTGTCGTCCAACGGCACGTCGCCGCTGGTCAACCAGTCGAACAGAGGCCCGGTCTGGTCGTTCTCGTCCGCGATGAAGCCGTCGACCGACACCGAGCTGTACAGGACAACCTTGCCCACGACACGCTCCTCCGCCTCGGAATGCCCTCACGCTAACGTGTCGCACGCCGTCGCTCTTGTAAGAAGTCAATCGAGTGGCAGCGGCCAGCCGTCCATCACATGCCCGGGATGCTCGCGCAGGAACCGCCGTCGGACCTCGACGTACCGGGTCGGCGTGAACCCGGTGAACTCCCGCACCTCGTGCACGAAGTGGGCCTGGTCGAAGTAGCCCGCGCCGTGGGCGACCTCACCCCAGTCGACCGGTCCGGCGGGGTCGATCGCGAACACGTGGCGGCGAAACGGTAGGCGCGGGCCAGCCGCTTCGGCGTGACACCGATTGCTTCCCGGAACCGCAGCGCCAGTTGCGTGCTGCTGACGCCGACCGACGCCCACAGGTCGCCGATCGCCACGGACCCACTGGTCGCCGCGATGACACCGCTGGCGTGCCGGACCAGCCCCAGGCCAGGACTCTCCCGCAACCGTCGCCGCAGCTCCTCCTCCAGCAGTGTCAGCATCCCGTACGGCGTGTCCATCGTGGACAGCTGGTCACGCAGCTCGGCCACGGTGGCGCGGCCCCACACCTGCTCCACCGTCACCGGCCGGTCACACAACTCGGCCGCGGGCATCGGCAGGAACGGCGCCAGCCCCCACGGCTTGAAGTGCACACCGACCGACCGGGTCTGGGGCGGATAACCGAACTCCACCGCGCGGGTCGGCGTGGTGATCACGCAGCCATCGTCGTACTCTTTCATATCGATGTCAATACCGGCGCAAATGCGAAACGGCGCCCCGAGGTTCACGATCAGCAACGCCGCCGGCATCGGCGGCAACTTCAACCGGGCGTACGGCGGCGAACCCTCCAGGTAGTACAGGTCGTCGATCAGCCCGTCCAGCGGCGGTCGCGGCACCCGGGACACGTACTCCATGCCCACAGCATCGCCGACGCCCCGCCCACATCGCGTGGCAGGCCGATAGCGACCCAGTGGCCACATCGCGCACGGCGGCGCCACTACTACCCACATCTGCGAACGCGCGACAGCGGGGGCATTGTCGCCGAATAGGAACGAAACGTTGGTCGAGCATTGGAACCGATCGACCCACTCCTTCTGGCCAAATCGGGGCATGCAAAGAAAGGCCACATGGAGTAATGTCCCTTCGCGAGCGCCGACCACGGCGGGGAGGCCATATGCAGGCGATCTCGGTGATCAACTTTAAAGGTGGCGTGGGAAAGACAACACTCACCGTCAACCTTGGCGTCGAACTCGCGCGGCGTGGCTTCAAGGTCCTATTAGTTGATCTTGACCCGCAGAGCAGCCTCACGTTCAGCTTCTTCACGCAGAACGAATTTCAGACGCGACTACGCGGGACAGCCACGATCAAGTGCTGGCTCGACGGCTTCCGGGACGGCTGGCCCACCACCGATCTCCACCGGTTCGCCGTCCCCGCCACAGACGTCAACCGGCGCATCGGCGAACGCGGCGGCTTCGTGAACCTCGTGCCGTCGGACCTCAGCCTCGCCGCGTTCGAACTGGACATCATGCGGGCCCGTGGCGCTCGCCCCATCGCCGCCGACAAGGAGATCACCTTTCGCCGGGCAGCCCTCGGCGCTCAACTGCGGCGCCACCCACTCGAAAGCTACGACTTCGTACTGATGGACTGCCCGCCAAGCCTGGGAATTCTCACACAGAGCGCCATTGTCGCTAGCGATCGCGTCCTGATACCGACCAAGGCAGACTACATCTCTCACGTCGGAATCCACGAACTCACCAGGTCGATAGATGACCTACGCATCGACTACAGCGGCAAACTCGCGGAGTTCGGACTCATGGGCCAGTTGCCACCCTGCGACGTACGACTCCTCGGAGTGATCTTCAACATGGTGTCGCACAACCCGCAAGGCCGGCCGACCGCCGACCATCAGTATTACATCGACATCGTGACTGGAATGGTGGGGAACACCTTCACCACCAGGATCCGCGACAGCCACAAGCACTTCGGCCGAGTGACACCCAGTCAAGGGCCGGCCATTCTCAATACCCGAGTGACCGATCACGTCTACATAGAACTCATGGGCCTGGCGACAGAGTTCCTGAGCCATTTCCCCCAACACTCGACGAAGGTGGCGGCGGCATGAGCGACTCACGCAAGCAGTCAGTGGCGATCCTCACTCGGGTCGCGGAGTTCCTCCAGAACCTCCCCGAGGAGCAGCTCACCGAACTGGAGGCGGGCACAGCCCTGCTCACCATCATCCCGGCCGGCGCCACCGAACCGCTCAAACGGCCGGCCCCTCGGCCGCGCGCATCAAGGGCGGCGACCGTCGATGTGGCGAAGGTCGCCGAAACGGTCCGCACCGCCGTGACGCGGGAAGAGGCGATCGCCGCGCTGCGGTCCTTGCGCAAGGACCCGGAGCTCAAGGAGATCGCGGTCCTCCTCAACGTCAACGGCATGGGCAACCTGCCGAAGGACCGGCTCGTCGACGCGATCGTGGAGGCGACCGTTGGCAGCCGACTCGACTCCCAGGCCATTCTGGGTGGCGCGACGCTGCCCTACTGACGGCTAACGTCGGTGCCAGATCCTGATCACGTGATCTGCGCCAGCGGTAGCAAGCCGCGTACCGTCCGGCGAGAAGGCCAGCGCAAACACCGGTCCTTCGTGCCCGAGCAGGTGTTGTAGTTCCTCTCCCGTCACCAGCGAGATGACCTTGACCGAGCCGTCCGCGCCGGCGGTGGCGAAGACGCGATCCGCCGGCGAACAGGTCACCGCGTGGATCGCGCCGCGGTGGAGCATGAGATCGCGGATGTCGATGCCATCGATGGTGTCGATCTCGAGACCACCGTCCTCGGTACCGCTGATCACCTGATGGCCGCTCGGGTCGAAGCAGACCGCCGTCACCGCGCTGCTCTTGGCGTCGGTGCGGTGCGTGCGCTCGAACGAACTCGACTTCCAGATGCTGACGGTGTGACTGCCTCGGTTGGCTACCGCGAGGAGCCCTCCATCGGGTGAGAAGCACAACGGCCAAGACGGACGCATGGGCCCGGCCGCCAGCTTGTGCCCACGCGCCCCGTTCGCGGCCAGGTCCCAGACATGGGTACCCTTCTCGTCGCTGCCGGTCACCAGATAGCGCCGATCGGGCGAGAAGACGAACGACCGGACAGCCTCGGCGGCGCCGAGCGAGCGCATGGGAATTCCCCCCTGCACGGTCCATAAATGGATACCGGGGTGAACCCGGGAAGGCGCGGCGATCTCCAGTCCACCCGGGGTGAAGGCTGCCGGCCACGAAGGTTCTGTCGCTCCGGCAATGACGTGCCGGGATCGCCCCGACTCGGCCTCCCACAGCCGCACAGTCCGGTCCTCGCTGGCGGTCAGGAGGAACTCGCCGCCGGGAGAGAACGCCAACGATCGTATGGTGCCGTGGTGGCCCTCGATCGTGGACTTCTTGACGAACTGAACGGACGGCCGAACCGCATCCCGAACAGCGTGGAGGTAGGTCGCCGAGAGCGCGGCCGCGCCGCGTACCACCTCGCTGTGCAGGTTCTCGAAGCGGCTGAAGCGGTGTCCGTCAAGAGAGATGGGCATGATCAGTCGCTGACGGCGCGTCGCCTCCGCGCACTCCCACTGGACCCAGTCCGATTCTTGAGAGCGCGCGGACATGACCACAACGAACACGGCCGAGTCGGCCACCTTTTTGGCCAACCGCTGCGGGTACTCCTCGCCATAGCTGAGGCTGGTGTCCATCCACACGTCCACGCCAGCCCGCCGGAGCTGGTCTGCGAAACGCTCGACGACCTCGCGATCCGCACGGCTGTAACTGACGAAGACGAACCCCACTCCGGGGAGTCTGCCGCACAACGACCGACCTCACATCGGCCATTCGGCGTGGACTATTGGCGTCATTCTCGAACTACATGTTTGTGATTTCCAACCACGCCTAAGGAAAGGTTAATCGAACACCAAACGCGATTGTCTCGACAACGCGTCTAGCACCCTTCGGGCGCGGTGGAGAAGGTGACCGTGGAGCCGACGTTCACGATGGCACCCTCGGCGGGGTCCTGAGTGAGAACTTTGCACATTGACCAAGCCGTCAACGGGCCGACGTGCTGCGGAACCAGATCGAGACCCCGCAACAAGTAGTCCGCTTCCGCACCGATCCGACCGATGAGCTTGGGAACGGAGACCTGGCCCGGGCCCGGTGACGGCTTCGTGGATGCCGTCGTGACGGCTGGCCGTTCAGTCACCGGTGGCGGCGTCGTGATGGTGCTCTCGGCCGTGGGCGTCGGCTCACCCGAGTCCGAGGGGACAGCGGACGACTCAACGACGGTCGCGGGCACGTTCGTCGGCTCGGCCTGACGCGACGGACCCGCCTCCACCTTGTCCCCGGTGATCGCCATGGACATCGCCCAAGCCCCGACACCGAGCAACAGCACGAGCGCCGCAGCCGCCGCGATCAGCCGGTTCCGTGGCGACCGTCTGCCGCTCGGCTCGGTGGGCGTACGGTCGCGAAGCGCTGCGGAGGACTCGTGCGGACGGAGAGGAATCCGGGCCGACGGCTGCGGGTCGAAGAAGGGCCCGGCCGGCGGCCGAACCGCCGCCGGCATCGGCACGGTAGGAGCGACCGGCGCAATGAACTCAGGACGCCAAGCCGCGGCGGCCGCCGCAGCCTCCGCCATCGCGGCGGCGCTCTCCCAGCGGAGTCCGGGATCCTTGGCCAACGCCCTCATCACGACATGCCGTACGGGCTGGGGTATCGAGGCCGGCAACGGCGGCGGCTCGTCCCGCGTCTGCATCAACGCGACACCGACGGGCGAATCGGAGACGAACGGAGGCCGCAGCGTCAGGCACTCGTACGCGACAATCCCGAGCGCGTAGACGTCGACCGCCGGTCCGATCGCCCCGCCGTCGATCTGTTCGGGCGCGAGATAGGTGGGCGTACCGATGATCTCGCCCGGCGCGGTCAACCGATCGGCGCCGATCATCCAGGCGACGCCGAAGTCCGTGAGCACCACCCGTCCATCGGGCCGGATCAGAAGGTTGCCGGGCTTCACATCGCGATGGACGACGCCATGGACGTGCGCCTGATGCAGCGCCCGACCGGCGTGGGCGACAATGCGCATCACGTCCGCCGGTGGGAGCGCACCGACGCGACCCAGTAGCCCACGCAGCGACTCCCCGGGCACGAACTGCATGACCAGGTAGGCCACGCCATTGGCGTTGCCGATGTCGTAGATCTCCACGATGTTCGGATCGCTCAGCGTGGCCATCGCCCGCGCCTCGGCCCGAAACCGCTCGCTGAAGGCGGGGTCGCCGGCCCAGGCGTGCAGCAGGACCTTGACCGCGACGTCGCGGCCGAGAGCGGTGTCGGTGGCCCGCCAGACCTCGCCCATGCCACCGCGACCGATCAGTTCGCGCAATACGTACCGATCGTTCAGTATCGTGCCCGCAGACATCATGGCAACTTTCCTCTCGAGCCACGGCAGTATAGCCATGCAGGACTCGTCGAGGACTGCGGCGAGGATGGCGTGCCATACCGCAACGCCGGCAAAGCCGATGTTGCGCTCTTAAGCAGCCACATCACATAAAGCGGACCAATTCATGGGTTACACCCGGTACCCGGGATCTCGTTATCGTCAATACCTAGAGAGCGTTTCCGCGGAGAGAACGAGTGGGGCGGGCGGGGTTCGAACCCGCGACCGAGGGATTATGAGTCCCCTGCTCTGACCGGCTGAGCTACCGCCCCGGCCTGGTCAGCTTACCTACCCCGGCACCCCGGTTTCGGCACCCGACCCGGGCAGGCTCGCGTG
>Ga0164243_10010747_pt1 | contig 13123 bp, 7 predicted proteins | sample OricompcompostOP_FD_108781 | JGI IMG/M metagenome (GOLD analysis project Ga0164243, IMG submission 108781) | Organic Plus compost microbial communities from Emeryville, California, USA - Original compost - Organic plus compost (OP) | ecosystem: Engineered > Solid waste > Mixed feedstock >... | reverse complement strand
TTCGACGAGGTTCCCCGAGGCGGAAACGCCGGTGAGGTCGAACACCAGGGTCGTGGCCTTGGTGATCCGATCGCTGTTACTCACGCCCGTGTCGCTGCCGGCCTGCAACGAGGGGGCGTTCGGCGCGGGGGGGAGGTTCGACGCCGACGAGGCGAGTTGGGCGATGAAAATGCTCTTACCGGTCTGCGACGCGAGCGTGACCGTCCCGAACGCCGCCGGGCCGTTGTAACGGCCGGCGATCGCGACCTGGCCGGAGGCGTTCACCCCGACCCCGTAGCCGGCGTCGAAATCGGTCCCCCCCGCCGAACGGGCCGCGACAAAGTTCCCCGAGCCGTCGAACTCGCCGACGAAAACGTCGAACCCGCCCGCGGCGGTCAGTTTCCCCCCTGCGGCGGACGGGTCGAGGGTGAATTCCCCCTGGAAATACCCCGCGACGAAAACGTTCCCCGAGCCGTCGAGCCCGACCCCGGTCCCTTGAGCGGCGTTGAAGTCCTTCGCCGCGAGGTCTTTCGCCCAAACGAGCCGCCCCGCCGACGTCAGCTTGAGGAGGAAGGCGTCGGCCGAGCCGCCGGCCGAGAGGGAGGTGGTGCCGGCCCCCGGGTCGAAGTCGACCGTACCGGAGAAGGTCCCCGTCACGTAGAGGTTGCCCGACGCGTCGGCCGTGATCGAGTTCCCCTGGTCGATGTCGCTGCCTCCCAGCCCCAGGGCCCAGACCAGGCCGCCGGTGGAACTCAGCTTTTGGACGAAAACGTCGCGCGAGCCGGCATAAGGGAGGTTCCGCACGCCCGATCCGGGGTCGAAATCGACCTGGCCGGCGAACAGGCCGGTCGAGATCACGTTCCCCGACCCGTCAAACGTCACCCCCGCGGCCTGCGCGACGGAAGACCCCGCGCCGCTCGTGGCCGACGCCCAGAGGAACGTCCCTGACGAGCTGATCTTGGCCACGAAACTGTCGAAACTGCCGCCGGCGGTCAGCACGGTCGCCCCGAACGTGGCCGTGCTCTGGAACGACCCGGCGACCGCGATATTGCCCGAGCCGTCGACCGCCAGCGCATACCCCTGGTCGACCGCGCCCGCGGTGCCGACGACGTCGCGGGCCCAGAGGAGAGCCCCGTTCGGGTCGTACTTGGCGATAAACACGTCGTTCCGGCCGGGCGAGGAAAGGTTCGTCGTGCCGGCGTTGGGGTCGAAGTCGACCGTCCCCGTGAACGTCCCGGTGATCACGACGTTTCCTTGCCCGTCGACGACGACCGCCCCCGCCTGGGCCGCGCTCGATGAGTCGGCCCCGCGGAGGCTTTTGGCCCAGACCAGGGCGCCGGCCTGTGAGTATTTGGCCAGGAACACGTCGCGCCCGCCCGTGCTCGTCAGGTTCGCCGTTCCGGCCGGGTTGAAGTTCGCCGTCCCCTGGAGCGAGCCCGTGACGTAGACGTTCCCCGCCGCGTCGTTCGTGACCGGGTTCGACTCAACGTCGACCGCCCCCGATCCCGCGACTTGGACGGCGTTTGCGAACGAGAAGGTGAGCGCGGGCAGGCGGCGCGATTCGAGCGCCTCGACCCCGAACAACGCCCGCCGCAGACGCCCTTGCCGACCCCGCCCGTATCCGGCCCCCGCCCGAGTTCGCAAGTCACCTTGAGGCATAACAATTCCCGCGGCACGGCCCGCGCGAAGCGCGGGCGCCGGATACGTCGAGACGAGAACCACCGGCCGACGCGGTCAGGCGACCTTGGCGATCCCGTATTCCTTAACGCTATTCCATGTTGACACATTCCCGCGGACCGGGACGGCCTTTCCGAATATTTCACCCGATTCGCGCGGAAGGGATGGCGCCGGCCGAATCGTGTTCTACGTTGTGTCCCGCGCGTGCGCACGTTTCCTCTCCACCCCCAGCCCATCGGACCGAACGACCGTCGGCGATTTGGGTTCCCGCCGGCGCGGTGAGAAAACGGTTGCACGCGGCCCGGCTCGCGTCTATGTTCGGCGGTTGAGGCGACCACGCGGTCCCCGGGCTTGAGGAATCTGCCCGGCGGGGCCGCCCCACCTGATCGCGACTCGGCACGAGGTTACGCCCCCGCGCAAACCCGGCCGACCCCACCCGATTCGACCCTGCCAGAGATGAGGTCACCCATGCGTCGCACCTTTACGCCACGCCCCCGGCTCATTGCCGCCGCGCTCGGCACCCTGGCCACCGCGGGCGTCGCGCTCGCCCAGCAGGCCGCGCAAGTCGGCACGCTCGACGGCCACACCGACCCGGTCTACGCGATCGCATGGAGTCCGGACGGCAAAACCCTTGTGACCGGCGGATTCGATAACACCGTCCGGGTCTGGGACGCCGCCACCCGGAAGGAAATCAAGAAGTTCGAAGGCCACGCCGGCCTCGTGCTGGCCGTCGCCCCGTCCCCCGACGGCAAGCAGTTCCTCTCGGGGAGCCTCGACAAGACCGCCAAAATCTGGGAACTCCCCAAGACCGGGCCGGACAAGGATCTGACCGCGAACGCGGCCGCCGTGCACGCCCTCGCCGTGAAGCCCGACGGGACCCAGGCGGCCGCCGCCTCGGCCAAGGGCGTCAAGGTGTGGGACCTCGCCGCCGGGAACGCCGTGCGTGAACTCCAGGGCCACGCCGCCGACGTCGAGTCGGCCGCCTGGCGGGCCGACGGCGCCCAGATCGCGAGCGGCGACAAGGCCCGCACCATCCGCCTCTGGAACGCGGCCGACGGCGCCCCCCAAGGGGTCATCGAGACCCCCGCCGACACCGTGCTCGGGCTCGCCTTCCTCCCGAACAACCAGCAGCTCGTCTCCGCCGGCTCCGACGGCCTCGCCCGGCTTTGGCAACTCCCCGTCGCCGAGCCGAAGGTGATCGACGCCAAGGGCCCCGTCACCCTCTTCGCCCTGAGCCCCGACGGGGCCAAGGCCGCCACGGCCGGCGAGAAAACGGTGCGCGTCTGGAAGACGGCCGACGGCGCCCTCATCAAAGAGATCACCCCGGGTGATACCGTCACCGCCTTGGCGTTCAAGGGCGACGGTACGGAACTCGCGGCGGCCCTCGCCGACAAGTCGGTCCGGGTCGTGAACGCCGACAACGGCACCGAGACCAAGAAGATCGAAGGGCTCCCCTCGCCCGCAACCGCCCTCGCCTTCCGCGCCGACGGGGCTCAGATGGCAACGGCGACCGAGGACAACAAGATCCACGTCCACAACGTCGCGGACGGTAAGGAAATCAAGGTTCTTGAGGGCCACGCGGGCCGGGTCCACGCCCTCGCCTTCGCCCCCAACGACGGAAACCTGCTCCTCTCCGCCTCGGCCGATAAGGCCGCGAAGCTCTGGAACGTGAACGACGGGAAGCCGGTCCGCGACTTCGCCGGCCACGGCGACGCCGTGCTCGCCCTGACGTTGAGCAAGGACGGGCAGAAGCTCGTCACCGGCTCCGCAGATAAATCCGTGAAGGTCTGGACGGTCGGCGACGGCAAGAACGTGGCGACGGTGAACGGGCACGCCGGCCCGGTTCAAACGGTCGCCCTTTCGGCCGACGGCGCCCGGATCGCCACGGGGTCGGGCGATAAGACGGTGCGCGTTTGGGACGCCGCCACCGGCCGGGAGCTTCAAGACCTCTCGGCGCACGGGGCGGGGGTCGTCGGCGTGGCCGTGCTCCCGGACAACAAAACGGTGCTCTCCGCCGGCGTCGACAACAAGGTGCGTTCGTGGGTGCCGTCGGCCGTCCGCGTCTTCGCCGGCCACCAGGGGCCGGTCTTCGCCGTGGCCGTCACCCCCAACGGCGCCCAGGTGGTTACCGGGTCGGCCGACAAGACGGCGAAGGTCTTCGACGTGAACACCGGCAACGTCGTCCGCTCGCTCGACGGCCACGGCGACGCCGTCCGCGCCGTCGCCGTGACCAAGGACGCGGCCAAGGTCCTCTCCGGGTCGGCCGACAAGACGGTGAAGGTCTGGAACGGGGCCGACGGCAAACTCCTGCTCACTACCCCGGCGCAGCCCGCCCCGGTGTTGGCCCTCGGCACCTCCGCCGACAGCAAGCGGGCCGCCGCCGGGCTCGGCAACGGCGTGACCAAGGTGCTCGACCTCGCCGCGACCGACCCCGCCAAGGCCGAACTGCTCGCCATCACCGGCCACGCCGGTCCCGTCGACGCCGTCGCGATCCTCCCCGACGGCGCGACGGTCGTCACCGCGTCGGAAGACAAGACGGTCAAGGTGTGGCCGCCTACCGTCCCCGGCGCCCTCAAGACGTTCACCGGGCACCAGGGGCAGATCTACTCGGTCGCCTGGTCGCCCGACGGCAAGCAGGCCGCCACCGGCGCGGCCGATAAGACGTTCCGCCAGTGGGACGTCGCCAAGGGGGCCCAGATCCGCGCGGTCGAGAAGGCCCACGAGTCGACCGTGTACGCCGTCGTTTACAGCCCCAAGGGGGACCTGATCGCCACCGCCGGCGACGACAAGCTCGTGAAGTTCTGGAATCCGGCCGACGGCAAGGAACTCCGCAAGGGGGCCGGCCACGGCGCGTCCGTCTACGGCCTCGCGTTCAGCCCCGACGGGGCCAAGCTCGCCTCGGGCTCCGTCGACAAGACCGTGCGGATCTGGAACGTCGCCGACGCCAAGGAACTAGCCAAGCTCGACGGCCACCCCGACGACGTCTACTCGGTTTCCTTCAGCCCCGACGGCAAGCGACTCGCCTCGATCGGCTACGGCGGCAACCTCTACGTCTGGGACGTCGCCGCCTCCAAGGCGATCTTCCACCAGAAGGTCGCCCCCAACACGATGACCTACAGCGTCGCGTGGAGCCCCGACGGCAAGCAGCTCGCCGTCGCCGCCTCGGATAACAAGGCGTACATCCTGAACGTCCCCTGACCCGGGTCGGTCAACGCGAAACGGCGAACGGGCCGGTGGCGGGGTTACCCCCTCGTCACCGGCCCGTCGGCATTTCCCGCGACGCGACTTCCTCGGCCCCGCTCGGGCGGATCGCGACGAGGTGGACGCCGCCGGAGCGGTTCGCCACGGCGAGCAGCTTTCGTTCGGGCGAAAACGCCAGGCCGGTCGGCCGGATCGATCCGAGACCGAACGCCCCGCCGTGGAGCACGAGCGTCCCGAGCGGCTTGCGTCGGGCCGCCTGGTACAACTCGACCCCCGAGCCGTGCGGCAGCGTGCTCGCAACGCATTCCCCCAGGCCGGCGAACGAGAGCGAGACCGCCTCGCGCCCCGAACCGGAGGGCATCATGATGGCGTCCCCCTCGCCGCGCGACGGGTACGGCTGATCGACCCCGGTCAACGACGTCCGGCCGATCCGGCGGGGTTGCTGACGGTCGCTCAGGTCGACGGCCTCGGCCACCCGCGCGTTAGGCAGGGTTACCAGCGCGGAGAGCCCCGAAGCGGAAAGGGTGAGACGCGCCGGGTCGTCCCCCGGGGTATCGAAGGTGACGCGGCCGACCGAATTCGAGCCGTCGATCGGGTAAACGTCGAGCCCCGGCGCGGGCCGGTCGGCGCTCCCTTCCGCACGGCCGGACGTGAGGACGTAGGCGTGTTGTCCGTCGGGCGCGAGGGCCATGTCGTCGGGGTAGAAGCCGACGACGACGCGGTCGCCGACCCGCTCGCCCTTGAAGTCGAACGTTTCCCACCAGCCGGGCTGGATGTGTCGGTCGTCGCCGGGGGGGCGTTCGAGCACGTAGAGCCGGTCGTTCGCCGCACAGACCGCCACGGGCTTTCCGTCCAGGGTCAGGTCGTTGGCGACTTCCAGCGCGTCCTCGCCGGTCACCCGGTAAAGAACGAGGCGGTTGTATCGCGGACAGGTCACGGCGAGGAGTCGGCCGCCGTCGGCGAACGCGACGCGCTCGGCGCGCTGGTGGCCCGTCCCCGCACGCGAGGATTCGGACAGGGTGTAGCGGCCGACCGTCAGCACGTCCTTCTTGGTCGCCCTCTTCACGACGGCCAGGGCGCCGACGGCCGCCACGGTCAGGGCCGCGAAGACGAGCAGCCAGGCCGCGCCGATCCGCCCCGAAGGGGACTCCTTCCGCTTCTTCCGTAGCGACACTTTGGGCTCCGTTCCCGCCGCAATCCGGGCGAAGTTTTTGCGGTGCCGGGCGATGAGCAGGAGCAGAAGCGCGACCGTAACCACGGTCATGGCACGCTCCCCGCGGGACCAGGGGTCTCCCACCCGCAGGAAATGCGCGACGAAGAAAACCGCCCCACCGCCGACGGACGACATCGACACGTACCGGCAAACGAGCAAGAAGATGACGAACGCCGCCGCCGCCGCGCCGCCCGCGAAGGGGTCGAGCGCGAGGAAGGCGCCAAGGCTCGTCGCGACCCCCTTGCCCCCTTTGAATTTCAAATAGACCGGGAAGTTGTGCCCGAGGATCGTCGCCAGGGCGACGAGCACCGCGAGATCGGGGGGCGCGGGCCGTCCGGTCAGCCATTCGCTCAGGCGGGGGAAGCCCCAGGTCGGCAACAGGCCTTTGGCCAGGTCGAGGGCGAAGACCAGGAGAAAGAACCGAAACCCCAGCACGCGGCCGACGTTCGTCGCCCCGATGTTGCCCGAACCGACCGTGCGGACGTCGATCCCCTTGATCCACTTCGCCGTCAAGAAGCCGAACGGAATCGCGCCGATCAGATAGGCGATCGCAACGAGCAGCGTCGCGAGCACTCCGGAGGGGGCGTTCACGGGTGTTTCGTCTCTTTGAAGGTCGTCGATTCGGCCACGGGTCGGGTCGCCGGTGCGTGGGGGCCTTGGAACGGCTGTTCGGGGTCGGCCTTGAGCCGGGGGCGCTCGGGGTCGCCGAGGAACTCGGCCCGGCGCGTGACGAAAATGTCGTTGGCCGTGCCGTAGTCGTCGTGTCGGCCGATGTCCAGCCAGTAGCACTGTTGCCGGAAGCAGTGGACCGACCGACCGTCCCCGCGCATCGATTCGAGCAGGTCGGGCATCAGCAGAGGCTCCCCGGGCGTCAGGTAGTCCCACGCGACGGGGTCGAGGATGTAGACGCCCATGCTCACCTGGAACGAGAACTCGGGCTTCTCGCGGTATCCGGTCAGCAGGTGGGGGTCGTCGCCGAACTCCAGCACGCCGAAGTCGATTTTAACCTCACGCGGGTACGACGCGATCGTCGCCGCGGCGCCCCGGGCGCGGTGGAAGTCGTACATGGCGGCGAAGTCGAGCGTGGTGAGGATGTCGCCGTTGATCACGAGCACCGGTTCGTCGGGCCGTTCGAGGAGGGTGAGCCCCCCCGCCGTGCCGAGCGGGGAGACCTCGCGCCGGTAGGTGAGCCTCGTCCCGAACTTCTGGCCCGAGCCGCAAAACGCCTCGATCAACTCGGTCAGGTAGCCGGTGATGACCGTCACGTCGCGGAACCCGTGCCGCGCGAGTTGCCGGAGGACGACCTCCATGATGGGCATCGGGTCGTCGTCCCCCAGCGGCATCAGCGGCTTGGGAAAAACGTGCGTGAACGGCCTGAGCCGTGTCCCCTTCCCACCCGCGAGCAACACGGCTTTCATGGCGATCCCCTTCCTTGAGGCGGCCTGCATCCGACGACCCGTCATCGAACCCGAGATTCGCGGATCATCGGTTAGCGAACGAACTTCCTTGCCGGCGACCCCGGCCTCGACAGGTGTGGCCCGCGCCGCGATTTGGAGGCGGCGACGTCTTCGAATACGCCGACCAGCCGCGCGACGTGGCGGTCGAGCGACTGTTCGCGGCCGAGGACCGTGGCGTGTTCCGACATCGCCTTCCGCTCGCCGTCGTCGGCCATGTGGTCGAGGGCGGCGGTCAACTCGCCGACCGCGTCGGGTTCGGTCACGACGTAGCCCTCGCGGCCGTCGGTCATCAACTCGCCCGCGCCGTTGCAGGCGGTGGTAATGACCGGCAGGCCGCACGCCAGGGCTTCGAAGACGACGAGCGAGCAGGGGTCGTAGTAGGTCGGCGAGACGAAGAAGTCGCACGACCAGTAGCACGCGCGGATGTCGTCGAAGAACCCGAGGAAGCGGACGGACTCGTCGACCCCGAGCCGTTTGGCCAGACGCCGGAACGGTCCGACCGAGCCCCCGCCGCAGACGACCAGCTTGATCGGCCGGGCGCCTGGCCGCGTCTGCTTCCGCGCGGCGAGGGCTTGCAGTAGCGGCTTAAGCCCTTTGAGCCAGTAGTTATGCCCCACGAACAGCCCGACAAGATCGTCGGGGGCGAGGCCGACGGCGTTGCGGAACTTGCACCGGACGGCGCCGGGCTGGGAGACGACGAGCCGGTCGGCGTCGATCGCGTTCGGGATGACGTGAATCCGGCCCTTCGGCACGTGATGGAAGCGCTGGAGGTGCCCCATCACCATCTCGCTCACGGCGACGTAGCGCGTCGGCCGGTCGAGGTCGTACTGTTTCCGTTCGATCGCCCGGTAGGCCCAGTGCTTCGGGTTGGCCTTCTTTCCGAGGAGGTAAAGGCTCCGCCGCCAGCCGGCCGGGTACCGCTTGGAGTTCGCTTCCAGGCTGCCGCCGTGGACCCCTCCCTGGGGGATGAGGACGTCGTGGTACCACGTGTTGATGAAGCCGACCGAACAATCGTAGTCGGCCCTGCGGAGGGCGTCCTCCGAGTTCCGGCCGAAGGCGGCGATGCGCTGCGACTTCGTCCGCCCCGGGGCGGGGACGTGGACCGTACGAACCTCGGGAGGCAACACCCCGTCGCGCCACGATTCGGCGTACAGGTCGACCGCATGGCCGAGCCGGACGAGCCGGTGGCAGAGATCCACCACATACGTCTCGGCGCCGCCGCGGTTGGGGTCGACCCTCTGGTAGTTCAAGGCCAGTCGCATCGTCGATTACCCCCCTCCGCGGTTGTGCCGCGAGTACCGCGCCGCCTTCGCGACGATCAGCCGGGCCAGGCGTCGCGGGTTGCGGAGCCCCGCCTTCTTCCGGTAGTGGGACCAGAACCGCAGCGCGTCGCGCGGGGTCAGACCGGCCACCCCTTCGGTCGAAAAGAGCAACTGCCCGAGGTCCTTCCGCCGCCAACGTTCGGGCCAAACGCGGTGCTCGGCGAGCCGGTGCAGGTCGATCAGCGCGAGCCGACGGCCGGGCCGGTCGAAACAACTCATGTCGAGAAAATAATGGCAGAGGTACAGGTCTTTATGGAACACCCGGGCGCGGTGGAGCGTCGCGGCGACCTCGGCCGCCTCGCGGGCCAGTCCGCGCTTGAGCGACTCGAACGTTGCGGCGTCGAGCCGCGCGGCGAGTTCGGGGATCGCCTCGTTGAGCGGTAGCGAGCCGGTCAGTTCGGCGACCATCAGGTAGCTTTGCAGCCGCCCCCACGGCCCGATCCGTTCGCCGGCCGCGACGACGTCCGGAACGGCCAGCCCCATCTCCCGCGCCCGCGTCAGGTGGGCGAACTCGGCCGAGCCGGGCGTGTGGTGTCCGCCGGGGTCGAACAGCGCCGCGAGCCGGGCGGACCAGGGCAGGCGGTAGTGCCGCTTCAGGTACACCGGCACCGGGCCGTCGGGGCCGTGGAAGACGACCCGCGCCGTGGAACGCCCCTGCTTGGTGTGAAGCCGGTCGCGGCTTTCCAGGCCCATCACCGAGTCGTCCAGGTCGGCCGGCAGCGCGACGCGGTACGGCTCCCCGACCCAGGTCCAGCGCGAGCCGCGAAAGAGCCGGTCCCAAAACCGGCCGTGCTCACGAACGGGCCTCTCCGCGGTCGGACTCGTCATGGACGCAACCCCTCCCACGTCGCGGGCCGCCGGTAGCGGTAAACCCGGACCCCCGCCTCACGCCCCCCTTCCCGCTCGGGGAAGGTCGCGACCGGCTCCGCCGCATAGGCGAGGACGGCCCGCAGGGTCGACGCCCGCCGACTCGGCGCCCGCAACTCGTCGTCGCCGACGACGACGTACGACAGCTTCGCGTCGGTAAACGCCTGGCGGACGTGCCAATAGTCGTAGCCCGGAAGTCCCGAGACGAACGAAGCCCAGCCCCGGGTGTCGAGCACGGCTTCCCCCGGTTCCGCGTGGTTCGCCAACCAGCGACCCGCCTCGCGGTGCCCCCAACGGCTCGGGTGGGCCGGCTTGAGTTGGAGCGAGACGCCGACGGCCACCGAGGCGGCCAACAGTAAAAGCCCGGCCACTCTCGCCGTCGCCCGGCCCCAGTAGAGCTTGAGCGCCAGCCCGCGAACGCAGATGAACACGCCCGCCGCCGCCCACGGGAGGGAGAGCGTTACGAGCGTGAGCGTGTGTCGCCCCGAGAGGTATCCCATCCGTAGCTCGTGGCGGATCAGGACGGCCGAGAACAGCGTGAGGTAAACGACAACAAGCCAGCGCCCCGTGTTCACCCTATCGGGCCGGTCGACGCCCTCATCGGCCTCGACCACGCGGCGGATGTGTCGATCACGAACGAGCCCCCAGACGGCGAAGAAGCCGAGGACGACCCCGAGCCCTTCCGACCACTGCATGGCCAGGCTTTTGACCACCTCGCCCACGGAACGACGGGGAACGCCGGCGGGCTCTTCCTTGGGTGAAAAGTCCCAGCGCGGGTTATCGAGCCCCTTCGGCAACCAGTGCCCCTCCCTGCGGACGACATGTCCGGCCGACGGGGGCAAGGCCGCGGCCTGCCGTAACGCCAGCTTTTCGGACACCTCGCCCTTAACCAGGGCATACGAGCCGACGACCGCCAGGAACGCGATCGACAGTCCCGCGAGCCGCGGCACCGCCGCCCTTGCCGGAACAAATCCCTTCGCCAACGCGGCTCGGCCGGCGCCGGTCAACACGACGGCGAACGGAGCAACGAGCACCTCAGGGCGAGCCAGGAATCCCGTCCCGGCCGCCAGTCCGCAACCCACAGCCGGTCCCCACCGCCCGGTGTTCAGCGCCACCAACCCGAGCCTCAGCGCCAGGACGAACCCGAGCAGCGCCAGGCTGTCGCTCAGCGTGTCGCGCCCCACGCTCATCGGCAAAGGCAATAGCACGAATCCCAGGGCCGTGAGGTCGGCAATCCGCCTACCGAACAGGTCACGCGCCAGCCCGTGCAGTGGAATCAGGAGTGCGAGCGCCGCGAGCGCCGCAACGCCTTGCGCCGCATACCGCCAGGTGTCGGGACCGTGGCCGATGAACAGCGCGACGACGGGTTCGGCCAGGGCGACGAGTGCGGGATAGAGCGGGTGTTGGTCGGTCCCGCGGACGACGTCCGACCAGGGCTGAGTTTGAAAGCCCCGGGCGACCCGGATGAACTTCAGGCCGTCCTGGGCGGGGAGGATCGACCGCGCGATCCCGGCGGCATGGAGCGCCCCGGCGAGCAGCACGATGGCGACCAACGACCGACGTTTCGGCCCCGGCATCGCGGCCCCCTTCCCTGGTCGGCCTTTCGAAAATCGAACCGCGCGGCACGATCCGTCGGCCGCGCGGCAGCATGATACGAACGGTCTATGACCCGGTCAACGGCAACCCCGCCCGCCGGACGGCCTCACCCCAGAGGTCGTCAAGGCTTTGCTCCCACGGGATTTCCGCCCGCCAACCGGTGTCGGCCTCGGTCTTCCGGGTGTCGGCCCGCGAGTCGTTCGGCCCCGACGCGCCGGCCCGCGCAGGGTCGACCTCCACCGCGACCGACCGGCCGCTGCGCCGGATCAGATGGGCGAGGCCGTCGCTGACGCTTTGCGAGCGCCCGGTGCCGATGTGATAAACGTGCCCCGCCCGCCCCGATTCCGCGAGCGCGATCAAGGCGCGGGCCACGTCGCGGACGTCCACGAAGTCGCGCCGGGCGTCAAGGTTCCCGACGACCAAACGGTCGGCCCCACCGGCGAGGTCCGCGGCGAACCGACCGAACGCCTGGCTGGTCGAGAGCCCCGGCCCGATCGGGTTGAACACGCGCCCGACAACAACGTCCAGCGGCGGCCGAGACGCGAGCCCGGCACAAGTGGCTAGCCACTTGCTCAGCCCGTACGGCTCGATCGGCCGGCACGGATAGTCGTCCCCCACCGGCAACGCCTCGACCGGAACCGGCCCGAGTTCCGCGGCCGACCCCGCCAGTACGACACGCACGGCCTTGCCCGCGATCCGAAGGGCATCGAGTAAATGAAGTGATGCAAGCGTGTTCGCGCGGTAAAGCTGTTCCGGTTCACCGGGGGGCGTTCTGCCCGCCGTATGAATCACCACGTCGGGCCGGACTCGGGAGATAGCCTCTTTTACGGCCGCCGGGTCTTCAAGGTCGACCGCAATAAAGCGCGTGCCGGGCCAATCCTCTGGGCACCGTCTGCCGAGCGCGATCGTTTCGGCCCGACCGGCAACCGCTGTTAAGACGTAACGTCCGAGGAACCCCGAGCCGCCCGTTACGAGCCAGACCGGCTTCGGCGCCTCTGTAGGGTGACGACGGGATTCCTCCGAGGTGAATTCGCCCATTGTTGCGACGTCCGTCAGCCCCGTACGGCCTGTGCGTGCCCGATGGTGACCAGAGACTTTGGAGCCGCCAATCCGGGCCGGACGCCGAGCATGCGTACGGCCGCCTGAAAGACGGACTCGGGGGTCAACTCGGTCATGCAGCGGTGGTGGCCCTCGGGACAGACCGGCTTTTGACAGGGGCCGCACGGGACCGGATGAAACAGGTGGACCGCGTGGGGGTGATAGGTCCGTGTCCAGGCGATGTGGGTTGGTCCGAACAGGGAAATGACGGGGACGCCGAACGCGGCGGCGAAGTGGCGGGGGCCGGAATCGGTCGTAATCATGAGCGCCGAACGGCGGACGCACGCCTTGGTCAGACCGATGCTCAGGTCCATGTCGGCGAGGCTGACGACGTCCGAACGATCGGCCCCCCCGACAATCTCCCGCGCGGCCGACCGTTCTCTCGGCCCGCAAACGACGAGAACGCGGACACCGGCTTCGTCGACGAGCCTCCGCGCCAGGGTCGAGAAATACGGGACAGGCCAACTCTTCGCCGGGCCGAAGGCGCCGCCGGTGTTGAGACAGACGACCGGCCGGCCGGGCGTGAGCCCGAGCGCCGACCATGCGCGATCGGCGGCCGATTCGTCGGCGGCCGTCGTCGCCAGTTCGGGCCGGACCGACTCCACACGGCAGCCCAGCCGGCGCACGAGGGCCAGATAGTATTCGACAATAGGGACAGGCAATCGGCCGCCTTCGGCGTTGCGCGGGACGGTCAGCGGGTCGGTGAGCAGGAC
>Ga0164243_10010746_pt1 | contig 13123 bp, 9 predicted proteins | sample OricompcompostOP_FD_108781 | JGI IMG/M metagenome (GOLD analysis project Ga0164243, IMG submission 108781) | Organic Plus compost microbial communities from Emeryville, California, USA - Original compost - Organic plus compost (OP) | ecosystem: Engineered > Solid waste > Mixed feedstock >... | reverse complement strand
TCAGGGTGTGCGGGTCGGCCAGCACCACCCGTGCCAGGGCGAGCTGCTGCGCCTGCGAGCCGTCCGTGGGGGTGCCCCCGTCGCCGAGCGAGGTGTCCAGGCCGGCGGGCAGCTCCCGCACCCAGCCGTCGGCGCCGACCGCGGTGAGCGCCGCCCACAGCGCGTCGTCCGGCGCGGACGGCTCGGCGATCCGGAGGTTGTCGCGGACCGTGCCGAGGAAGACGTGGTGCTCCTGGGTGACCAGGACGACCTGCCGGCGCAGCCGCTCCGGGCCGAGCCCGGCCACCGGCACCCCGCCGACCGTCACCGCGCCGGAGGCCGGCGCGTCCACACCCGCGAGCAGCCGGCTCAGCGTCGACTTCCCGGCGCCGGACGGGCCGACGATCGCGAGCCGCTCGCCGGGCCGCACCGCCAGATCCACTCCGCCGAGGACCTCGCCGCCCCGGTCGTAGGCGTAGCGCACGCCCGTCACGTCGATCCGGTCGCCCTCGGGGGACGGGCCGTCCGCGTCCGCCGCCTGCGGGGCGCCGGCCAGCCCCTCCACGCGGGCGAACGAGGCGCCGCTGCTCTGGAGTTGCTCCACCCGCATCAGGATCTCGTCCAGCGGATTGACCATCTGCTGGAGGTACAGCGCCGCCGCGACCACCGTGCCCAGGCTGACCGCGCCGCGCGCGTGCAGGGCCCCGCCGGCCAGCAGGACCGTCACGACCGGCACCAGATAGGCGATCTCGACCGCCGGGAAGAACACCGTGCGCAGGAACAGCGTGTACAGCCGGGCGCGGCGCGAGACGTCCAGCGCGTCCCGGCTCGCCGCCACCCGCCGCCGCTCCAGCCGCAGCGCCTCCACGGTACGGGCGCCGGACGCGGTGGCCGCCAGTATCTCGGCGACGTCCGAGTTGGCCGCGCCCTCCGCGAGGTAGCCGGCCCGGGCCCGGCGCAGGTACCAGCGCAGCACCGGCCACAGCACGACCAGGCCGAGCAGCCCGCAGGCGCCGAACAGGGGGTCCAGCACGAACACCGCGACCAGCAGGAACAGCACCTGCACGCCGTTGATGAGCAGTTCGGGCCCGGCGTCCCGCAGGGTGGTGCCGACGGCGGTCACGTCGGTGGTGCCGCGCGCCGTCAGATCGCCGGTGCCGGCCCGCTCCACGACCGACGCGGGCAGCGCGAGCGTACGGCGGACGTACTCCTCGCGGATCCGGGCGAGGGCGCGCTCGCCGAAGCGGTGGCCGACGTAGCGGGCCCAGCGGGCCAGGAGCAACTGGGTCAGCGCCGCCACCAGGATGGCGAGGGCCAGCCGGTCCACGGCGGACACCCCGGAGCCGGCCCGGACCTCGTCGACGATCCGGCCGAGCAGCCAGGGCGCGGCCAGGCCGGCGAGCGCCGCGGCCGCGTTCAGGGCGAGCACGGCCGCGAAGGCGCGGGCGTCGGAGCGGACCAGGCGGGCGGTGGCCCGGCGGACGTCCCGGGGCCCGGCCACCGGAAGAGCCCCGCGCGAGTCCTCCCGGGCGTGTTGTCCGTCCGTCATCGCACGACCTCCTCGGCGTCCTCCGCATCGTCGTCCCGCGCCACGAGGGACCGGTAACCGGGCTCGTGGTCGAGCAGGCCGCGGTGCGTCCCGGTGGCCGCCACCTTGCCGTCGACCAGGTAGTGCACCACGTCCGCGCGGTCCAGGACGAGCGGGGACGTCGTCGTGACGACGGTGGTGCGGCCCGCGCGGTCGGCGCGCAGCCGTTCGGCGACCCGCGCCTCCGTGTGCGCGTCCAGCGCCGATGTCGGCTCGACCGCCAGCAGCACCTCCGGGTCGGCCAGGAGCGCACGCACCAGACGGACCCGCTGGCGCTGGCCCCCGGACAGGTTGCGGCCCTGCGCGTCGACCGGCGAGTCCAGGCCGTCCGGCAGGCCCCGCACGATGTCCTCCGCGACCGCCGTGCGCAGAGCCCGGCCGATCGCCGCCTCGTCCCGGCCGGTGTGCCCGGACAGCAGCTCCCGCAGCGGGCCCGCGAACAGGTCCGCCTCGTGGTCGGCGACCAGGACGCGCTCCCGCACCCGCGCCGCCGGGATCTCGGCCAGCGGGACACCGCCCCAGGTCGCCGCCGACGGCGTGAACCGGCCGAGGCGGTCGACGACGGCCGCCGCGTCGGCGGGCCGCGCCCCGGCCAGCGCCGTCAGCCGGCCCGGCAGGACCCGCACCCCCGACTCGGGGTCGTACAGCGGCGCCGGCTCGGCGGGCGCGTCCCGGGTGCCGGTGTCCTCCATCGGCTCCAGCCGCAGGAACCGCACGACCCGCCGGGCCGCCACCAAGCCCCGGCTGACCTGGTAGCCGCACTCGATGAAGAACGCCACCGGCCCCACCAGCACCGCGACATAGCCGTACACCGACACCAGCTCGCCGACCGTGATCGCCCCCTGGGCGGCGAGCCGGGCCGCCAGCCAGGTCACCACCGCCAGGAACAGCGTCGGCAGTCCCACACCGAGCGCCTGCACCCAGCTGGTGACCGCACCCACCCGGTAGCCCTGCGCCCGCAGCCGCTGCGAGTCACGCCGGAAGGCGTCCGCGACGAGGCCCTTGCCGCCGAGGCCGTTGAGGACGCGCAGCCCGCCCGCCAGATCGGTGATCCGCGCGGTCAGCACCCCCTGGAGCTCCCGGTACTCCATCTCCGTGCCCTGCAACCGTCCGAGCAGAGGCCCGACCAGCACCCCGATCAGGGGCATCCCGAGCAGCACCACGACCGCGATGGGCACCGACACCGACACCAGCAGCCCGGCCACCACCAGATAGGCGACGACCGCGCCCACCCCGGGGCCCACGACGGTCAGCGACGTGCTGATGGTCTGCACGTCGCCCACCCCGATGGTGACGACCTCCCCGGCGCCGATCCGGCGCGGCAGCGCGGCCCCGAGCCGCACCGCGTGGTCCACCAGCACCTTCACCGTGCGGAAGTTGGCGTCCATCCGCACGCGGGTCATCGTGCGGTGCCGCATGATGCTCAGCCAGGCGTTGAACACGCCCACCACGAACAGGGCGCCCGTCCAGCCCCACAGCGCCCGCCGGTCACCGCCCGCCAGCCCGTCGTCCACGGCCCGGGACAGCAGGTAGGGGGTGGCGGCCAGCAGCACCATCCACACACTGGAGATCAGCGCCCCGACGGCGGACCGCGTCAGCTGCTTCCCGACCAGCCATCCCAGATAGCGCCGGCCGCCCCGACGGTCCGGCTCGCCCGGATCCCCGTACGCGTCGATCATCGTCCCCCGTATCCCGTCCGTCGTCCGTGCGGTGACGAGATCGACCACTCTATTGGCCGGCGCGACACCCTCGTTACCCCGATCCGTGGGGCGCCGGAGTGGATACCCGAATCGTCCCGCTCGGGTATCCGAGGCTCTTCAACAAGATCGTGACAGCCCCCGTGGGTGACGGCGACTTCCGGTGCCTGAGCACGGACTCCTGGTGCGTCAGCCGTGAGAGCTACCATCCCAACGGCGTCGGCACCTCCGCCTACGCCGCGGCGTTCCGGCGCGCGGTCGGCAAACTCTAGGCAGCCATGGCACCCGAGCAACGCGGCGGGACCGCACCCTGGGCGAAGGCCCTCGGTGCGGTCCTGCTCACCGTACTGGCGGTCATCGTGACCTACTACGCCGTCGGCACTCACCGGGAAGCCCAGAGGAAGGAGGCCGCCTTCGACAACACCCGTGAAGACGCCCGGCGTTTCGTGGACAACGTCCTCACACGCGAAGGCGGATTTCCCACCACCCGCGGGCAGATGGAGGACGCGTACGCCGTGACGATCGGCCGTACCCACGCATGGCTGCACTCCGTACGCTTCGACGGCACACGCACGCGCGTCGTCGCCCAGTTCTCCCGCTCGTACAACCGCTTCCCGCACCTCCTCGGCCCCGCGGACACCAGGGTCACCCGCTGCTTCACGATCGATTTCCCGTCGACGGCCGCCGACCCGAGTCAGGTCCACATCACCGCACACGACTCTGACGGGTCCTGTGCGGACGTGGCGGCGGGGGATCCGTAACCCGACGAAGCGTGACGTCGCTCAAGATCTTCACTGCCGACGAAGTCGCGGATCCTGCACCCGGCGCCTCACGCCAGGCTGTCCCGCCACGCCCGGTGCAGGTCCGCGAAGCGGCCCGTGCCCGCCACGAGGTCGGCCGGTGTGCCGTCCTCGACGATCCTGCCGTGCTCCATCACCAGCACCCGGTCGGCGATCTCCACCGTGGACAGCCGGTGGGCGATGACGACCGCCGTGCGGCCCTGGAGGACCGTCGCCATCGCGCGCTGCACGGCCTTCTCGCCGGGGATGTCCAGCGAGCTGGTCGCCTCGTCGAGGATCAGCACCGCCGGATCGGCGAGCAACGCGCGCGCGAACGCCACGAGTTGCCGCTGGCCCGCCGAGATACGGCCGCCCCGCTTGCGGACGTCGGTGTCGTAGCCGTCGGGCAGCGCCGTGATGAAGTCGTGCGCGCCGATGGCCTTCGCCGCCCGCTCGATCTCCTCACGGCTGGCGTCGGGCCGCCCGATCGCGATGTTCTCGGCGACCGTCCCGGAGAACAGGAACGCCTCCTGCGTCACCATCACCACCCCGCGCCGCAGCTCGGGCACCGCCAGGTCGCGCAGGTCCACGCCGTCCAGCAGGACCCGGCCCTCGGACGGGTCGTAGAACCGGGCGAGCAGCTTGGCCAGCGTCGACTTGCCCGCGCCCGTGGAGCCGACGACCGCCACGGTCTGCCCGGCCGGGAGGGTCAGGTCGAAGCGGGGCAGGACCTCGCCGCCGGTGCGGTAGGCGAACCGGACGCCGTCGAAGACGACCTCGCGCCCGGGGTGCTCGCCCGCCAGGGCGGGCAGCTCCTTCGGCGTGGCCGGCTCGGGCACGGACGGCGTCTGCGCCAGCAGACCGGCGATCTTCTCCAGGGAGGCCGCCGCCGACTGGTACGAGTTGAGGAACATGCCGAGCCGGTCGATCGGGTCGTACAGCCGCCGCAGGTACAGCACGGCCGCCGCCAGCACCCCGAGGGCCAGCGTGCCGCCCGCGACCCGGTAGGCGCCCCACAGCACCATGCCCGCGACCGCCGTGTTGGCGACCAGCCGGGACCCGACGACGTACCGGGCCATCTCCAGCAGGGCGTCGCCGTTGGTGCGCTCGTGCCGGTGGTTGAGGACCTCGAAGTCGGCGTCGTTGGCCGATTCGCGGCGGAACGCGCGCACCGGGCGGATGCCGTTCATCGTCTCCACGAACTTGACGATGACGGCCGCGATCGCCGTGGACCGCTGCGTGTACACGCGCGCGGCCCGCCGCCGGTAGGAGCGCACGAGCAGGTACAGCGGCACGAGGGAGGCCACGGCCACCGCGCCCAGCCCGAGGTCCAGCCACAGCAGCATCGCCGAGATGTAGACGAACGACAGGATGACGGTGACGAGCTCCTGGAGGCCCTCGTCGAGCAGTTCGCGCAGCGACTCGACGTCCGTGGTGGAGCGGGAGATCAGCCGGCCCGAGGTGTAGCGCTCGTGGAAGTCGACGCTCAGCGCCTGCGCGTGCCGGAAGATACGGCCCCGCAGGTCGAGCAGCACGTCCTGGTTCACCCGGGCGGACGTGCGGAAGAACGCGTACTGGAGGCCGCCGGAGGCCGCCGCGCACAGCAGATAGCCGGCCGCGACCGCGATCAGCGGCCCCAGGTCGTCGCGCCGGAACGCCGGCACCGCCGAGTCGATGGCGTACGCCACCAGCAGCGGACCCGCCTGCACGGCCGCCTGCTGGAGCAGCAGCAACAGCGTGGTCAGCGCCACCCTGGCCTTCATCGGGGCCAGCAGGGACCGCAGCAACGCGGCCGTGGCCCCCGGCGGCGAGGGCAGGGCGTCGTGGTCGAACGGGTCGTCCGGGGCTCCGGTGCCCCCGTCCGGCCGGTCCGTGCCCGGCGGGGTGGCGGTCGTCGCCGTCATCGGGCTGCCTCCTCGGCTCCGGCCATGAGATGCGCGTACTCGGCGTTGTCCCGCAGCAGTTCGTGATGGGTGCCGACCGCGACGATCCGGCCCCCGGAGAGGAGGGCGACGCGGTCCGCGAGCAGGACCGTCGACGGGCGGTGCGCCACGATCAGGGCGGTGGTCTCCGCGAGGACGTCCCGCAGGGCGGCCTCGACCAGCGCCTCGGTGTGCACGTCCAGCGCGGACAGCGGGTCGTCCAGCACGAGGAAGCGGGGGCGGCCCACGACGGCCCGGGCGAGCGCGAGACGCTGGCGCTGGCCGCCGGACAGGCTGAGCCCCTGCTCGCCGACCTGGGTCGCGGTGCCCTGCGGCAGGTCATGCGCGAAGCCGGCCTGCGCGACCGCCAGGGCCCGCTCCAGCTCCGGCTCACCCGCGTCCGAGGCGGTCCCCATGAGAACGTTGTCCGCGACGCTCGCTGAGAACAGGGTGGGTTCCTCGAAGGCGACGGCCACCAGGGAGCGCAGCTCCTCGCGCGGCATCGCCGCGATGTCCCGGCCGTCCAGGGTGATGCGGCCGGACGTCAGCTCGTAGAGTCGGGGCACCAGCGCCGTCAGCGTCGTCTTGCCGCTGCCGGTCGCGCCGACGAGCGCCATGGACTCGCCGGGCCGGATGTGCAGGTCGACGCCGTCCAGGACGGGCGGGGAGCCCTCGGGGGCGTCCGGGTAGCGGAACCGCACGCCCTCGAAACGCAGCCCCCGGCCGGCCGCCTCCTGCCGTGCCCGCGCCACCTCGCGGCTCTCGGGGACGGCGTCCATCACCTCGAAGTACCGGTCGGTCGCCGTCGCCGCCTCCTGGCTCATCGCCAGCAGGAAGCCGATCGAGTCCACGGGCCAGCGCAGCGCCAGCGCCGTCGACAGGAACGCCACCAGGGTGCCCGCCGACAGGTCGCCGTCGGCGACCCGCACCGTGCCCAGCACCAGGGCCGCGCCGATCGCCAGCTCGGGGAGCGTGATGATGACGGCCCAGATCGTCGCCAGCAGCCGGGCCTTGTGCAGCTCCGTGCCGCGCAGCGTCCGCGCCATCTCGCGGAACGCCCGGGCCTGGCTGCGGTGCCGCCCGAACCCCTTGACGATCCGGATGCCGAGCACGCTCTCCTCGACGAGCGTCGTCAGATCGCCGACCTGGTCCTGCGCGCGCCGCGCCACCAGCGCGTACCGCTTCTCGAAGACGACGCACATGACCATCACGGGCACCGCAGGAACCAGGATCACCAGCCCGAGCGCGACGTCCTGGACCAGCATGATGGCGACGCCCGCCAGGATCGTCACGCTGTTGACCAGCAGGAACGTCAGCGGGAACGCCAGGAACATCCGGACCAGCATCAGATCGGTGGTGCCGCGCGACAGCAGCTGCCCCGACGCCCACCGGTCGTGGAACGCCACCGGAAGGCGCTGAAGATGCCGGTACAGCTCCGCGCGCATCGACGCCTCGACCCCGGCCAGCGGACGCGCCACCAGCCAGCGCCGCAGCCCGAACAGCAGGGCTTCCCCTATGCCGAGGAGCAGCAGGAACAGCGCGCCGAGCCACACGCCCGCCGGGTCGCGGTCGGTGATCGGGCCGTCCACCATCCACTTCAGGACCAGCGGGATGACGAGCGCAAGACAGGAGGCGACGACGGCCACGGCGGCGGCGGTGAACCACCGCGCCCGCACCGGCCGCACGTACGGCCACAGGCGCAGCAGCGTGCGCACGGCGGATCGGTCGGTCCTGCTCCCCGGGGTTTCCTGTGTAGTGGCCATCAGCAGCGAGCCTACGGTTCGCCACTGACACTTCCCACCGAGTTTTGGCCGGACCCCGGTCCGCCGCTGGTCCTACGACCTGCGTGTTCGAGCGGCCGTACGACGAAAAGGGGCGAGGTCGTACCCCGGCCATCATCCGATCGGGGGATGCGTTTCCGAGCGGGACGGCCGATGCCGCCGACGGCCCCGCGCCGCGAGGCTGAGGGCATGTCCGTCATCGAAGTCACCGATCTGCGCAAGTCCTACGGCGGCCGGCCCGTCGTCGACGGCGTCTCCTTCACCGTCGAGGAGGGGGAGATCTTCGGCATCCTCGGCCCGAACGGGGCGGGGAAGACCACCACCGTCGAATGCGTCGAGGGCCTGCGCGTCCCCGACGCCGGACGGGTGCGGGTCGCCGGCCTCGACCCCGTCGCCGACCACGACCGCCTCACCCGCGTCCTCGGCGCCCAGCTCCAGGAGGGGCGCCTCCAGGAGAAGCTCACCGTGGGCGAGGCGCTGCGCCTGTACGCGGCCCTGCACCCGGCGCCCGCCGACTGGCGTCCGCTCGCCGAACGCCTGGGCCTGACCGCCCGGCTGGACACCCGCTTCGGCAAGCTCTCCGGCGGGCAGAAGCAGCGCCTGTTCATCGCGCTCGCCCTCGTCGGCGACCCGCGCGTGGTCGTCCTCGACGAACTGACCACCGGTCTCGACCCGCGGGCCCGCCGCGACACCTGGCGACTCGTCGAGGAGGTCCGGGACAGCGGGGTGACCGTCCTGCTCGTCACCCACTTCATGGAGGAGGCGCAGCGGCTCTGCGACCGCGTCGCCGTGATCGACCAGGGCCGTATTGCCGCCCTCGACACGCCCGCCGGGCTCATCCGCCGCTCCGCCGGCGCCACCGTCATCACCTTCACGCCGTCCGCCCCGCTCGACGAGCGGGAGCTGAACGCGCTGCCCGGACTCGCCTCCATCAGCCACAAGGACGGCCGGATCACCCTCGCCGGCGGCGACGAGACGGTGAACGCCGTCATCGGCCTGCTCGCCCGGCACCGCGTCACCGCCCACCACCTGCGCGTCGGCGACGCCACCCTGGACGACGCCTACCTGGACCTCACGGAGACCACCTCATGAACACCGCCGTCCTGCGCACCGAGGCCCGGCTGCTCGCCCGCGAACCGGGCAGCCTGTTCTGGATCCTCGCCTTCCCGCCGCTGCTGCTGGTGATCCTGGGCTCCGTCCCCGCGTTCCGCGAACCGCAGGACGCGCTCGGCGGGCTGCGCGTCGTCGACACCTACGTCCCCGTCACCGTGCTCGTCGGCCTGATCGTCGCCGGGGTGCAGGCGATGCCGGCCGGGCTCACCGGCTACCGGGAGCACGGCATCCTGCGCCGGATGGCGACCACGCCGGTCCGCCCGTCGGCGCTGCTGTCCGCGCAGATGCTGGTGCACGCCGTCGCCGCGGTGCTCTCCGCGCTGCTGACGCTCACCGTCGGCCGCGTCCTCAGCGACGTGCACCTGCCCCGGCAGCCGTTCGGCTACCTGCTCGCGCTGCTCCTCGCGGTCCTCGCCGCCCTCGCGCTCGGCTCGCTGATCTCGGCGGTGTCCCCCACGGTGAAGGTGGCGGGCGCGGTCGGCACGGTCGTGTTCTTCCCGATGCTGTTCTGCGCGGGCGTCTGGCTGCCCGTGCCGTCCATGCCGGACCTCATGGCGGACATCGTGGTCCTCACCCCGTTCGGGGCCGCCGCCCGGGCCCTCGGGGACGCCACCGCCGGCGACTGGCCCGGCTGGGCCGACCTCGGCGTGATGGCCGGCTGGGCGGTGCTGCTGTCGGGGGCGGCCGCCCGCTGGTTCCGCTGGGAGTAGGCGGCCCGCCGTGCAGACTGGTGCCATGACCCTGTCGGACCGGGACATCGAGCGGCGCTGGCAGGTGATCCGTGCCAGGGGGCCGTACGTCCTGCTCGCCGTCTCCACGCTGCTGGCGCTGGCCACCGCCGAGCTGACGCCCGCCGCGGGGGAGCGGGCGGCCGTCGGCGCGCTGGTCGCCGCCGGTTTCGGGTGGCAGCTGTGGTGGGGGCGCCTGAGCCGCGGCCGGCCCGGCCCGTCCGTGGCCGGGACCGTGTACTACGTGGTGCGCTGGGCCCTCGGCTTCGCGCTGACCTGGCTCAACCCGTTCTTCGCGTTCTACGCGGCCGCCGGCTACTTCGACGCCGAGGAACTGATGCGGGGGCGGCGGCTGCGCTGGGCGGGACCGTTCGCCTGCGCGGTCACCGTCTCCGGCTCGCAGGCCGGCGGGCTGCCGTTCCACCGGCCCCTGCAATGGACGATGTTCGCCGGCCTCGTGCTGGTCAACAGCGCCCTCCTGATCGTCGTCGGCCGTCTCACCGCCCAGCAGGAGGAACGCTCCCGCGCCCGCGCCGAGACCATCGAGGAACTGGAGCGCACCAACACGGCGCTGCACCAGGCCCTCGCGGAGAACGCCGCCCTGCACAGCCAGTTGCTCGTCCAGGCCCGGGAGGCGGGCGTCGCCGACGAGCGCCGCCGTCTCGCCGCCGAGATCCACGACACCATCGCGCAGGGCCTGACCGGCATCATCGCCCAGCTCCAGGTCGTCTCCAACGCCCCCGACCTGGCCACCGCCCGCACCCACCTCGACCGCGCCTCCGCGCTCGCCCGGCACAGCCTCGGCGAGGCCCGCCGCTCGGTGCACAACCTCGCCCCCGTGGCCCTGGAGCACGACGGCCTGCCGCAGGCTCTGAAGAGCACGGTCGCCGAGTGGTCCGAACGCACCGGAACCCGCGCCGACTTCACCGTCACCGGCACCGCCGAACACCTCCACGACGAGCTGTCGGCGACCCTGCTCCGCATCGCCCAGGAGGCCCTGTCCAACACCGCCCGGCACGCGGACGCGACCCGGGTGGGCGTCACCCTCACCTTCCTCGGCGACGAGGTCATCCTCGACATCCGCGACGACGGCCGCGGCTTCGACCCGGACACCCGTCCCGAACGCAGCCGCACCGGCGGATTCGGTCTCGCCGGGATGCGGGCCCGCGCCGAGCGCATCGCCGGCTGCCTCGCCGTGGAGTCCGAACCGGGGCGCGGCACCGCCCTGTCGGCTCGCGTACCGTTGGTGCGCCATGAGCCCTGACGCGTCCCCCATCACCCTGCTGATCGCCGACGACCACCCCGTCGTCCGGGACGGTCTGCGCGGCATGTTCGAGTCCGCGCCCGACTTCACCGTGCTCGGTGAGGCCGCGAGCGGCGAGGAGGCCGTGGAGCGGACCGCCGCCCTCGACCCGGACGTCGTCCTCATGGACCTGCGCATGCCGGGCGGCGGCGGGGTCGCGGCCATCGCCCACCTCACCCGCACCGGCGCCCGCGCCCGGGTCCTCGTCCTGACCACGTACGACACCGACACCGACACGCTGCCCGCCATCGAGGCGGGCGCCACCGGCTATCTGCTCAAGGACGCGCCGCGCGACGAGCTGTTCACCGCGGTCCGGGCCGCCGCCGAGGGCCGTACGGTCCTCTCGCCGGCCGTCGCCTCCCGGCTGGTCTCCGCCGTACGCGCCCCCAGGAGCGAACGCAACGAGCCGCTGTCGGCGCGCGAGCGCGAGGTCCTCGCGCTGGTCGCCCGGGGCACCTCCAACCGGGAGATCGCCCGCGAGCTGTTCATCAGCGAGGCGACCGTGAAGACGCACCTCACGCACCTGTACGCCAAGCTCGGCGTCAACGACCGCGCGGCCGCCGTCGCCACCGCCTACGAGCGGGGCATCCTCGGCTGATCAGCCGGCCACCCGCAGCAGCAGCACGGCCCGCCCCGGCACGGTGATCTCCGTGCCCGCCGGGTGCTCCACGCCCGGCGCCCCGTCCTGCTCCTCCCGCGAGGTGTCGACCACCACCTCGTAGCGCCGCGCCCACGGCGTCCCCGGCAGGACGAACCGCACCGGCCGGTGCCCGGCGTGCAGCACCACGAGGAAGCTGTCGTCGAGGACGGGCGCCCCCCGCTCGTCCCGGCCCGGGATGTCCCGCCCGGACAGATACATGCCCAGCGTGGCGGCCGGCGCGTACCAGTCGGCCTCCGTCATCTCCGTGCCGCGCGCGGTGAACCAGGCCAGGTCGCGCAGCCCGTCCGCCGAGTGCGGCCGGCCCGAGAAGAACGCCCGGCGGCGCAGCACCGGGTGCCGGTGGCGCAGCGCGATCAGCCGGGCCGTCAGGTCGGACAGCGCCTTCCAGCCCGGCTCCTCCAGCAGCTCCCAGTCCAGCCAGCTGATCTCGTTGTCCTGGCAGTAGGCGTTGTTGTTGCCGCGCTGGGTGCGCCCCATCTCGTCGCCCGCGACCAGCATCGGCACACCCGTCGACAGCAGCAGCGTGGTCAGCAGGTTGCGCAGCTGGCGCCGCCGCAGCGCCTGGACGTCCGGGTCGTCCGTCTCGCCCTCGGCGCCGCAGTTCCAGGACCGGTTGTCGTTCGAGCCGTCCCGGTTGCCCTCGCCGTTCGCCTCGTTGTGCTTGTGCTCGTAGGACACCATGTCCCGCAGCGTGAAACCGTCGTGCGCGGTCACGAAGTTCACCGAGGCATACGGCCTGCGCCCGCCCCACGCGTACAGGTCGCTCGACCCCGACAGGCGGTACCCGAGGTCCCGTACGTCCGGCAGGGCGCCGCGCCAGAAGTCCCGCACGGCGTCGCGGTAGCGGTCGTTCCACTCCGTCCACAGCGGGGGGAACGCGCCGACCTGGTAGCCGCCGGAGCCGACGTCCCACGGCTCGGCGATCAGCTTCACCCGCCGCAGCACCGGGTCCTGCGCGATCACGGCGAGGAACGGCGACAGCATGTCGACGTCGTGCATCGAGCGGGCCAGCGCGGCGGCCAGGTCGAACCGGAAGCCGTCCACACCCATCTCCGTCACCCAGTACCGCAGCGAGTCGGTGATGAGCCGCAGCACGTGCGGCTGGACGACGTGCAGGGTGTTCCCGCAGCCCGTGTAGTCGGCGTAGCGGCGGGCGTCGTGCTGGAGGCGGTAGTAGCCGCGGTTGTCGATGCCCTTGAGCGACAGCGTCGGGCCCAGCTCGCCCGCCTCCGCCGTGTGGTTGTAGACGACGTCGAGGATGACCTCGATCCCGGCCGCGTGCAGCGCGCGCACCATCCGCTTGAACTCGCCGACCTGCTGGCCGGTCGTCCCCGAGGCGGCGTACGCGGCGTGCGGGGCGAAGTAGCCGATGGAGTTGTAGCCCCAGTAGTTGCGCAGACCGCGCCGCAGCAGATGGTCCTCGTGCGCGAACTGGTGCACCGGCAGCAGCTCCACCGCCGTCACCCCCAGCTTCACCAGGTGCTCGACGGCCGCCGGGTGCGCCAGCCCGGCGTAGGTGCCGCGCAGCTCCTCCGGGATGCCAGGGTGCAGCCGGGTGAAGCCGCGCACGTG